>Ga0181516_10000854_pt1 | contig 25126 bp, 20 predicted proteins | sample PEATcosm2014_Bin_25_FD_121104 | JGI IMG/M metagenome (GOLD analysis project Ga0181516, IMG submission 121104) | Peatland microbial communities from MTU Mesocosm Facility, Houghton, MI, USA - PEATcosm2014_Bin01_10_metaG | ecosystem: Environmental > Terrestrial > Soil > Wetlands > Peat | place... | reverse complement strand
TTGCGCAACTCCCTCCCCCCGCATCCCGTCCGCGCTGATCCTCACCACCAGCGTCTGCGGGCGCTCCTGCACCGTGACCAGGTTCCCAGCGCGCACCCTGCCACCCACGGCGATTGAAATCACCGGCTCCGCCAACCCGGATTGTTCAGCCCGGAGCTTCCACGCGCCCGCCGGAACCGCTGCAAAGCTGAATGCGCCATGGTTGAATTCGGACTCGATCGGCTTGAAGCCCTGCGCACTGTCGGCCGGCTCCAGAGTGACTACAGCCTGGCCGGTGAAGGGCGCGCCGCTCGCGGTTTGCAGGGTTCCGCTTATGGCCACGGCAGGAATTCCGGCTCCGGACTCAACCTGCTGACTGGTGTTTGCATCCAGTTCCACCACGCGCGGCGGATCGCCTTGCGTCAGTTCATACTGCCCCGGCGCAACCCCGGTGAACTCAACGCTTCCCGCTTGCCCCGCATCTCCAGGTTCGACCCTGTCCGATGGAACCACGGCGCCAAAGATGGTTTGTCTCAGTTTCGGCCTCGCGATCGACCCATCCTGCTTTTGCGGCGCCTCCACTTGCAGGTGCAGCGCCGGAACCGCATGCAGGCTGATGTCCGCCTCCACGCGATTGCCTCCGGTCAGCACAATGGGCGTCGCCGAGGCCTCGTCCGCCGTCGAGTCGTAGTAGGTAACCGGGTAGGCTACATCGAGCGACGGATTGGCTCCGCCCGCTCCATTCGGCTGCGACCCAGTCGGCCGGTGCATTGCATACCACGGCTCCGCTTTCACCGCCAACAGATACTCTCCCTTGTCGAGGTTGTCGAACTCGTAAGCGCCGCTGTCGTCGGATATCGCCGTTTCCATCTGTACGATCTTTGCGCCGGGCTCGTGGCCCTGCGGCTTCTCGAACAGCATCACCTGCGCGTCGCCCACCGGGTCACCCCCATCGGCGGTCACCACCCCGCGCAGCACCGCCCCCGGCGTAAGCCGAAAAAGAAGATTGCCTGTATCCTGGCCTTCGCCCACCACAACTGCCGAGCTGTACTCGCCATGCTCGTCGTATGCGGCGGTCGAATAGCTACGCTTGGACGCAGTCAACTGGTACTTGGCGGCCACCAGCGCATCGATTGCAAAGCGTCCGTCGTTGCCGGACTGCGCCGCGGCGATGCGGTCGCTGTCTTCCTCGGCCAGCACGGCCACGGTCGCTCCCGGCACGGGCGCACCCGTCACCGCATTCACCACCGTTCCGGCAATGCGGTAGCCGGCCGCGGTGTTTTGTGCAGAGGCGGCGCTCAGCGTGAACACCGCCGCCCAGGCCAGCGCGAGAACGACCGTCCCCCCCGCTTTGGTTGCATGCATCATGGTCCCGGCGTCTCCACAACCAGATTGCCTGTTGTTTCGGGAGACAACGTAATCGCCTGCCCCTGATTCTTGAGCGCGGCCAGAGCCTCGCGGTTGCGGTAGGCAAGCTCCACACCCCCAGCGAAGGTGAATACGTGATAATTCCCAGGCGTTAGCCCGCTCAGCGTCATCGTCCCGCCCGTCGACGGCCGCAGAGTCATAGGCCCCAAATCCGCCGTCGAGTCGAAATCCGGAATCACGTACACAGTAAAGAATGGCTCTTCTCCTGCCGCGATCGAGGTCAGCGCCTCCGGCAGGCTGAGTTGCAGGCTGGCACAGTCGTCGCGCAGCGTCAGCTCCATGGGCGCCGCGGAACCGGAGAGTCCCAGGACCACCGGCTCGCGTGCCAGGCTTGCTCCGCCTGCCGTGAACGATGCCTCACAGAAACCTCTCTGGTTGTTTGTATGCGCCCAATAAGCGCCGGGCTTTATATAGGCCGCCTCCAGGGGTCCCGGAAGGTTTCCGTGCGCGTAGGCGCTCACCATGCTGTCGTCGATCCATCCGCCAGCCTGGTTTACCAGTACGTCGACCGGACCGGACTGAACAGGAAAGGGTGCGCTTCGCTGCATGACGAGTTGCACGGGACTTGGCCTTGGAGCCGACAGCGCCACCCGCAGTTTCGGCACGTCGTGGCCGGCCACGGATACGTCCACCGTGCCGGCAAGAATTCCCGCATTCACATTCCCCTGGCCTTCCCTGCGTTCCTGCGGAGGAACGCTGGAAACCAGCAGCGTGTAACTGCCGTCGGGCAGCTCGGTCTGCACAGCATGCGACTGCTCATCGTACTGCGCCAGGTAAGGAAGCTGACGGCCGCCGCTGTCCAAAACCGCTGCGGAAAGGTTCTCTCCTGCGCGCTCCGCGGAGCTGCCCTGAGTAAACACAACCGCGGCGGTCACGGTGTGGAATGGCTCAAGCCTCAGCGTAAGGTTGGCCTGTGTCTCCTGGCCATTTCCAACGTGGATTTTCGCCGCTCCTGAAGGCTCCCGCGCGTCGGGATAGTAAACGCTCGCGAAGCCTCGGCGCTGGCCGGCCCCGCCAGGAGCCCCATCCAGATCGCTGTCCATGGAAGGCTCGCTGTAGACCGCATATTCTCCCTCGGCCAGCAAGCCGAAACGATAGGTCCCGTCGCTGCGGGTTTTTGTCGAGCCGGCCTGTTGCCAAACGACGCGTCCGTCGTGGATTGTGCGCTGCGCCAACGTGATGGTGATACCCTCTGCCGGATCGCCCGTGGAAAGCTCAATCTGGCCGCGGATAGCGTCCGTGGGCGCCAGCGTGAAGACAACATCCGGCATTTGGGCGGCAACCAGAACGAGGTGCCCGCCAACGGACATGGCGACTCGGAATTGCTCGACGACATTCGTCGCGCCCTCCGCAGAGAAGGAGCGATCGAGAAAGCCCGGCTTCTGCACGCTCACCGACTGCGGGCCCACGGGAATGTTGGGGATTTCGAAGCGGCCTTCGCCGTCGGTCAGCGCACCGGTGTTGGCGTCGCCCTCAATCCGTACCAGCGCTCGAGCCAGCCCTTCGCCGGTAACTGCGTTGCGCACCACTCCATGCAGTGTGGCCAGCGTGCGATCCAGGGTCATGGGCTGCACTGCCTGCGGCTGCTCCTGCGCGGGTTCTTGCGCTGCAATCGATACACGAGCAGCAGAAAGAATCCCGAGCAGCAGACAGACCTTTAGAGCCCGCCGAAATGCAGTCTTCCGCAAGCCAGATCGCCTTTCAGCCAGCTCATCGATTTTCCAAGAGTCCACTCATCATTGTGACGGTTCACGGCGACGATAGGAAAGCAGCCGGCGTTATCTTTTCAATTTCAGCAGCGCATCCCGATCTACTAATTCGCCATCCACAATGAGCACGGAAATCCGCCGCGCATTCCAGATGCTGACCGTGGGGTCGGCGTCTACCACCAGAATGTCGGCGCGGCGCCCCGGAGCCACCAGGCCCAGCTCATTCCATCCAAACTGGATCGCGTAATTATTCGTAGCCGCCGCCAGCGCCTCGCGCGAGGAAAGCCCGAGCCGCACCAGCAGTTCAAGTTCCGTGTGCAGGGAGATGCCGGGCATGGTGCCATCGACCGGGGCGCCTGAGGCCGCAAGATAGTGGGGATACTCGGCGAAGATTGCCTCGTTGATCAGCCACATGCGCATGGCGTCCTGGTCAGCCTTCTTGTGCAGGTTCTCCTCGAGCCACCGCTGCGTCACTCCGGGCGTGTGCCGTGCCCAGTAGCCCAGCGGATAATCCATTTCGCCGGTCGTGGGATTGGAGGGATCGAACATGCGGGCGGGGTCAAGAACCGCCGCGGCCGGCTCCAACCACAGATTGCGATGGCCGGGCAAGTTGAGGAAGTAGAGGCTGAATGTGGGCATCAGCGCCGCATGATGCACGGCCAGAAAGCGGGCGTAACCGCGCAGGTGCGGGTCGGTAGGGGGCAGACGCTGAGAGTAGTCGTAGGCCGTGTTTGCCGAAGATCCCGCGGGGTCGTCGACCAGCGGCCGCTGTAGTTCATCGGGAATAACGCCGAGGTCGTAGCGGTTCATGTGCAGCAGGCAGTCAACACCTGCCTCCACACCTACCGCGTAGGGCGTGGACACGAACTCCCCATAAGTGACCAGCCCCAACTGGTGGGCGCGGCTGATGATCAACTGCGTATTGGCCGCGGTAATGTTGTGACCGAGCAGAACAACGCGCGTCCCCAGCTTGACGGTGTCATTGAGCTGCAGGTTGCTGTCTTCCGGGCTCAGCTCGACGCGGCGGGAGCCTTCTCTGAGCTTGCCCATCCACACAGGTTGCTTGGCAAGCAGGCTCCAGTTGTCGGTTGAGCCGACAGAGTCAATCGGGTAGAGATGCGGCCGGGGACTCGCGGCGTAATCGATGAGGCCATGTTCGTGGTCGTTCCGCACCACCACGGTGGTCACGCCCATAAAGAGATTGGCGTTAGCCTGGCCCTGGGAGTTCATGCCCGCATAGCCGTCCACAAGTCCGGGAATGATGAACTTTCCTGCACAGTCGATGATGCGCGCCCCTTTGGGAATTGCCACCGTTCCCGCCGCGCCGACATCGGTGATCTTGCCGTCGCGCACAATCACAACTGCATCCTGAAGATCGCGTGCCGAGTGGCCCGAGCCTGTCACATCCACAACCGTTCCACCGGTCAGAACCAGCGGAACGGAAGCCGTGGTGTTAGCGGCTGCCTGGGGCGCTGCCTTTGGCCAGGCAAGCGCAGACGCCAGGGCCACACCCGTGAGGCATGTCATGATCTTGGAAGCGCGTCGCATCGATAGGCCGGTCTGCTGAGGATTCTCGCACAATGGTTTGGGGCGGCATGCGATAGGGCCTGAGTCTGCGAAACTACCGTTGGTTGCCATTTTCTCTAACTCAGGCTCTCTCAACTGGCCACAAGGGTTGGCCGGCGGCGGCCTGCAAGCAGCGGCAATACCTCGGCCAGGGCGGCTCCCGCGCTGAGGCCGTATTTGGCGCGCAGGTCGTCCACCTTGCCATGTTCAATAAACTGGTCGGGCCATCCGATGCGGACCACCGGAACTGCGCTACCAATTTCTTCGAGCGCTTCAACAACCGCGGAGCCAAAGCCACCCATCTTCACGTGATCTTCAAAGGTGACAAAGGCGGCCACGCGGTGCGCATAGTGCGCAAGCATATCGCGATCGATGGGCTTGATAAACCGCGGATTGATCACCGCGGGCGAGTAGCCATCGCGCTCAAGCAGGGCGGCAAGCTGGTTGGCCATGGTGGTCATCGGACCCAGACCAAGAATGGCCACGTCGGAGCCATCTTGAATCACCTCGGCTTTGCCCAGAGGAAGCGCCTGTGGCTCGGCCTTGCGCGTCACTCCAACCACCACGCCGCGCGGATAGCGAATGGCGCTGGGTCCGGGAAGTTCAAGGCCGGTCTTCATCATGTCGGCGAGCTCGTCTTCGTCCTTGGGAGACATCAGCACCATCTCCGGAATGGAGCGCAGGTAGCCGATATCGAAAAGCCCGTGATGCGTGGGCCCATCGTCACCGGAAAGCCCCGCACGATCCATGCAGAACAGCACCGGCAGCTTCTGCAGGCAGACGTCGTGAATGATCGGATCGAACGCCCGCTGCAGGAATGTCGAGTAGATGGCGCACACCGGCCGAAAGCCGCGAGTCGCCATGCCCGCCGCAAATACCACCGCATGTTCTTCGGCGATGCCCACATCGAAGTATCGCTTTGGATGATGTGGCCGGAAGAGATCGAGGCCTGTGCCATTGGGCATGGCTGCCGTGATGGCTACAATGCGCTCGTCCTTGTTTGCCAGCTCGGCCAACGTATTTGCAAACACTTCAGAGTAGGTCGGCAGGCCAGCGGGCTTGGTCATGCCGGTCTCGGGATCGTACGGCCCCAGCCCGTGGAACTTCTTTTGGCCGTCGAGCGCCGGTTGATAGCCGCGGCCCTTCTGCGTCAGCACATGCAACAGCACCGGATGGTCCGCGGCCTTGAGGAACTTAAAACTCTCGATCAGCAATGGCAGGTTGTGTCCGTCGATGGGGCCAAAGTACTCCAGCCCGAATTCTTCGAACAAGATGGAGGGCCAGAGAATGCTCTTGGCAGCCTCCTCCGCGCGCCGAACAACTTTGATCGCGGTCTTGCCGCCAAAGCGTTCAATCAGGCGGGAGGCCGTTTTGTGCAGGTGCTGGTAGTGCTCGTTGGTCACGATCCTATGGAAGTACCGCGCAATTGCGCCCACGTTGCGGTCGATGGACCACTCGTTGTCGTTGAGTACAACGATCAGCCGCTTGGTCCGCTCGGCGATGTTGTTCATCGCCTCGAAGGTGATTCCATTGGTGAACGCCGCATCGCCGGCCACGGCGATTACGTGCTCTGTGCCGCCGGCCAGGTCGCGGGCCACGGCCATGCCCAGCGCTGCCGATAGAGCGGTACCCGCATGCCCGGCTCCGAAGCAATCGTGCTCGCTCTCGGTGCGCAGCATGAATCCGTTCAATCCGCCCGGTTGCCGAATGGTGGCGAAGCGTTCGCGGCGGCCGGTCAAAATCTTGTGAACGTAAGCCTGGTGGCCCACGTCGAACATGATTTTGTCTTCAGGAGTATTGAAAACCGCGTGCAGCGCCAGGGTCAGCTCCACCACACCCAGGTTGGGGCCCAGGTGTCCGCCGGTTTTTGACAGCGTTTGAATCAGGAATGCTCGGATCTCCTCCGCCAGCTCCGCCATCTGCGCTTCATTCAGGCGCTTCACGTCGGCGGGCGATTGGATGGACTCCAGCAGTGTTCCCATGAATTGATTCTCCCCTGGACAATGCCGGGAATCCTTGGGGAGAACGCCCCCCCTGGCAAGCTCAAGAAATGCTCCGCCGGGCTGGTCCGCCAGCCGGTTTGGCCAACCTCTAGTATACCTGCGGGCAATGTCAACCTTCAGCTTGGCCACTGCATGCTTAGACAGCGTTCAGAATTGGACGGGACCAAGCCTTCTCAGGCGGGGAAGCTTCGCGTTTTCCGTCTTGCAATCAGGCGTGCTGATGCGGCGTTTTTCAGGGCAAAATTGCCTTTTTTGAGCCAAGAAGCGGCAAAATCGCGCTTCCATGTTTACCGATGAGTAACTAGCGTTGCATTTTGCATTGTTCATTCCATTCATGTTATGCAGAAATCCGTTACCTTTTAGTACTCGATTGGGGCTGGGGGGGTGCCCAGGGGGCCGTTTGGGGATCGAAAGCGGGCATCTGGAGCAGAGATTTGCTTGAGTTTGCCGCTTGGGACTGGAGGAGGCTCATACCTTCATTCTGCGCCGGCGGGCTTTAATTCTCTGCAATGCCAGAAACTTAGCATATGAAATAGGGAATTGATCGCGGCGAGACCCGGGAAACGGGGCCACTTAGAGTCTCTTAGTTGCCAAGCCTCTACCAAAATGGGTGAGATACTTGAGGTAGTCCTTCCCCTTAACTGTTATCTCTACCATGTCACTTCGGTGACGGATCACAAGCAAATTCCGAGTCAGATATGAGAGCCAAGCATCGAAAGTTATTCCATCCCTTTTGTATTCCTTTTGAAACTCCCGCTCCGCTTGATCGAAAAACCCTTTAACCTTTGACAGCGGCACAAGCCCTGCGTTTCGATTTACTTCTATGAGAGCAGCAAGTTGGCTTCCGTACATAGGCCACCAGATGTTGTCATAAGCGACCGCAACGAATCCGATTCCAATGAACTCCAGGTAGAATTTCTCGATATCTTTTGGCTGTTCTTGACGCGCCAACAAGTAAAAGTTCTTCCGTACCTCAGCTTCCAATGGAGTCCGATACGCAAGGCGGAAAAACTCCTTGATATCTACATCAGCTGGTAGCCCGGTTTCCGTAGGGTTTATTACGAGTGCGGCTGCATTTTGCCGGTTAGAAGCAGAAGTTTTCTTCTTAGGCCACAGATGTCGCACGAGGGTTAACAGGTACATGGATATGCCAACCAACAGCGCCGTTATGGGCCACTGGTAGGCAGGCGCTATGTACGCATTTTGAACTGCCCATTTGGTAGCCCAAGTCCAAACGCCAGTTGAAACCAAGAATTCCCTAATCCAGTAGGCATGGTGCAGCCAGTCGAGTGTTTCCTTGAACCAATTCGAGTCTTCGCCCATGCTTCCCATTCTCCCACCGGCCACCGTCGAAAACTGGGGTTCTGCGGAGATTAGCGAGTTAGCAAGTCTGCGGATTCGTGCCAGGGTTGAGGTTTAGTGTTTCTTCCATATGCACATTCAGTGGAGAGAACTCTCAGGCAGGTAACGATGGGTCGGCTTTTGGTTTGGGGCCGGCGGGGTCGGGCTTGGTGGCGGCGTCAGGCTCCGGGGTACTGGTGTCCAGCTTGTCCATCAGCATGGCTCCCAGGCTCTCAAGAACCCCTTGATTGCTCCCGCCGCCTAGGACCAGGATTCTAGGCACGAAGGCGCTATTGCCAACCGCGAGTGCTTTGACGGCGTTCACCAGGGCAGTTGGCCCCTTGCCCAGTGCCTCGACCTGACGCTGATAGGCCTCGGCATTGGCCAGGCCCACCGCGCGAACCTCGGCTCCCTTGGCTGTGCCCGTCTGTTCGATGTACGTGGCCTCGCCCTGGGCTTCCTTCATTCTTGCCTCGGTCTTGTTGGTCTGAATGTCTACTCCGACCCGGGCCTTGGCCAGGTCCACCTGCATGTCGGCGGTGCCGCGCGCCTTCTCCGTCTCGATGCGCTGATCCTGGGCCTGCCTCTGCATCTTGAATGTTTCCACCTCCTGATGCGCCACCTCTCGCTGCGTCAGAACGGTAACCAGTTGCTCGGGATAGACGACATCCTGGATATAAACTCCCCTGGTCTCAATTTCGTACTCGGCGAGTTTCTCCTGGATGTAGTTGTAGGCCTGCTCCTGCACTTTCTGGCGCGTCTGGATGAACGAAATTGCTTCCATCCCGCCGATCTTGTCGCGAAAGAGATTGCCAACCGCAGCCTGAAGCACCTCGTTCACCAGGTTTTCCATGGAACCTACCATGGAAATAACGCGCGGAGCCTTTGTATCGGGAACGTGAATCAGAACTTGCAGGTCAATGCTGAACACGAAGCCCTCATTGCTTTTGGCGATGATGGGCTCAAGACGCGCATCGAGGCCATGTGCTCCTGTCACGTCCTTTGCCCAATCGAGCTTCAGGATTGCCGTCAGAACGAGCTTGGCATCGTAAATCCTCGGGTTGATTGGGTATTTGCCCGTTCGCAGCGCTTCCTGCCAGATGCCCTGATGGCCAGGGCGAACCAGGCTGCCAAACTTGAAGTCTGCGCCTGACGTGTCCTGCGTAGGCAATCCAACATAGGCCTTGATCACCGCAACCTGACCCTGCTCTACAACCAGCATTGGCACTTGCTCCACGCGCACCAGGAACGGGTTCAAGTTGTAAGCACCGTAGAGTAGCGGGTCGTGCTGCAGGCCGATCTTCCCGCCAGCCTCCAGAAACTTCTGGAAATCCTGATAGTTGTTGTGCTGATCGTTCTTGCTGCCAAGGATCAACCCCATGAGCTCGAAATCGGTGCCACCGGCTCTCGCTTCAAACTCACTAACGTCCGTGAATCCGCCCAGTCGGCTGGCAATCGCGCCTGCCGGCAGCGGTTCGCCGTCCAGTGCGGTGACCACTCCGATCATGTCCAGGACCTTGCCTCCTTCGCCGGCCGGCTTGGGCGCAATACGCGTCACATTTAGTTGCCACTCCTCAAGGCCGAAGGCCTGAAAGCTCAGCTTCTTGTAGGCGGCGAGGGTCCTGTACTCGTCCGACACTGGCACGCCAAAGACCTGCGGCTTGGTGATCACCAGAAATGCCACCGGGTGAATCGGCGCCAGGGTGCCAGGAGAAAGAACCGGTCTTTGCACGCCCTTCTCTCCGCCCTTTTCAACGAATGTCCGAAAGTCCGTGAAGTTGCCGAAAGCCGCATCGTATCTTCCTGACTTGGCGCCGATAGGCGTGGGCTTTCCAACCTGTGCGATCACAACGCCGATCTGTCCTGCCGGCACCTGCACCCACGGGTGCTTCGTCACCGTGTAGAACGGCTTGAACTTGAACCGCACTCCTGGCATCAGAAGATCCGCCTGATAGCCGGCTTCTCCATCGAAGGCCACGGGGTTATTGCCGGGCAGCTTCTTACCGATTCTCTTTCGAACGAGTCCGATTTGCGTTGGACCAATGCTGTAGAACGATGCGAAGACGGTGACAAGAAACAACACCACAATGATCAACAACAACAAACCGACAATACCTGCCATCTTGAATCTCCTCTTTCAACACCGCCTGCACCAGGTCTCGTCAGTCGCGGCGAATGAGTCCTCGGATTCCAAAGGTTTCCACTCTCATCTGCTACTTCTTCGCAACCGGCACTCTAACCAGGATCGAATTGTCCACGCGCACAATAAGCCTGGAGTATCTCTCTTTCCCCGCATTCCGCATCGCTTCATACTGCGCGTTCAACGGCTCCACGTCAACGTACAGTTTTGCTTTGGGATCAGCCGGCACATCAAAGCTCACGCGGACATCGGGCCGCCCGTCGCCGTCGATGTCCACCGCGTCCGACACATGCCAGGGCAACGCGCTCACCGGGCTCCAATCCAATTGCACAAAAGACTTTTCGTTTTGCAGCATGTGTGGATTGACAGTTCGATGAACGGCGATGGAGTAGTCGCCAACCTGAATGGTGCGCACCTCTGGACCGCCGGAGTACATCTCATCCACGTGCAGGCCAAGACCGGCAAAGCCTTGCGCGAAAAGTCCCATGAGCAGGAAAGGCGTCAACAGCGCAGCCAGAACCGTCAGTCCCGCAGCCGTGTAGCCGAGCGTAGCTCGCAGTTTCATAACTCCCCCCCTAAGCCAGAAAATGCAGAATCGTCGAGAGGCCCTGGGCGATGATGCTGCCGCCAAACATGACGGCCATGGCCCAGGCGCCATAAAGAAACATCAGTCGCGCGCGTTCCGGCTTCACCGCAACTTCGGTTCCCTTGATGTGCCACACAAGTGCCTGGCGCGGACACGCATCCACGCACGCGCCGCACTTCATGCACGACATCAGCGTTTCGCCCTTCGCGATCGATTCCTTCGACAGCGACAAGTTCGGGCAGGCGTTCTGGCAAAGCACGCATGGCTTGCAGCGCGTTTGGTCGACTCTTATTTCGAAGATGCTGGTCTTGTTGAAGATGGATTGAAATGCCCCGAACGGGCAGAAGAACGAACACTGCGTGCGCTTCCTGGTCAGCAGCGGCAGCACGATCACCAGCCCCGCAAACAGCACGACAAAGATTCCGTTCTGCACCAGGCCCACAGTGTTCCGTGCGGCAACGTATTCCGATACGGCTTTGAAAGGGCAGAGCCACATGCAGTAAGCCGGCTCAAATATGGCCAGCGACAGCAGCACCATGGCCAGCAGCACCGCCCACGGAACATAGCGAAGGCGCGGGTCGAATTTGCGAATCCTCGCGCGCTTCGGAATTGCGGCCATGCCCTCTTCAATCCCCCCGAAGAAGCATGCATAGCTGCACCAGCCTTTGCCGATCACGAGCGTGATGGCCAGCCACAGTCCCACCATGACGGCGATGCCGCTGCCGGACATGCCTCCGTTTGGCAGGATGGAGCCGGGAAAAACAATCGTCCGCGTCAATGCCGCCGGCAAAATGAGCGTCGGAATCGGCATGAAGCAGAAGGGCGTGCGCCCGGCAATCATCTCTTCAATTGGAATGCCCATCGTTCCGCGCACGGAAATGACGTTATGAATGAAGCCAATTGGAAACAGCAGTCCCAGCGACACGAAAAACCAGCGGTGCCACCGATAGGTAGTCCCCGTCCGCATCATCATGAAAAACAGCACAACCATAAACAGCGCGGTGATGGCTCCGGCGATTTGCGTTATCCGGTCGCCTTGCGCTCGTGGGTTGCCGAACATGAGCACCGACCAGAGAAGGATCGGCAACGTCAGCAGGAGTGACCGGACTAAGCTTCGCGGCGCCGGTCGGACCAGCCGCGGCGCTTGAACGTTAGTAGCCATATGCTTTTCTCCCCATCAGCAAGGCGATTCCCAATGAGAGGTAATAGATGGCGATGAGCACCATCGTCATGCGCGCCACCGTGATCACAGCCGGGTTGCGCGCTACCCAACCCAGTCCAACCAGGGGCACAAACCAGACAGTGGTTCCCACAAAAAAGAAGGTGAAGAAGAGAAGGGCCAACGCCACATTGCCAAGCTGGGCCGCCCTGAAGCCGGCAACTACAAAGGGCGGACACAGGCTCAGCCCAGTCAGCAGGCCAAGCGCCGCCGCCCCCGAGGTTCTGTGGCTTTTCATGGTTTCAATCTTCACCAGTTTGGCGTCCGGGCACGGACCGCCGCAGAGATGTTTGGCGGACCAGGCATACCAGAGCAGCACACTGGCAAGGATCACATTCACTGCGCCCATCAGGACCATGCGCGGCGCCGGCAGCAACGACGTAAGTGCGCCAAGTTCCCACGCCACAACGGCAAACAGCAGATAACTCAGCAGGCGCGCTCCCAGAAAAGCGGAAAGAGTGCTGACGTTGGGCCGCACACCACCATGACCGGCAAGCAATGCTGGAACCAGCACGGGCCCGCAAGCCGCAATGCAGGCGGGTCCCGACACCAGCCCGAGAGCCAGCGCCTCGGCCATCAGAACAGACGCGGCCATGCGCGGAATCTAGCGCCGCTTGGTGTGCCCGGTCGGTGACGCCCGATACAAAACGCCGGATCCGCGCTGGAATGCCGGGTGCCCCAGAGCCTGCCCTGAGCGAAGCCGAAGGGGGGCTCGTCCGCTGCGGAGGATGACACCTGAGATTGGATTCGCTCCATCGGCGAACAATTAGAACGGCTATACTTGTCGCGCGGCCTGATGGGTCCGCGGGGATGGCCAGAGTTGTATTTCTGTTGGTGTTGACAGTGGGCATTGCCTCCCAGGCAATGGCGGCAAAGCGCGTCAGCGTCGCGGAACTGGAGCAGTTGCTGGCCGCTGCTCACGGGCAATCCGATGGCAAGGTGGCAAAACAGCTTTCCGAACTAGAACTGACGGAACGCGCAAGTTCCGTCCGCCTGGCGCGGTGGGAGACTGAGTTCCCCGGACACCATTGCCACGAGGCGCTCACGGAACTGGCCGACGCATCTGCATTTCTCAGTCTTCCCGCCGCGGACATTCCTGCTAATCCGCCTCCAGATGTGGAAGAGCAAAATGCGATGTTCGCCAGGGCTTTTCAGTACGTGAACACCACGATCTCCAAGCTCCCGAATTTCTATGCCACGCGCAGGACTGAGCACTTTGAAGACACGCCGGCACAGGCGACGATCGAACGAGGCAGCGCTACCCCAATCGGCCGCGGAGCCCGCTCTACCGGCCTCTCGAGCTCCGCTATCGGGCAATCCTCGTATGAGCCAATTCATTTGGCAGGCAAATCGACCGTCACCGTCAGCTACCAGGACGGATTCGAACTGAGGGGTTCAAAGAAGATAGACATTCGCAAGTTCGTTTCATCGCAGCAGGGACTCAATACAGCAGGCGAGTTCGGGCCTATCCTCTCCGTCGCTCTGGGAGACGCAATCATGGGTAAGATCTTCTGGAGCCACTGGGAGCAGGGGTCGACCGCTCTGGCCGCGAACGGAATTGAAGCCGTCTTTCGCTTTACCGTCCCGCAGGAAAAGTCAAGTTTCTCGGTAGTCGTACCGCATGGCCGGACAGTTGACGAGCTTCATCCTGCCTACCACGGCGAGATTGCGATTGATCCAGCCAACGGAGACATCCTGCGCATCTCGGTGGTCGCCGACCTCGCGCCCCCCTATCAATCGATGACGAACTCCGTCCTGGTGGAATACGGTTCAATCCCTATCGGCGGAACAAACTACATCTGCCCGGTAAAGAGTGTGGCTCTCTCCAAAGCGCCGTTCTACGTCAGCGAGGGAGGGAAGCTGGACGGCGTTTCGCCGATGCGAACGCAAGTGAACGACGTGGCCTTCATCGACTATCACCTGTTCCGCGCCGAAGCCCGCATCCTGACCGGAGAAAGCGTTGGCAAACAGGAGACGCCTGCCGATATCGCGCCACCGCCGGCTCAATCGCCGCGATAGCGCATTTGGATCGACTCGCATCTTCCGCGCGAATCTACAGCCAGCGCCGTCTCCGCTTTGAGTATCCCCAGATCACCGGGAAGGACAATACCGCTCCGATCAGCAGCCAGGCGAAGTCGCGGCTGTTGAAATCCTGCAAAAACCGAAGGCTTTGCCAGCACAAAAGCGCAAGCGCACTGCTCATTGCAATTTGCATCTCGTTCCTCCTTGTGCCAGTTTCACGTCCAGGCGGGAAACGATCAGGACTATCTGAAAGCCCCCAGCATATAGCAAAGCAGAAGGACCACAAGCACTGTGCCAAGCCCTATGCCTGCTCCACCACCGGCGCCCCAACGACCGTAGCCGTAGTATCCTCCGCCACCCGCGAACACAAGCACCAGAACAACTATGAGTACGATCAGCATTGTCTTTTCTCCATCAATCCGGGTTGTGGTTTCCTGACACCTTCACAAGGCGAGTCAGGCCCTTTGTCATGGTCCCGGCACTCGCGTTCGCAAGCGTGCAGCCTGCCGAAGACCCCTCTGCGATCCCCATCACCAATTCATGTGCAGACTCCGGCAACGAGGGTCTTCCACCTCGACCCTTATGTTCCTGCACCGCGCGTCGTCCACCTCAAGCACCTTGCCTTCTACCAGGCTCCTGCAGCGAGCGTCTTCCGCCTCAATTGCTACAGCCTCAAGTAAGCCCGCGCCGCGCGGGTCTTCCATTCCAACCGCCACCATCCTGCATCGGGAGAATTCCATCACAATCACCACCTCGCCGGGTACGCTCTCGCGCTCGATTGCCTCTTCAGCAAACTAAAGTAATGTTGGCGCGTTCGGCGGCACGTGGGCTGCTCAATTGTGCACACTCCATTTCGCCTTCTGACCAAATCCACAGCCTGAGCCTTATTGATCAGCCATCCCGTTCCTGCCTGCTTCAGACTCCATGCAGGTTTGCTGGTTCCGCGGCGATGCACCTTTTGGCTGTTGTGGACAACCAGCGCAAAGGAGATTGCAATGAATTACCACCCTTTCATGGGCTACGACTTCACCACGAATCAACTGATCGGCGCCGCCGCTGTACTCGTGGTCCTCGTCGTCGTCGCGATTGGCGCTTTCATTCAACGCCGCAGAGAGCGCACGCTGGCTTTCCGCAATCGCTTCGGATCGGAATACAACCGCGCCGTTCTCAAGCATGGCTCCGCGCGCGAGGCCGAATCAAAACTCGCCGATCGGGAAACCCGCGTGGAAGGTCTGAAGATCCGCGAACTCGGCGCAACAGAGCGGGAACGCTTCGTCACCGAGTGGCATACGGTTCAATCGCGCTTTGTCGATCATCCCAGGATGGCTGTCTCCGAAGCTGACGATCTGATCAATGCTCTCCTCGAGGCCCGAGGCTATCCGCAGGCCGGCTTCGAACAGCGCGCAGCCGATGTCTCCGTCAACTACCCGCGCGTGATGGAGAACTACCGTGTCGCGCACTCCATCGCCGTACGCCTGGGCCAGGTCGAAGCCAGCACCGAAGAGCTGCGAACCGCGATGATCCAGTACCGCGAAATCTTCGACGATCTCCTTCAGGCGCCCAAAAAACTCGAAACGAGAACCGCCGCATAGCTCCTGGATTGCAGCGCGAATGGGCCAGGCCAGGGCCTGTGCATTGCGCAGGCTCTTCAGCTGATCGCCCGGAGGATCGAAAAATGGAACCTCTCACTGGTACAGATCGATGCGTTCGCAAGTCAGTATCTTCCATCGCGATGATGGCGACCATATTCACGATGGCGGCTACCCTGGGGTTCGCCGCTACCCCGAATCCCGAAACGATTCAGGCTATCTACTCTCAAGCAGGCAATGCGATCGGCGTAACGCTTATTGTTTACAACTACTCCACTGCTGCTGACCTGCAGGTCCTGTCGCAGGCCTTCCAGGAAGGCAAGGATCGGGGATTGGCGATCGCGCTTTCCAACACCAAGGCGGTTGGACGTTGCCTGATAAAAGGCAATGTCAGTTATGACATCGCCTTCATTCAGATGGTGCTCACGCCAACTGGCAGGCAGATCATCTTTATTACCAGCCGCCCGCATCCATTGGTTGAATCCGACCCCCCTGCAACGCCCAAGTCCTTCGATCTGGCGGTTGGCCAATTCGACCTGAATGATACCGATCCGGCCAAGAGCACAGGATTCCTGTTCCCGGCCAGCAAACTTGTTATCGACGAACAGGGAGAGTTTCACTATGATTTGGCCGGCAATCCGTGGGCGCTTGCCAACGTTCTCGATTCGAAAGCAACCGCGCCTCATGCTGTGCCCAGCGTTGCCGATGCAACTGGCGTTGACCTCCCGAAAGATCGCCAACAGTCCATGGTCCACTGAGCGAAATTGCACATTGTTCTTTGAATCGTCAGGGTAGTCTCCTCGCAGGTGCCCTATCCCATTGCGGCGGCAGCGATGCCAGATTGTGCGGCTAATTCCCCGAAGGCAGCACCCCTTCTACACTGCCGCCGCACCTAAACACTCTCCTCGATTCCATCAGCCTCTTTCACCGTTCCATAATGCACATTCTTCCCAAACTGGCCAGCGTAGAGTCAAGCCGTGATGAACAGACTTGTGCATCGCATTCTGAAGCTTGGACCGCCCATGGGAAACGTGGCGGCTTCCGCGGTCGGATGCTTTGTATTCCAGCACGGCTTTCAGCTGCTCTCAATTGCGGAGGAAAGCTCGGATACTCACGCACCCCATGAAAACTTTCAGCCGGTTTCCAAAGCACAGAGCTGATCAAATAGGTCGCTCAATCCTGCTTAGACGCTGCGCTTCCAGCCCCGCTACGTTGATTGCGCAGGCCTTGTGTGATGGAAATGATCGGCGGCTTCTCCGCGTTGCGCTCGGGCAATTGATCGAGAAGAACCACATTGAGCAGTGACTTGTGCACCTGGATGCGTCCGTTGTAGCTGATAAACCCGAGCTTGCGAAATCGATTCATGAAAAAGCTGACGCGAGACCGCGTGGTACCGATCATCTCTGCCAGGGTCTCCTGCGTAATCGGAGGAATACATGTCTCTTGCTCTCCGGGCTTTCCAATCTCCGCCATCAATAGCAGAATGCGCGCCAGGCGTTTTTCACTCGAGTTAAAAAGCTGATCAACCAGATCGGCCTGGGTGCGCATGCTGCGCTCCAGCAGAAATTTCAGGAACAGGTCGGAGAATTCATGCTCCTGGTGCATAACGCGAATCATCTCAGCTCTGGTGATCTTGACCGCTACGCTGGAGTTCACCGCGGTGGCAGTGGACAAACGCAGCCCGGGCACCGCCGCGAGCGACTCCTCGCCAACGAAGTCGCCGGCCGCGAGTATTGAGATTGTGGCCTCTTTGCCGGCTTGCGAAACGACAGTGAGTCTTGCCCGGCCATGCCGAAGATAAAATACAGAGTCTGCCGGATCTCCCTGGGAGAAAAAGTTCTCTCCCTCTTTCAATTCGACGATTCTTCTTCCAAGCCCGGCGTGCGCAAGAAAGACGGCAGGGTCGAATGTGCATTCGTGATTATCAGTCATCAACATGGAGCCTCCTTCGAGGCGGTGCGAAAACGCGATCCAGATAGCAAAGTTCGGATGAAAGGCCTGAAAGGAATGCCTCAAAGGGAGAAGAGCAGAGCATTCCTGCAGCCCGACGGTTGACGGAGGTCCGAGTAGCTAACTTGGGGTAAAGCCGCCCAGTTCGGGGCGAATTCCCCGAGCGTCAGGCGACTCCACTCAGGCCCTTCTCATCATGGCCTGGGTTGAGCAACTACGTCTGATCAGTTTTGCTCACCGTAGAAATAAATTCGAGACCTCCATAAGGGTCGCAGATTCAACGATCGCCACGTTGCAGACTCCGCTCTCCCCGCGCGCGTTCCGGCCGCCGGCCGTTGTACGATGAGCCCATAGCGATTTAATTCCTTCCAGGAGGTTTGGGAAAGTGGCGGGAAAATGGAGAACGAATCTTTGCGGGGCGATGATCTCAGGCGCCCTGATTTGGATGATTGCCGGGGCAACTCCTTCCGCTGCTTTGGCTCAGCTGCCGGAGCCGGGTGCGCAGCCGGAAGTGCCCAATCCGCTCACCGACACAACGGTAAAGCCGGGTAAGGTGATGCTGTTCGAGTTGGAAGCGCGCTTTGCAAAGGACGTGGCCGCGCGCGGCGGGGCAGCGTTTGCGGATTGGTTTGCCGGGGACGGGGTGGCCCTCGGCAATGGCGTGGCGCCAGTAATTGGCAAGGTGGCCATCGCCAAGTCGGCCAACTGGTCGCCCAAGGATTATCAACTGACATGGACCCCTACCGACGCCATGATGGGTCCGTCCGGCGACATGGGCTACACATGGGGACACTTTGAAGGCCACAGCAAAGATGCCAATGGCTACCCAGTCACCACCACCGGGCGATACATCACCATGTGGCGCCGGGACGCGGACGGGAGTTGGAAAGTGGTCCTGGACGCAGGCGCAAACGAGCCGGCCGCGAGCGGCGACTGCTGCAAACTGCCCACTGGACGTTGAGCAGGAAACTGCCTTGGCTATAGGTCAGGGTTTCAACTGTGACTCAGGGACTTGATTCGGAGGGAAGCGGGGGTTTTAGCCCCCGCAGTCAGACGACAGAGTGACCATGGGCCTGTGCCCCGGAAGAATACAGCTCGCGGCCCTCCGTCAAAATCAATATCCCCTGCCGGCAAAGCCCACGCTCTTCAGCACATCTCAAGCAGGTAACCTAATCACCGGGTACCTTCAGTAACCTGCACCTGAATCTATAAGTCCGAATGTCCAAGTACTTGAGTGGCATTTTGCTTCTCGTAAAATTGGCCACTTTGTGTGAGTGTCAATCTGTGGTCATTACCCGATACTGACTGCGGGTACCAATACATTATGTGTGCGATGCCAGGCTCAAAGTTATTTGAGAACCAGGAAGCGTATTTGCATCCTGAGTTCAATATCTTCGACCGCAACCCCGATCCAGCTCTCGACGAGTTGGTTGAGCTGGCCGCGGTGCTGTGCGGCGCGGACTATGCCTATATAGGTTGGATGGACTTCAACAGGCTGTGGTTCAAAGCGCGATTCGGATTCAAGGCAATCGAGCAGCCGCGCGCTTCAACGGCGTGCCAATGGATGCTGGAGAAGGGCGAGCCGCTCCTGATCCCCAATGCAGCGGAGGATCGGCGATTTCTTCCCCAGGGAATTCCAGTGCCAGGCGCCAGGCCCGCCTTCTCCTATGCCGGAACGCCATTGATCACCAGCGCTCAACAGGTCGTAGGCACATTCGCGCTGCTGGCCATCAAGCCGAGGCTATTTCAGCCCGAGCATTTAACGCTTCTCGAGATTCTGGGCCGTCAGGCCGTAACCCGCCTTGAGCTCTACAGCCGCATCCGGTTGCAGGAGCAGGCGCAACGCTCGAGGCAACGGACCGAGCGTGCGCTGTCCATCGAACGATGTTTTGTAGCCGCCACGCTGGATTCAATTCCCGCCCTTGTCGCCGTGGTGGACACGGCCGGCCGACTCGTCCGCATGAACCAGCCCTGCGCGCAGTTGACCGGGCTTAGCCTGGCAGACGCAGTAGGCCAGCCTTTTGTGGACGAGGTGCTTAAGCCGGAAGACCGCGAATGGGCCACTGGCAGGTTGCGCGCGGCCGCAGCCGGACAGGAGTCCGGTCCCCACGAAACTGAGTGGCTGGTCGGCGGAGATACGGCAGCCAGAGAACCGGGCGGAAAAACGCTTCGCGTGAGCTGGACGCTGCGCCCGCTTGACGGACCGAACGGCGAAATTCAATATGTGATCGTCAGTGGGCAAGATGTGACTGACAAGCGGCAGATGGAGGAGGCGCTGCTTTCGAGCGAGGCGCGCTACCGCGAGGTGGTGGAGAACTCGCTGGGCTTTGTGTTCACCTGCACGATGGAGGGCCGCCTGACCTCGCTCAACGCATTCACCGCCGAAACACTGGGCTACCGCGCTGAGGCCCTGGTTGGACGCGCGGTGACGGAGCTGATGGACGCTGCCGGGGCGGCAACGTTCCAGGAATGTATTCGCACCCTCGGAACTCAGGAGGAATGGCAGGGCGCATTGCCGCTCCGCCGCAGTGACGGTATGTACCGTCGCATCGCTTTTCGCTGCCGGCGCATGCAACTGCCAGGCGAGCGCCCGTTTGTCCTCAATCACGGCATGGACGTTACCGAGCAATTCGAGGCCGAGGAGGCGTTGCACATGGCCACCCGGCAGCGCGAGCTCATCCTGGAGTCGGTGGACGACGGCATCTATGGCATTGACCTTGATGGCAAGCTGACCTTCATCAACGAGGCCGGCGCGCGCGCCTTGGGCTACACTCCACAGGAACTGATGGGCCGCGACGTGCACGAGGTCATTCATCACAGCCACGCTGACGGCACGCCTTACTCCAAGTCAACCAATCCGATTCTGCAGGCCCTGCGCCGCGCCGAATCCGTCCGCATGCGCAACGAAGTCTTCTGGCGCCAGGATGGTACTGCGATTCCCGTCGAGTACAGCGCCAACCCGCTCCTGGACGATGGTCGAATTTCGGGCATGGTGATCGCGTTCCAGGATGTCTCGGAGCGGCGGCGCCTTGAGAAGATGAAAGACGAGTTCATCTCCACGGTGAGCCACGAACTGCGCACGCCTTTGACCTCGCTGCGCGCTTCTTTGGGGCTCATCTCGTCGGGCTCGCTGGACAAGCGCCCCGAGAAGCAGCGGCAGATGATCGACATCGCAATTGGCAACAGCGACCGGCTCATTCGCCTTGTCAACGACATTCTCGACTTCGACAATGTAGAGAGGGGGCGACTGCCGCTGCACCGGCAGCCGGTGGAAGCCATCGATCTTTTGCGCCGGGCTGCGGACGTGGCCCACAGTGCAGCCACGCAGGCCCGCGTCTCTTTCCGCATTGAGGCGCCGCTGGCCCCGGTCTTTGCCGACGAGGACCGCATCCTGCAGGTGCTCAACGAACTGGTGACCAACGCCATCAAGTTCTCGCCACCTGAAACTGCCATCCGCCTGGCCGCGCAGCCCGTGCCCGTTGCTGACTCCACAAGCGATCAAGCGGGGCTCGGCGAGGTCTGCTTCATCATCGAAGACCAGGGCCGCGGCATTCCGCCGGAAAAACTGGAGCGCATCTTCGAACGCTTCCAGCAGGGAGACTCATCGGATTCGCGCGCGCTGGGCGGCACTGGCCTGGGCCTCGCGCTTTGCCGCAGCATCGTGGAGCAGCACGGCGGACGCATCTGGGCCGAAAGCATCGTTGACCAGGGAAGCAAGTTTCTCTTCACTCTGCCTTCGGCTTCGCCGCCCGAGGGACGCTAGCAAGATCAACCTCGCAAGTCGCAATCGACCCTGACGAAATAGGCTTTGCTGCCGGAAGTTTGCGGATCAATCAGCCATAATGCCTCTCGGCGTTTCTTAGCCCTGCCAAGGCCGGGTGCGCGCGCCGTGAGACAATGCCTTCGACGGCCTTCCCTTTTGCCTATTCCCCGGCCGCCGGACAAAACCACCCATGGCAATCTCCACGCGCGCACTGAATCTTCTCTTTGGCCGCCCGCTCGCCACTAGCGAGGAGCGCGCCGAGCACATCGGCCCCATCGCCGGCATACCCGTCTTCGGCCTTGACGCACTCAGTTCCGCCGCTTACGGGCCAGAGGCCGCGCTCACGCTGCTTATCCCGCTGGGCCTCGCGGGCGTGCACTACATCGTGCCCGTGAGCGCGGCCATCGTCGCGCTGCTCATCATCGTCTATTTCAGCTACCGGCAGACCATCGAGGCGTACCCGCACGGCGGCGGCTCGTACACAGTGGCCAGCGAGAATATCGGCGAGGGCGCCGGACTGCTGGCCGCGGCCGCGCTCATGATCGACTACACCCTCACCGCGGCCGTGGGCATATCGGCCGGCGTCGGGGCACTCATCTCCGCCGCTCCCAGCCTGCAACCGCACACTCTTGAACTGTGCCTTGGCGTGCTGGTGATTCTCACCATCGTGAACATGCGCGGGGTCCACGACACCGGCGTGGTGTTCATGATTCCCACATACCTCTTCACCGGCACGCTGCTCATTGTCATTGCAGTAGGCGCGTGGCATGTGTTCTCCGGCTCTGGCCATCCGATTCCTGTTACGCCCCTGCCCCCGATGCCCGCTGCAACCATGGCCGTAAGCTGGTGGCTGCTGCTCAAAGTGTTCTCTTCCGGCTGCACGGCCATGACCGGCGTTGAAGCGGTCAGCAACGGCGTCATGGCCTTCCGCGATCCCACGCGCAAGAACGCCAAGACCACGCTTACCATCATCATCGCGCTCCTCGCCGTGTTGCTGGCCGGGATCGCCCTCCTGTGCCGCGAATACGGCATCGCCGCCACCGACCCCAACGGACCCGGCTACGAAAGCGTGCTCTCCATGCTCACCCGCGCGGTGATGGGCCATGGTTGGTTCTACTACCTCACCATCGGCTCGGTGTTGCTGGTGCTGGCTCTCTCCGCCAATACCGCCTTCGCGGATTTCCCCCGCCTCACGCGCGCCATCGCGCTCGACAGCTACATGCCCCACGTCTTTCTGCTGCGCGGCCGGCGCCTGCTCTACTCCTGGGGAATCTATGTCCTTGTCGCGCTCACGGCGCTGCTGCTGATCATCTTCGGCGGCGTCACCGACCGGCTCATTCCGCTGTTTGCTGTCGGCGCGTTCATGGCCTTCACCCTTTCGCAGGCCGGCATGGTCATGCACTGGAAGCGCCAGCTTCCACCGCGCGGGAAAAAGCCCGTCCCTGGAGAGCCCGGAGACGGCGCGCGTCTGCGCATGTACGTCAACGGCATTGGCGCCGTGGCCACGGGCATCACTACTCTGGTTGTGCTGGTGGCCAAGTTTGCCGAGGGTGCGTGGATTACCGCCTTGCTGATCGCGGTGATGATTGTGTTCATGCGCGCCGTCAACCGCCATTACGTTCACGTAGCCCGCGAAATCGATCTCGACCGGCCCATTGTCCCCGCCGAGATTACCGAGCCCATCGTGGTGCTGCCCATCGACCGCTGGAGCCGCATTTCGGAAAAAGCAATCTGCTTCGCTCTTTCGATGTCTTCCGACATTCGCTGCGTTCACGTGCTCACGGCCGGAGAGACAGACGCTTTCTGCGATGAATGGGAAGAGAAGATCGCCTCTCCCCTGCGTGCGGACGGCAAATGCGTGCCCAGGCTGGTGACGCTGCGCTCGCCGTATCGCTACATTCTGCAACCGGTGGTGGATTACGTCCTGTCCGTGGAGCGCGAGACCAACTTCAAAAAGGTATGCGTCCTGGTGCCGGAGCTCGTGGTAAAGTCCTGGTGGGAAAACCTGCTCCACAATCGCCGCTCCGACCTGCTCAAAGTCATCCTGCTCATGCGCGGCAACCGCCGCATCATCGTCGTCAACATCCCCTGGTACTTAGCGCACGATTGAACGTACAGCGATCGCTTTTCATTAGGCCATCCGCGCCGCCTGTCTCTGCACCGTCGCCAATATCTCTGGAAGCAGCTTTTGCCGGTAAGCGAACGAACTCGTCAACTGTCTCCGCACCATCCCGCCGGCAATCCGCCCCATCCATCCATACGGCAACTGGTACTCGACAACATCGCTCACCAGGGTTCCTTCCTGCCCGTCGCGAAACTCGGCCGCAATCCCGTGGCGATGATGAAGCACCGTGAATGGCCCGCGCATCTGCGCATCGCAGAAATGGCTGTTCCACTCAAACTCCGTGATGCAGGCCAGCCAGCTCACCCGCCGGGGCACCCAGGGAATGGGATAAAAACTGATCAGAATCTCCGACCCCACGCCCGCAGCCACGCTCTGGAACCGCCGCGCCGGATCGGGCGCCACGGGCCGCGGCGCCGGCGGCAAAATCCGCGCATCCTCAATCCGTGTCTCGAGCTTCCGTGGCATCAGGTGAGGTAGATTCGACGGATTGGCAAAAAAAGCGAACACCATCTCCACCGGAAACGGCACCCACTGCACAGTCTCGAATCTCTGCGTCCCACGCTCAGTCATTCATTCGATGGTACCGTGCCCTGATCCTGCCCGAATGCCAGAGTGCCCCAGGTTTTGCTTCCGAGACCTGGGGCGCCACGACACCCAATCACCGCGCGACAAATCACTCGGCCAGATAGTTAGTTAGGCAGTAGAACAGAGTCGATCACATGGATCACGCCGTTCGACTGGTAGACATTGGCGATGGTCACCGTGGCCATGCCGCCTTTTTCATCGGTGAGCATCACCTTGCCGTCCTTCATGGCCGCTGTCAGCGTGCCGCCTTCCACGGTCTTCATTTCGGCCATGCCGTGGCCCTTCTTGATCATCTTCACCCGATCGGCGGAGCCGATCCTGCCGGCCGCATCCCCGCTTCAGGGCGCGGCCGGAGACCGGGGAGCCCTTCTCCCAACCAAGTCGGGGCACTTAAGCTGACTCGTTTCCGGCATCCCCTCGAATTTCGCCGAATCCCCGTCCATCATTTACCGTAGGAATAGGCTGAAACTTCGTTCGCGTCCCCGCAAGGATCATGATCCGCTCCCCATTCCACTTCTTCGCCAAACGCCGCCCGCACAATAAGTGGCTCGTGCTCATTGCGGCCTACAAGCTTCTGCAGGCGCTGCTGTTCGTCTCCATTGGCCTGGGCGCGCGCCACCTGCTCCACCGGGACGCCGGCGATGAGCTCGCCGCCCTGGCCGACCACCTCCGCTTCAACCCTGAGTCCCGCCTGGTTAACTTCGTCCTCGACAAAGCCGAACTCCTCAACGACCCACTGCTGCGCCGCATCGGCCTGGTCGCCTTCTGCTATGCCGCCGTCAGCATGCTCGAAGGAATCGGTCTCTACCTGGAAAAGATCTGGGCCGAGTACCTTACTCTCGCCATTACCGCCTCGTTTCTCCCCTGGGAGATATTCGAGATCTTCCGCAGGCTCACGCTGATCAGGGTCAGCCTGCTGGCGGCCAACCTGCTGGTCTTCTTCTACCTGTTGCAGTTGGTGGCCGATCGAGAAAGGCTCAGGCAAAGAAGCAAGCACACCTAGCCTGCATATCTCATACGCGCGCATCAAATTGTGTTGAAGGGATTTAGGAAAAGACTTGGAAAGGCCGTCTTTTCATGGCATAACTGCGTTATCGAAGCGTAGTTTTTGCCGTGCGGAG
>Ga0181516_10000853_pt1 | contig 25137 bp, 22 predicted proteins | sample PEATcosm2014_Bin_25_FD_121104 | JGI IMG/M metagenome (GOLD analysis project Ga0181516, IMG submission 121104) | Peatland microbial communities from MTU Mesocosm Facility, Houghton, MI, USA - PEATcosm2014_Bin01_10_metaG | ecosystem: Environmental > Terrestrial > Soil > Wetlands > Peat | place... | reverse complement strand
CGGTCATTTCGACCAGAGGGATGCCGGGAGCCGCCCGCCCGCGGGGGAGCCGATGCCTCGGCTCCCCCACTCCAACAGTTTCACCGAAACTGCCGCTAATTCAGAGATACAAGGGATGGTTTCAAGCATCGTCAGCAGTCTGGGCACGGCTTTAGCCCCTGAGGGAAAGCCCTATGGTCCACACCATTTCCGAATCTGCACTAACGCATCCCGGCGATTGATCTCACGCAGAAAACCCACCAGATAGAAACACCCGCGGCCTCTCAGTTCCCTGAGAGGCCGCGGGCATGGTTTGAACCGGGCAAAAGCTACTCGGCTGCGGTTTCTTCCGCGGCGGATTCGGCTGCGGCTTCCGTATCCTCTGCCTCAACCTCATCGGCAGCAATCTTCACCTTCACCTGCGCGGTGACTTCGCGGTGCAGCCTGATGCCCACATTGAACTCGCCCACACTCTTGAGGGACTCAGGCAGCTGGATCTTGCGGCGATCGATCTCGAAGCCGTTGCTTGCCAACTCGGCGGCAATGTCGGCCGAAGTGACGGATCCAAAGAGGCGGCCGGCTTCGCCCGACTTGCGGGTAAAGCTCAGCACCAGCGGCTCGAGCTTGGCGACCAGCGCTTCGGCCTGGGTCTTCTCGGTGGCGGAGCGGCGGGCAGCGGAGGACTTCATCTGCTCGATGACAGCTTTGTTCTCCGGGGTTGCCTGCATGGCAAGCTTCCGGGGCAGCAGGAAGTTGCGGCCGAAGCCTTCTGCAACTTTCACCACGTCTCCGCGATGGCCCAGATTGTCTACATCTTCCTTCAGAATGACTTCCATTTGAAACTCTCCAATGTTTCCTAAAGCTGGCTGCGAGCGTTCCCGCCGGGGATAAGTGGATGGGCTAAAACCCATCCCTCCCAGCCCAGCGTTGATTGCTAGGCAGAATGTACGAGCCCAGGCCCGTATCCTTCAACACTGCGATCCGTCGCACCTGTTTCGAAGCTTCAACAGACTGCGCAGTACCCATGCCGCGAGCGGATCGGGGCGATTCTAGTGCCGCGTGGCAAACGGCAGCAGGGCGATATTCCGGGCCTGCTTGATTGCGCGGGTCAGGCGGCGCTGATGCGTGGTGCAAACGCCGGTGAGCCGCCGGGGCACAATCTTGCCGCGCTCGGCCACAAACCCTTGCAGCAGCCGGACGTCCCGGTAAGGAATCGCGTCGATCTTCTCGGTGCAGAACTTGCAGACCTTCTTGCGGCGGAAAAACTTGCCGCGTCCGCCGGGTCCACCGGAGGGACGGCCGCCAGGACCGCCCGCAGGCCGTCCGCCGGAGCGAGGACCTGGGCCCGAACTTGAACCCGGGCCAGGGCCGGACTCGGCCGCCTGGGGTGCTGATGCGCCCGCTTCGGGCGCCTTTCCTTGAGTCTCATCAGACATAGTGTTTCCTCTTTACTCTCTTCGTTTCCGTTGGGCGCCCAACAAGGCGCGACGGAGCACTGGATCGGGCCGGCGCCGGTTGCCCAACAGGGGCCGGCGGCGGCGATGAACAACAAAGCCTTTAGACAGCGGCCTGGGCGGCCTCGGCTACTTCTGCCGCCGGGGCGGGTGCCGGCGCGGAAGCCGGAGCATGCGAGGCCGCAACATTGGGTTCCGAGCTCACCTTGCGGCGAACTCCACGCAGTGCCTTCACCTTGGCCAGGCGCTTCTCTTCCTCGTCGATGCGCACGGTGATGAACTTGATCACCGGCTCGGTAACCCGCAGGCGGCGCTCCAACTCCAGCACTCCTGCGCCGTCCGCCTCAATGGTCAGCAAAACGTAATTGCCGTCGTTGAACTTGCGCACCATGTAGGCGAGCTTGCGCCGGCCCATCTTCTCGACAGTCTTCACCACGCCGCCGCCAGCCGTAACGGTGGCGCTGAAGCCGGCAATCAGCTTGTCGGTATCCTCTTCGGTCACATCGGGCCGAACGATAAACATAACCTCATACACACGGGACATCTGCATTCCTTTTCCGCCGGAGTTTCTCAGCCTCCAGCCCCTCAACTCTCACTTCGAAGTTCAAAGAACGGGGTTCGCAGCCATTCCTAATTCTGTTCTTTATTCCCTGATCCCTGTTCCCTGTCTTCTTTCCGGTTGAACTCGTTCATCGCGGCTGCCGGCCCGTCTGAAAGAATCCGCCGCGTGGCCATTGCCACCCGGTCAAGCACCTCATCCAGAACCGTCAAATCCGCCTTCCGCATCGGCGACAGCAGGTAATCCCTGCCCGGACGCCTTCCACCTGCGGCAATGGCCTCAGGTGGCAGGTCGAGCCCCACGCCAATCCGCAGCCGCAACCACTCCTGACTGCCCAGGGCGCCGGTCACGCTGCGGGCTCCGTTGTGCCCGGCAGGTGAACCGCGCTCCCTGATCTTGAAGGTTCCCAGCTTCAGGTCCAGCTCGTCGTGGATCACGAGCAGGTCCCTGCCTGGGTCAGCTTCAAACTCCTGAACCAGCGCGGCCACTGCAGCGCCGCTCAGGTTCATAAACGTCTCCGGCTTGGCCAGGACCACTTCCCGCTCTGCGATTCGGCAGGTTGCGGTTACGGCCCGGCAGCGCCGGTTCTGGACCACAACCCCCTCTTGCTGGGCGATGCGGTCAATGGCCATGAACCCTGCATTATGCGGAGTCCACAGATAATCGGCACCGGGATTGCCCAAACCCACCATCAGGAAGGGGCTGCGCCGATTGCGGATCTCACTTTCTCCAGCCAAGGCCTACTTCTTTGCCCCAGCGCCGGCGTCTGCCTTCTTGGCTCCGGCTTCAGGCTCGGCCTTGCCCTTCTTGGCAACTTCAGGTTCGGCCGCAGCCGTCGCGGCAGTCGCAGCAGCCACTGCCGCTGCTTCAACCTCAGCGGCCGTCGGCGCCTCTTCGCGGATCGAAACCACGTGCGCCACGGTCGAATCCGCGGCACTGAGAAACTTGATCTTCTCTGAGTGCGGCAGATCGCTGACACGAAGCACCCCGTGCATCTCCAGGTTGCTCACGTCGAGATCGATGTGGCTCGGAATGTTTGTCGGCAAGCACTCGATTTCCACCTGGCGCATCACCTGGTCCAGAATGCCGCCGGCGGTCTTGACGCCTATCGGAATGCCCAGCAGCTTGACCCGCACCTTTACGCGCAGAACCTTGTCCAGGGCGATCCGCTTCAAGTCGATGTGGATCAGGCTGTCGTTGATCGGCTCCCGCTGCCAGTCCACAATCATGGCCTTGGCGGTAGCCTGGCCCGGAATCTCCACATCGAAGATCGTGTTGTGGCCGCTCTCGGAAAAGAGGATCCGGGAAATCTGTTTGGGCTCTACTTCAACGGCAACCGCGTCATGCCCGGAGCCATAAAGCACGGCGGGAATCTTGCCGGCGGCACGTACGCGGCGCGCGGCGTTCTTGTTGAACTTGCCCTCACGGGGCTTGGCTACGACTACTTCTGGCATTGCGGTCTCTCGTTTCCTTGTATCGGGCACGGGCCGATTCGTGGTCCGCTCCCTTTGTTGGTGCCGGCCGTCGGCCGGCAGTTCTTAGTTCACAGTTCTTAGTTCGCAGTCTTCAGTTCCCTCGATTTGGCCGGTTTAGCGCGCCAAAACTACGAACTGGGAACTAAGACCTCCGAACTGCATTTAGTTGAACAGCGAACTTACGCTGGTCTCCATGTGAATGCTCTCGATGGCCGCGCCCAGCAGGCCGGCAATGGAGAGCACTTTAATCTTGGGCAACTTCTGTGCCGCCTCGCGCAGGGGAATTGTGTCAGTCACAACCAACTGTTCCAGGCGCGATGCGGCAATGCGGTCAATTGCCGGGCCCGAAAGCACGGCGTGGGTGGCGCAGGCGTAAACGGAGATTGCGCCGGCCGCTAAAAGGGCATCGACCGTTTTCACCAGTGTTCCGGCCGTATCCACAATGTCGTCGAGAATCAGGCAGGTCCTGCCGGCTACGTCGCCGATAACGTTCATCACCTCGGCGACGTTCATGTCGGTGCGGCGCTTGTCCACAATGGAGAGCGGCGCTCCAATCTTCTGCGCAAAGAATCGAGCCCGCTCCACGCCGCCCGGATCGGGCGAAACCACCATCAGGTTGGGCAGCTTGAGTTCGCGGAAGTAGCTCACCAGCACGGGGCTGGCGTAAAGGTGATCGACGGGAATGCTGAAGAAGCCCTGGATCTGCGCGGCATGCAAATCCACAAACAGGGCGCGATTGGCGCCCGCTGTTGTCAGCAGATCGGCGATGAGCTTGGCGCTGATGGCCACGCGCGGGCGGTCCTTGCGATCCTGGCGGGCGTACCCATAGTAGGGCACTACCACCGTGATCCTGGCCGCCGAGGCCCGCTTCAATGCATCAATCATCACCAAAAGCTCCACCAGGTGCTGATCCACCGGATAGCACGTGGGTTGCACCACAAAAACATCCACTCCGCGCACGTTCTCCAGGAGTTGGAAAAAGACCTCGCCATCGGCAAAGCGCTGAATCTTGACCTCGCCCACCGGAACCCCGATGTGGCGTCCGATCTCTTCCGCCAGCGGGCGATTGGCGGTGCCGCTGAACAGCTTGAAGCGCTTGTCCTCGCTCAGGTTGCGGGTCCGCTTGCGTTCCACCGCCGGCTTGGCCTCTTTGGCCTTTGAGCCGTCCTGCTGAGGCTCTTTCGGCGTCAAATCCCTGCCTGCCCCATCGCGCTGAGCGTTTGCTCCGCCTTCCGGTTGCTTCTCGTCCGCCGTCACCGTCAATGTTCCCGCTTCCATTTCCGACTACCTCCAAGCTGGTTGGCTTTGGCTGTTCTTCGGGTACCGCACTTCAAGAACTTGGCTGGGCGACCAGGATTCGAACCTGGACAAGTGCCTCCAAAGGGCACTGTCCTACCATTAGACGATCGCCCACCCTGAGCAGCCGTTCGCGAGTTTCTCCCGCAGAACGGACCACTGTCAATCAACTTGTTGCAAAAGCATCTGCTCCCAGTAGGACTTTCGCGGCAGGGTGCGGGTCAAAGTACTCCGAACACCTGCCGGCCGCAAACGTTCGCAAGCCGCTTCCGCATCTCCGCGGGTCAGGTACAACCCGTAGAGCGCCGAACCGGACCCGGACAGCGAAGCCACTAACGACGAGGAACTGCACGCTGCCTCCGGAGTACCGGGGCCCGCAAGAAGACGCTTGATTTCTGCAAGGGAAGGATGCTGGGGGAACACGACGCGTTCAAAGTCGTTCTGGATCCAGCTACTGATCCCGGTGCGGACAAGCGCGGACTCTGCGGGTCCGGCCAGGTTCCCCTCATCGAGAGGAACACCGGAGGAGCCTGTTCCCGGCCCGCCCCTCGGGATTCCTCCCGCAAAGGCGCTGGCATAGGCACGGCTCAACTCATTCAGTTTAACTTTACTGGCCTCCATGGTCAAACCCTCGGCCGCGCACAGGGCATCCCAGTCGCGAAAGGCCTGCGCCGTGGCGACTCCCAGCTCCGGCGCAGCCACCACGCACCAGACCGGCTCGATGTCTGGCAATGGGTAGACTTCCTGCCCGCGATCCAGGCCAAGAACCGTCCCGCCGACCAGAAACAAAGGCACATCCGAGCCGACCTGCGCGGCGATCTCAAGTCTTTTCGCATCCCAAGCCACGCCACTCGCAATCCCCCGCCGGTTGCCCCAGGTCTCGTTCTTGAGACCTGGGAGTCCACCAGGTTCGTTTTCCACCCCCAGCTCCGCCTCCAACCCCCGGGTGCCCCATCCTTCGAGCGCTTCTTGCTCGAAGGGTGGGATACCAGGAACTCCACTCGCAATTCCCAGCTCCGCCTCCAACCCCACCAGTGCCGCCACCGCATTCGCCGAGCCCGCGCCCAGGCCGCCCTGCACCGGCAACCGCTTCTCAATGTGGATCTCCACTTCAGCCGTGCGTCCCAGCATCTTCAGCGCCAGTTCCACCATCTTCCAGGCCGTATTCCGCTCATTGGTGGGAACCCGGCTGTCGTTTGAAGTCAGGCGCAGTGCGGTTGCCGCGGCCGGTCTCGCCGTCACCGTCACTACGTCGAACAATTCAAGCGTCTGGTAAACGGTGACCAGACCATGGAATCCGTCCGGGCGCGGCGCGCCGATGCCGAGGCCAAGGTTGATCTTCGCGTGCGATCGGACTGCGGTGGGCATACCGGTTCATTGTAGGGCCTCGTTCACTCAAATTGAGGGCGTTATGCGGATGAGACCCATCGCAATCCCGCTCGCCCATGTCGTAAAAAACCTCTGGAGGCTTGGAACTCCCGGAGTACACTCTGCGTAGAACTTTGGGAACAGATGCGGGAGCTTCTATGCACTTCCTGATTCTTGCCATGGTCTTTTACTTCGTGCCGGCCATCGTTGCGGCGCTGCGCCACACGCACAACGCAACCGGAATCCTGCTGCTGAACATCCTCTTCGGCTGGACAATCGTCGGCTGGTTCGTGGCGCTCGTAATGGCCATCTGCTCGGCCCCCTACTACGTCCACTACTATCGTCGCGGATGGTAACAGAAGGTCCCGGTTCGCCCCGGCCGCGCTGGACAATTCGCGATTGGCTCGCCGCTGCCGGGCTCTTTCTGGCCACGGCCGGCGTGATCTTCTGGCAGAACGCGCATGTGGCCGTTCTGTGGGACCTGAGCTACGTTCTCGACACCGCCGCGCGTATCTCCCTCGGCCAGGTCCCGTACCGTGATTTCCCCTTCGCCCACGCGCCACTCACATTTCTCATCCAGGCCGCAATCATCCGCCTCACCGGCCGAGTCATCTTCCATCCCGTCGTCTATGTCGCCACCGTAGGCGGCCTCGCCACAGTGCTCACCTGGCGCATCGCATTACACTCGCTGCGGGGGCGCGTGGATGCGGCATGGACGGTTGCCTTGCTTCTTGCCGCGCCTCTCACAGTCCTGGGGATCTACTGCATCTTGCCCACCCCCTCCTATGACTGCGACTGCGCCTTTTCTATCCTTGTCGCCGTGTGGCTTTTGCAGCGCCTCACGCCGGACGCAGCCGCCGAAGCCCCCAGCAGCACACGAAAACTTTCGTGGGCATTCGCCACCGGACCAGCTCTCTGCCTGCCGCTCTTCTTCAAGCAGAACATCGGCCTGCCATTTCTCGCCATCAGCATCGCGGCCGTTCTGCTCTTGCTTTGTGTGGAGTGTCTAGTTCGTCCAAAGGTGCCGAGCGTGGCAGCCGATCGGTCTCATGCTTTGAAAGGGCACGGCTTCACAGGCTGCGGAAAAACTCGCCCAGATAGTGAAATTCGAAGGCTTTGTAAAAGGGCACGGCTTCAGCCGGGCCACAAACGCAACAAAATAAACGTGGGCTTTAGCCCCTGCAAAACTTCATTTCGCACAAAAGATCAAATTCAGGCCTTTTTCCGCAACCTGTTCAGCCGTGCCGCAAATACCGCAAAATCGACGAGGGCTTTAGCCCCCGAGGTACGTTTGCCGGGCTCTCAAACGCCGATTCTACTGGCCATTCTCGCTGGTGTTGCAGCTACATTACAGTTCGCCACGCTCATGCTGCACTTCACCGTAGGCGTCGGCAATTACTTTCACTGGACCATCCAGTTCGCCGCCCAGCGCCGCCTGCCCGGCCTCCAGGACATGCTCGGCGTCTACCGCGATCCCAACCTGCTGTGGACGCTGCCCTGCGTCATTGTTGCCATCGTGCTTTTTGGGGTGCCCCATCCTCCGCGCCGCTCCATCGCGCGAAGCGTGGGATCTACACTCCCCTGGACGCACATTGCGGCCCTCGCCCTTCTGGCCGCGCCCTTTCTCTTCACGCTCTATTCCCTGTTTCTCTATGACGACGCCGACGAACGCGGCGACACACTTCTCGCCCTCTGGCCTTTGCTGCTCATCCTTGCAACCGCGCTCGCGCTCTTCAATCTCTTCACCCTCCGCCGCACTCTTACCTTTCGCGCTTTCCTGCCCATCGTGCTTCTGGTCACAATCAACGGCACGTTTATGTCGCAGCAGCTCTGGGGATCCACCTACGCCATCTGGCCGCTGCTGATCGTCCTCATCGCCGAGATGATCGCCTATCTCGACCGATACAAACTCGTCAGCTCCAAACTCTTCGCGCGAGCCAATAGTCTCGCCCCCGTCATGGCCGCCGTAATTTCAGCAACGCTCCTTGTCTGCGGCTCTTTCTACACCGCCAGCGAAGAGCGCCTCTCCTACGTTCAGTTCCCTGATGCGCCGGTCGAGCATTCGGCCTTCCCGCAGCTTCGCGGCCTTGCCGCGCCCGGCCCGTTCCTGCCCAATTTCGACGAGTTGCTGCGCTATGCCTCCGCCAACATTCCTTTCTCCGACGGTCTCATCCTCCTCCCCGGCGAAGACCCGTTCTATTTCGTCACTGGCCGCACGCCGCGGTTTCCAGTTCTGCTCTTCGATCCCGCCACCGACCCATATTCGCCCGCTCAGGTGGTCGAAGAAGCGCGGCTGCATCAGATACGCTGGCTGATTGCGAAGCGCGAATTGCAGATCAAGGAAGACCCCACCCCGCAGCGCGAGGCCACGCTGAAGTTGCTGATGAGTGAATTCACTCTGTCTGCGCACCTGCACGGGTACGATGTGTACCGCCGGTAGCATTCTCAACAGAATTACGGCATCTTCCCAACTTTCCGCGACCGCTTCAGCTCCTCCCAGTCCTTCTCCGTCTGGTCCGCGTAAAGCGCTCCAAACTTAGCCAGCGCCTCCGCAAAGCCGCCCCCGGAACCCAGGTAGCCGGCAATCACCAGCGGGTCGCCGGAGCGCGCGTGTCCGCGGGCCAGCAACTCGCCGCAGACCTCGGCGTAGGCTTCCAGTCCGGTGCCCTTCAAGTCGTCAAGCTCGATGGACCCCTTGTGATCGTTGAGCTGCCGAACCAGGTACTGGCGCCCGCCGATGTGCGTCCATCCCAAAAACGGATCGGACTGCATCTGCATGGCCCGCTGCCCCTCGGCCACGCGCTGGCCGTTGTCGTGGGGCGGATGCGCATCCGGCAGATAGGCCATGTAGGCCGAAGCCGGCTCCTCCTTGATCTGCAAAAACAGCGGATCGCCGGGCCCATTGCCCTCGAAGTAGATGCAATAGTCGCGCAGGCCCACTGAGCCCGTCCCCACCACTTTGAAAGCCACATCCACCGGGCGGTAAAACGAAAGCAGGTGTTGCCTCTGCGGCTCCAGCATCTGCCGGTAGGCCGCGAGCGAAGCCAGCACCGCCGCAGCCTGGGAGCCGGTGACGCGGGTCAGCGTGGGCTTCACTTCCCTGAAGCACCGGGTTGCGCCATTCTTTAGGGATCCAGAACCACTCGGCGGCGCAGGGCATGTCAGTTGCTCAAGCTCGTGCTGCGGCGTGGCTCGCTCGGCCTTCAGCAGTGCCGCGTGCACCGGCTTGATCCCGCCCAGCCTGTGCACCTGATACCGGCCTGCTTCGAGTGCTGGCATCCTTGCAAAGGCGCGCATCTGTGTGCAGTAGCGCTCAATGCACTGGACCACAGCCTGTCGCGTTGTTGCGGACTTGTGCCCTGACTCGCGCCCCGCCAGCACCAGCGATGCAGCCATGCGCTTCAAATCCCATTCGAAAGGCCCGCGAATGGTTTCGTCGAAGTCGTTGATGTCGAACACCAGGCGGCCGTCGGGCGCTGCATAGGCGCCCAGGTTGCGCACGTGCGCGTCGCCGCAGAGCTGCGAAACAATGCCCGTCGAGGGCAGCACAGACAAGTCCGCGGCCATCACCGCCACCGCGCCGCGAAAGTAGCCGAAGGGCGATTGCGCCATCAATTCATACTTCAGCGTGATGAGCGCCGGAACGCGGCCATGCATCGAGCGTGCAAGAAGCGCGAGCGCGGGCGAGTGCCGCGCCTTGGGTTTCAGTTCATCGTGTTGCTGGCGGCCCACCTGCTTCCGCCGCGCCTGGCCCAGTGCGCGGCGTTCTTCCGCTGTGGTTCCTTGCATAGCCGGAACATACACTCTCGGTCCCCGGCGTGCAATACAGCAGTGCACGTGATTTACACTTTCTGCTGGAACCCCGCTGTTCTCCATCCCCACCTGAAGGGCCAGGCAGGGCTCCGCTCTCGGAGGAGTTTCCTTTGTCCCACTTAGCCGCGCGCTTGCGATCTGCCTTTGCTGTTCTCCCGTTTGCGATGCTTCCCATCGCAGCCCAGGAACCCGCAAAACCACTCACTGTCGACGCGATCTTCGCACATGGCTCGCTCCTCGGGAACCCGCCCGGCGAGCTCACCTGGTCGCCGGATGGGAAACACCTGACCTATCTCGATGGTGGCGAGCTGGTCGACCTGGATCCGGGCACCGGCAAACCGCATGTGCTAGTAAGCCGCGCCAAGCTGGTCAATCTAATGGAGAGCAAAGGATCGGAGCGCGACCGCGACCACAGAGAACGCTACGGCATGGCCAGCTTCATCTGGGCGCCGGATGCGACGCATCTCATGTTCGATTCCGAAGGCAGGCTCTGGGTCTACGACCTGCGCAACGGCACCGGCATTGAAGTTGGTTTTACGGGAGCCGCCTCCGGCGACAATCCCAAGTTCTCGCCCGACGGCAAATCAATCTCCTTCATTCGCGATAACGGCCTCTCTGTCATGCGGCTGCGCGAGCCTGGCACTCCCACAACCATCTTGGCTCCCTCGACCAACGGAAACGTGCTCAACGGCAAGGTGGACTGGGTCTACGAAGAGGAGTTGGAGACGCGCAGCAATTACTTCTGGGCGCCGGACTCCACTCGACTCGCATATCTGCAGATGAACGAGTCTGAAGTGCCCCAATACCCGCTTGAAGACTTGCTCCCCACCCACGCGCTGGTGGAGATGGAGCGCTATCCGCAGCCCGGCGATCCTAATCCTGAGGTGCACCTGGGCGTGGCGAGTGCCGCGGGCGGCAAGACGGTGTGGGTCAAGCTCCCCGTTCAGCCCAACCAGGATTACATTCCGCGCTTCGGCTGGGCCGACCGCCGCACTTTGTGGATCGAGACTTTGACCCGCGATCACAAGAAACGGGAAATCTATCTTGCCGATCCTGAAACCGGCCAGTCACGCCAGGTGTTGCAGCTCGGCGACGACAAGTTCGTCGACGACAATTACGACGTCTGGGTCCACGACGGCATGATCGTTCTCAGCAACTGGACCGACGGCCACAACCATCTCTATCTCTACTCTTTTGACAAGGACCATCCCGGCTCCGCCACGGCAAAGCTTCAGCGCCAATTGACCAGCGGCGACTTCGAGGTCAAGGATGTCTACAACGTCGATTTCCAAGGCAAGCAGATTCTTTTCGCATCGAACGAGGGCAACCCTCTAGAACAGCAGCTATGGCGGGTTGGCTTCGATGGCCAGCGCAGGCAGTTGAGTACCGGCGCCGGATTCCATACGGGCAACTTTGCTCCGGAAGGCAGCGCGTATGTCGATCGGCAGTCGGCGCGCATGGATCCGCCAACTCTGCGTCTTTGCGTGGCTGACGGCAAGTGCAACGTCTTCTGGCAGACGCGGGCGGCGGAAGCTTACCATCTGCGCGCGCCCGAGCAGCTTCATGTCAAGGCACGCGACGGCTCCACTCTTTACGCCACGTTGCTGTTGCCTGAGAGCACAGGCGCAGCCTCAGTCCCCCTCATCGTCAATCCCTATGGCGGCCCTGGCTCGCAGACGGTTGCCAATGTTTGGAATTCCAATTTGCTCTTCGACGAGGTGCTGGCGCAGCATGGCTTTGCCGTCCTGCATACGGACAATCGCGGCATGGGTGCTCGCGGACGTGATTTTCAGCAGGCCGCCTTTCACAACTTCGGCCCCGTGCAGCTTGAAGATCAGTTGACCGTCATGGATGCGGCACTCGCTCAGTATCCACAACTGGACTCCAAGCGCCTGGGATGGTGGGGATGGAGCTGGGGCGGCACCTTCACGCTTTATGCCATGACTCACTCCGACCGGTTCCGCGCCGGCATCTCGGTGGCCCCGGTTACCGACTGGCGCGATTACGACTCGATCTACACCGAGCGCTACATGAACAGGCCGGCCGACTTTCCCTCAGGCTACAAGGACTTTTCCGTGGTCAACTCGGCTGCCGGCCTGAAGGGCCGCCTGCTGCTGGTCATTGGCACCGGCGACGACAACGTGCACATCGAAAACACCGTCCAGTTCGTGCAGAAGCTGATTGAAGCCGGCCTTCCCTATGACCTGCAGATTTATCCGGGCAAAACCCACTCCATCGCCGGCCCCGAGGTGCGCACTCACCTCTACAATCGCATTCTGGCGCAATTCGAGCTGTACCTGAAGCCGCCAGTGCAATGAGTTGGGGAATGCAAAAAGAGGGATAGGCTATCCCCGATGGATCCTCGCGGTGATTTGAGCGCTGCGGTCGCTACAGCTCGCGGCGATGGAACAGTTCGTCCTTCTCCCGGCCTGAGCAGTTGGAACACTCCAGGCAGCAGACAAGAAGCACGGCAACGCCCATCGTCACCAGGACGGCAAGAACGCTCGCGTTGATTCCAAACCAGTGCACAAGACTATTCATACTTATCGAACCAATTGGAGCAATAACCCAAATGGAGCATTACTTTTGGCCATTGCTTCAGGGATCCCGGATACATGTTGGACGAAGTCCAAGCTTAGCGGGTTGACTATCCTCAATTTTCTCAAGTTTTCATTTGTATTCAAGAGAAGAAAAAGCGAAAATACAAATACGATGTTCACCGGACAAAACCCGGAACCGGCCTTAAACGAGGACGAGTGGCCGGAGGAACTCCAGATCCCCAACCAGGCCCCTGCGGCCGCCCCGCCGGAACCATCCGGGGCTTTTGTGAACTGGCTTTTTGTCGATCTGAACTCCTATTTTGCTTCGGTCGAACAGCAGGTCCGCCCCGAACTCCGCGGGCGTCCAGTCGGCGTGGTTCCCATGATGGCCGATACAACCGTTTGCATTGCAGCCAGTTACGAGGCAAAGGCATTCGGTGTGCGCACCGGGACCGTCGTTGCCGACGCCAAACGCATGTGCCCGGAGATCGTTCTGGTCGAAGGCCGCCACGAAATCTACACCGAATATCATCACCGCATCGTGGAGGCCGTCGAAAGCTGCCTGCCCGTAACCGCCGTTCTCTCCATCGACGAAATGGCCTGCCGCCTGATGGGCCGCGAGCGCCCGCTTCTGGCCGCCATGGAGCTGGGCCGCAAGGTAAAGGCGCGCATCCTTGAGCAGGCCGGTCCCATGCTGCGCAGCTCGGTCGGCCTGGCCACCAACCGCTACCTGGCCAAGGTAGCCAGCGACATGGAAAAGCCCAATGGCCTCATAGCCCTCCCGCTCGACATCTTGCCCGAAGCTCTCAGCCGCCTCACCCTCCGCGACCTGCCCGGAATCGGCGCCAGGACTGAGAAGCGCCTGAACGAGAAAGGCATTCTGACCATGAAAGACCTGCTGGCTCTCAAGTGCGAGCAGGCTGGCGAGCTGTGGGGCTCCGTGTGGGGCGAGCGGCTGTGGCACTGGCTCCAGGGCGAAGACTTCGACATGGCAGAGACCGACCACCTCAAGTCCATCAGCCACTCCCACGTGCTCGCCCCGGAGATGCGCACCGCGGAAAAAGCCTATGCAGTAGCCCACAAGCTGTTGCACAAAGCCGCCATGCGCCTCCGCGCCGGCGGCCTGTGGGCCGGCAGCATCGGCCTGGCCGTGGGCTTTGCCGTGCCCCGCGGTGAAAAGGCGCCCGTCAGCCGCTTCGGCGTGCCCACCCGCGGATGGCACGACGAGATCAAGCTCAGCGAGTGCCAGGACAACCCCTCGCTGATCGCTGCCCTGCGCCGCCTCTGGGAATCCCGCCCAGCCGGCCCGGATTTCGACCAGCCCTACTTCATCGGCGTCCAACTGAACGGCCTCGTTCCCGACCGCCTGCACTCGCTCAACCTCTTCGACAACCTCGACGGCGAACAGAGCCGCACCCGCCTCCTAAAAGCCATGGACGAGCTGAACAACAAATACGGCCTCAGCACGCTAGCCCCCGCGACGATGCTAACCGCCTACAAAGCCGCCCCCACCCGCATCGCCTTCCACTCCATTCCCGATCTGTTCTAACCTCATCCTCCGAATTGATTTGCCGCTGCTCCGTCCCTCCTCGAACTTTTTCCTTCAAAATTCGTACCTCTCTGCATCCCCATCTCCGCGTCCCTGCGGATAAGAAGGTAGCAGCGAGAGATATGGCCCGCGACTGGCAGCCTGACTTTGAGCAACTCGTGGACGAGCACCAGTCGATGGTGTTTTCTCTCGCCTTGCGAATGACCGGTGACCGCGGGCTGGCTGAAGAAATTGCGCAGGACGTCTTTATGGAACTGGACCGGAATTTGAGCAGAATCGAATCCCCGCTGCACGCCCTTTGCTGGCTGCGCCGGGTGGCGATGAACCGGTCGTCGGATGCTCTGCGGCGCCGCAAGGTGCGCGGCATGGATCTGTGGGTGGAGATGGAAGAGGGTCACGGCGCGCGGATTGAGAAGAACGAATCGCGATCCGCGCTGGGCCTTGGTGTGCGCCTCGAGCACCTTCTGACGACTCTGCCGGAGCCGCAGCGCGCGGCGCTCGTTCTTCGCTATCAGGAAGACCTGACGCAAGAGGAGATTGCGGCCACGCTCGAGGCGCCGCTTGCGACCGTGAAGAGCCATCTGCAGCGCGGCCTGAAGCTGCTGAGGGCCAGGGCGACTGACCAATTGAAAGAGTTTGTGCGGGCCAAGGAGCAGGTGCGTGGACTTTGAACCGATGGACGACTTTGAGCGCGACCAATTTGAACGCGACCAATTTGAGCGTGAATTGAAGCAGGCATTCCAGCGCCGTCCCGCCCCGCCCAGCCTGAAGCGCAAATTGATGGAACAGCGCGGCCGGCAGCACACCGGGCGCCTGCGCTTCCGCGCTGTGATGTGGCAGCGGCTGGCCGCATCGGTATTGCTGGTAGCCGCGCTTGGCGGCGGCCTTGCCTGGCGCAATCGCGAAGAACAACGCAAGGGCGAAGCTGCCCGCGAGCAGGTGCTGACCGCGCTCCGCATTACCTGCCACGCACTCGATCGAGTCAAGATCCAACTCGCGGAACACGACCGCGGCACGCAGTAGCAAGGAGAGCTATTCGATGAGAAAACAGATGATCGCATTCGTGCTTGGGGCTGCGGCATGGGCCGCAACGTCGCTCGCCCAGGCCCAAACTTCGCCGCTGCCCATGCCGCCTGAGCTTGAGAAGCAGCTGGCCGCGCGCGCCTCCGACGTGACAGAGGTCACCCTGGACAAGAACATGCTCGGCTTTGCCTCGAAATTCATGAATGGCAAAGACAATGGCGATGAAGCCGCGCGGCAACTCATCCAGGGCCTCGACGGAATCTACGTTCGCTCCTACGAGTTCGACAAGCCGGGCGAGTATTCGATGGACGAGCTCGACTCGCTGCGCAAGGTCTTCGAGACCCCCGAGTGGTCGCCGATGGTGCGCGAACGCGAACGCAAGAATGGCGAAACCACCGACGTGCTGGTAAAGCTCGTGAACGGCGAGCCGCACGGCATGTTCATTCTCACCGCCGAGGCCAAGGAACTCACGATCGTGCTCATCCTCGGGCCGATCCGAATGGACCAACTGGGCGAGCTTAGGGGTCTTGCCGGGCTCGGCGCGCTCGGCGGCGTCGCAAAAGAAACGGGCGGCAAGGACGGCGACAGGAATAAGGACAAGGCCGAGACCAAATCCAAAACCAAGGCCGAGGACAAGAAGGACGGCGACCAATGAAGCGTCTCTGGCTCATTCCGGTTGTGTTTTGTATCGTGCTGGTTCCAACGGCGATCGTCCTGGCCTCAAATGGCGGCAACGGATTCGACAGCGTGGTCAACTCCATCCAGAGCAGGTATCGCGTGCAAGCCACACGCATTCCATTTATGGGGCTCGTAAGCCTCATCTCCCGCAAGGCTACGCATGGCGGCGTCAGCGGCATGCACGTCGCGGGATGGGAGCGCATGATCCGCGAAACCAGTCGCTCCGGCAAAGAGCAGACGCTGATCTTTGTCCGTCCTGAAGGCTCGCGCATCGGCATGTTCATCGTGGACAAGGACGGCAATGAGATGGATGTGGTGCAGATTTCCGTCGACCCCGATCACCTGAATGACAGTATCGGCCAGTATGAACACGCGCATCCCGACCGCGATCCTGCGCATCCCGGATACGATAAGGGCAGCGGCGTTTCGAATTAGTGCGCCGCCCGGCGCTTTGGCCGCAAACTCGGTTATCCGGGGAATCAAACTACCCATATGCGCCAATGCATCTCACTGCCTAGACTTGAGGCAGTATGGCAAGCCTCGCCCCAACGCCGACGTCCGGATACCGAGGCCGGCTTGCGCCTTCGCCTACCGGCTATCTGCATGTGGGCCACGCCCGCACCTTTTGGACGGCCTGGCTGCGGGCGCGCGAGGCCGGCGGCGCGCTGGTAATGCGCATGGAAGACCTGGACCCGGAGCGCAGCAAGGCCCTCTTTGCCGAGGCTGCGCTCGACGACCTCCGCTGGCTAGGCATTCGCTGGATCGAAGGTCCGGACAAAGGCGGACCCTTTGCGCCCTATGTCCAGAGCAAAAGGCGTTCCATCTACCTCACCGCCTGGCGCAGGCTGATGCGGCGCGGCTGGCTTTTCCCCTGCCGATGCTCGCGCAAGGACCTTGAATCCTCCCCCGGCGCGCCTCACGAAAGCTCGTCGCACGGCCCGCAGAGTCAAGGCAAATTGGAGCCCCTCGACGACGAGCCGATCTATCCCGGGACTTGCAGAAACAATCTGTGGCGCGCTCCCCAATTGCCCGGCCCCACGGCCAGCGACATTGAAATGCCCGACGGCATCAACTGGCGATTCCGCGTGCGCGATGGCGAAGTTGTCGAGTTCGAAGATCAAAACCTGGGGCCGCAGCGTTATGTCGGCGGCGAAGATTTTGGCGACTTCGTGGTCTGGCGGCGCGACGGCGTTCCCAGCTATCAGCTTGCCTGCGTGGTCGACGATGCGGAAATGCGCATTACTGAAGTCGTGCGTGGCGCCGATCTGCTCAAGTCCACCGCCCGTCAAATAATGATCTACCGGGCATTGGGATTTGACCCGCCTTCCTGGTACCACTGCCGCCTGGTGGTGGACCACAATGGCCGCCGCCTGGCCAAGCGCCACGATTCTCTCAGCCTGCATGCCCTGCGCCGGCGCGGCTTGACCCCAATGAATATTCTCGCGGCCGACCTGCCGGAAGAAGCGTGAAGAACAGCTTCCACCTTCTGACCTTTAGCTATTAGTGTCCTGAGTCCGAAGTTCGTTCGATAATTGAGCTGTCCTCCTGAGCGAAGAAAGCCGCGCTTTTTGCGGCTTGCGGAGTCGAAGGACCTGCGGTTGTACTCCGGCGAATTTCCGACTCGCCACACTGGCTCCTGATCCTGCATGCCTCTGTCGAAGCCATCCACAAATCAAAATGGGATACGACGAACCCGCCATCCCAGAGAAGCCCGGCACCAAAAATCTAGAGACTGGAAGCTAGCAGCTAGAAGCTTTCTGTCATGGAATTCTCGGCATGGCCTGCTTGCTGTGCGGCGGGTCGGCCGGGTTGAACTTCCGCGCCAGATCGGGTGTCGACTGCACGTCGGCCGCGGGCGGATTCGCGGCCTTCTCTACTTCCACGCCAAACACATAACTTGGCCCGAACATGTTGCTGGTAAAGATCACCAGCGTCTTATCCGGCGAAAACCGGACATTCGGCTCCTCGCGGTAGTAGTGGTGCGCCATGTTCACAAGCCGCTCGGAGTGAAGCACGCCAGGCTGCCAGAACGTGGACTCATTGAGCGCCCCATTTCCACCCTTTATCAATTCCGGGTGCAGAAGCTCAATCCACTCGCCGTCCCGCGAGCGCGCCACCTGTTGCGGGTCGCCGCCGTCGTCGCAGAACAGTGAGAGATCGCGCGTCAGGTTAAAGTGAATGCCCCACTCATCCCGTTGCAGGTGGTAGGCGGTGCGTTCGCCGGTCTTCAGGTTGTAGCTGGCCAGGAAGAAGTCCTCCCCCTTGGGATACTGCCAGTCGTACCAGATCGTTTCGCCGTCGAGCCCCCAGAACTCGTGTCCCGCGATCTCCATCAGCATCGTCCGCTTGTGGATGAGCGTATTGTGCGTGCCGTCCGTGTGGATCATCCAGATGCGGTCCACCTTCTGCCAGGGCCCTTCGTGGCAATACATCAGCAGCGTAGGATCGCTGGGCGAAAACAGCAGGTGGTTCACCCAGTCCGTGGAGTGCAGCAGGATCTTGATGTCACCCGGCTTTTCGCCCTGCGGGCCCGGCTCAAGGCGAATGGTAAACAGCACCAGAGGCAGCCGCGCCGCAAGCCGGCGTTCCATCGTCTCGCCTTTGTCCATCGGTTGGTAGTGTGGCCCCTGCGCGTCGCTGGCCACGCGGTTGTCCGGCCGCGGCGGCGGCGTTGCCGGCAGATTCTGTCTGTTTTCCACGCCTGTTGCGTCGCCCTCAATGTACGTTCCCGCCGCCAGCGTCTCGTCCGCGTTCACGCTCACAATCATCCGTTTCGCCGGCAGATCTACCAGCTTGCGGATTGCCCCTGTGTTTGTATCCGCCTTGTACACCGCGGTTATGCCGGTCGCTGGGTCTGTCTGGGTGTAAAAGATGCTGTTGGTTTTGTTCCCGGCGACCAAAGCGCGCACTCCACCGGCACCCAGCCCGCGCTGCGTGGTTCCCTCCGGCCGTTTCGGATTCGCCACCACCAGTTTCGTCGCGCGCGACGCCAGGTCCATCACATGGATACCGTCCGGAGCGGTGTAGATCATCTGCTTGCCGTCCGGCGTATACGCGTTCACGTTGAAGTAGAACCCGCCGGAGTTAGCCTCGTCACTGAGCCGCCAGACGCGATGTCCCGTGTCTTTATCCACCCAGCTCTTTGGCGGCAGGGAGCCGGCGGCCGTGACCTGGGCGATACAGGCAAGAGGAGCGGCAAAAACGGAAGCAACGGCGATTGCGGCGAGCGAGCGGATGCGCATGGCAGAACTACTCCTTAAAGCACGACTGGCCGGGCTTGCCAGATTGGATTGACGCGAGGCGAGTGCGCCGGCCGGTTTGCGAAGGACAGTCATGTATGCCACCAAGGAAGGCGCTTGCGAGTCGGCAAGAACCTTATACATCTTCTGGGTGTCGATTGGAAACTATTCTCCTATCGGATTTCGATGCATATGCCAGGCTACAGGACATCGGCTGAGCATCAATGGTCGAGCTGGGCGCTGTCGGCTTGCAAAAAAATGGGCCGAGGGGTTTTGTCCCCTGCCCATTTTGCTTAAACGCCATTTTTTCGGGATATCGATCACTGCCGAGCCGCGTGCGCGTGCCTGATGAACGTCCCATCCCGCAACTCGCTCATGGCTTGCCGCAACTGGGCCTGCGTATTCATCACGATCGGCCCATACCAAGCCACCGGCTCTTCCAGCGGCTTGCCTGAGACCAGCAGGAAGCGAATCCCCTCCGGCCCGGCCTGAACAACAATCTCGTCGCCGCGATCAAACAACACCAGCGAATGGTTCTTCGCGTCGTACACCGGCGTCGCGTTCGGGTCGACAGCCGATTCCGTCAGCACCGCCTGTGGATTCGAAGCATCGCGGAAAGTTCCCGCCCCGGCAAACACATACGCAAACGCGTTCCGCGTGGTCTCCACCTGGATACGCTTCCGCTTGCCCGGCGGCACTGAGATGTCCACGTAGCGCGCGTCCACAGCCATGGACTCCGTCGCAACGCCCTCCACCGGCCCTCGCTTGCCCCAGAACTCGCCGCAGATAATGCGCGCTTTGGTGCCGTCGTCCTCGGTAACCTCCGGGATGGCGGCAGACGGAATGTCCTGGTAGCGCGGATCGGTCATCTTGTGCGCCGCGGGCAGATTCGCCCACAATTGAAATCCGTGCATGCGCCCGCGCTCGTCGCCTTTGGGCATCTCCTGGTGCAGAATGCCGCTGCCGGCAGTCATCCACTGCACGTCGCCTGCGGTCATCTTGCCCTTGTTGCCCAGGCTGTCGCCATGCGCCACTTCGCCGGCCAGCACGTAGGTGATGGTCTCAATCCCGCGATGCGGATGCCACGGAAATCCGGCCAGGTAATCCGCCGGATTCTCGTTGCGAAAGTCGTCCAGCAAAAGGAACGGATCGAACTCGGCCGTCTTGCCGAAGCCGAAGGCGCGCTGGAGCTTTACGCCCGCGCCCTCAATTGTAGGTTTGGTTTCAAGAATCTGTTTTACTGCACGAAGCGACATCGGTCGACCTCCTCGGTCTTACTTATATTCGATGCGCGAAGGAGATATTCGTTGCAACAGGTATTTCTGCGTACAGTGGATTGTGAACGCCGCAAAGTGAACAGTGGTTAGGTCAAAACGGGCACGGAAGCCTCGCCGGTCGGCAGCCCGAAGGGAGGCGCATCGGAGGGAGGCGGGGGTTTCAACCCCCGCATAAAGCAACAAATACGACCGCGGGCTTTAGCCCCGGAGAATCACTCTCCGAAGCGCATGAATCTGCCTGTCCACTGCCCACTGCCCACTCTTCACTGCCTTATGAACTGAACATCCAGCGTGATCGTCACTTCTTCGCCCACCAGCACACCGCCCGTCTCGAGAGCCGAGTTATAGGTCAGCCCAAAGTCCTTGCGGTTGATCTTGGTAGAGCCGGAAAGCCCGATGCGATGGTTGCCCCAGGGATCCTTCGAGGGCTCGCTCACGTCCTCCACCTTCAAAACGACGGATTTGGTCACGCCATGGATCGTCAACTCGCCGGTAACTTCATAGTTGCCGCCGCCCGTGGAATCGATGTTGGTGGACTTGAACGTCATCGCCGGAAACTTCTCCGCATCGAAAAAGTCCGCGCTCTTCAAATGCCCGTCGCGCTTCTCATCGCCGGAATTGATGCTGGACACTGGGATCGAAGCCTCGACGGTGGAATGGGTGTAATCGGCTTCGTCTAGCTTCAGCACGCCTGAAAGGCCGGAGCACCTGCCCTTTACGTTGGAGATCATCATGTGCTTCACCTTGAACTCGGCTGCCGAATGGGCAGGGTCGATGTTCCAGGTGGTTACGGTGCCGGGGGCGGCTGCGTTCGTGGGGGTCGCTTTTTCAGCGGTTGCGGTCATGGCGGTTTTGCTCCTCTCAAATTCGCTTACGTTTCCTTTGATGCGCATTCGAGATATTCGTTGCAACAACTATCGTCTCCGGCGGTCCTCCCGGCGCCCCCGACACCGGAGTCTATTGAAATCTTGTCCTGAAACACGGAATCTATACGCCATTCCAGCCAACCCCAGGGCCCCATTTCCCCAAAACAAACGAGCAACCCCATGGACAGGCTCAAAGCAAAACAAGCGCCGATTGCATCAGGAACCGTGCTTTCCACCGCTTCCACATGCTCCTCAGCGCAGCAGCCGTATCCTCAATACAAGCCCCATGTCCGACTTCTCCGAGAACGTCAAACGCCAGGCCGACATCGTCAAGTTGGTCGAGGGATACATCCGCCTGCGCAAGGCCGGCGCGCAAAACTACACTGGCCTCTGCCCCTTCCACAAAGAGAAATCGCCTTCGTTCAATGTGCATGCGGTGCGCCAGTACTACTACTGCTTCGGCTGCCACGAAACCGGCGACGTCTTCAAATTTGTGGAGAAGATCGAGAAAGTCGGATTTCAGGAATCCGTCCGCATCGTCGCCCAGAAATTCGGGATTCCCCTGCCCAAGCGCGAGTTCTCCTCCCCCGAAGAAGCCGCCGAAGCCCGTCAGCGCACCAGACTGCTCGAACTCCACGAGACCGCAACGTCCTGGTTTGAAGAGCAATTGCGCGGCCCTGAAGGTGCCGTAGCCCGCGAATATCTCGCCGGCCGCGGACTCACGCCCGAAGGCATCGCCAAATTCCGCATCGGCTACGCCCCAGACAGCTTCAACGCCCTGCGCGACCGCCTCAAAGGCATCGCCGACGACGAAACCCTCCGCGCCAGCGGCCTCTTCAGTTCCAAGGAACAGGGAGACGGCACTCAGGGCCCCATCTACGACCGCTTCCGCAAGCGCGTCATGTTTCCCATCGCCAGCGAGAGCGGCCGCGTCATCGCCTTCACCGCCCGCACTCTCGAAACCGGCGACAAGGCCGGCGCCAAGTACATCAACTCGCCGGAGACGCCCCTCTACACCAAGGGCCAGGTCCTCTTCAACCTCGACAAGGCCCGCACCGCTATTCGCCAAATCGAGTTTGCCCTCCTCGTCGAGGGCCAGATGGACTGCATCTCCGTCTTTCTGCGCGGAATTCAAAACGTGATTGCCACCAGCGGAACCGCCTTCACCGAGCAGCAGGTGGCCATTCTGCGCCGCCACACCTCCAACGTCGTCGTTAACTTCGATCCCGACGCGGCCGGCAGCAACGCCGCCGAGAAGTCCATTGCCCTGCTCACCGAGGAGGGCTTCACCATCAAAATCGTCACCCTCGACGGCGGCCTTGACCCTGACCGCTACATCCGCGAGCGGGGCGTGGAGGCCTACACGGCAGCCATCCGCGGAGCCCGCCGCCAGTCCGACTACCTGATCGAGCGTGCCCGTCAAATGTTCCCTGGCGCCAGTTCCGACCAGAAGGTCAAGGCTATGAACTTCCTTCTGCCCCACATCCGCCGCATGCCGGAGAAGCTGGCCCGCGACCAGTTCGCCGGGGACGCCGCGCAGAAGCTGGGCATCGATTCGGCCGTCCTGCGCGAAGAACTCCGCCAGGCTGCCCTTCGCCGCCGCGACCACGTGGAAGCGCGCTCCGCCGCCGCCCTCACTGAAGTTGAGCGCGTCCTGCTCCGCGCCCTGGCCATCGACAACCCGGAGAATGAAGACGCCCGCCGCTTCGCCGCCCAGGCCCTCGCCGAGCAACCCACTTGGTTTGAGCATCTTGGCACCTCCACCGCCCTCCAATCCCTTGCCGCCCGCCAGGCCCGCGACCCCATGGATGTCGTCGAAGACCCCGCCCAGCGCGCCCTCCTTGCCCAAGCCCTCCTCGCAGAGGTAAAGCCCCCCGAGTCCACTGAAGTCCAGAGCGCCGTCCAGGAGATCCAGGAGCGCGCCATCGAGAACCGCCAGCGCGAACTCCGCTCCCTCATCGCCGAGGCCGAACGCCGCGGCGATTTCGCCGAACTCGCCCTCCTCACCCAACAAAAGCTCGAGCTCGACCGCGCCCTCCGCCAGTTGCACAACCACCGCCCGCCAAGACCCTGAGCCCCCTCCAGCCAGCCCCGGATTCGGACTCCAAATCGCCCATATCTTGCGACAAAACCCCTCCCTACGGCATCTCATTCTGTAGAGCCAGGCACGGGAAGCAGGCTAATCTTCCCGGCCCGGATCTCAAGGCAATCCGCCATCAGAACGGCACCGCGTTTTTTTTCGCCGGATTTTTTGTTTGATCGGCCGGGGCGGATTGTGGTAGTCTATTGATCTCTGTGAGGATGCGCGCCCCTTTGCCCCACACATGAGCTGCGGCTCGCGGGCTATCCAGGAGAAACCTGAAGCGCTGTCATCCTGTTCCGAGCAACTACCTGAAACCGCTACTTTTTTGCGGGTGACCGCAAAGCCGTGTCCGCATGTGTGCGGAGATTTCCTTTCGGAGATCTTCATTCGCATGTCTGGACCCGACCCCGCGCCGTCGCGCAATACGCTCCCTGGAACGCATTGCGCGGCCGCTTGACCAGGGATGTTGCATCCCATATGTAGGGCACGCAAGTCGGCGCGGCTATCGGGGAGCGGCGACCTGAAACTGAATCGGGCAGGACCCAGTATCGCTGGGCATGCCAACGAGAGAAGGATTCATTTGGCGACTGACGAAAAATTCGAACACGACATTGACAGCCTCATCGAAGTGGGCAAAGAGAAGGGCTATCTCACCTACGGCGACGTAAACGAAATACTGCCCGACGAGATCGGCTCCGCCGACGACCTCGACGATCTCATCACCACCATCGGCACCCAGGGCATCGATCTGCTCGACGCCCCCAAGTTCCCCGGCGACAAGGAATTCGAACTCGAAGAAGGCGAAGACGTCGAGCTCGACCTCACCCCCGGCACTTTGGAAAAAACCAACGACCCCGTCCGCATGTATCTGCGAGAAATGGGCACCGTCCCGCTGCTCACCCGCGAAGGCGAAGTCGAAATCGCCAAGCGCATCGAGCGCGGACAGCTCCGCGTGCTCAAAGCCATCTCCCGTTCGCCCATTGTCATCCGCGAAATCGCGGCCCTCGGCGAAGACCTCAAGCGAGGCGTCCGCAACGTAAAAGAAGTCGTCATCTTCGACGAAGAAGAGCTCACTGAAGAGATCGTGCAGACCCGCGTCAAGGCCACCGTGGCCCGCATCGATACGCTCGTCAAGCACCAGAAGAAGATTGCCCAGCTTGAAGAAAAACTGGACGCTGCTTCCACCGCGAACAAGGCCAAGGTCAAGGAAGCCCGCCGCCTCCGCTGGATGATCGCCCGCGAAAAGGTCTTCATCTCCCGCATCGTCCGCGAGCTCAAGTACACGGCCATGGAGCGCAAGCGCCTCCTCGACAAGGTCAACAAGACCGTCGACACCATGCGCACCCTCGAGCGCCAGATCCGCTCTCTCGACCAGAAGTACGACGCCTCCAAGAGCGAGGAGCTCAAAAAGGAGTACCGCCGCCAGCAGAAAAACTGCCGTGTCGATCTCGAGAAAATCGAAGGCGACGCCGGCGTCTCCATCGGCGAGCTCAAGCGCACCCAGCGCGAAATGATTCAAGGCGACATGGACGCCGAACAGGCCAAGCGCGAACTGATCGAAGCCAACCTGCGCCTCGTCGTGTCGATCGCGAAAAAGTACACCAACCGCGGCCTCCAGTTTCTCGACCTCATTCAGGAGGGCAACATCGGCCTCATGAAAGCCGTCGACAAGTTCGAGTACCGCCGCGGCTACAAGTTCTCCACCTACGCCACCTGGTGGATTCGCCAGGCCATCACCCGCGCCATTGCCGACCAGGCCCGCACCATCCGCATCCCGGTCCACATGATCGAGACCATCAACAAGCTCATCCGCACCAGCCGCCAACTGGTCCAGGAACTTGGCCGCGAGCCGTCGAGCGAAGAGATCGCCCGCCGCATGGACATCCCTGTCGCCAAGGTCCGCAAGGTCCTCAAAATCGCGCAGGAGCCCATCTCGCT
>Ga0181516_10000849_pt1 | contig 25179 bp, 21 predicted proteins | sample PEATcosm2014_Bin_25_FD_121104 | JGI IMG/M metagenome (GOLD analysis project Ga0181516, IMG submission 121104) | Peatland microbial communities from MTU Mesocosm Facility, Houghton, MI, USA - PEATcosm2014_Bin01_10_metaG | ecosystem: Environmental > Terrestrial > Soil > Wetlands > Peat | place... | reverse complement strand
GCCGAACTGTCGCTCGCCGTGAGCGCCGCCGACGTGAACGGCCGCTTCGTCCTCGACGCGGCGTGGCAGGACGCCGACTGGCTGAACGTCATGGCCTACGACGACGGCTGGGGCCAGAGCCCCCCTGTGCAGCACTCGAGCTACGCCTTCGCCCGTTCGTCCCTGGACTATTGGATCGTGACCCGGGGCGTGCCCGCCGACAAAGTCGTGCTGGGTCTGCCCTTCTACGGCCGCAGCCTGGTGGACCGCAAGTCCCGCACCTACAGGTCCCTTCAGCAGCAGTACTCCCAGGCGCGGGCCTCGGACTCGGCGGGCGGGTTCGCCTACAACGGACCCGACACGCTGAGGGCCAAGCTGGTCAACCAGGCGCGGGTGCGTGCCGGCGGCGTCATGATCTGGCAGCTCAACCAGGACGCCCGGGGCCCCGAGTCGCTGCTCTCGCTCATCTACGAAACGGTGAAGGAACCCATAGAATAAGATAGGATGAGCTCATGCTTGAACGCGTGCTTTCCTTCCTTTCGTCCCTTGCCTTGAACAACGACAGAACGTGGTTTGAAGCCCACCGCGATGACTACGAGCGGGCCAAGGAAGACGTCGAGGCCTTCGTCTTCGGCCTCTTCCCCGAGCTTGGCATCGACAGGGGCAGCCACAAGGCCTCGTTCTGGTTCCACCGCATCTACCGCGACGTCCGCTTCAGCCGCGAGAAGACCCCCTACAAGATCAACTTCAGCTGCTCCCTCGACCCCGAAGGCAAGAAGGGCCCCGGCCTGGGAGCTTACTTTCACATCGAACCCGGGCACGAGAGTCTGGTGGCCGGCGGCCTGTGGGCGCCCGAACCTGCGGTGCTCAAGAAGTTCCGCCTCGATATGGAGGACGGTCCCCGGGCCTTCCTCAAGATCCTCGAGGCCCCCGAGTTCAAGCGCCGGCTTCACCTTCACGAGGGCGAAAAGCTGCGCCGGGTGCCCCGGGGGTTCCCCGAGGACCACCCCGCCGCCGAACTGTTCAAGCTCAAACAGATCACCGCGTGGCGGACGTTCACCGACCAGGAAGTGACCGCCGACAACTTTGCGGCCGAGGTGGTGGCGACCGTGAAGGCCCTCGACCCGTTCCTCCGGTATTTGGAGGAGGCCGGGGGCCTGATGCCCACACGGGACTGATTTGACCGATAGGAGCGGTTGGGGGGTATTCGATACACCCCCCGTCACCAGACTCAGGCTAGAGCCTTAGAAGGCCCCAGCTGTTAAGTAGGATAAGAAGGGCGAGCACCGGGGCGATGAACTTCACGAACAGGGGCAGCCAGCGGTTGTACCAGCGCTTGCCGGCGCCGCCCTTGCCCAGCTCGTCGTCGAGGGCGCCCTTGGGGAGCAGCCACCCGGCGATGACCGCGATTGCCAGGCCGCCCAGCGGCAGCAGAACGTTGGACGAGGCGAAGTCGAACAGGTCAAAGAACCCCTTGCCGAACAGGGTGGCCGCCGAGAGCGCCGGGCCCTGGGACAGGGTGGCGAAAACGCCCAAGGCGAACATGACGCCCCCGGTGGTCAGCGCCGCGACGGGACGGCTCAGCCCTCGCTTCTCCACAAGCCACGCCACGGGAACCTCGAATAGGCTGGCCATGGCTCCCACGGTGGCCACGGCGGCAAGGACGAAGAACGCCACGGTGAACCACGCGCCGCCGGGCATCTGCCCGAAGATCAGCGGTATGGTGTTGAACAGCAGGCCGGGGCCGCCCGCGGGTTTGCCGCCGAAGGCGAAGACGGCGGGGAAGATGGCTAGGCCCGCCAGCAGCGACACCACGGTATCGGCCAGGGCGACCCGCGCCGCGTTGGGGATGATCTTGGTGGAGTCGGGCAGGTACGACCCGTAGGTGGTCATCGTCCCCATGCCCAGCGACAGCTTGAAGAACGCCAGCCCCAGGGCAGCCAGGAGCACCGACGGCCCGATCTTGCCCAGGTCGAAGTGGAAGAGGTAGTCCACGCCGGCCCATGCGCCGGGCAGGGTGAGGGCGCGGACCACGCACACCAGCAAGAGGACCAGCAGCACGGGCATGAGGATCTTCGTGGCCCTCTCGATGCCCTTGGACACCCCCGCGATGATGATGGCCGTGGTGAGCGCCAGGACGCCCAGCTGCCATCCCAGGGGTTCGAAGGTGCCGCCGGCGATGGCCCCGAAGGCGTCCGGACCCAGGGCGGGACCGCCAAGCGCCGCCGCGCCCGACTTGAAGACGTACGCGAAGACCCAGCCTGCCACGTCGCTGTAGAAGGCCATGATGAGGAAGGCGGCAAGGATGCCGAAGACGCCGACGGCAGACCAGAACTTCTGCCCGGGCACCACGCCCGAATACGCCTGCACGGCGTTTTTGCGCATGCGCCGGCCGATGGCGTGCTCGGCGACCATGACGGGCAATCCGACAAGGACCACGCAGACCACGTAGGTGAGCACGAACGCGGCGCCGCCGTTCTCGCCCGTCAGGTAGGGGAATTTCCAAATGTTGCCCAGGCCGACGGCCGAGCCGACCATGGCGGCGAGGGCGCCCAGGCCGGTTCCGAACGCGTCGCGCGGGCGGGGAAGGTGTGCTTTCATGGAACAGGATTATAGACGCAAGAGGGGGCCGCAGTGGTTCAGAGGCCGGTTAACTCGGGTACCCGTGCCCAAAGAAATGCTCCACAGTGCCGGCAAAAGGCGCAATCTGTGCCCTCAAACCCTCCCCGCACCCTTTCGCTTGGCAGGGTGTCGGGGTACAATCGGCATCGCCTATGAAATCAAAGCGCAATTTCACCCTGACCTTGGGCGCCATCGGCGTCGTCTTCGGCGATATCGGCACCTCGCCGATCTACGCTCTTCGCGAATGTTTGGCCCCGGGGCGCGGGGTCGAGCTGACGCCGGGGCCCATCTTGGGCGTCACCTCGCTGCTGCTGTGGACGCTGTTCCTCGTGGTTTGCGTGAAGTACCTGGCGCTGGTCCTTCGGGCCGACAACAGGGGCGAGGGCGGCATCCTGGCGCTCGTGAGCCTGCTTAAGTCGCACTGGGCCGTCCTGGCGGGCATTGTCGGGGCCGCCCTGCTGTACGCCGACGGGGTGCTCACTCCCGCCATTTCGGTGCTGTCGGCCCTTGAGGGCCTCAACCTCGTTTCTGCGTCGTTCGAACCGTGGATCGTCCCGACCGCGCTGGCCGTCCTCGTGGCTCTGTTTGCTTTTCAGTCCCGGGGCACGGGACGAGTGTCGGCGTTCTTCGGGCCCGTCATCGTCCTCTGGTTCGTGGTGATCGGCGCCTTGGGTCTGGCGTCGGTGATCCGGGAGCCGTACGTGCTGGTGGCGCTCAACCCGCTCACTGCGGTGCAGTTCGGCGCCGCCAACCCCCTGCTCACATTTACCCTCTTGGGTTACGTGTTCCTCGCTGTCACCGGGGCCGAGGCCCTGTACGCCGACCTGGGGCACTTCGGCAAGGGACCCATCCGCAGCGGCTGGTACGCCCTGGCCTTCCCCGCCCTGGTGCTCAACTACCTGGGGCAGGCGGCGCTCTTGCTGGCCGACCCTTCGAAGACGGGCGACCTGTTCTTCCAACTCGCGCCGGTCTGGCTCGTCATCCCCCTGGTCGTCCTGTCGACCCTGGCCACCGTGATCGCCAGCCAGGCCGTTATTACGGGGGCCTTTTCGCTCGCGCGCCAAAGCATCCAGCTGGGCCTGTGGCCCAGGATGACCGTGCGCCACACCTCGTCGGAAACCATAGGGCAAGTGTACGTGCCCCTGGTCAACGGGCTGCTGTTCGTCGGCACCGCAGCGCTGGTCCTCGGGTTCAGGGAGTCGAGCAAGCTGGCCGACGCCTACGGCATCGCCGTTTCGGGCACCATGGTGCTCACCACCCTGCTTATGGTGGCTGCGGCCCGCCGCCTGTGGTCGGTGCCGTGGGTGGCCCTCATCCCGCTGGCGCTGTTTTTCCTGCTCTTTGACGGCACGTTCTTCGCCGCCAACGCCACTAAGCTGTTCTCGGGCGGCTGGATCGTCCTGGCCACCGCGCTTGTGCTGTTCGTGATCATGAAGACCTGGCAGGACGGCCGCAAGATCCTCTTTCGCAAGGTGCAGACCCGGTTCCTCAGCCTGACCGACTTTGTGGCAAGCCTCACCGCCTCTTCCTCCCCTCTCAAACGAATTCCAAGGGCCGCCGTTTTCCTTTCGGGCAACCCCCGGGGAGTTCCCCTCTGTCTGCTGCACAACCTCAAGCACAACCAGGTGCTGCACGAACCCACCCTGCTGGTCACCGTCGTCACCGAGGAGATCCCCAAGGTCCTCGACGAGGAGCGCGCGGAGGTGACCGCGGTGGGCATGGGGATCAGCCAGATCGTCCTGCGCTACGGCTTCAGCGAGCTGCCCGACGTTCCCGTAGCCCTCGAGGCCATACCGGGAATCGGCTTCGAGGCGGGCAGGGTGACCTACTTCTTGGGCAAGGAAGCCCTGGTCGTGAAGGGTGCCGTGAAGGGCCTCAGCGTGTGGAGGCAGAACCTGTTCTCGTTCCTGGTCCATAACGCCCAAGAGGCCACGGCGTTCTACCGTCTGCCCCCCGGGCAAGTGGTCGAGCTGGGCGGCCGCACCGAGCTCTAACGCGGGTTCGACAATGCACCCCGGCCCGGGGTAGACTGTCGGCATGCCCCTCCTCGGAGCCCGTTTGCGCCCCCTGTTCGCCGTCTTGTTCGGCGTGTTTGTCCTCTACGGCGTCTCAATGACCATCATCGGCGCCACCCTGCCGAGGATACTCGCCGATTTTCACTGGGACTATGTTACCGCAGGCGCCGTCATCGCCGCAGGGGCCGTCGCCTACTTCCTCTCGACGTTTGCCGCCGGCTGGCTTGTAAAGCACGTGGGGGCCAAGGCCACCCTGGTGCTGGGGTTCGCCTTTGAGATCGTGGGCGTTGGATTCTTCGGCACCGTCGGCGACCCCTGGATCAACTTTGCCCTTAGCTTCCTCATCGGCGTGGGCCAGGGGTGCTTCGAGGTGGCCCTCAACTGGGCCACTCTGCGGGTCGATACCGCCAACAGCGGTCGGCCCATGAGCGTCATGCACGGGGCCTTCGCCGTGGGTGCCATCGCGGGACCGTTCCTGTTGGGGTTCCTGACGGGCATCGGGTCGCACTGGGTCGTGCTCTACAGGCTGTTGGCGGCGCTCTTCGCAGTCCTCGCCGCCGTGCTCCTGCTGATGCCCATGCACCTGAGCGCCGAACCCGAGCCCGAAGCCGCCACGCCCCGGGTGGGCCTGTCGGCCCGGCCCGCGTACTGGCTGTCGTTCGTCGTGCTTTTTCTGTACGTGGGTGTCGAGCTGGGACTGTCAAACTGGGTGGCCGAGTACTTCTCGAAGACCTTCCGCTTCGACGCGGCCTCGGCGTCTCTGATGGTCTCGGTGTTCTGGGCCGGGGTTCTGGCGGGCCGCTTTGGCGTGCCGGCACTCCTGCGCGGGGTGTCCCCCGAGGCCCTCCTCAAGCGGTTCTGCGTCCTGGCTACCGTTGCCGCCCTAGCCCTCCCGGCCTTCAACCTGGTGCCCGGCTTCGAAGGCCTCGCGTGGATAGCCGTCGTGTTCGTGTTTCTGGCCGGCCTGGGCGCGTCCATCGTGTACCCCTCGGTGATGACCCTCATCGGAATCTGCTTCCCCCGGGACCAGAGCCGGGTCGTGGGCTTCGCGGCCACCGGCGGCGGGGTGGGGGCCTTCTTGTTCCCCTTCGCCATGGCGGCCATGGCCCAGCTTTGGGGTCTTACCTGGGGATTTGCCGCTTACGGGGTGTTCGCGGTGCTGATGACGGTCGCGGCCTTCGCGCTTACTGCGGCGGCCCGGCGGCAGCGAGGCTGATCTACAAGAATGTACGATACCCATTTTCTCACGACGAAGGGGAAGGAAACCTGACAAAACTTGTTACCAATGCGTAACAAGTTTGGCTCTGGGTTCGGTGTCGCGGGAATATCGGTTGCTCCACCCTCCCGTTAATGACTTTTCCGAGTTTTGGGGCGGCTTTCGACAGCCTCCTGCTGTCTTTTGGCACGGTCCGTGCAGTTGCTGGAGGGACGGTGTCCGGAGGCAGCCATGAAGTCAGCAGAACGTTTTAGGGCCTCGTTGGGCAAGGCGATCTATCATCTTGCCAGCGGATACCGGCGAGAGCACGCGGGGGTCTCCAGAATCCTGGCCCTGGGCCAAGCGATCCGAGCCACCACCGGACTCATCCACGAGCTCCAGCGCGAGAGGGGGCTGTCCAGCGGCGTGCTGGCCAGCGAAGGATCGCGGTTTGCCGGCGAATGGACGGCACAGCTGGTCCGCAGCCAGGACGCGTGGAAGAAGACGGTTCAGGCGTGGGAGAGGCTTCCGGCGGACTGGCTGGAGGGCCCGCTGCAGGAGGCCCTGGGCCGGGCGTGGGCGGCCGAGCCCGACCTCAGGACTCTGCGCGACGACGTCCGCGCCCAGTCGGTGACCGCGGCGGCGGCCGTCCTGCGCTACTGCGGATTGGTCGAAGGGTTTCTCGCCGTGGTGGCCCAGGGCCCTGGCTCATCGGCCCACCCCCAGGTTACCCCGGCCCTTTTGGCGCTGTTCCACTTCGTAGCCGCTAAGGAGACCCTGGGGCAGCAGCGCGCCCTGGGGACGTCGATCTGTTCCCAGGGGCACTTTGAGCCCTTCCAGTGGGAAAGGTTTCGGGAGCTGGAGGTGCAGCGCGCCGAGGCCCTCGACCTATTTCGAATCCATGCGCCGCCCGAGGGGGTCCGGGCCCTTGAGGTCCACGAGGGTTCCCGCTCGGCGGCCGGTGTTCGTTCCCTGATGAACCCGATTCTGTTAGGACCCGATGGACCAGGTGATCTGCCGGCGCCCGATGTCTGGTTTCGAGGGGTGTCCGACTCCCTCGACGACCTGAGGCGGATGGAGCTGCGGCTCCTGGACGACCTCGATGACCTGTGCACGTCGGTGCAGGCCGCCGAAGCGCGGGTCCCCCAGCCCGAGGCGTCGCTGGAGTTCGTCTCGCGCCGGATGGAGGCCCAGCGCCTCGAAGACCTGGTCACCGTCCTCGACGAACTTGTCGTCAAATCACGGATCCTCTCCCTCGACGCAGGCCTCGACGCCATCGACCGCGCCACAGTGGCCAGGGGGGCCCAGGCGCTGTTCTCGCAACTCACCGCGGCCTCGCGGCAGGCCAGGTCCATTCTGGCCGGGGCCAAGGGCGCGGCCTCGACCTCACCAAAGGATGCAACATGAAAACGCGTTTGATCGTCGTCGGCAACGGCATGGTGGGCCACCGCTTCTGGGAGGTCTGGTCGCAGCACCCCCGGTCGGTGGAATGGGAGGCCCTGTGCCTGGCCGAGGAGCCCCGCCCCGCCTACGACAGAATCCACCTGAGCGAGTACTTCACCCACCGCGACCCCGCCCGCCTGGCCCTGGCCGACGAGGGCTGGTACGCCTCCCGGGGCATCCGGCTCGTCTTGGGCGACCCGGCCGTGGCCCTCGACAGGACGCACAAAGTGGTGTCTACCCGCTCGGGCGGGCGCTTTGCCTACGACGTCCTCGTCCTGGCGACGGGGTCGGCGGCGTACGTGCCGGCCATCCCCGGTATCGAACGGCCCGGTGTGTTCGTGTACAGGACCATCGAGGACCTGGACGCCATTCTGGCCGCCAGCGAGGGCAGGACCATGGGCACCGTCGTGGGGGGAGGGCTGTTGGGGTTGGAGTCGGCCAAGGCGCTCAAGGACCTTGGGCTGACGGTGTCGGTGGTGGACCATTCGGAGACCCTCATGCACCGCCAGCTCGACCACGCCGGGGGCGCCACCCTGCGCACCAAGATCGAGGCGCTGGGCATCCGGGTGCTCACGGGACTCAAGACGACGGCCTTCGAGGGCGGCGGGCGCGTTGAGGAGGTGTGCTTCCACGACGGGACGCGGGAGAAGGCCGACGTCGTGGTCGTCTCGGCGGGGATCCGGCCCCGGGACGAGCTGGCCCGGGCCTCGGGCCTCGCGGTGGGCGACCGGGGCGGCGTCGTGGTCGGCCCTCACCAGCGCTCCAGCGATCCGGCTGTTTACGCCATTGGCGAGTGCGCCTCGGCGGCAGGGGTGCTGTACGGCCTGGCCGCCCCGGGGTACCGCATGGCCGAGGCCGCCACCGCCCACATTCTGGCCGCCGAGGCCGACCGCCCGGCCCAGGCGGGGTTCCGGGGGGCCGATATGAGCACCAAGCTCAAGCTACTGGGGGTCGATGTGGCCTCGGTGGGCGACAGCTTGGTTGCCGACTCGCCGACGGTGAGGTCGGTGGTGTTCGCCGACCACCAGAACGGCGTCTACAAGAAGCTGTCGTTCGACGTGGAGAAGAACGTCCTCAAGGGCGCGGTGTTGGTCGGCGACGCCGAAGACTACGGCAACTTCCTCCAGCTCTACCTCAACAAGATCCCCCTGCCGGCGCAGCCCGGAGCCCTCTTGTTCAAGGGAGGGGGAGGCTTCAGCATCGGCGTCGACTCCCTGCCCGACGACGCGGTCATCTGTTCGTGCAACAACGTGACCAAGGGGCTGCTCAGCCTCAAGGTCCGCCACGGCGTCCACCAGCTCGAGGCGCTGAAAACCTGTACCAAAGCCGGAACCAGCTGCGGCAGCTGCGCGGGAATGGTGAAGGACCTGCTCCACGGGGAACTGGGCCAACTTGGCGTCGAGATCGACAAGAGCCTATGCGAGCACTTTGCCTACACCCGGGCCGAGCTGTTCGAAATCATCAAGATTCAGGGGATCCGGACCTTCTCTCGGCTTCTGAGCGCCCACGGCAGGGGCTCGGGGTGCGAGATCTGCAAGCCCACCGTGGCCTCGATCTTCGCCAGCCTGGGGAACGGCCCGGTGACCCACCACCAGCCCCTACAAGACACCAACGACGCGTTCATGGCCAACATCCAGAAGAACGGCACCTACTCCGTCGTCCCCCGGGTCCCCGGGGGCGAGATCACCCCGGCTCAGCTCATCGCCATCGGCCAGGTCGCCGAAGAGTTCGACCTGTACACCAAGATCACGGGCGGCCAGCGTATCGACCTGTTCGGGGCCCGGGTCGAGGACCTCCCGGCCATCTGGCAGCGGCTCATCGACGCGGGCATGGAGTCGGGCCACGCCTACGCCAAGGCGCTGCGCACCGTCAAGTCGTGCGTCGGGTCGACATGGTGCCGCTTCGGCGTGCAGGACTCCACCACTCTGGCCATCGACCTTGAGAAGCGCTACCGGGGGCTGAGGGCGCCCCACAAGATCAAGTTCGGTGTCTCGGGGTGCGCCCGGGAGTGCGCCGAGGCCATGGGTAAGGACGTGGGCGTCATCGCGACCACAAAGGGCTGGAACCTGTCGGTGTGCGGCAACGGGGGCATGAACCCCCGGCACGCCGTGCTCCTGGCCCAGGACGTGGACCGCGAGACCCTCATCCGGTACATCGACCGCTTCCTGATCTACTACATCCGCACCGCCGACAGGCTGACCCGCACGGCGCCGTGGCTCGAGAAGCTCCCCGGCGGCATCGACCACGTGAAGGACGTGGTGTGCCGGGACAAGCTGGGCCTGGGCGCCGAAATGGAGGCCGAAATGGCCAAGCTGATCGAGGGCTACCAGGACGAGTGGGCCGTGACCCTGGCCGACCCCGCGGCCCTGGCCCGGTTCCGGCCCTTCGCCAACACAGACGCCGCCGACGCGTCGATCGAGTTTGTGCGGGTGCGTGGCCAGATCCAGCCGGCCCCGGCGCCGTTGACCGAGGTGCCGTCATGACCGCCGCCCTCGTGTGGGTGGCCGTGGGACCCGAGATCCGCTTCCCGGCGGACCGGGGCGCCGCCGTCCTGGTCGACGGCACCCAAATCGCTGTATTCCATGTGGGCCGCCGGTGGTTTGCCGTCCAGAACCAGTGCCCCCACAACCTCCAGATGGTCCTCAGCCGCGGCCTCCTGGGCGACGCGGAAAGGGAGCCCAAGGTCACGTGCCCCCTCCACAAGAACTCGTTCAGCCTGACCGACGGCCACCACCTGGGCGGCAACTCCGCGTGGTGCCTCAAGACGTACCCCGTCAAGGTGGTGGCCGGCGTCGTCTACGTGGGGTTGGTCCCGTGACGGTGAAGACCACGTGCTGCTACTGCGGCGTGGGGTGCGGCTTGCTGGTCTTCCGAAGCGCGTCGGGGAGGCTGTCGGTGGAGGGGGACCCGGACCACCCTTCCAGCCGCGGCCTGCTGTGCGCCAAGGGCCGCACTTTGCACATCACCGCCATGGACCAAACCGACAGGCTCGAGCACCCGCTCATGCGCTCGGGCCGGGGGGCGCCGCTGGTGAGGGTGACCTGGGACGAGGCCCTGGACCGCATCGCCGCCGTCTTCAAGGCGCTCAAGGCCAAGTTTGGCCCCGACAGCCTTGGCTTCTACGGGTCGGGACAGCTGCTCACCGAGGAGTACTACGTGCTCAACAAGCTGGTCAAAGGCTTCGTGGGCACCAACAACCTCGACACCAATTCGCGGCTCTGCATGAGTTCTGCTGTGGCGGCGTACAAGATGGCCCTGGGCGAAGACCTGGTCCCCGTCTGCTACGACGACCTGGAACTCGCCGACTGCTGGTACGTGGCCGGGGCCAACCCCGCGTGGTGCCATCCCGTGCTGTTCAGGCGCATCGAGGCCGCCAAGGCGGCGCGCCCCGGCGCCAAGCTCATCGTGGCCGACCCCCGGCGCACCGACACCGCCGCGGTGGCCGACCTCCACCTGGCCCTCCGCCCCGGCACCGATATCGTGCTCAACAAGGCGCTGGCGCGCCTGCTCATCGAGGGCGGCGCGTGGAACCAGGGGTGGGTGGGCGCCCACACCGAGGGCTTCGACGCCTTCCGCGACGACGTGTTCGGCGTGTCGGTGTCAGACGCCGCCGCCGTGTGCGGCCTTCCCGAGGCCGACCTGAGGAAGGCCGCCGACTGGATGGGCCAGGCCGAGGGCTTTCTGACCCTGTGGGCCATGGGCTACAACCAAAGCTCGGTGGGCGTGGCGAAGAACCTGTCGCTCATCCACCTGAACCTGCTGCGCGGCAAGATCGGCCAGCCCGGGAGCGGGCCGTTTTCGCTCACGGGCCAACCCAACGCCATGGGCGGCCGGGAGGTGGGCGGCATGGCCAACCTCGCCAGCGCCCACCGCGACCTGGCCAACCCCGCCCACCGAGCCGAAATCGCCAGGGCCTGGGGGGTGGCCGACGTGCCCTCGGCGCCGGGCCTCACCGCCACCGAGTTCTTCCCCGCCCTGGCCGACGGGCGGCTGAAGGCGCTGTGGGTGGCTTGCTCCGACCCCCTGGTGAGCCAGCCCGACGCCCGGACCGTCGAAGAGGCCGTGCGCCGCGCCCCGTTTCTCGTCGTCCAGGACATGTCGTCTGCCAACCGTCTGATTGAGTACGCCGACGTCGTGCTTCCGGCGGCCACCTGGCTCGAGAAGTCGGGGACCATGACCAACTCGGAACGCCGTGTCTCGCTGCTGAGCCGGCTCATCGACCCCTCGGGCGAGGCCCTGCCCGACGCCGAGATTTTCCGTCGGTTCGCGGCCAAGATGGGGTGGGAGTTCGCATTCTCGTCCGGACCCGAGGCCGTGTTCGACGAGCACGCGGCCCTGACCCGGGGCACCCGGGTCGACGTTTCGGGGCTGTCCCACGCCAGGCTGGCAAGCGAGGGCTCGTTCCAGTGGCCCGTGCCCAGCGCCTCCAGCCGGGGCACCCCGCGCCTGTTTGCCGACGGCGTCTTTGCCACCCCCTCGGGCCGGGCGCGGTTCACCGTGGTCGCCTCCGAAAACACCTCCGAGGCCGTGTCGGCCGAGTTTCCCCTGGTTCTGACCACGGGCCGGGTCCGGGACCAGTGGCACACCATGAGCCGGTCGGGCAAGGTGAACCGCCTGGGCCAGCACGCCCCCTCGCCCTTCCTCGAAGTCCACCCCGACGACGCCCGCCGTTTCGGCCTCGAGCACGGCCGGCCCGCTGTGGTTACGGGGCGCCGGGGCACGGTGAGGGTGGACGCCAAGGTCACCGACGACGTCCGGCCGGGGGTGGTCTTTCTCCCCATGCACTGGGGCAAACGCTTCGGCCAGGACCTGGAACGCGCCAACAACGTCACCCACCGCTGGCTCGACCCGCAGTCCAAGCAGCCCGACCTCAAGTTTGCGGCGGTGAGGGTGGAGGCCTGGCGCAAGCCGCCCCAGCGCGTGTTAGTGATCGGAGCCGGGTCGGGCGCCGCGCGGTTTGTGGAGCAGTACCGGAAGCGCTTTCCCCACGACCCGGTTACCGTGTTCAGCCGCGAGTCGACCGCGTTCTACAACCGTGTCCTCCTCCCCGAGTGGATTTCGGGCCGCCGGGGTTGGACCGACCTGGTCAAACTCGACGCCGCTGCGTGCCGCGACCTGGCCCTGGACGTCCGCAGCGGGGTGGGCGTCGCCAAGATTGACCGAGTCCGGAAGACTGTGGCCGACGACGGGGGCGCGGTCCACCCCTGGGACGTTCTGGTGCTGGCCACGGGCAGCCACGCCGTCCTGCCCCCGGGCACCGCGCCGCGTCCGGGGCAGTACACGCTCAGGACCCGCCAAGACGCCGAGCGCCTCGCCGAAGTGGGCGCCGGCGACCCCGTGGTCATCGTGGGGGGCGGCGTCCTGGGGCTGGAGCTCGCCGACGCGCTCAACCTCAAGGGGTGTCGGGTCACCCTGGTGCACCGGGGTCAGCGGCTCATGGACCGCCTCCTCGACGGCGAGGCCGCGGGCATCCTGGCCAACGAGGTGAGGGCCAGGGGCATCGACCTTCTGCTGGGGGACGAGGTGCGCTCGGTGCCCGGGGAAGGCCCCGTCGAGAGGGTGCGCCTGGCCAGCGGATCGTGGAAGCCGTGCCGGGCCCTGGTGTGGGCCGTGGGGACGGCGCCCAACGTGTTGCTGGCCCAACAGGCCGGACTGCAGACCTCCCGGGGCGTGGTGGTCGACGAGTACCTGAGGACCAGCGACCCGTCGATCTTCGCCGTAGGCGAGGTGGCCGAGTTCCGCGGGCGGACCTGGGGCCTGAGCGCAGCGGCCGAGGAGCAGGCCGACGCCCTGGTGGCGTTCCTGTCGGGGTCGCTGTCGCGGCCCTACACCGGGTCGCTGAACGTGAGCCTCCTTAAGGTCGAGGGCCTGAACCTTGTCAGCGTGGGCCAGGTCGACGCCCAGGACGGCCGGGACGGGTTCGAGGTAGTCACTGTCCTCGACACGTCCGCGGGCTACTACAAGAAGTGTGTGGTGAAGAACGACAGGCTGGTCGGCGCTCTGTTCGTGGGCGACAAGGTCGAGTTCCCGCTCTACAAGGGCTGGATCGACGAGGGCACCGAGCTTTCCGAGGCGCGCCAGACCCTGTTGCGGACCGGCGGCCCCGCAAGAAAGGCACCCCAGGGGCGAATCGTCTGCTCGTGCGCCCAGGTGGGGGTGGACGATCTGGCCGAAGAGGGCGCGGGCACCCTGGCGGGCACCTTCTGCGGGTCGTGCCGGCCCGAGCTGGGACGGCTGGGGGTGACGCGATGAGGTTCCGCGTCTTCGTCCCCGGGGGCCTGGCCTCGTGCCACGACCTGGCCGTGCTGTGCAGGGCGGTGCCCGGGTGGCTGGGCATCAGCGACAGGCAAGAGTGGACCTCCGAGGTGCCCGACTCGCTGTGGCCCCTGGCCCGAACCGCTCTGGCCGAGACGCGGCTGCCTTGGGCCCTGGCCGGCATTCCCGCGTGGAACGTGGTCTCGTCGGCGCCGGCGCTGGGGCTCACCCCGACGACCCCGTGGCTCACCGAAGACTCGTTCCGCGAGGCCCTGGCCGGGTTTGCCCCCTCGCCCCGGCTCCGGGTGGGCGTCGCCGACCCCGTCCAGGGCTTGGTGCCCCGGTGGTGCCACGACCTGAACTTCACCGCAGCGGAGTCCCCCGAACGGTGGAGGCTGTCGGTGCGCCTGGCCGGGGCGCTCCACCCGTGGCCCGTGCTTTGGGGTACCGAGGAACTGGCCCGGGCCGCCTTTCTTCTCGAGGACGAGCTGGTCGCCCTGGAAAACCGCGACCCGGATTTCCTCGAGGAGGCCCTGGCCCGACGCTTCCCGGGGTCGCGGCCCCTCGATCGCCAGCGCCCCGAGCCTCCGAACCCCAGGCTGCCGGTTCACGAGGGCCTGCACCGCCTGGGCGACGGAACCTACTCGCTGGGGCTGTGGCGCCCCGACGGCCGGTTCCCGTCGGACCTGCTGGCCGATATCGCGGCGCTGTGCCGGGCGACGGGTATCGGGTTCGTGGGCCTCACGCCCTGGCAGTCGATGCTGGTCAAGGGCATCGCCGAGAAGGACAGAACCCAGTGGGAACAGCTGCTGAGCCGCTATGGGGTCAACACCCGGCACGCCGCCCAGGAGGGCGGCTGGCGCCCCTGTGAGGGCGCCGACCGGAAGGTGCAGCGCCGGGTGGTCCGCCGCCTCGTCCAAAAGGACGTGAGGACCTTCGGTCTGACCTTCTCGCTCCACGGCGGAAGCACGTCGGTGGCCATCGAGCGCCAGGGTCTGGGGTGGCTGATCCGGCGGGCGGAGGTTCCCTGCGCCGAGGCGCTGGCTCTGGGGCCGGCGGTGAAGGCCTGGCCCTGGAACCTCGGCCGCCGGGTCGAGGCCGTGTGCCGGAGCTTCGCGAACGAGGCGCCGGCCCTCCCTCTCCCGGCGGCCTCGGACTCCCTTTTGCCCCGGTGCCCCGACTGCTCAAGCGTGTACGACGAGCGCTGGGGCGACCCGTTGGGGGGGGTGGCCCCCGGCACGCCCTTCCACGGGTTGCCCGAGTCTTGGACCTGTCCTGTTTGCGAAGCCTCGGGTCAGAGGTTTCAGATTTCTCTCAAGGAGTGAGTATGAACAAGCCTAATGGGGAAGGGCGGCGCGTGATCGCCGGCTCGACCCTCGCCTTCACAGTCCTGTTTGCCGTGTGGGTCATCTTCGGCATCATCGGCGTCGCCTTCAAAAAGGAATTCGGTCTGACCGACCCGGATTTCTTCACCCTTACATCCATCCCCATCCTGGTGGGGTCGCTCACGAGGCTTCCCCTGGGGATGCTGGCCTCGCGCTACGGCGGGCGGCTGATGATGACCCTGCTGCTGGCCGCGTGCGCCGTGCCGCTGTTTCTGCTTATTTTCGCCCAAAACTACGGCCAGCTCCTCGTCTTGGCGGCGCTCATCGGGCTGTCGGGGGCCTCGTTTGCAGTGGGGACCAGCTGGATCGTGTTCTGGGTGCCCCCCGAACGCCAGGGCCTGGCCCTGGGTACCTTCGGAGCGGGGAACGCGGGAGCCAGCATCACCAAGCTGGCCGCGCCCCTGTTGATCGCGCTCCCAGCCACGGGAATCTTGTTTATGCCCGCCGGCTGGAGGCTCGTCCCCGTCCTGTTCGCCCTGCTGGCCCTGGCCACCGCGGCCTTTGTCTGGTTCTCGACCCCCCGCGACAGGGTCGACTCCCAGCCCCGCACCCTGGGCCAGTGGCTGAAGCCTTTGGCCATCCCCCAAGTCTGGCGCTTCGGGCTGTACTACATGGTGTTCTTCGGCGCCTACGTGGCGCTGTCGGTGACCCTCCCGAAGTTCTACGTCGAGGTCTACCACCTGAACCTGGCCACCGCCGGGTTGTTCACGGCGCTGTTCATCTTCCCCGCCAGCCTCCTTCGTCCCCTGGGGGGCTGGCTGAGCGACCGCTTCGGGCCCCGGCTCGTCACCGTGGCCGCCTTAGCCGTGGTGTTGGCCAGCTGCGCCTGCCTCGCGTTCCCTGCGTTCAATGTCGCCGGGTTCGTGCTCCTGACCCTGGTGCTCGGGGTGGGCATGGGGGTGGGCAAGGCCAGCACCTACAAGCTGGTGGCCCAGTACTACGCCCAGGAAATGGGGGTGGTCGGCGGTCTTGTCGGCCTGCTGGGGGGCCTGGGAGGCTGGCTCCTCCAGGTGCTCTTCGGCGCCACCTCGGCCTCGTACCTCCCCATGCCCTTCGTCCTTTTGGGCTTCGGGACCCTGACCGCCGCCGCGCTGTTCGTCGTCAACGCGGTGTCTCGGGTCAGGCGCGATAGGTTGGCGCCGGGAGCGGTTCCAGCGGCCGCCAAGTCATCTTGACGTTGAGGGTCTTGGCGGCCCCGGGCTCCAGGACGGGGAGCGCCCCGCCGGACCTGGAACGGCGGCAGCTCTAGCGGGCGCCTAGAACGGCGCCCCCAAGGCGTGGCACAGCGCGGCCATGTACGGGGCCGACGCCCGGAACCTCTCGGCCAGCAGGTCGACCAGGCCCGGCCCGAGGAGAACCTCAGGGGCCAACGGCGCGGACAGCAGAAAGTCCTTTCGCCGAAGCTCGTCGGCCAGGGGATGGGCGGCGTCAAAGCCCTTGGGGACCCGCGTCAGCGACTCCCCCGCCGGGGCCAGCCCCGCTTTGGCGCCCGCGGCCACCGCCGCCGTCCACGCCGCCGGATGGGCCTCCACCTCCCGGCGGATGGCCAGAAGGTCGGCCGGTTCGGGCCGCCACGTGCCGACCGCCGCGAAGCACTCCTGCAGATCAACGTGGAAGTACCAGCCGGGAGCGTGAACGTCTTTGGCGTTCTCGTGCCGGAACTGAATGCCGATGTTCGTCTTGTACGGCGTCTTGTCGCGGCCGAAGCGGGTGTCGCGGTAGACCCGCATGAGCGAGCCGCCCAATTTCTTTGCCACGCCCCTGTAGTGAGGGCTGATCGACCGGACTATGGGATCCATCGCCGTGATCAGCGCCAGCGCGGGCGCCACCACAAGCCTCTCGTAGTCGTCCTTATGGGCGGCAAACCACTCCCTATCGTTGTTGAGCGTCAAACCCGAAAGGAAGGAAAAGGTGTCGTTGGTGAATCCTTTAAAGGCCATGGTTTGAGTATACCCCGCACCTACTCGTCCTTGAAGAGGGACCCGAAGGCGTCCTTGGCCGCCTTCTTCTTTGACAGGTCTGCGGTGGGGCCCTTGCTTGCGTCAAACCGGAAGAAGTCGCAGAAGTTGGCGCTGTCCTTGTCACCCACCCGTTCCGCGATTGTCTCGCGGCACTCCCAGTGCGCCGAGGCGTCGTAGAATTTGCAGTTGCGGCAGATCTTCAGGTCGTTGCCGCACGAGGGGCACTTCGACGAGCGGTAGACCTCGGTCACCGCCGTCAGGTCGGCGTTGCAGAAGGGGCACATGGGTCAAGAATAGGCCCGAAACGCCGGGCGCACAAGTTCCCCGCGCCATTCGTAGTGAGTCCACATTCTCAAGACCCTCACGGTCCTTGCGTCCGCGTACACCTGATAGACAAGGCGATGCTGGATATTGATCCTTCTCAAATAGGCTCCCGAAAGGTCACCGATCAGCTTCTCGAAAGGGGGCGGCGTCTGGAGAGGGTCGTTGGAAAAGACTTCGAGGAGCGAGGTCGCCTTTTCCTTCAGTCCATTCTCGGCGATCCGTCGTGCATCCTTCTGAGCCTGCTTGGTGAAGACGACTTCCCATTTCACCAATCGAGTTCCGTTGAACTCTGCTGCAGAGGTTCCTTCATTCCGGCGACTATGGACTCCCTCATCCCGGGTATTGAGACCAAGTAGAGAGTCTCCTGGATTGACTTCCAGTCGTCCTCGGCCACGAGAACCGCATTGTTTCTCTTTCCAGAAATCAAGACGGGCTCGTGCGACTCGTTGGTTTGATCGATGAGGCGATACAAGTTCGCCCGTGCCTCGCTCGCGTTCAAGACTGCCATGATGCCCCCCGAACAGGATCGTACGCTATTACGTACTCATGACCAAGATCCTCTGATTTTTTCCGCAGGCATGCTAATCTGGCCTCATGAGTGAGTTCCGTACCCAGCGCCGGATCGCCGCCTCACGCGAAGCGATCTTCCAAGCCATCGAAGACCCGAAACTCCTGGCCCAGTGGTGGGGCCCCGCGGGCTTCACCTGCACCTTCGAGACCTTTGACTTTCGCCCGGGCGGGTCGTGGAAGTTCGTCATGCACGGCCCCGATGGCACCGACTATCCCAACGACAATCAGTTTGTCGAAATCGCAAGGCCTTCGCGCTTCGTAGTGCGCCACGTCGGCCAGCCGCATTTCAACGCCACCGTCACCCTTGAGGCCGATGGCCCGGCAACGCTGCTCACCTGGGTGCAGGCCTTCGACGACCCCGAGGTCGCCAAGGCTGCGGCTCCCATGGTCGTGCCGGCCAACGAGCAGCTGCTCGACAAGCTGCAGAAGATCGTCGAGGGAAATAGGCGGCCTTAGTACAGCCTCTGGCCGTCTTCACCGACGTTCTGCAGAAAGAAGGCCACGTCCGAGAAGTACTCGTCCATCCGCCGGCGCGCGTCGTCGGGGATACCAACCTCGACCATCGCTTCGCGCATGTAGGCCAGCCACTTCTCGGCGTGGGCCTTCGTGATGGCAAAGCGTGCGTGCCTATCCCGAAGCGCGGGGTGGCCCTTGCGTTCGCTGTAGAGTTCGGGGCCGTGCATGCGTTGGATGAAGAACTCGTACTGGTTCTGAATCGCCGACTCCTGGTCCTTGGGGAACATCCCCCGGAACGAAGGCTCCGTGTCGGCGTAGACCTTTTCATAGAAGCACGTCGACAACTCGACGAACTTGTCGTGGCCCAGCTGCTCGTATAGGTTGACCTGGTCAATGGAGAATTTGCTCACCAAATCAGTCTAGTATGCCGCCCGGCCGGTAGGCAATGGAAGGTCGTCGAGACGGTGACCGAAGGGCCCGGAAGATCCCTACGTGTTGATCATCCGGCATGTGCGCATCGTCACCGGGAAGTCGGAGGGCGGGGGGAGGCCACCCGCTCGCGGGCCTTGCTGCGCCCCCGGTTAGGCTACTTCTCGCTTGACGAAGATCGGGACTTCTCGAAGGATTTCATCCTTGCCGATGTACTGTTTGTCCACGATATTGGTCACCGTTCTCCAGTTGGGCAGGGCGATTGCCTTCTCGTCTTCCACGAGGATAAGGCTTCGAAAGGAAAGCCCGTGCTGGATCAGCTGGGAGCAGGTGAGACCTGCACGGAGGTAACGGTGATCCTCACGCGCCGCACAAATGAAGATTGGCCGTCGGGCCGAGATCTGGATATCGATCACCAGATCATCTCGCTCGTGGAGTGGGTGGTAGTCGAACTGGGGTTTCCAGGGGGCCAATGCCACAGCCAGTTCGCTACGGACATCTTCATAAAAGGAGGAGGTCGTCCGGCGGGACTTTTGGAACTTGAGGGCCATGATTTGAGTGATAGCCCTCTGAATCGCCATGAAGTCGAAAAAAAGGCTCTCACGCTTGCTGACTACTCGAAGAACACCGTCAACAAGATCAAGTCCGTTTTCCGACGCGATCTTCTTGATCAAAGCGTCTCGCCCCTCGGAGAGGTTGTCAAAGGTGTACGAAAGGCGCAAGAGGGTCATTCCGTAGTCCGAGAGAACCCAGGTGTTCGAGAACTCGCCCGGGGTCACAAAGACTTCTTGCATGTCGCCATCATCGTGGTAAAACGGGGCCACGATCTGGAGTACCCCGGGGCGCTTCTCGAAAGAGGAAACTCGTTGGTTCAATTCACCTGAAAGAAGGGCAATGGCATCTATCATGATTCAAAATGGAGCTCGTTTTGCCCCAGGTGCGGAAAGAAGTCCTCCATGCCTTCGATCGTGCACCTCTGGCAGGCCACGGTCAAGGCCTCTTCGACAGTGGCGTAGTCCTGCTCTTCAACGATTTGCCTGAGTCCTTTGCCCACTCGCCGGTCGTCTCTCCATGTTGGATTGTGAGAATGGAATGACTCATGGTGGGATAACTGTTCGTTTGGGCCATGGCGACCGTTGTATCGGCGCAGGGGAAGGTCTTCGTTGTCGAGCACCACATCGATGCCCACAGAAAAGTTTTCGGGAAAGGCCCCAGATCGACGAACAAAGAGTCTGTACTCCCGGTTGTGGTCGTCTTTGAGGGAGAAAGACCTTCGAAGCTCCGCCCCGTTTACTGAGCCCGAGATCTCTTTGACCACCCGTTTGGGGCTTGCGATGATGGCAGCTTCCTCTTGTATGGTCATACTCACTCCTCATTTGAGGATCGGAGCGAGGTTTGGCCCGCTTAACCAATCTCGGTTCCTGCTCGGAGGTTGGGCCGCGAATCAGGACAACTTGAACCAATTCCTTGTCTTTTCGTCCCGGCTCAAGAGTCACGGCCGAATTATCGAAGCAAACGGGATTTTCGAAGCCAGACTCAACAACGTCTTGGAGTCATTCGCGCCGGGGGAGTTTTTTGGCTTGGCAGAAATGGCCCTTGTGGGCGATCTGGCCCAGCCCCGCGAGCCCCGGACTTAGGATTTGGACCAACGCGAGGCCCAGGCCGACAAGCCTTCGACTCCTAGAGTCAGGGCAACTGCAGGGAACAAAGCAGGTCCAGGGCCGCGCCTTTGTCGTCGTTTTGGGAAGGGCCGACCCTCCAGCGGAGGCCCGCAGGGTCCCGAGGCCGAGCCGGCTCCCGAAGGGCCGGGACCTGGGGTACCCCTTTCACCTCGGTCTGCCCACCCACCAAAGGTGGCCGGGCACCGGCGTGCCGTGGCTCGCCTGCCCGACGTTGCGAGACGTCCACCGGACGTCTCACTCCCCATCATTCAGCTTCTTAGCGTGCTGCTTGCGCGAAGCAATGTCCAGGTACTGCTTGCGCAGGCGCAGGTTCTTGGGGGTGACTTCCAGCCACTCGTCGTCCCTCAGGAAATTGAGGCTGGCCTCGAGGGTCATAGGCTTGACGGGGGTGAGCAGAATGTTGTCGTCCTTGCCGGCGGAGCGCATGTTCGACAGCTTCTTCTCCTTGCAGACGTTGATGTCGAGGTCAAGGTCGCGGTTGTGCTCACCCACGATCATCCCCTCGTACACCTTGTCGCCGGGGACGACGAAGATGCGGCCGCGGGGCTCGAGGTGGAAGATGCCGTAGGCGACGGCCTCGCCCTGGCGATCGCATACAAGCGAACCGTTATTGCGGCTGGGGATCTCGCCCCGGTAGGGTTCGTAGCCCGAAAGGTAGCTGTTCATGAGGCCGGTGCCCTTGGTGTCGGTGAGGAACTCGTCGCGGTAGCCGATGAGTGAGCGGCTGGGAGCCGAGAACTCGAGACGCACCCGGCCGCTGCCGTGGTTGACCATGTTGATCATCCGGCATTTGCGTTGGCTGAGCTTCTCGGTGACGATGCCCGTGTAATTGTCTTCGCAGTCAATGAACAGGTGCTCGATGGGTTCGTGGCGCTTGCCGTCGATCTCCTTCATGATCACCCGGGGACGGCCCACGCAGAACTCGTAGCCTTCGCGGCGCATGGTCTCGATGATGATGGCCATCTGGAACTCGCCACGGCCCTTGACCGTGTAGTTCTCCTTGTCGTGGCTTTGCTCGACGCGGATCGAGACGTTGCGCAGGCTCTCGCGAACCAGCCGGTCGTGGATCTTGCCGGGCTGGACGAACTTGCCCTCGGTGCCGGCGAAGGGCCCGTTGTTCCGGTAGAAGTTCATGGCCACCGTGGGTTCGTCGACAGTGAGCCGGGTGAGGGCGACGGGCTTGTCCCGGTTGCAGATGGTGTCGCCGATGGTGGCGTTGTCGATGCCGCTCAAGATGCAGATGTCGCCGGGCCGGATTTCGGGGACTTCGGCGAAGCCCACGCCCGAGTAGACCTGGAGTTTGGTGACCTTGAGGTTCACGGGTTTGCCGTCTTCGCCGAGGAGGACCAGGGGGTCGCCGGTCTTGGCGAAGCCGTTTGCCACCCGGCCCACGCAGAGGCGGCCCAGGTAGTCGCTGTAGTCGAGGTCGCTGACCATCATCTGGAACGGCGCCTCGGGGTCGTACAGGGGCGGGGGGAGGTGGTCGACGATGGCGTCGAACAGCGGGTGGAGGTTGGTCCCCTTCTCTTCAAGGGTCAGCTGGGCGATGCCCTGACGCCCAATGGCGTAGTAGACGGGGAAGTCGAGCTGGTCTTCGTGGGCGTCGAGGTCGATGAACAGGTCGTAGACCTCGTTGAGCACGGCCTGGGGGCGGGCGTCGCCGCGGTCGATCTTGTTGACGACGACGATGACCTTCAGGCCCTTCTCAAGCGCTTTCTTGAGGACGAACCGGGTCTGGGGGAGGGGGCCCTCGCTGGCGTCGACGAGCAGGATGACGCCGTTGACCATCGACAGCGCCCGTTCCACTTCGCCGCCGAAGTCGGCGTGGCCGGGGGTGTCGATGATGTTGATCTTCGTCCCCTTCCAGGTGATGGAGCAGTTCTTGGCCGCGATGGTGATGCCGCGTTCCTTTTCCAGGTCCATGCGGTCCATCACCCGCTCGGCAACGTCTTGATTCTCTCGGAACGTGCCGCTCTGTTTGAACAGGGCGTCCACGAGGGTGGTCTTGCCGTGGTCAACGTGGGCGATGATAGCGATGTTTCGCAGGTCGGGGTTGGGGACGAGGGTCTTCATAGGTGCGCAAAGATACACCGGCGGGGGGCGCCGTGTCTGCCCCGAGGCCTGCGTCCATAGTTGTCTCATTGCTTTACCGCGAATTATACTGAGGCGACGCCACTGATTTGAATGCGAGGAGGCCCGCCATTTCCCCTCTCCGTCTGCGTTGGAACCGCGTGGCCCGGCTGGCGCTGCTTCCCCTCGTCTCCGCCATTTTCCTGCTCTGCTGGTGGGCCTGGCAGGGCCTGCAGGACGACTTGGGGCTGGAACGCGAACGGGTGACCCGCTTCGAGCGCCTGGCGGCCAGCCACGTGTTCAACGGCGTGGGAATGGAGCTGTTTCGTCTGCATTTCCACTTTGCCGTGGCCATCGGTCACGCCGCTCCCCTCAAGGGCGAGGACTGGGCCGCGGCGCTGCGGGTCATGACGGACGGGTACCTAGCCAACGCCCGGTACCCGGAACTCCTTCAAGACGTGCTCATGGCCCAGCGCGACGGGCCGGGATGGCGGTGGACACGGCTGACCAACGGGCGGTGGGTTCCTGTGCCGGCGCCCGCGTGGTTCAAACCGGGGGACCTCGAGTTCGCCGAACCCCTGGACCCGTCGGTCGACCTCGAGAGGCCCGTGATGGAGTTTCCCCTGCCGGATTCCGGGGCCGTGACCCGGACGCTTGTGCTGAGGTACCGGGTCGAGACCGTCGTGCAGACCATCGTCCCGGCTTTGGTGAAGACGGCGTTCCTCCAACCCGCCGGAAGGCTCGCCTACGCGACCTCTGTCGCCCGGGTGGTCCCCGGCGCCGTCCCGGACCCCCAGGTCGACCTGGTGACGCCCCTGGTGCCCACCACACGGTTTTCCGAGTGGTCGCGCAGCGACATCGATGAGGCGCTCAACGCCCCCGAGCTCTCGGACCAGGCCGCTTCCGCCCTGGACCTAGACGTTCCACCGCACCCGAACCCGGCGGCCCAGCGCTGGGTCCTGCAGGTCACTGTGCTCCCCGCTGGACTTCGGGCCTACACCTCCCAACTGGAGGCGCAGAACCTGGCGTGGGCCGTTTCGCTGTTCGTCTTCATCACCGGCGGTTCGGCAGCCTTCTTTTTCGCGGTCTCGAGGCTGCTCAGGGCCTCGGAGCGCGAGCGCGCCTTTTCGACGCTGATCTCTCACGAGTTGAAGACTCCCCTCGCTGCCGCGCTTTCGCTGTCTGAAAATCTGGCCGGCGGCTACGTTAAGGATCCGGAGAAGGTGCAGACCTACGGGTCGCGCCTTGTCGAGCAGATGGGCCGCCTGAGCACCATGGTCGAAAGCATTCTGTCGCTTTCGCGCCTGCGGCTGACCGGCGAGGTCTCGGCCGCCGAGGGGTTTGACCTAGCCGCCGTCGCGGTCGAAGCCGCGTCCGAGGCAGGCGTGCCCGAACCCCTCCCTGGGCCGGGACCGTGGGTGGCCCGGGGAAACCGTTCGGCCATCCGCTCGGCCCTCGACAACTTGGTCGCAAACGCCCTCCACTACGGCTGGAAGGATGGGGAGCCCCGGGTCGTCGAGGTAGGCCTGCGCCGGACGCGGGGGTGGATCGGTGTTTCTGTCACCGACCACGGCTACCCGGTCGGCCGGTCGGAAAGGAAGGCCTGGTTCAAGCCGTACTACCGCGGCGCGGAGGCCCACAGGCGGCAGCTTCCCGGCAGTGGGGTGGGCCTGACCCTCGTGAAAGTCACCATGTCCCTTTTGGGCGGCCGGGTCCAGGTGCAGCCGGTGGCTGGCGGCGGACTGACGTTTATACTATGGTTAAGGAAAGGGGTGGTGTCGTGAAGAAACGGATCCTCATGATCGAAGACAGCCGGAGTTTGGTCATGGCCGTAGGCGACCGCCTCAGCGCCGTGGGCTACGACTTCGACTCGGCCTACGACGGTTCCTCGGGGCTCGACAAGGCGAGGGCGGGCGGCTGGGACCTGCTGCTGGTCGACCTCATGCTGCCCGAGGTGAGCGGTGAGCAAATCATCCGCAAGCTCCGGGACGAGGGCTCCCCTACACCCATGGTCGTCCTGACCGCCAAAGACCAGATGGCAGACCGGGTAGCCGGCCTGAAGGGAGGCGCCGACGACTACGTCACCAAGCCGTTCAATTTCGACGAGCTGCTGGCGCGCATCGAAGCGCACCTGCGCCGGGGCCCCTCGGCCGTCCCCCAGGAAGGCCGCTGGCTCGATACCTCCAAGCCCGACTTCACCTTCGGCGAGTTCACCATCCATTACAAGAACGGGCAGCTGTTCCACGGCGAGACTCCCATGGTCCTCTCCCACCAGGAGTTCCGCCTGCTCTGCCTGCTGGCCGAGCATCCCCGCGAAGTCATGGGCACAGACCGCATCCTCAGCGAGGCCTGGGGCTACGAGGCACTGGTGACCAGTCGGACGGTGTACGTCCACGTTGCGTGGCTGCGCAAGAAGCTGAGGACGGCGGACAGGCAGGATGGGCATATCACCACCGTCCGAGGCATAGGCTACGTCTTCGAACCCTAGGCGCGGATCTCGCCGCCCTGGCGTCGGCTCGGGGACGCTCGTGTCCTCGGTGTACTTCCAGTACACCTGCGGGACTCGCGGCCCCTCGCCTTAGCCAGGCCGACGATCTCCGCGCCTAGGCCGGTAACAGGGGGTTGCAACAGAACCAACTTCGCTGCGCTCGTTGCCTGGTTGGCGGGGGCTAGGAGTCTGTCGGACTTGCGGTTTTGATTCTGAGCGAGGGAGCCGGGATGACCGGATTGACGAAGAGGGAGGTCCATAGCCTTGCTATGGGCCGACTGATGAGGCGATTCGGGCGCCCGGGG
>Ga0181516_10000847_pt1 | contig 25205 bp, 21 predicted proteins | sample PEATcosm2014_Bin_25_FD_121104 | JGI IMG/M metagenome (GOLD analysis project Ga0181516, IMG submission 121104) | Peatland microbial communities from MTU Mesocosm Facility, Houghton, MI, USA - PEATcosm2014_Bin01_10_metaG | ecosystem: Environmental > Terrestrial > Soil > Wetlands > Peat | place... | reverse complement strand
TGGATCTGACCGGCACCTGGCCGACGGCCGCGGGAGCATCGATGGCCATCAACTCCGGCCCCCGGCCGCGGGCGCGACGATGGTCGCAAGCCATTTACGCGGCGTATCCCTCAGTGGAAGGGCTGCTCTACTGCTCTTCCATGCATGCCAACCAGCCGGCAGTCGCGCTGTTCGAGCGCGCCCAGAGCGCCATCCCGCCAGCACCGGCCTTCCACCGGGCGCTTGCGGACCCCGGGCTCCTGCTGAGGCTCGATGCGGCGGCGACGCTGCTCGGCTACCAACTCCCATAAGCCAACGCGGCGAAATACACTGGACCGATCCGTCGTGTCCCGGCGCAAGGCACCGGCACTCCCACCAGGTCCCGTCACCCGCCTTCCCCCGCCAGCTGCCGGGCCAGGTCGCCCACCACCGCCTTGGCGTCCCCGAACAGCATGAAAGTCTTGTCCAGGTAGTAGAGCTCGTTCTCGATCCCGGCGAAGCCGGGGTTCTTGGAGCGCTTGATGGCGTAGACCGTCCTGGCCTTGTCCGCGTCGATGATGGGCATGCCGTAGATGGGGCTGCCCTTCTCGGACCGGGCCGCGGGGTTGACCACGTCGTTGGCGCCGATGATCAGCGCCACGTCGGCCTGGGGCATGTCGCCGTTGATCTCGTCCATCTCCACCAGGTCGTCGTAGGGGATCTCGGCCTCGGCCAGGAGCACGTTCATGTGCCCGGGCATGCGCCCGGCCACCGGGTGGATGGCGAACTTCACGGCGACGCCCCGCTTCTTCAGCTGGTCGTACAGCTCCCGCACCCGGTGCTGGGCCTGGGCCACGGCCATGCCGTAGCCGGGCACGATCACCACCAGGCCGGCCTGGGCCATGATCTGGGCGGCGCTCTCCACGGTATCGGGCTTGTAGGCCTTCGGCTCGCCTCCGGCCGCGGCCTGCTGGGTCTGGCCGAAGGCGCCGAACAGCACGTTGCTGAACGACCGGTTCATGGCCTTGCACATGATGATCGAAAGGATCAGGCCGGAGCTGCCGTCCAGGGCCCCGGCCGTGATGAGGAGCTTGTTGTTGAGCACGAAGCCCATGGCCACGGCCGACAGCCCGGCATAGGCGTTGAGGATGGAGATGACCGTGGGCATGTCGGCGCCGCCGATGGGGAGGATCAGCAGCACGCCGAAGGCCAGGGACAGCGCCGCCACCAGCATGAAGGCCAGGGGCGCCCAGCCCGCCAGGGGGTTCAGCACCAGGGCCACGCCCAGGGCCAGGGCCAGGGCGAACAGGCCGAGGTTGATGACGTTCTGCATGGGGTAGGTGACCGGCCGCTGGGGGATCCAGTGCACCTCCTGGAGCTTGCCCGCGGCCAGCAGGGAGCCGGTGAAGGTCAGGAAGCCCAGCAGGACCTCCAGCACCAGGGCGACCATGATGTGCGGCGCCAGCGCCGCGCCGTTGCCCTGGCCGTAGTAGAGCAGGAACTTGGCGGTGCCCACGAGCCCCGCGGCCAGGCCGCCGAAGGCGTGGGACAGGGCGGTCCGCTGGGGCACCGCGGTGAGCGGCACCTGGGCCAGGGGATAGCCCACGGCGGCGCCCACGGCGAACGCGGCGAGGATCCACCCGTAGTGGGTGCCGCCGCCGGAGGCGACGCCGGCCAGGGTGCCGGCCACCGCCAGCAGCATGGCCGCGCAGCCGGAGAAGACGCCCTTGCGGGCGGTCTCCGGATCGCTCATCCAGCGCAGGGACATGATGAACAGGCCGGTGGCCACCAGGTAGAGCAGCTGGACCAGGGTCTCGGCGCTCACTTGGCGGCTCCGGGACGCTTCTTGAACATCTTGAGCATGCGGTCGGTGATGAGGAAGCCGCTGACGATGTTGGTGGTGGAGCAGAAGATCGCCACCAGGCCCAGGGCGGTGACGTAGAGCGGCGCGTCCTTGTCCGCCGAGACGATGAGGGCGCCCACCACGGCGATGGCGGAGATGGCGTTGGTCAGGCTCATGAGCGGGGTGTGCAGCAGCCGGGACACCCGCTGGATGGCCATGAGCCCGATGAAGGTGGCCAGCATGAACACGAACAGGGCGCCCATGACGTCCAGCTGTCCGTGCCCGCCGGCCCCGCGGGCGGCCGCCTCCGGGGCGGTCCCCTGGGCGAGGGCGAGGGTCAGGCCATTGAGCAGGTTCACGGGGATGCTCCTATGCAGGTGCCTGTGCGGCACGCAGGGCTTCCAGGGTGGGGCCGTGGACCACCTGGCCGTCCCTGGCCACGCAGCAGCCCTTGAGGATGTCGTCGCTCCAGTCCAGGGCCAGGCCCGCCTCGGCCGGGTTCCAGAACGCGGTGACGAAGTTGAGCAGGTTCCGGGAGAACAGCATGCTGGCGTGGTACGGGACGGTGGCGGCGAGGTTCAGCGGCGCCAGGATCCGCACCCCGCCCACGTCCACGGTCTCGCCCAGGCGCGACAGGGTGCAGTTGCCGCCGCCGTCGGCGCCCAGGTCCACGATCACCGAACCGGGCTTCATGGAGCGCACGATCGCCTCGTCCAGGAGCCTGGGCGCCCGCACCCCGCCGATGAGGGCGGTGGTGATGACCAGGTCCACCTGGGCGCAGTGCTCGGCCAGCATCCGCGCCTGGCGGGCCTGGTCCTCCGCCGACAGGGCCGCGGCGTAGCCGCCCCCGGCCGCGGCGCTGGCGGCCAGCTCGATGCCGATGTACTTGCCGCCCACGGATTCGATCTGCTCCTTCACCTCGGGGCGCACGTCGGTGGCGCTCACCGCCGCGCCCAGGCGCCGGGCGGTGGCGATGGCCTGGAGCCCCGCCACCCCGCAGCCGATGACGAACACCTTGGCCTGGAGGGTGGTGCCGGCCGCGGTCATGAGCATGGGGAAGATCCTCGGCAGCTCCACCGCGCCCAGCAGCACGCCCTTGTAGCCCACCAGGTTGGCCTGGCTGGACAGGGTGTCCATGGCCTGGGCCCGGGTGGTGCGCGGGATGCAGTCGGTGGCCAGGACGGTGAGCCCGCGCCCGGCCATGCGCCGCACCGCGTCCAGGTTCCGGGTGGGGAACACCGAGGCCAGCAGGATGGCGCCCGGCCGCATCAGCTCCGCCTCGTGGCCGCCGTCCGGGCGCTCCATGGGGGCGTTGACCTTGGCCACCAGGTCCGCCCCGCCCAGCAGCGCGGGCAGGTCGGAGACGAGGCCGGCGCCGGCGGCGCGGTAGGCCGGGTCGGGGAAGCAGGCCCGGGTTCCGGCCCCGGCCTCCAGGTCCACCTGGGCCCCCAGCTGGATCAGCTTCCGGCATGCATCGGGGTCCAGGGCCACGCGGTTCTCATTGGGACGGATCTCCCTGGGCACGGCGATCTTCAATGGTTCCTCCCGCTTGTTGGGGATTCTAGCCTAGTCGGCGGCGCAACGCCGATTTTATCAGGGCCTTGATCAGGAGGGTCAAGGATTCACGGGCGGCTGGTCCAGCCGGGTCGCCACGAAGCCGCCCAGGTCCGCCTGGGACCGCAGTTCCGGCTGGTCCGGGTAGCGGTCCAGCACCGGGAAAAGCGCCGCGCCGCCGACGATGGCCCGGTAGTCGGGCGGGACCTTGGGTCGCAGCCCCCAGAGGTTCTGGTAGGACATGAACCCGGCGGCGGCTGCGCCGTCCGGGGCGGTGTAGGTGAGCGGCCCCAGGTAGAGCATCACGTGGCCCGGGATCCAGACCAGGGTCAGGTACGGGCGCCCGGTGCGGGCCAGGGCATCCAGACGCCCGTGGAGGTCCAGGGCGCTGAGGTCCTCGGCCCGGCCGGCATCCCTCTGGTCGCTGGAGTGGCGGGGCAGCCACAGCCCGAACGGGACGAAGAAGTTCTTCAGCTCGGCCGAGCAGTCGTTTAACAGCCGGAGGTTGCCCCACCCGTAGGGCCGGCCCAGGAGGGTGCGCCACAGCGCCGCCGCGTGGCGGGGGGTGTAGGGCCAGGGCTGGGGCACCCCGGCCCCCCGGGGCAGCCGGGCCCGGATGCCCACGGCCCGGTGGGTGCGGTGGTCCCGGACCGGGATCAGGATGGCCGGCCGCGGGCCCCGTGCCAGCAGCGGGAAGACGCTGCCCACATACGCCTGGAACCGGAACCGGCCGCGGGTGTCGGTGACCGGCGCCTCGGTGACGATGGCCGCGGCCAGGCCGCGGCGGCGCGCCGCCCCGCGCCAGCGCCGCACGAAGACGCCGTCGGCCCGGGCCAGCTCCTGGCTCCGGATCCAGCCGGCGCAGTCGGCGGCCAGCACCTTGCACCAGGCCCGGTCCCGGGTCCGTTCCAGCAGGTACACCGGCGTTCCGGCCCAGAGGACGGAGTTCTGGAGGGTGTCGAAGGGGTAGCCCTGGCCCGGAAGCTCCGGATGCCGCAGGTAGAGATCCGTGGTGGGGAGCAGCCGCACCGGGGCGTTGTCCAGGGTCACGGCCCGGTCACCGGGGCGGAAGTGGAAGCGGCCCGGCCGGGCCGGGGGCAGCAGGGCGCTGATCCGGTCCAGCCAGGCGGGGCCGTAGGGCCGGGCATTGAACCCGAAGCCGGACCGGTCCCCGATGTCCCGGCGGAGGCCGGACAGCACCCGGGCTTCCAGGGTGGCCACCTGGACGGTGAGGTGCGCCGCGACGAAGCTCCGGTCCCAGGGACCCAGGCAGGCCCGGCGGAACGCCGCCGCCCGCCGGGCCTGGAGCGGGGCCGGGAGCAGGGGCCCGTCACCGGCGGCGGCCAGCCACGGGTTCCCCAGATCCTGGTACGCCTCCAGGTGGAACAGCCGGTTGCTGTCTTTGGGGGCAGGCGCCCCGGCCAGGGCGAGGGCCAAGGTCAGGGCGAAGGTAGCTGCGGCAATGGACATGGTTATACACCACTCATGAATATCGGTTATTCTTTCTGTTCCGGGAACCCCCGCGCGGGTCCCGGCGCCGAAGTCAGGTAGGCTGTTCCTTCTTTGGAGTTCCCAAGATGCTTCCGGGCCGGTCCCGCTTCGAATCCAGTGCCCTCCGGGTTCCCGCGCTGGCGGTACTGTGCGCCCTGTGCGGCGCAGGGGCGGCGCAGGCCCGCGCGGACCATCCCAAGGCGTTCCGCACCGCCCTGGAGGGGCTGAAGGCCAACCAGCTGGGGGCCGCGGACCGGATGTTCCTGAAGGACGCCTCCCGGCCCTGCGCGGATCAGCTGCTCAACCTCTATGAACTTGCCAGCTTCTATCATCTCGGGGGCGATCCCCTGCGGAGCATGCAATTGTTCAACACGGCCGATGCCGTGGCCCGGGGGTACGAAGGCCGGGCCCTGGTCTCCGCGCAGGCGGTGGGCCGCGGGGCGGGCGCGGTCCTGCTGAACGATTCGGTCACCCAGTACGAAGGCTTCTGTTATGAAAAGATCATGTCGCGGACCCTCAACGCCATGAACTTCCTGCTGCTGGGGGACCTGGAAGGGGCCCGGGTCGAGGTGCGCAAGGCCGAGGAGTACCAGCGCCTGGAACGGGAGCGCCGGCAGCGGGAGGTGCAGCGGGCCGCCGGGCCGGAGCCGGGCGCCGAGAGCGCCAGCCTGGACAACCCGGCCGTGGCCGGCCCCTACGCCAGGATGCTCAGCCAGGTGCGGAACGTGCGCAATTCCTTCGAGAACGCGTTCACCTACTACCTGTCCAGCCAGATCTACCTGGCCCAGGGGGAGGACGGCCTGGACGACGCCCTGGTGGAGATCAAGCGGGCCGTCCAGCTGGCCCCCCAGGCCCCGGCGGTGCTCGCCGCCTACCAGGAGATCCTGCGGCGGCGGGACGGGTCCGCCGGCCTGGTGGAGACCCGGGACCGGCTGCGCCGCATGGCCGGAGCCTCCGGCGCCGGCGCCCTGGACGGGCCCTGGCCCGCCGGGACGGGATCGCTGGTGGTGTGCTACGAGGCCGGCCTGGTGCCCCGGCTGGAGCAGGTGAAGCTCTCCCTGTACGCCCAGGACAAGCTCTACAACCTGGCGTTCCCCATCTACCACGACTTCGGGGCGCCCCAGGCCCCGCTGGTGCTGGAGGCCCCGGGCCAGAAGGTGGCCACCTCGACCGTCCTGGAGACCCGGACCCTGGCGGTGAAGGCGCTGCAGGAGCGGATGCCGGGGATCCTCACCCGGGGCCTGCTGGGCGCCATCGCCAAGGGCGCGATCCAGCAGGAGGCCGAAGAGAAGTACGGCCCCTTCGCGGGCCTGGTCGGCCAAGTGGCCAGCTATGTCTTCACCGCCGCCGATCTGCGCTCCTGGCTCAGCCTGCCCGCCGAAGTCCAGGTTGCCGATTGCAAGCTCCAGGCCGGCCGCGCCGGGGTGACGCTGCGGGGGCCGGGCTGGACCCAGGCGCTGACCCTGGACATCGCCCCGGGCAGCCACACCTTCCTCTTCGTCCGGGCCTTCCCCGGATTCAAGCGTATTGATGTCAAGACCTTCCCGGCCGCCGGGGACCCCGGGGGCCGGCCCGGCCCGTTCCCGGCCCCGGCGGCCCCTGCGCCTTCGGGAGCCCCGGGCGCGCCGGCCGACCGGGCTCCCGCTGCTGCGCCAAATCTGTAATCATTGCCTGTCGGGTTACCTTGGCAGCCCTTCCACCTTTCCCCCATGCGAAGGAATCGATCATGAAGAAGTCGTCCTTGACTCTGGTTTCCCTGGGAGCGCTCAGCCTCGGCCTGGGGTGCTCCGGACCCGTCACCACCTACGGCAACGCCCAGGCCACCGAGACGGTGAACGCCGACTTCGGCTCCACCGATCTGCAGATGATCGCCGACAAGATCGTCAACAGCCTGGTCGCCAGCAACCGGCTCCAGCCCGATCCCGCCGATCCGGGCAATCCGCCCCTGGTTTCGGTCACCCGCCTGCGCAACGACACCTCCGAGCACATCGACACCAAGTCCATCACCGACAAGATCCGCACCACCCTCATCAAGTCCGGCAAGGTCCGCTTCTCCGCCCTGGAGATGCAGGGCGAGTTGATGGAGCAGTACAAGCTCCAGGGGGTCATGGCCGACACCGCCACCCAGAAGTCCGCCGGCCGGCAGGTGGGCAGCAAGTACCTCCTGGGCGGCAACATCTCCTCCATCGTCAAGCAGAACGGAAGCAGGAAGGACGTCTACTACAAGGTCACGCTCCAGGCCACGGACATCGAGTCCGCGGTGATCGTGTGGGCGGACGAGGTGGAGATCCGCAAGGACAGTGTCCGCCGGCTGTTCGGCTCCTAGGAGGTAGCGCATGCGACCCACCCTGCTCATGCTGGTCCCCGCCGTGGTGCTGCAGGCCGCGCCCATGGCCAGGCCCATGTGGATCTCGGTCCTGCCGGTCCAGGGCGGCCGGGTGTACGGGCTGGGGCTGGCGCCCCTGGCCACCGACGCCGAGACCCTGCGCTCGGCTGCGGACAACGCCCGGGCCGACGTGATCACCCGGCTGCGGGCCAACGTCAAGGCCGACACCCGGATCACCACGGTCTCCAACGAGAGCCGGAGCACCGGCGCCGCCGCCACCGGCAGCCGGACCCAGAACACCGAGGTGGGCACCCAGGTGCAGGCCCAGGCCACCGACCTGCCGGGCCTGGTGGTCCAGGAGACCTTCCTGGACCGGCCCGGACGCACCGGCTACGCCCTGGCCTACCTGGACCTGGACATCTGCCAGCGGGAGCTGCGGACCCGCCTGGACAACCTCATGGCGGACCTGGCGGCGGACCGGGGCGAGACCGGGACCCGGGCCCGGCTGGTGGCCGTCCAGGCCCTGAAGAAGACCCACGGCGAGCTGCTCCGGCTGGATGACATGGCGGGGCTGCTCAGCGGCGGCGGCGGGGATCCCGGCCTGCGCAGCGAGGTGCTCAAGGCCAGGCTGGACACCGAACGGCAGCTGGTGGCGGCGCGCGCGGCGCTCACCTTCGGGCTCTCCCGCAGCCCCGGGGTCGAACTGGACCCGGATGTGCAGGACGTGGTCCGGACCTGCGTGCTCAAGGAAGGCATGGGCTGGTCCGACCGCGACCCGGTGTTCACCATCACCCTCCGGGCCCAGAACGGCGGCAGCGGCGCCACGGGGGGCCGGCGGGCCTGGTGGGACATCCAGCGCTCCATGGGGTTCACCATCGCCCGGGGCGGCCTGGGGCTGACCCTGGTGGACAACACCGGCCAGGAATACGAGACCATGAACATCACCGCCAAGGGCGTGGCCAGCAACAACGACGAACCCGAGGCGGTGCGCAAGCTCCTGGCCGACACCAAGGCCAAGCTGGGACAGGCCGTTGCCGCCTGGCTGGCCGATCTGGGCAAGTGGTGACCGGGATCCCAGGGTCCGGCGCACCGCTGGACGAGGAATCGGTCATACTTGTGGATTCTAAGGAAATCCATGAGTCTCGCTTGGGATCCGGGCCTGGCCACCGGTAATAGGCAGATTGACGACCAGCACGAGAGGATCTTCCAGATCTTCGCCGAGCTCCGTGCGGCCATCGAACGGCACGTCGGGGCCGGGGAGGTGGGCCGGGTGCTGGCCACACTGTCCATCTACGTGGTGGCCCATTTCCGCCTCGAGGAGGATCTCATGTTCCGCGCCGGGTTCGGCGGGCTGGAGACCCACCGCGCGGCCCACGAAGCCCTGCGCCTTCATGTGGAGGACCTGGTGGACCAGTTCAACGCCGGCGGGCTCGCGCCCATGGCGCTGCTGGACTTCATGGAACACTGGCTGGACGACCATGTGCGGAACCAGGACCAGCCGATGGTCCAGTTCGTCACTTCCGTCACGGCTGGTTAAGCTGGTAGGAACGCTGGGTTCAGGGGATGGTTCTGGAGGTGGGCGCATGGTGCCGGAAAAAGTGCAGCAAGTGCTCGCGGCCAACGGGCTGGCCGCCATGGAGTTCGAGCCGGGCAGCACCCCCACCGTGGAGCTGGCCGCCAGGCGCCTGGGCGTGATCCCGGCGCGCATCGCCAAGTCCCTCCTGTTCAAGAGCAAGGCCGGCGCGTTCGTGATGGTGGTGTGCCCCGGGGACAAGCGCATCCCCTCCGGCGTGCTGCGCCAGGTCATCGGTTCGAAGGTGTCCATGACCGATGCGGACGAGACGGAGCGGGTCACCGGCTTCCGCCCCGGCGGGGTCTGCCCGTTCGCCCTGGAAGGGGTGGAGATCCTGCTGGACCGGGAGCTGGGCCAGTACCCGACGGTGTTCCCCGCGGCCGGCAACGACGCCACCGGGGTGAGCATCACCCTGGAGCAGCTGGCCCGGAGCACCGGCGGCAAAGTGGTCGATTTCATTCTGGAGGCGTAGGCTCATGGCTGGACTGGGAACCTTGGTGAACGCGGCCGCGGTGCTGGGCGGGACGACCCTGGGGCTGTGGTCCGGGCGGATCATCCCGGAGCGGGTGCGCCGGACCACCATGGGCGCCCTGGGACTCACCATCTTCTTCCTGGGCATGCAGATGGCGCTGGATCCCCGGGTGGATCCGGGCAAGCTGCACTACGCGGGACCGCTGCCCTACCATCCGAACCCGCTGATCCTCATCGGCGGGATGGTGCTGGGCAGCATCCTGGGCGAGCTGCTGCAGCTGGAAGCGCGGCTGGAGCGGTTCGGGCAGCGCCTGCAGCAGCGGGTGTCCGCCAGCGCCGACGGGGAGCAGGGGCACAAGCTGGTGGAGGGCTTCGTCACCGCGACCCTGCTCTACTGCATCGGCGCCATGGCGGTGATCGGCCCCATCCAGGACGCCGTGGGCCAGCCCCATGTGCTGTATGTGAAGGCGATGCTGGACGGCATCGGGTCGGTCATGCTCGCCGGCACCCTGGGCATCGGGGTGGGCCTTTCGGTCATCCCCCTCTGCCTGTACCAGGGCGGGATCACCTTCGCCGCCAGCAGCGTCGCCCCCTTCCTCACCCTGCCGGTGCTGGCCATGCTGACCGCCACCGGCGGCCTGCTCATCGCCGCCATCGGGCTCGATCTCACCGGCATCAAGCGCCTGCCGGTGGGGAACATGCTGCCGGGGATCTTCATCGCCTCGATCCTGGCCTACTTCCTGGGCTGAAATCCGCTAGAATTGAAGTGGCGCGGAAGCCGTTCCCCGGGTCTTCCGTTCCCTTTCGGGGGAAAGTCCATGTCCGATCCTTGCAGCGAGCCTTGCGGCCATCCCGAGCACCAGGAGCCTGCCGGCGCCGCGCCCGCGCCCGCCAAGAGGCCGGGAGCGATGGCGCTGAGGTTCATGAGCTGGTTCATCGGCTTTTCCGGGCTGTATGCCATGGGCGCTGTCTGCCCGTTCTGCGGCAGGGTGGGCTGTCCCACCGGCGCCGCCAGCGCCGGCCTGGTCGGGCTGGCGTTCGCCTCGCTGATGCAGTGGGGCCGCGGCCTCCGGCTGGCCCTGGGCAGGGCCGTGCACCAGTTCCGGGCCTGAACGGCTACCCTGGCAGGTGGTTGAGGGCGGCCCAGCCGGCCCACATGATCGCGATGCCGATGCACAGCAGGATGAAGGCCAGCAGGCGCATGATCACCATGGTGCCGACCTCGCCCAGCATGCCCAGCAGGCCGGCAGCGTGGCGGTAGCACAGGTAGACCACCATCGAGGTGAAGGCCACGCCCACCACCGCGATGGAGGCGCCCAGCAGGTAGAGCACGGGGGTGCGCGGCAGGTGGACCCCCAGGGCGATGGCGGCGGCGATGGAACCCGGGCCGGTGGTGAGCGGAAAGGTGATGGGGAAGAAACTGCGCCGCGCGATCTCGGTGTCGGACAGGACCGAGGTGTCAGCCACGGCCTGCTGCACGTCATTGTTCCGGCCCTTGCTGCCCAGCAGGCGCCAGCCCGACGCCGCCACCACCAGGCCGCCGCCGATGCGCACGATGGGCAGGGAGATGCCGAAGATCTCCAGCACGTAGGTGCCCACCAGCATGGAGGCCACCAGGATGAACCAGCTGTTCACCGCCACCCGGCGGGCCATCTTGCGCACCACCAGCGGGTTGCTGCCCGCGGTGTCGGCGAACACCGGGGCCCCGCCGAGCGGATTGATGATCGGCAGCAGGGTGAGCGGCACCAGGACCAGGGCCTTGAAGAAGGGCGCGACGAGGGTCACAGGTGCTCCGCAACGGGGGCCTATAAACCTACCACCAATCCGGGGCCGGAAAAGGATGAAGCCGGGACAATAAAAAGCCCTGAAGCATTTGTGCTTCAGGGCCTGCTTTTTGGTGGTCCCGACACGATTCGAACGTGCGACCCTCAGATTCGTAGTCTGATGCTCTATCCAGCTGAGCTACGGGACCGCGGTAGTTATCCAGTGTAACGGGGCCTCGGCGGAATGTCCACCCCGTTTTCCCCGGAGCGGGGGACGGGGGGCGCGTTCCGGCACCGGAGGCCCGGCCCGGTTCCGGCTGGACCCCGGCGGAGACCGCGCCTCCGGCGCCTCCTCCCGGGGCCGGCACCGCCGCGCTCCGGGACCGGCTGAACCGGGGCCGGCCTCTGCCGGTGGATCCCGGTGGAGAAGGTAAAAATGGTCGATATTTTCAGTGCATGGATATGAATGGATCAGACAAAGCGAAGGCTTGAGCTGAAAAGGGATGGGCCGGGACCGGGCACCGGAGCGGTGGCGGGCGGCTCCCGGGGGGGAGCGCCTGGCGCCGGGGAGAAGAAATGACACCAAGGCTTGGGAAATCCTGGTTGATGGTATTCAATACGCGGGAGTAGACTGGACTACAATAAACTTTGATCGAAGTATGTGCTTTGGTCATTCTCAACGCTCGTTCACCCATGCCCCAAAACAGCCCTGGTCCTGTCGCTCCGCGCACCCTTCCGGGGTTCCGGCGAGATGCAGGCCATTTCATGATCAGGTACGCTCCCGAATGAGGCATACTGGGGTGTTCCCCACCAGATCCGGAAAGCACTTGGAGAAACAAAGAACCCTTGAATTTTCCCTCCTGGAAGTCGAAAGCAAAAATGCTGCAAAGGAAGTTCAATGAGCGAACTGACACGTAAGGAAGTGGTTTTTATCCTCAAATCGGGGAAGAGCTTCCAGCGTACCGATCTCAGTGGCCTCGACTTGAGGGGGTTCGACCTTTCCGGAGCTAACCTGTCCGAAGCCAACCTTGCCGGGACGGTGCTCAACCATGCCGTGCTGCGGGGGGCCGATCTGACCGGGGCGGATCTGCGTCTGGCCAACCTGGACGAAGCCGACATGGAGGGGGCCAACCTCAGCCGCGCCAAGCTCAAGGGCGCCAATCTGAGCGGCGCCAACCTGAGCGGCGCCAACCTGAGCGGGTTCGACATCCAGCAGTACGACCAGGCCACCATGCCCATCCTGCGGGGCACCAAGCTCACCGGCGCCATCCTGGCCGGGATCAACTTCAGCGGCGTGGACCTCAGCGGCAAGGACCTGCGCGAGGCGGACCTGAGCGGCGCCGACCTGCGCCAGACCATCATGGGCGGGGCCAACCTGCAGGGCGCCAACCTCAGCAAGTCGAGCCTGCTGGGCGCCACCCTCAGCGGCGCCAACCTGGTGGGGGCGAACCTGTCCTTCGCCGTGCTGGGCGGGGCCGCCCTGGTGCACGCCAACCTGGCCGACGCCGACCTGACCGACGCGGACCTGCACTGGGCCAACCTGGGCGAGGCCAACCTGGTGAACGCCAACCTGAGCCGGGCCAACCTGCGCGGGGCCAACCTCGGGGGCGCCAACCTCAGCGGCGCCAACCTGCGCTACCTGGACATCCTGCAGTACGACAAGAACGACATTCCGGACCTCACCGGCGCGAACATGAGCGGGGCCAACCTCAGCGGCACCAACCTGCGCGGGCTGAACCTGAACCAGAGCAATCTCAGCGGCGCCAACCTGTGCGGGGTGGTGCTGCGCCATGCCAGCCTGGAAGGCTCCATCCTCAACGACGCGGACATGAGCTCCGCCGACCTGAGCGGGACCAACCTCAGCGGCGCCCAGCTGGGCCGGGCCAACCTCAGTTCGGCGCTCCTGGCCGGCGCGGTGCTGATCGGAGCCGATCTGCACGAGGCGGACCTCACCGGGGCGGATCTGCGGGAGATCAGCTTCGTCGGCGCCAACCTCACCGGCGCGAACCTCACCGGGGCCAGCCTCAGCGGGGCGATGCTGGAGGGCTCGGTCCTGAGCGAGACCGTGCTGGTGGGCGCCAAGCTCATGCGGGTGAACCTCGCGGAGCGGGATCTCAGCCGGGCCGATCTCAGCGAGTGCGACCTCAGCGCGGCCAACCTGGAGGGGGCGAACCTCGCCGGGGCGCTGCTGGTGGGCGCCAACCTGGAAGAGACCCAGCTGGGCGGGGCCAACCTGAGCGGCGCCGACCTGCACGGGGACGATCTGCGCACCGCCAACCTCTGCGGCGCCGACCTGAGCCTGGCCAACCTGAGCGCCGCCGATCTCCAGGGCGTGATCCTCAGCGCCAACCTGAACGGCGCGAACCTCGCCGGGGCCAACCTGCGGGGCGCCGAGCTGGACCGGGCGGTGCTCACCAGCGCCAATTTCAGCGGCGTGGACCTGAGCGGCTTCGACCTGCAGGGCGCGGACCTGACCAACGCGGTGCTGGACGGCGCCAAGCTCACCAGCGTGAACCTGCACGGCGCCATCCTGCGCTCCTGCCACGCCATCGGCGCCAACTTCAGCGGCGCGGACCTGAGCGAAGTGGACATGGGGCTGGCGGACTTCTGCGGCGCCAACCTGTTCGGGGTGAATTTCGAGAAGGCGAACCTGGAAGGCGCCAAGCTGGCCTCCCTGCCCACCGAGTCCTGGGGCGAGTACCGGACCAACCTGAGCAACGCCAACCTGAGCGGGGCCAACCTCACCGGGGCCGACCTCTACCAGGCCAACCTCAACGAGGCCAACCTGCACAACGCCAACCTGTCCGGCGCCAGCATGATCTGGGCGGACCTGCGCGGCGTGGACCTGCGGGAGACCGCCCTGCGCGGCACCAACCTCAAGGGGGCGAACCTGGACGGCGCCAACCTCTGCGGCGCGGACCTGCGCGAGACGGTGCTGCGCGACGCCTACCTGGACGGGGCCAACCTCAGCAGCGCCAACCTCAGCGGCACCAACCTGACCAACGCGGATCTGCGCGACACCAACCTGATCGACGCCTCCATGGACGGGGCCAACCTCACCGGGGCCAACCTCAGCGGGGCCAACCTGGTCTGGACCAACCTGAGCGGCGCCAACCTGGTGCGGGCCAACCTCACCCGGGCCAAGCTCAGCGGCGCCCATCTGGGCGGCGCGGACCTGCGGGAAGCGGATCTCACCGACACCAACCTCGACGGGGCAAACCTGAGCGGAGCCAAGCGCTAGACTCGGTTTTCGGCACCAGCATACAGGCATCTACCTCTTCTCCGCGGTCCTCAGCGAGATCTCTGTGCCTCCGCGTTGCCATTGGATCCTGGTTGTGCCGGCGCATTGGACTTACGCCCTGGCATGACCTGGACCCAATTGGAACGCGGAGGCGCGGAGCACTCGCGGAGGACCGCTGAGAAAAGCCAAACCGAGATCCACTCTCGTTTTTTGCCCTGGTATCCCCGAATCCCGGGACTACAGCTTGGTCTTGGAGTAGGCGTGCTCGCCGGCGGGGGGCAGGGACGGCACGCCGTTGGCCATGTTGAAGACGTGCCGGTCGGAGGTGCTCTCCTCGGCCCGGGCGGCATTGCCCGCGGCGGCGAAGGTCGCGGCCATGGCGGCGGGCACGGCGGGCGGGGTGGGGAACGGCACGAAGGCGGCGTCCCGGTCCCGGTCCTTCTCCACCCGATCGGGCTTCTCGGCGGTCTTCTCCACGCCCCGGCGGGCGCAGTTGCCCTGGAGGGTGCCGCCCTCGTCCACCACCAGGGACCCCACCTCCACATCGCCCTCGACGTAGCCGGTGCCGTGGATCTCCAGGCACTCCTGGATCTTGAAGGTGCCGCGGACCCGGCCGGTGACGATCAGGTGCTTGGCCTCGATGGTCCCTTTCACGTCGCCGGTAGGGGCGATGGTCACCTCGCCCTCGCTCTGGATGGTGCCTTCGACGGTGCCTTCGATGCGCAGGCTGTTCTGCCCGGCATGGATCTCGCCTTTCCAGAGGGTCCCTTTTCCCAGCAGCGTATGGATGGCCTGGGCCTGGTCGGAGCGCTTCTTGCTGCTGAACATGGGGACTCCTGCTTCACCGTAGAGACGACAACCATTGGCGCTGAAGACGCATGTAGGGCATGGGATCTACCGGACGGCCGTTCAGACGCACTTCGTAATGAAGATGGACACCCGTGGCGTTGCCCGTCATGCCCATGTCCCCCAGGATATCCCCTCTGGACACCTTTTGTCCGGTTTCCACCCGGACCCGCGCCATGTGGGCGTACAGGGTCTGCAGCTGCGCCGTGTGGGTGATCAGCACGCCGTTGCCATAGCGGTCCATGGGGCCGGCTTCGGTCACCACCCCGTCGGCGGTGGCCTGGATGGGGGTGTTGGCGGCATTGGTGATGTCGATGCCGCTGTGGAAGCCCAGCAGGGCATCGTCGGTTTCGTTCTTGCGGGAGAAGGGGTTCAGCCGGATCCCGAAGGGGGAGCTGAGGTAGCCGGCGGTGGGCGGGATGGAAGGGGTGTGGTTCCAGCGGTCGATGATGGGCACCATGCGGGCCTGGATCTGCTGGGCCTCGAGGCTGGTATGCTCCAGGTCCTTCTGCAGCGTGTCCAGCTTCCGGGGGGCCGGGCCGGAAGGCGTGGTGGGAACCGGCGGGATCGCCGGCCCCGGGTCGGTGTTCTTGAGGTTCAGGACCTTGAGCAGGTCGGCCATCTGCCTGCGCAGCTGCTGGATCTGGCCGTCCAGGGTCTGGGCCTGGGCCAGGCTGTCGCGCAGCTGCCGCTGCTGGGCGTAGGTGTCCCGCTGGAGCTGGGTGAAGCTCATGATCTTCTTGGTGGCCCAGAGCCCGTAGGCGGAGCCGGTCATGGCCATCACCCAGATGGCCAGGACGATGCCGGCCACCCAGAGCATGGTCCGGCGAGCCACCGACCAGCGGAAGGTCCGATTGGTAAAAACCATCATGACCGTGAAGAATCGCTCGGCGTCCGGACGGCTCAGACGCAGGCCACGGCGTGCCAGAGGCTTTCTTGCCATAGTAAAATTACCCTACGTGGCTTTAGGCGCACTGTCGAGGGACTTTTCAACACTCAGGGGGCCAGGCGGGCCACGATCCATTCCACCAGGTGCCCCGAGAAGAAGATGAGCGACACCAGGCTGTTCATGGTGAAAAAGGCGTGGTCGATGCGCTCCAGCCGGCCGCCCCGGACCACCCACTGCTCCCGGGCCAGGATCGCCGCCACCGCGGCCCAGGCCAGCCAGGGGAACAGGTGCGCCTGCAGCGCCAGGTTGAAGGCGGCGAAGGCGGCCAGGGCCGCCAGGTGCAGGCCCCTGGAGAGCCACAGGGCGGCGGGGACGCCCAGGCGGGCCGGGATGGAGTGCAGCCGGCGCTCCCGGTCGAACTCCAGGTCCTGGAGGGCGTAGAGGATATCGAAGCCGGCGGTCCAGGTGAGCACGCCCAGGGCCAGGAACCAGGCCGGCGGGTCCAGCCGCCCGTTCACGGCGATCCAGGCGCCCAGGGGCGCCCCGGCCAGGGACAGGCCCAGGACGGCGTGGCTCAGGACGGTGAAGCGCTTGCAGAAGGAGTAGCCCAGGATGACCAGGAGCGCCAGGGGCACCAGCTTCCAGGGCAGCGGCCCGAGCCGGCCGGCGGCGTAGGCGAACAGGACGATGGCCGCGCCCAGCAGCGCCAGGGCGCCGGCCCGGGTGACCCGTCCCGCGGGCAGGGCCCGGTCCCGGGTGCGCGGGTTGGCCCCGTCCAGTTCCTGGTCCGCCAGCCGGTTGAAGGTCATGGCCGCGGTGCGGGCCGACGCCATGGCCACCAGGATCCAGAGCACCTTGGCCAGGGGCGGCAGGCCCCGGGCCACGGCCATGGCGCCCAGGAGCGCGAAGGGCAGGGCGAACACCGTGTGCTCGAACTTGATCATGTCCAACAGCTCACGCAAGCTGCTGAAAAAAAATAGCCTAGGCTTATTCGCGGGAGGGTCCTGAGGGGCATCGGCGGGCATCGGCATCCATCCATGATCCGACAAAACCCGGATCTTGTCTGTGGTCGCTCACCGGGGCCCGCTGGTCAGGAAAGGGGAAGTCATGGCTACCTGGCCGCGATGCGCTCCAGCAGCGCCCCCAGCTCCTTCATGGTGAAGGGCTTGGCCAACAGGGTCACGTCCCGGTGGGCCTGGGCCAGGTCCATGGCGGCCTGGTCGGCCCGGCCGGTGGCGAGCACCACGGGCGTCCCGGCCCCCGGGGCGCCCGGGGCCCGCAGCCGCTCCAGGGTTCCGGCGCCGCCCAGCCCGGGCATGTTCAGGTCCAGGATGATCACGTCCGGACGGTAGCCCCCCTGCAGCCGCTGCAGCGCCTCCCCGCCGCCGGGCACGATGACGGGCCTGTGCCCCAGGATGGCCATGACTTCGTCCATGGCATCCCGGATCAGCGGGTCGTCGTCCACCAGGAGCACGTCCAGGGCGCGGTGGGGCTGGCGGGCCCCGGCGCCGGAGCCGGCGGCCGTGGCGGAGCCCGCGGCCCGGCGGGCAGGGAAGCGCAGCCGCACGCAGGTGCCGCGGCCCGGCTCGCTCTCCAGCTCCATCTGGCCCTGGTGGGCCCTGACCGTGCTGTAGACCAGGGACAGGCCCAGTCCCGTGCCCTGGCCTGCGGGCTTGGTGGTGAAGTAGGGGTCCATGGCCTGCTGCAGGATCGCCGGGGTCATCCCGCACCCGGAGTCCCGCACCAGCACCTCGATCTGGCCGTCGTCCAGGTTCCGGGTCCGGAGGCTGAGCTGGCCGCCGTCCGCCATGGCATCCACGGCATTCAGGCACAGGTTCATGATGGCGCTGGACAGGGCCCCGCCATCGCCAAGGATGGTCCGGAGGCCCGGTTCCAGCTCCAGCACCAGGCGGACCTTGGCCAGGGTCGTGTGTTCCAGGAGCCCCACCGCCTCCCTGAGCATGGCGTTGAAATCCAGTTCCTGCTCCTGGGCCGGGTGGGTGCGGGCGAAGTTCAGCAGGCCCTTCACCGTCTTCCCGCCCCGTTCGGCGGCCCGGGTGATGGTTTCGAACGCCAGCCGCGCCCGGCTGCCCGCGGGCTGGAGTTCGAGGTTGGCCGAGGCGACGCCCAGGATGGCCCCCAGGACATTGTTCATGTCGTGGGCCAGCCCCCCCACCAGGTTGCCCAGGCTTTCCAGCTTCTGGGTCTGGACCAGCTGGGCCTGGAGCCTGGCGATTTCCCGTTCGGCCAGCTTGCGCTCGGTGATGTCCACCGACACGCACTGGATGAGCTCCTCGCCGCCCAGCACCAGGGGGGCCAGGCGCACCTCCGAGAACAGGGTCCGCCCGTCCGGCGCCTGGATTTCCCATTCGAAGGTGACCAGGCCTTCGCGCTGCACCCGCCCGACCAGGGCCGCCATCGTCTCCGCCGAGGTGCGTCCATCCGGCTGGCGCGCGGGCGCGAACTGGACCGGGGTCTTGCCGAACAGGTCCGAAGGGCGCTCCACCCCGCACAGGGCGGCGGCGGCGCTGTTGCAGTCCACGCAGCGGAAATCCTGGCGGAAAAGCAGGATGGCTGCCGGGCTCGCCTCCACGAAGGCGCGGAAGCGGGCTTCACTGGCGTACAAGCCCTCCTGGCGCACCCCATCCGCCGCCGGGGCGGCAGGGATTTCGCTCGGAGCGGTCGAGACTGACATGCGTGAGCTTGGGTTGATTCCCATGATGATCCGCCGAATCCGGCCGGAGTCAACCACCCCCGCGGCCAGGAGCCTCGGCGCCCGGGCCAGAGCTGCGCCCCACGCGGGGCCAGTCCGCCGGTACACTGGAGCCCAATCCCCAGGAGACCGGATCCATGTCGCCTTCAGCCCTGTTCCGCCCTTTTTCGGCCGATGCCATCGTAGGCCTTTGCGACCACGCCCTGCTCCACCCGAACCTCACCGATGCCGACCTGCAGGCCCAGCTCCAGGCGCTGCGGCCCTACCCGGTGGCCTCGGTGTGCATCAAGCCGTACGCGGTGGCCATGGCGGTGGAGGCCCTGGCCGGCACCGCCATCGGCGTCGGCACGGTGATCGGCTTTCCCCACGGATCGCCCAAGTCCGCCGTCAAGGCCGCCGAAGCCGAGGCCGCCTTCGGCGACGGAGCCCGGGAGGTGGACATGGTGATCAACGTCGGCAAGGCCCTTTCCGGCGACTGGGCGTTCGTCCGCGAGGACATCGCCGCCGTGCTGGCGGTCGCCCGCGGCCACGGCGGCCTCATCAAGGTCATCTTCGAGACCGACTTCCTCCCCGGGGACGCCGTCAAGATCCGGCTCTGCGAGATCTGCTCGGACCTTGGGGCGGACTACGTGAAGACCTCCACCGGCTTCGGCTACGTCAAGCAGCCGAACGGCCAGTTCGCCACCACCGGCGCCACCGGGCACGACGTCGAACTCATGCGGCGGCACTGCCCGTCTTCGGTGGGCGTCAAGCCCTCCGGCGGGGTGCGGACGCTGGATGACGTCCTGCGCTACGTGGAACTGGGCGCCACGCGCATCGGCACCACCGCCACCCTCGCCATCCACCGCGAGGCCCTGGAGCGTTTCGGCCGCTGAAAGGCCACCGCGCAGCCCTGGCGGTGGAGGTCCAGGTCGCGATGCGGCTACAATCAACGGACACCTTACGATGCCCCTGGCGGGCGGGACCCCATGCCAGCTCTGCCGGGCCGGGACTTCCGCCATCCGCAGGCCTGGGGTGGGGAGGTTGGTCCCGTGGCAGTACCGTCGCAACAAGCACGACCCGTCGCCGCCCGGCCCGAAAGCATCGCCGCGCCGTTCGCGGCGCTGGTCATCGCCGCCGTGGCCATGGGCCTCTCGCCCATCCTGGTGCGCCTGGCCGAGGTCGGGCCTTTCACCAGCGCCTTCTGGCGCGTGACGCTGGCCCTGCCGGTGCTGTACGGGTGGATGCGGATCAGCGAGCGGGGACGCACGGAACCGGTCAGGCGTTTCCCCCGCGCGACCCTCTGGGTGGGGCTCGCGTTCGCCGCCGACCTGTTCTTCTGGCACCTGGCCATCGTCACCACCACTGTGGCCAACGCGACCCTGTTCGCCACCACCGCGCCCATATGGGTGGTGCTGTTCGGCTGGCTCATGTTCCGCAAGCGCGTGTCCGCGGGGGTCCTGGCCGGCCTCGGGCTGTGCATCCTGGGCGGCGGGGCGCTCCTCGCCCAGAGCCTCCAGGCGCGGGTCGGCACGGCCCTGGGCGACCTGTTCGGGCTGGTCACCGGCGTCTTCTTCGGCCTGTATTTCCTCGCGGTCCAGGCCGCCCGCAAGGGTCGTTCCGCCGCGCGGGTCACCTTCGAGGCCACCGTCATCACCGCCGCCCTGCTGCTGCTGGTGGCGCTGGGGCTGGAACACCAGCTGCTGCCCCGGACCCTGCATGGCGTGGCCGCCCTGGTGGCGATGGCCTGGGTCAGCCATGCCGGCGGCCAGGGGCTGCTCACCGTCGCCCTGGGCCACCTGCCGGCGACCTTCTCCTCGCTGGTGATCTTCCTGGAAGCCATCGCGGCGGCCTGCCTGGCCTGGGCCATCCTGGGCGAGCCGGTGACGGCGATCCAGGCAGGAGGCGGCCTGGCCATCCTGGCGGGCATTTATATCGCGCGGCCCAGGTAGGCCGTCACGGTCCGTGCCGGCCGCGGGCGCTGGCTTCAGGGCGCCGGACGCCATCCCGGAAGGGCGCTGATCCTGGCGCCCGCATGGCGGACGAACGGGTTGCCCTCGGCCGGGCGCAGGGCCACGGCGCGCTCGGTCAGGGCCCGGGCCTGGCCCAGGCTGTAGCGGGCGTCCAGGTTGTGGCTGGCCTCCCAGCGGGCCCGGATCAGCCAGGCTGCCGCGGCGGTCCGGCACAGGGAGCCGGCCGGCGCCACCGCCAGGAGCGGCTCCATGCGGGACAGGGCGTCGCCCAGGGCCGGCCGGGGGTCCCGGCCCTGGGCGGCGTCCACCTCGGCCTTGAAGTTCAGCACCTCGCCCAGGTAGTCCCGGCCCAGGAAGGGCGTATGGCCGGGGTCGGCCAGGGCCTGGGCCAGGGCCGGTCCCGGATCGCGGCCATGCCGGAACGCCCACTCCGCCCGCTGCCACTGGAGCAGCATGCGGTCCGCCCGCAGTTCCACCGTCAGCGGCGGCTGCGCCCGGGTGCCCAGGAAGGCCAGGGCGGCCCGCAGCCCCGGATCCGGGTCCTGGCCCAGGTCCGCCTGGGCCATGGCCTGCAGCACGCAGATCGCCAGCCAGTCGTCCTGCAGCTCAGGATCCTCGGGATTGGCCTGGAACGCCCTGGCGCTGAATCCCTGCAGGTCCCTCAGGAACGGCAGCACAGGCTGTTTCCGGTCCAGCATGAGCTGGGCCAGCCCCCGGGCGGCCAGCAGGTAGGCGTGGCGGATGGGTTCGTCGCTGGGGTCCGCTTCCAGGAACCTCTGGGCCACCTCCATGGCCTCGCCGTAGCGGGCTTCCGCCAGGAGGTCGTCGCCGGCTTCGAAGCCCTGCCGGCCCAGGGCGGTGAGGCAGAGGGATTCCAGCCTGGCCGACTGCCAGGGGCGGCCCAGGATGCCCACCCGGGCCTGGGCGGCGGCCTTGCCATAGTCCCCGCGCAGGTAGGTCACCAGGGCGGCCAGGTAGTCGTCGCCTGGGTTGCCGGGCCCGTTCTCCCGCCGGACCAGCGCTTCCGCCCGGGCCACGGCCCGGGCCCGGGCCTCGGGGGGGACCAGCCCCCCGGCATACAGGAACGCCTGCTCCGCCCTGACCTGGGCGCCCACCAGGGCGCGGACCTGGAGCCCGGGCAGGCCGGGCTCCCGGAACCCGGCGGCCCAGGCCTGTTCCAGCTCCTCCAGCGCTCCCGCGTACTCCCCGAGCAGGAGCCGGCCCCGGCCCAGGGCATAGTGCCCGGGGCCCTGGGCTTCGGGGCCCTGGGCCGCCAGCCGGGTCCGGATCCCCTCCAGGCGGGAGCGCAGGGCGGCGTAGGCGGGCCGCAGGTCGTGCAGCGGCAGCATCCGCTCCATGCTGAGTTCCCGCTCCATGGCGTCGGCTTCGCCGGTGTAGGCCCGGGCCCAGCCGGCCCGCCGCTGGCGCGCGGCGGACTGGTTCCGCCGCTCCAGCGCCAGTCCGGCGGCCAGGGCGCCGGCGGCCAGGGCGCAGGCCAGGGCCGGCTTCCAGGCCCGGCGCCAGCGCCGCCACAGGTGGCCCAGGAAGCCCGCGGGCCGGGCCTGGACCGGCTCCCCGTTGCGGAACCGGGCCAGGTCCTCGGCCAGGGCGGCGGCGGACGGGTAGCGCAGCTCCGGGGCGGGGTCCAGGCACTTGAGCATGATCAGCTCCAGCGCCCTGGGCACCGCCCTGGCCGCCGTGGGTTCGGCTGGCCGGGCCGGAGCCTGCCGGGTGGCGGTGCCGCCGTCGGGCACCCCGCCCCGGAGCGCGAAGCGCAAGGTGCCGCCCAGGGCGAACACGTCGGTGGCCGGGCCGATGCCGGCGCGGTCGCCCCGGACCTGCTCGGGCGCCATGTAGGCTGGGGTCCCGTTGATCCACTGGGGGGCGGTGAGGGTGGAATCGCCCCGGCCGATGGCCAGGCCGAAATCGCAGACATAGGGGGTCCAGCCGCCTTCGCCGTTGCGGTCCAGGAGGATGTTGGAAGGCTTGAGGTCCCGGTGGATGAGCTGCATGCGGTGGGCGGCGTGGACTGCGCCGCAGACCTGGACCATGATCTGGACGATCTCGTCCACCGTCAGGTCCGCCGCGGCGTCGGCCAGGGTCGGTCCGCGCACCAGCTGCATGGAGATCCTCGGGGCCCCCTCGGAACTGTCCACATCGTAGATCTGGCAGATGTTGGGGTGGGCCACCCGGCTCTGGGCCTGGGCTTCGCGCAGGAACCGGAGCAGGCTGACCGGGTCCATCTTGCGCAGGATCTTCAGGGCGACCGACCGGCACAGGACCACGTCCCAGGCCTCCCGCACCTCGCCCATGCCGCCCTGGCCCAGGAGCGGACCCAGCACGTAGCGCCCATCCCGCGGATTCTGGGCGTCAAGCCACTTGGGGCGAAGGTCGCGTTCGTCGGGTTGCATCAGGCTGGGGGGTGGCGCCCTGTTTTGGATTATCGGTTTATACAGATGGCAATATAGGTTATTTGAATTTCATGCAAGGGGATTTTATGTCGAAAAGGCTGGCGGGGGGGGCCGAGGGATCGGCGTCCAGGGCCTTTTGCAAGCCGGCCTGGAGCCTGCCGCTGGCGTGCAGGGCCAGGGCCAGCCGGCACTGTTCCCGGGCCTGGTCCAGCAGGGTCCTTCGGCTGCGGGGGAAGCAACGCGCTTCCAATACTTCCGCCAGACCCTTCAGGGCCTGGGCGGCGGCGGAGCGGGGGTTGATCTGCAGGGCCCAGCCGGTCATGGCCAGGCTGCGCTGGAGGCTGGCCCGGGGGTCCAGGCCCTGGGCGGCTTCCCAGTCCGCGCGCAGGCACCAGGTTTCGGCGAGGGTTTCGCAGGTGGTCCAGGAGACCTGCCGCTCCAGCAGCGGCCCCATGCGCGCCAGGACATCGTCCAAGGTCGGCCGGGGGTCCTGGCCCCGGTGCATCTCCACCCGGGCCTTGAAGTTGAGGACATTGCCCAGGTAGTCCCGGTGCAGGAAGGAAGCGGTATGGCCCAGGTCCTTCAGGGCCCGGTCCAGGTCCGGCCCCGGATCCTCGCCCCGGGCCAGGCTGCGCTGCGCCAGAAACCAGTGAGTCAGCATCCGGTGCGCCCGCAGCTCCACTGTGAGCGGCTCCCGGGCCCAGGTGTTCAGGTAGGCCAGGTCGGCGTCCAGGTCAGGGCCGGCGTCCCGGCCCAGCTCCCTCTGGCGCACGATCTTCATCCCGATGATGGTGACCCAGTCATCCTGAAGCTCCGGCTGGGTGGGATCCAGCACCAGTGCCTCCTGGCACAAGGCGCCCAGCCGCTCGATGAAGGCGGGGGAGCAGCGGCCCTGGCTGGCCTGCAGCCCGGCCAGGCGGCAGCCCGCGAGGAAGTAGGCGTGATAGCAATGCTCGTCGCTGTGGCCCACCTGGATGAACGCCTGTGCTGCGGCCATGGCCTTGCGGTAGCTGGCCGCCGCCCCCCGGAGATCCCCCGCGTCGTAGAGCTGCCGGCCCAGGGCGGAGAAGCTGAGCGACTCGATGGTGGCGGATTCGTAATGCCACGGGTGGGCCAGGAAGCTGGCATGGGCGCAGGCCGCCGCCCGGGGGTAGTCGCGCAGGGTGTAGGCCAGCAGGGCCTCGGCGAACTGGGCCGAGTCGCCTTCCCCGCCACGGCCCAGGCGGAACAGTTCCTGGGCGCGCCGGGCCACGGCCGCGGCGTCGGGCGGCGGCAGCCCGGTGTCGAACAGGGCGGCGTCGGTGGCCTGGTGGGAACAGCCCACCAGGCTGCGGGCCAGCAGCCAGGCGCTTTCGGGCACCCGGAAGCCCAGGGCCCAGGCCTGTTCCAATTCCTTGCGGGCCCCGGGGAAGTCCTTGAGCATGAAGCAGGCGCTGCCCAGGGCATAGTGCCCCGGCCCCTGGGCCTCGGGGCCCTGGGTGAGCATCCGGGTCCGGATCGCGGCCATCCGGGCCCGGAGCCGGGCGTAGGCCGGCCGCATGTCGTGGATGGGCATCATCTTTTCCAGCCGTACGTCCTTTTCCAGGTCCGCGGCCTCCAGCACGAAGAAGCGGGTCCACTCCGCCTGGGTGCGCTGGTCCCGGGTCAGCTGGCCCTTCTCCACCAGGCGCCCGGCGAGGATGCCGGCGCCGGCCAGCAGGGCCAGCAGGATGAGCGGGCGGTAGGGGCGCGACCGGCGCCAGCCGCGCTGCACGGCCCCCACCGGGCGGGCGTGGATCGGCGCCCCGTCCCGGAACAGCCACAGATCCTCGGCCAGGGCCTGGGCCGAAGCGTAGCGGAGGTTCGGCTCCAGCTCCAGGCACTTGCGCAGGATGGTCTCCAGGTCCCGGGGCAGGTCCGGGCTGGGGCTCCGGGCGGGGGGAAACACGCCAAGGCGCGGGAGCACCAGGGGCCGGGCCGCGCCCGGGGCCTCGCCGAACAGGGCGCAGTGGAGGGTGCAGCCCAGGGCATAGACGTCCGTGGCCGGTCCCACCCGCCAGCGTTCCCCCTGCAGCTGCTCGGGCGCCATGAAGGCCAGGGTGCCCAGCAGGCCCGGGCCGAGGGTGAGGGACGGCTCGTCCAGCGCCATGGCCAGCCCGAAATCGCAGACGAAGGGGACCCACTGGCCTTCGGCG
>Ga0181516_10000846_pt1 | contig 25305 bp, 19 predicted proteins | sample PEATcosm2014_Bin_25_FD_121104 | JGI IMG/M metagenome (GOLD analysis project Ga0181516, IMG submission 121104) | Peatland microbial communities from MTU Mesocosm Facility, Houghton, MI, USA - PEATcosm2014_Bin01_10_metaG | ecosystem: Environmental > Terrestrial > Soil > Wetlands > Peat | place... | reverse complement strand
TCACGAGGCGCGGCACGCGGCGGTTCACGGAGATCCAGTCCTCGACCGCCGGCACTTTCAATCTCGCGGCGTGGGCGATGGCTGGAATGTGCAGGAGCAGATTGGTAGAACCGCCGAACGCGGAGTGCAACACCATCGCATTTTGAACGCTGGCGTCGGTCAGAATTGCGCGCCCCGGAATTTTGCGCTCGTTCAACTGATGCAACGCCCGCGCGGACCGACGCGCCATGTCGAGCCACACCGGCTGTCCCGAGGGCGCAAGCGCCGAATGCGGCAGCGACAGCCCGAGCGCCTCGCCGACGACTTGTGACGTCGCGGCGGTCCCGAGGAATTGACAGCCGCCGCCGGGCGAACCACACGCGCGGCAGCCCAGTTCCGCCGCCTCCGACAAGGTGACCTGACCGTGCGCAAAACGGGTTCCGAGGGTTTGCACCGTGCCCGCGTCCTCACCTCCGCTCGCCGGCAGCGTGACCCCCCCGGGAACGACGACGCACGGCAGTTCCGGCAACCCCGCAAGGGCCATCAGCATCGCAGGCAATCCCTTGTCGCAGGTGGCGATACCAAGGACCCCCGCGCGCAGCGGAAGCGAACGCGCGAGCCGCCGAAAAATAATCGCGGCGTCGTTGCGATAAGGGAGGCTGTCGAACATGCCCGTGGTTCCCTGGGTGCGTCCATCGCAAGGGTCGGAGCAAAACCCGGCAAAAGGGATCGTTTTCAGACTGCGAAACTCTTCGGCCGCCGCCTGCACCAGCAGGCCGATCTCCCAGTGTCCGGTGTGATAGCCGAGCGCAACGGGCCTGCCATCGGGCGCCCGCACCCCGCCCTGTGTGCTCAGGATGAGAAACTGCTTCCGACCGGCCTCGCCGGGATTCCAGCCCATGCCCGCATTTTGCGTCATCCCGAACAGATCGCCGCTAGGACTGTTCAAAAGCATTTCCTCGGTGAGCGGCAGGCTTCCCGCCGGGCCGGACGACCGGGTTTGGATTTTGAAAATATCCGGCGCGGCGGAATTGAAAATGTCGTGGCTGGAACTCATGTCATCATTGAAACAGCCGGCAGGTTCGCGCACACGCAAAAAAGCTGGCGTTCCGGAAGTCCGCATGCGACAAAAAGAGCGTTACCATGAAGCACATTGGCGCCCGCACGGGAATTTTTTTTGGCGCTGAACGCAAACGCACCGTCATGAATTTTAAAAGAACCGCTTGCCTGTTCCTGTTCGCCGGCATGGCCGTCGGCGCCCTGGCCGGCGAACCCGCATTGTCCGCCCTGCCGCGCACCTCGCCCGAGGCGCAGGGAATTTCCTCGGCCGGCGTCCTCGCTTTTGTGCAGGCGGCCGACCAGAAGATCGACGCCGTGCACAGCTTCATGCTCGTGCGTCATGGCCGGGTGGTGGCCGAGGCATGGTGGTCGCCCTATGCCGCGGACCTTCAGCACACGATGTTTTCCCTGAGCAAAAGTTTCACCTCCACGGCCGTGGGTTTGGCGATTTCCGAGGGCAAACTGAGCCTGGACGATCCGGTCGTGAAGTTTTTCCCCGAAGACGCTCCCGCGCAACCCGGCGACTTTCTGAAGGCGCTGCGCGTGCGCGACCTCTTGATCATGTCGAGCGGCCAGTTGTCCAACAGCATTTCGCAATTCTCCTTCAATACGAACGAACCGTTGACCCGGGAATTCTTCGAAATGCCCGTCGAGCACAAGCCGGGCACCTTTTTCTTCTACAATACGCCCGGCAGTTACATGTTGTCCGCGATCGTGCAGAAGGTGACCGGCCAGACGGAGCTGGAGTATCTGAAGCCGCGGCTGTTTGAACCTTTGGGCATCGAAAATCCGTATTGGGCCCTGAGTCCGCAGGGCATCTGCCTGGGCGGTTATGGGCTGAGCATCCGCACGGAGGACATTGCGAAGTTCGGCCTGCTCTATCTTGACAGGGGTTACTGGCGCGGAAAACAACTGCTGCCCGCCGACTGGGTGGCGGCGGCGACGGCGCGCCAGACTTCCAACGGCAGCGACCCGAACAGCGATTGGGAACAGGGCTACGGCTACCAGTTTTGGCGGGCGCGGCATAACATCTATCGCGGCGACGGCGCGTTCGGACAGTTTTGCATCGTCATTCCGGACAAGGACGCCGTCGTCGCCATCACCAGCGGCACGAAGGACATGGCGGGCGTCATGAATCTGGTGTGGGACAAATTGCTGCCCGCCATGCACAACCACCCGCTGACCCGGGATCCGGAGAATTTGAGCAAGCTCACCAACGCGCTCACCCATCTCACCATGCATCTGCTGTCCGGCGCGGGCTCGCCCGGCGCCGCCGCGCCAATGTCGGGACGCAAATTTGTCTTCCCGGCGAACGACCAGAAGATTGAATCGGCCGCGCTCGCCTTCGGCACCAACGGCAATGCCGCCACGCTCACCCTGCGAATCAACGGCGGCGAGCAGCGGATTGAGTGCGGCGACGGCGCGTGGACCACGGGACACATGACCTTTGCGCCGGACATCGTCGAGCAAGCCTGGGAGCAGCCGGTCGCGGCCAGCGGCGCGTGGACCGATGAAAGCGTGTACAAGGCGAAACTGGTTTTTTATGAGACGCCTTTCTATGTCACCTTCACTTTGAAATTTTCCGGCGACCAGCTGCTTTTCGACACGGAATACAACGTCGTCCGGCGCGGGAACGCCAAACAACCGCAGTTGACTGGACAGGTCCAATGACCGGCGGAGCCATTCCGCGTCAGCGCTGGCTGCGCATCATTCCCGCCGCGCTGATCATGTACACCATTTCGTACATTGACCGGACGAACATCTCCCTCGCGCTGGACCCGAAAATCTCCTCCCTGATGCACGACCTGCTCATGGACGACCGGATGAAGGGCGAGCTCGCCGGGATTTTCTTTCTCGGTTACGTGCTGCTCCAGGTTCCCGGCGGCCATTTCGCGTCGCGCTGGAGCGCTCGCAAACTGGTCAGCCTGTGCCTGATCGCCTGGGGACTTTGCGCCGTCGGTTGCGGCCTCTCGCGCACGTTCCGGCAATTCGAGGTGATGCGGTTCCTGCTCGGCGTGGCCGAGAGCGCCGTTTTTCCGGCGACGCTTGTCCTGGTGGCCAGTTGGTTTCCACGATCCGAGCGCGCCCGGGCCAACGCCGGCTGGCAGCTCTGCCAACCGCTCGCCGTGGCGGGTTCCGCGCCGCTCACCGGCTGGCTCCTTGGCAAGTACGGCTGGCAGCAGATGCTCATGCTCGAGGGCATCCTGCCCTTCCTCTGGCTGCCCATCTGGTGGATCTTCATCCGCGATCATCCCCGCGATGCCGAATGGATTTCGCCCGGGGAAAAGGAGCATCTTGAAACGATTCTGAAAAAGGAAGCGGCCGAACTGGCGCCGCCGCAAAAAATTTCCTGGCTCGAGAGATTGTGGCGGCCTTCCGTCCTGGTGATGGTCGCGCTTTATTTTCTGCACAACTGCGCCGCCTACGGCTGCATGACCTTTCTCACGAGCGGATTGCAGGGGCGAAGTTTCAGCCCTTTGGAATACGGAATTCTTTTTGCCGTTCCCTATGCGGTCACGGCCGTGGTAATGATTTTGAACTCGTGGCACTCGGACAAAACGCGGGAGCGCCGCGGCCACATCGCGGCGGCTTATTTCATGAGCGGGACCGCTCTCATCCTGAGCGTCGTGCTCAGCGCGCACTTCTGGCTTTCCTACGCGTTCCTCTGCCTCGCCATCCCCGGCCCGTTTGCCGCCATGGCGCCCTTCTGGTCGATCCCCGCCGAAACGCTTCCGCACGGTGTCATGGCCGTCGTCATGGGACTGGTCAATGCCTTTGGCAACCTAGGCGGTTTTGCCGGGCCGTACCTCGTCGGCTGGCTCAAAAAAGAATATCACGGCACCGCCCTTCCGTTTAATGTGCTCGGCATCGGAATGCTCGTGTGCGCCGCGCTGGCATTTTTGCTGCCCAGGACCGCGCCGCCGGTTACGCGAGCCGCACAAATTGAATCATGAAAATCTGCCGGTTCAAAAATAAAACCGACGAAATCCGTGTCGGCCTGGTCACGGACGATTCCACCGTGCTCGATTTGACGCAAGCGGGCATCGCGCAAATATCTCCTTTGCTCGAAGACGACGGCGCTCTCGCGCAGCTTGCGCAACTCGCCAAGGGCAGTCTGCCGCGCCTGCCTTTGGCGGAGGTGAAGCTGTGCGCGCCGGTCGAGCGACAGGAAGTCTGGGCGGCGGGCGTGACCTATCTGCGCAGCAAGACCGCGCGGATGGAGGAATCCGATTTCAGCGCCACCGCCTACGACAAGGTTTACGCGGCGGCAAGGCCGGAGCTTTTTTTCAAGTCCCTGCCGGAAAAGGTCGCCGGGCCGGGCGAACCGGTCGGCATCCGTCGCGACGCCAGCTGGAGCGTGCCGGAACCGGAACTGGCGCTGGTCTTGAATTCCAGGGGCAAAATCGCCGGCCACACGATCGGCAACGACATGAGTTCGCGCGACATCGAGGGCGAAAATCTTTTGTACCTTCCGCAGGCGAAAATTTACGACCGCTCCTGCGCGCTCGGCCCGTGGATCGCCCTGGGAACGCCTGAATCCGCGGCGCGTGAATGGAAAATCAGCATCGCCATTCATCGCGACGGCCGGTCCGTGTTCGCCGGCGAAACTTCCGTGGCGCAGATCAAGCGCAACTTTGAGGAACTCGCCGCCTTCCTGTTTCGCAGCCAGGTTTTTGCCCATGGCGCGATTTTGCTGACCGGGACGGGCATTGTTCCGCCGGACAAATTTACCTTGCGCGAAAATGATCTGGTCGAAATCGAAATCAGCGGAATCGGGTTGCTCCTGAACCGCGTGGTGGTAGTTTGAATGCGTGACCTTCCTCGTGCCGCCCAAATCTGCTTTTGGCGAAACCTTCCACGGCGCTTGGCCGTCCATTTGGTAAATATGCATCGCAATTCCACGTTTGCCCTCGCAGCCGGCTTCTTCCTTTTTTCCTGGGCGCTCGCCGCCGAGACTCCATCGAACGCCCCGGCCTCGGAGGCTTACGTCTGGCGCAGCGTTGCCATGGGCGGCGGCGGGTTTGTGGACGGTCTCGTGTTCCATCCCACGGCGCCGGACTTGCTCTATGCGCGCACGGACGTCGGCGGCGCGTACCGCTGGGACGCGTCCGCGCGGTCGTGGGTTCCGCTGACCGACTGGCTCAGCCCTGCCGAAAACAATTTCACGGGCATCGAAAGCATCGGCCTCGACCCGTCCGATCCTGCCCGCGTCTATCTCGCCGCTGGCACCTATCGTGGCGGCGACGCCGCCATTCTCCGTTCCGGCGATCGCGGCAATACCTTTCAAGTGTCCAAGGTCCCCTTCAAAATGGGCGGCAACGAGGACGGCCGTTCCAACGGCGAACGCCTGGCCGTGGACCCCAATTCCGGCGGGATTCTGTTCTTCGGCTCGCGGAACATGGGCTTGTGGCAGAGCATTGATCATGGCGCAACTTGGAAGGCCGTGGACTCCTTCACCAACTCCGGCGCGCCACCGCCCTCCACATCCACGAACCGCCCCGGCGGCGGCCGGCGCGGCGGCCGGTCCAATGCCTACGGCATCGTCTGCGTCATCTTCGACCCCGCGAGCGGCCGGCCCGGTTCTCCAACGCCCGTGATTTATGCCGCTGTTTCGACGCCCGCCACCAATCTCTATTGCAGCAGCGATGCCGGCGTCACCTGGCAGCCCGTCGCCGGCCAGCCGCTTGGTTTGCGTCCCAATCATCTCGTCCTTTCCACCGATGGCATTCTCTATATCAGCTACAGTTCCGTGCCCGGCCCGAACAACGCCACCGACGGCGCCGTTTGGAAATACAATCCGAAGAGCGGCGTATGGACCGATATTACGCCCGAGAAACCCGGCGAGGACGGCGGTCCCGGCTGGGGTTACGGCGCGGTGAGCGTTGATGCAAAACATCCCGCCACCCTCATGGCGACGAGCATTGACCAATGGCAGGGCCACGACGAAGTGTATCGCAGCACCAACGGCGGCGCGACCTGGAAGGGAATTCTGCGCGATGGCCGCATGGATTATTCCCCGGCGCCCTATTCCAGCCGGATGACGCCGCATTGGCTGGGCAGCCTCGCCGTCAACCCGAACAATCCCGATGAGGTCTGGTTCGGCACCGGCTACGGCGTCTGGTGCTGCACCAATGCCACCCGCACCGACGCCGATGAACCCGCCGGCTGGATTTTTGCCGACCGCGGCCTGGAAGAAACCGTCCCACTCGCCTTGATCAGCCCGCCGACCGGCGCCCATTTGCTCAGCGGCGTCGGCGACATTGACGGCTTCCGCTCCGATGACGTGAACATCTCGCCGGCCGAAGGCACTTTCGCCGGGCCGGGATTCAACAACACGCGCGCGCTCGCCTATGCCGGGCTCAAACCCGAGATCATCGTGCGGATTGGCAACGGCGGCCGTTCCCGGATTCATGCCGCAATCTCCGACGACGGCGGGCGCACCTGGAAAGCGCTGGATCGTAATCCGCCCGGTGGCGCGGGCGCACAGGGCGACACCGTGGCCATCGCAGCGGACGGCACGGTCATCGTCTGGACGCCGAACGGACGCGCTCCTTTTGTCACTTCGGACCGCGGTTTGACCTGGACCAATTGCGCGGGACTCTCCGGCGGGGACGTTGTCATCGCCGACCCCGTGGATCCCTCTCGATTCTACGCGTTGGAGCCCCAAGGCGGCAAAGTGCTTGTCAGCACCAACGCCGCGACGAGCTTCGAAGCCACCGCCGCATCGCTGCCCGCCGTCCAAAGATTTGGCGCGCGCAGCGGCGGCGTCTTCGCCGTGACGACCGGAATGGAAGGCAACCTCTGGACCGGTTCCCGCGAGACCGGACTTTTTCACTCGACCGACGGCGGAACCAACTTTGCCAAGATTGATGCCGTCGCCGGAGCAGATGCGCTCGGCTTCGGAATGGCCGCGCCCGGAAAAGCTTTTCCGGCCGTCTATTTGCTCGGCACCATCAACGGGCTTCATGCCCGCTATCGTTCGGATGACACCGGCCGGACCTGGGTGCGCATCGACGACGACCAGCATCAATACGGCAATGCGGACATTCCCGTCATCATCGGCGACCCGCGCATCTACGGCCGCGCTTATTTCACCACCGGCGGCCGCGGCGTCATTTGCGGCGACCCCGCCCGCTGAACCCTGAAATGTCAAAGAACAAAAAATTATTAAGCGCCGTTACCCGCCGGATTCTCCAGCCCGCGTCACGGTTCTGCATTCTGACTTCTGAATTCTGCCTTTCAACGGCTCCGCCCGCTTAGTGAAAATTCGCGAAATTCGCGTCTCACTGCCTTCTCCGCCGTTAACATGGCTGTCCCGCCTTTTCCCAAAAAAAATCGCACCCGGGACAACGCGGGACCAGGCGGGACAAGCGGGACAAGCCGGAACCTGCACCGGCAATTTGTTCTTCTCTTTGATTTCAAATATTTGCATTTTGAATTGCTCCCGTAGGGGCAAACAGCCGTTATCAAGTGTTTCGACCAGCCGCAGGCAGGGGCGTCGCGCCTTGCCCCCAAGGCCTTGAGCCGGAGGCTGCGACGGCCGCCGATGGCGAGCACAAGCAATTCCAAGGGTATTTCGTCCCTAATCTTGAATTTTGCATTCAATATTTTTAATTGGTCTCGTCCTCCTCTTCCAACCGCCCCGCCACCAACTCCAACGACGCCCAACACCATATCACAATTTCGCCGCCCGTCAAATTTTTCCACGCATATGCAACCATCCGCCCTCACTGCGGCTGCCCGTATTTCCCAACCGCCCATTTCTCCGCCGCCGTTTCCCCGAAAATAAATTCCCGCTGCTCGAAATTCAACCAGTCCTGGTCTGACATCTGCGGCACGATGGCATTGTAAAACTGGTCGTTGACTCCCTTCATGGCCGTTTTTTGCTGGTTCAACTGGTCCATCTCGTTCTGCACCGTTTGACCGGTGTCGCCGTAGGCGCTGCCCGGATCCATCGCCTTGAACGCGTTGTTCTCGACGCTCATCGCCACCAGTGAATTGATCAAAAACGGCGCGCCGGAAGCCCCCAGGCTTTGTCCGATGTTCACCGCCGTCTGCAACGCCAGGTTGGCCGAGGCCGCATCGCCGGATTGCTGGTAGGAACCCGCCAGGCCCACCATGTCCTGCCCGAGCTGCTTCAACGCGTTCAACTGCGGCAGCCCCAGTTGCGTGCCGGCGATGATTTGCGCGTCCGCCGGCGGATAACCCGCGTCTAGGTACGCTTCCGTCATGTTTTGCAGCGTGTCCATGGAATAATCCTGGAACTGCGTCTTGCCCGCCGCGGCATTCAGCTCCTGCACCGCCGGACCGCTCTGGCCGGAATTGAAGTAGTCCAGCGCGGAAAGATAGTTCGCCAGCGCGTTGTCTGGCGCGGATTGCTCGAACGCGTTCAACCAAAGGCGCCGTTGTTCGGGCGGCAGGCTGGCGTCCATGGCCGCCCGGAAATCGACCTGCGGATCGTTCGGATACCTTTGCATCGCCTCCGCCAGCAGCGCCTGGTCGTCCGACACCTGAAACGCGGCCATCAAGCTCGCGGCGTTCCGGCCGTTTGCCTTGAGATACGCCTCGACCTGTTCATGGGTCAGGCTGGGAGGCCGGCCGTCCTTCAACAGCTTCGGGATCAGCGCGGTGGGCCGCAGCTCATTGGAAACGGTTTCCGTCGGCGGCGGGACGGGCGGCGCCGCATATTGCTTCGGTGGGACGGACAAACGGGCCAGGTGTTCCGCCTGCGCCGTGCGCTCCGAAAGCTTTTCATTGTCGCCCTGCAGTTCCGCGATTTGGCGCATCAGCGCCTCGTTTTGCCCTCGCAAACGGCCTTCAACCGCGTGTTGAATAACCATATACGCCGCCGCGCCCGCGATGGCGATGCCGGCGATCGCGATTTTTATTTTAGTCCATGCCACGGTGTTCAATGCTCCCTGAATACGGGTTTAAATTGCGGCGACGGCGTCCGTCCCCTTGACCGGGGCCGCGGCGTCCTGACCGGCAGCGTCACGATTTCAATTGCCTGCATCCTCCCATTAATGTCGCCACGGCCCAAAACGACCCAATTTTTTTCAACAAATCCGTGCTCCACGCTCCGCATTCCGTACTTAACCCCTTCTTGCCTTGCGCCCCGGTTCATGGAATAATGAACGCTGTTGTTTGTCGCTGTTTTGCGGCAACCCATTGACAGCGCCCAAATTATCATGACCCAGACCATTCAGAAGAACGAGGCCGCCGGCAAGACCGATGTCTACTGGGCCGCGTTTGACCGCGCGAACGCGGAGACCGGCGACCCCGCCTGGCTGCTGACCATCCGCAAGGCCGCCATCGCCCGCTTTTCCGAACTCGGCTTTCCCACCACTCACGACGAAGACTGGCGCTTCACGAACGTCGCCCCGATTGCGGGCCTGCCGTTCAAGCCGGTGCTCGCTTATTCCCCCGGCGGCCTGAACGCCGCCGCCGTCGCAAAAAATTCCTTCACCGCTCTCAAGGCCAGCCGCCTCGTGTTCGTCAACGGCCATTTCTCGCCCGAATTTTCCTCGATTCTTCCCGCCGCCAATGGCGTCAAAATCGGCAGCCTCGCCGCCGCGTTGCAAAGCGATTCCGCCCTCGTTGAAAAACACCTCGGCCGGCACGGCAACGGCGGCGACAACGCCTTCACCGCGCTCAACACCGCCTTCTTCCGCGACGGCGCGTTCATTTACGTCCCGGCAGGCGTCACCGTGGCCGAACCGGTCCACCTGCTTTTCATTGCCACGGAAACCGGGCCCGGCGCGACCGTTCATCCGCGCAACCTCATTATCGCGGAAAAGGGCAGCCGGCTCACGGTCATTGAAAGCTACGTGGGCGCCAAGGGCGGCGGCTATTTCACGAACGCGGCCGAGGAACTGGTCATTGGCGAAAATGCCATCGTCGAGCATTGCAAATTCCAGGACGAAAGCCCGGCGGCGTTTCACATCGCGGCCATTCATGTGCATCTCGGCCGCAACTGCAATTTCATCGCCCATTCCATCGCCACCGGCGCGCGGCTTTCCCGCAACAACATCCGCACCAGCCTCTCCGATGAAGGCGTGGAATGCGTCCTGAACGGCCTTTACCTCACGCGTGACGAACAACTCGCCGACCATCACATGATCGTCGAGCACGCCAAGCCGCACTGCAACAGCCACGAGTATTACAACGGCATCCTTGCCGGCCGTTCCCGCGGCGTCTTCCACGGCCGCATCCTCGTCCGGCCCGACGCCCAGAAAACCGATGCCAAGCAGACCAACAAAAACCTGCTGCTCTCGGACGACGCCGTCGTGGACACGAAGCCGCAGCTGGAGATTTACGCCGACGACGTGAAATGCACGCACGGCGCGACCATCGGCCAGTTGAACGAGGAATCCATTTTCTATTTGCGCGCGCGGGGCATCGGTTTGGAGACGGCGCGGCGCATGTTGATTCATGCATTTGCCGGCGAAATCATCGACCGCATCCGGCACGCGCCCGCCCGCGAGGAGATGGACAAAATCGTCTGGAACCGCCTCGAAGAGCACCCCCTCGTGGCGGAGAAGAAATAATTTGCCGCCGCCGCGCGGCCTGACCCATGTCCGACGAACTGGATGAGCTATATCAGCAGGTGATTCTCGACCACTGCAAAGCGCCGCGCAATTTCCACACGCTCGACGGCGCCAACCGCAAGGGCGAGGGTTACAACCCGCTCTGCGGCGATAACTACACCGTCTTCCTGAAAATGGACGGCGACATCGTGCGCGAGGCCAGCTTCCAGGGCTCGGGCTGCTGCATTTCCAAGGCGTCGGCGTCATTGATGACCGATGCCGTGAAAGGCCGGAACAAGTCCGAGGTCAAGGCGCTCTTCGAGAAGGTGCATGACCTGGTGATGACCGGAAACGGGGACGCCGAGGGCGTGGGCAAGCTGGCCGTGTTTGCCGGCGTGCATAAATTTCCCGCCCGCGTCAAATGCGCCATCCTGTCCTGGCACGCCGTCCTCGCCGCCGTCGAAGGCAAGGACGGCCCCGTCAGCACCGAGAACGAGAAGAATTGATGCTCCCGACGAATGGTTGGGAAATCGCGCAGGTGCAGCGGATGCGGCGGGCCTCACATCCGCTACAGACAAGCCGGCCCATTTCGGTTATAGTCCCTTCGTAGATATGGAAACCACTGAACCAGTCGCGCTGAAACGGAACGTCGAGGCCTCGGTCATTCCCGTGGGCACGAAGGTCACGCTTCAGGCCGGTGAACCGGCGTATATCACACAATCGCTGGGCGGCACTTACACCGTCGTCGTCAACGGCAACATGTTTCGCATCGAAGGCAAGGACGCGGACGCCCTTGGCCTGGAGCCCGCCGAAAAGCCCGCTTTTTCCGCCGCAGCCGCCGCGGCCGTTCCCCTCACCGCCGAACAGTTGGAGAAGGAAGTCTGGAACCAGATGCGCAACTGTTACGATCCGGAGATTCCCGTCAACATCGTTGACCTCGGCCTGATTTACGATTGCAAGATTGAGCCGATTGCCGGCGCGAAGGACAGCTACCGCGTCAATGTCAAGATGACCCTGACCGCGCCCGGCTGCGGCATGGGACCGGCCCTCCAGCAGGACGTGCAAAACCGGCTGCTCTCGATCGAGGGCGTGGACGATGTAAACGTCGAACTGGTCTGGGAGCCGCAATGGAACCAGGGCATGCTCACCGAGGCGGCCAAGTTGCAGCTCGGCCTGCTTTGAGGCAAGTTAAGCGCGGATGACCACTGAATCCACCATCGCGAACGCGCCCAGGAAAACGGTTGATTGGGCGAAATTGCGCGCCGATTTTCCCATCCTTGACCAGCAGGTTCACGGTCATCCGCTGATTTATTTCGACAACGCCGCCAGCAGCCAGAAACCCCGCGCCGTCCTCGACGCGCTGCTCCACTACTACGAGCGCGACAACGCGAATGTCCATCGCGGCATCCACGAACTCAGCAACCGCGCCACCACCGCCTTTGAGGCCTCCCGCGCCCGCACCGCCAAATTTCTCAACGCGAAGACCGACAACGAAATCATCTTCACCCGCGGCACGACCGAGGGCATCAACCTTGTCGCGCAGGCCTGGGGCGCGCAGAACATCCGCGCGGGCGACAAGATTTTGCTCACGGAGATGGAGCATCACAGCAACATCGTCCCGTGGCAGTTGCTCGCGGAACGCACCGGCGCGAAACTCGTTTACCTGCCCATCACCGGCGACGACGGCCTGCTGGACCTGAGCCGGCTCGACGACCTCTTGACCCGCGAGGTGAAGCTCTTCGCGTTCACGCATATTTCAAATTCACTCGGCACCGTCAATCCCGTCGCCGAACTCTGCGAACGCGCGCGCAAGCTCGGCGTCACCACGCTCGTGGACGCCGCCCAGAGCGCCGGCCACCTGACGCTGGACGTGCAAAAAATCGGCTGCGATTTCCTGGCGTTTTCCGGCCACAAGATTTGCGGGCCGACGGGCATCGGCGTGCTTTGGGGCCGCGAGGAAATTCTCAATGCCATGCCGCCCTACCAGGGCGGCGGCGAGATGATTTTGAACGTGGATTATTACAAGACCACCTTCAAACCCGCGCCGCACCGGTTCGAGGCCGGCACGCCGGACATCTCGGGCGTCATCGCGCTTCACGCCGCGCTGGATTACCTCGACGCCATCGGCCGCGACAACATTTTCCGGCACGACCAGGAACTGGCTGCGTACGCCTACAGCCGCCTCGAAAAATTGCCGGGCGTCCGTTTGTTCGGCCCGAAGACCGGCCGCGCCGGGCTCGTGAGCTTTCTGCTCAACGACGTCCATGCCCACGACGTGGTGACCGTGGCGGACCAGCGCGGCATCGCGTTGCGCGGCGGCCATCACTGCAACCAGCCCTTGATGAAGCGGCTGGGCGTCCCCTCGACTGCCCGCGCGAGCTTCTATTTTTACAACACGAAGGCCGAGGTGGACCGTTTCGTGGAGGTGGTCGTTGAAATCCAGAAATATTTTGGCGGTTGATACCGCCCGCCCCGTTTTGATTTGCCATGCCAACCGCCGCTGAAACCATTTCGCCCGAATCGTCCATGAGCGATGTGCTCGTGGCTTACCCCGGCGCGCAGCGCGCGCTTTTCCGCAAATATCACATCGGCGGCTGCAGCAGTTGCGCGTTTCGGCCCGATGAAACGCTCGCCCAGGTTTGCGCGCGGAACAACAACCTCGATGCCGCCGAAGTCTTTGAATACCTCAAAACCAGCCACGAGGAGGACGCCAAAATACTCATTTCCCCGCAGGAACTCGCGGGACTCTTGCAGCGCGACAAGTCGGTGCAGGTGCTCGACGTCCGTTCGCGCGAGGAATTTGACGCCGCGCGCATCGATGGCTCCCTGCTCATGTCGCAGCCGACCGTCCAGGAAATCATGGGCCGCTGGCCGCGCGACCGCGTCTTTGTCATTGTTGACCATGAAGGCAAGCTTGGCCTCGATGCCGCCGCCTATTTCGCCGGCCACGGTTTTGGGAATGTGCGCTGCCTGCGCGGCGGCATCGACGCCTGGTCGCGGGAGATCGATCCCGCCATCCGGCGATACAAACTCGCGTAATCGAAAACGCAATTATGAACGACGATTTGGAAAAACGAATCCGCGAGGCGATGCTGAATCCGAAGAACATGGGCGAGCTGGCGGGCGCGGACAGTGTCGGCACCGTGGGCAATTCCGAATGCGGCGAGATGCTGCGCCTCTGGGTGAAGTTCAAGGAGGAAAACGGCAAGAAGGTCATTGACCGCGCCACCTTCCAATCATTCGGCTGCGAGACCGCCATCGCCGTGGCCAGCCTCGCCACGGAACTCATCCGCGGCAAGACCGCCGAGGAGGCGCTGGCATTGAAGACGGGCGAACTCGCAGGCGAACTCGGGCCGCTGCCGCCGATGAAGATTCATTGCGCCCAACTCGTGGAAGGCGCGCTCCGTTCCGCGCTCGATCCTCAGAACGCGGGATCACCGGCCCCCGCCGCCGCGACGCCTGTCGCGAATTCATCCCTGCTGGAAAATTTCACCAAACCCAAGGACGGCGTCCGCGTGGTTTTCCTCGACGAAAAAACGGCTACGTAGCTGGCGCTGCTGATTCCGTTGTCCGGCTGCAAACCCGTCACTTCGCGCCCGAACCGACCCGGCTCCAGTCCTGGCTGCCGGAGGCGTCGTTCGTCACCGTGTTTGAAGCCGGTGCGCTGGTGGTTGTGCCAGTCGCCGGGCTCGCCTCGGTGGTCGCGGTCGCAACCTGCGTCGGACCGGTCGATGGTGTCGCCGCGGGCGCATCGGCGGGAGTTGCGGGAGTTGCAGGAGTTGCCGCCGCAGTGGTGTCCGCGGAGGCCGGGGTAGAAGAACTTGGGGCCTCAACTGTTGCCGGTGCGGGAGCCGGAGTGGTCGCGGTCGTATCCTGCACAGGGCTCAACGGGGCGGCCGGGGCCGGGCTGGCTGTCACCGCAGCCGTCGTTTGATCAGGCACAGGGACGGAATTGGCGGCGTTGGTGGTGATGGCGTTGGGAGCCTGATTCGTCACGGCGGCGGGCGTTTCATTCGTTACGGATGCCGTCGGAGCCAGGTTCGTCACGACCGTGGGTGTCGCAGCTGGAGATTGGTTGATCGCCACTTCCGCGGGCGCGGCGCCGGCGATGCTGGTGAACGAGGAATCACTCGCCGGTGCGGCGGGCTTTGGTTCGCTGCTTTGAGCAACGGGCGCGGCCGGAGTCGCGGGGGCTGCCGGCGCAGTTTCTGTTGTTGGCGCGGTCGCATTTGAAGCGGCGGCAGGCGCCGGGACCGTGGTGGCAACGGAGGGAGCAGCATTGCTGGAAGTGACAACTGGTGACGGTGCGGCGGCGGCGGTTGCCGCCGTTGCAACCGGCGCCACGGGGGTGACCGGAGCGACAGGCGCGGGCGCAACCGGCGCGACCACGACCGGCGCGGGTGCGGCATCCGCAACGGGCGCGTAAGGGTTGAAGCCGGAGGTCGCTTCCGCCGCGTGTTTCACCGCGGCTTCGGCCGACGGGCTCTTCGCAACCGCCGGGACCAGCGGAGCCGGGATGGCGACGTTCAACGGTTGGCTGGGGACATTGATGGTGACCGCCGGGATCACTTGGGGGCCGGGGAAGACGGGCTGGGTTGGCTCCCATACGACTTTGCCGTCCACCACGGTCAGCAGCACCTTGGTGTTGCGGATTTCGTCAACCGGGCATTTCAAAATATCCGTGTCCACCATGATGAGATCGGCGAGCTTGCCGGGTTCCAAGGAGCCCTTCACCTTGTCCTCGGAATAGAGCCACGCGTTGTTGCAGGTGTAAAACCGCACCGCCTCTTCGCGCGTCAGCTTGTCCTGCGGATTGATTTGGTCGCCCTGTTTGGTTTCGCGCGTGAGCGTGATCCACATGCCCAGCCACGGATTCCAGGCCCTGGGGGTATTCAAAGAATCCAGGCCAAGGAAATGGCCGCTGGCGCCGCCCGCAACAATGCCGCGGCTGAACCAGCCCTCGAAAGGCATATAATGGGTCAGCCGGTTTGTTCCCAAGGTCTTCGCCAGGACGGTCCCGTCCTCGTAAAGACTCGTCGGTTCCACGATGGCTCCCAGGCCCAGCTTTTCACAGCGGCTCCAATCCTGCGCCGCCTGGAATTCCGGGTGCGCGATCAAAAACCTGCGCTCGTGGATGTCCAGCTTGAACTGAACCTCCTCGTAGCTGTTCAGCAGAAAATCCAGCGCCGCGTCCCCGGCGCAATGCGCCTCCAACTGCCAGCCGCTCTGCGCCGCGGCCAGGTAAACCTGCGGCAGCACGACGGCTTTCTGCATCATGATGCCCCGGTAGGCCAGCTCGGAATTCATATACGTCGGCCCGATGCCATAAGGCGTCCGGAGGTAGGCGGTGCCCATGCCCGCGTTGCCGTCCAGCGTCGTCTGCAGGGGCCCGATCCGCACCCAGTCGTCGCCCACGCCGGTGGGGCCGTAGGGCAGCTTGTTCCCCACGGCATTGGTCATGGCATCCAGACGGTCAATGGACTCGTCCGCGTCCGCGCTGGGCTGGAAGTACCGTCCGCAATTGATTCGCACCGTCAATTCGTTCGAGCTGCTCATGTCCCGGAACAAATCAATGGCCGCCGGCGAGGTCGCGGCTTCCCCGATGCTGGTGATTCCCTGTTCGTTGTAGAGTTGATAAAGATGCCGCAACGCCGCCCGTTCCTGTGCGAGCGTCGGGGGCCGTTCCGCCGGGGGCAGTTTCAACAGCACCGACGCGTTTCGCAGCAGCCCCGTCGGTTTGTGATGCCTCGGATCCAGCAAAATTTCACCGCCCGCCGGCGCCTGCGTGTCCTTGTCAATTTTGGATATCTCCAGCGCCTTCGAGTTTACCACATCCACCGGCCCGAAATTCCAGCACACCGCGCGGTTGGTCGTTGCCGCGTCCAGCTCTTCCTTCGTCGGCAGCCGGCCTTCCTTCAGGCGGGTCGGGGGAATGAAATCCAGCACGATCCATTTGCCCGGCGCCAGGTTGGTCGCCTGTTTGCGAATGTATTCCTGCGCGTCCGCAATCGAATTAATCACCGGCCACTTGTCCTTCAACTCGCTGGTCGCCGCCACAAACGAACTCACCTCCGCGTCGTAGAGGCCGGGCATCACCGTGTGGCCCTGCGCATCCAGCATGCGCGTCTCCGGCCCGCGATACTCGTCCACCTTGCGTTCTTTCCCCACGGCGAGGATGCGGCCGTCCCGCACCGCAATCGCGCCGGCGATGGTGAAGTTCGAATTCACCGTCAGCACCTTGGCGTTGTAAATGATGAAATCCGCGGCCTCCGGCGGTTGCGCCGCGCGGCAAACGGAAAAAGTGGTTGGGATGGCCAGGAGCAGGGCGCCGAGGAATAAGGACCGTTTCATATTAATAATTGGCTTGCTAATTCCGCATGGAATCTGCGTCAAAATATGAGGTCAATTCAGCAGGTTTCAGGCCAGCCCTGCCTTTTGGAACGGGCCTTTCGCTGCGGGGTTAATGACGCCCGCCCGCAAGGTCTCCCGGCCCGCGAAATCACGCGTCCAGAGGGCATTGTCCCGTATTGATGGATTCCCTGTCTCAAAAGTTGGACAACCCAAGGCGTCTGTCATCAAGCCTCCAAACCATCCCGGCGGATGGTAAACTGGCCGAACGCGGACGCCGAAAAACTTTCGCGAAATTTTCCCCTTCCGCGCGACACGGCGTGGCGGCGAAAGCCCGGCGCCGACCCGCGAAACCTGGCATCGCTTCGGCGGACAGCGCCGTACTGGCATTCGTGATGCTCACAAAACGGCATGGTGATCTTGGCTGCTTTATTCCTGGTGGGGGTAATCATGGAACTCTTCGCCGTCACTTCCGCTCCCTTCGGTTATCAGGACGAAACGGGTTTTCACATCGGCATCCAACGCAGGGACGACGATTCGAGCCGTCCTGGAAACTCCCGAAGCTGATGTGCCTCATTGATTTACGAGCCGGTTCTCCGGATCGTAGTTCTGCAAAGAATGGTCGGGTTCGGTCCGTCTCCGTTATCCGGCGGTGCCGGTAAACCGCCCGACTGACGGGTCCTCCGCCGGGGAATTGCGCTGGCGCTCGCGCGTCAAATCGCATCCAGGGTGGGGGACCCGGTCTTTTTTGCCCGCGTGCCCGTCACTCAGAATGCGCCAGAAAAGCCGTCTTCCGGCTGCTACTCCCGGCCGGCCGCCGCGATGAACGGTTTCAATTCCTGCATCAATTTGCCGAACAACTCGAGCGACAATTGCTGCGCCCCGTCGCTCCAGGCCTCCGCCGGGTTGGGATGCACCTCGATCAACAGCGCGTCCGCGCCCATCGCCACCGCGCCCTTGCACATGGCGGTCACCAGGTCGGCCCGGCCCGCGCCCTGGCTCGGGTCAATCACCACCGGCGAATGCGCCTCCTTCTTGATGATGGGAATGGTCGAGAGATCCAGCGTGTTGCGCGTGTAAGTCTCGAACGTGCGGATGCCGCGCTCGCAGAACAGCAGGTTCGGATTGTTGTTGCTCAGCACGTATTCGCCGGCCAGCAGCCATTCCTCGATGCGCATGGACAAGCCGCGTTTCAACAATATGGGTTTGCCCGTTCGCGCCGCCGCAATGAGCAACTGAAAATTCTGCGCGTTGCGCGCGCCAATCTGAATGATGTCCGCGAACTCCGCCACCATCTCCGCCTGCTGCTCGGACAACAACTCCGTGATGATCGCCAGCCCCGTTTCCCGGCGTGCCTTGTCCAGCAGTTTCAAGCCCTTCAATCCCAGCCCCTGAAATTCATACGGCGAAGTCCGCGGTTTGAACGCGCCCCCGCGCAGAATTGTCGCGCCCGCCGCCTTGACCGCTTCCGCCGTCGCCAGCAATTGTTTCTCGCTTTCCACCGAACACGGTCCCGCCATCACCTGCAATTTTTTGCCGCCGATGACAATATTTCCCCGCACTTTTACGCTTGAATTCGTCGGATGCGCCTCGCGGCTCACCAGCTTGTATTTCTTCTGCACCGGCATGACGCTTTCGACCGATTGCGGGAAATTCGCCGGCAGGTTCTCGAGCGTCTGGTTCTTCAATTCGTCGCCGATGGCGCCGATGACCGTGCGCGCGACGCCCCGCATGATGTGCGGCTGGTAGCCCAGCTTTTTGATTTCCTTGAGGACGGCGGCTTCGTCCCGCTTGGAGATGTTCGGCTTGAGGACAATGATCATATTATTTTTTCCTGGTTTTGCCGGGGGTCACCGCGAAATCCGCAGGCGGCGGCCTGCGGCTGGGTTGGGATTCTGGGAACTAGCGCAGCCGCACACACCAGTTCGCCCGGCTGAAGTAAAAACCCCAGCCCGCGAAGCCAGTGCTAAAGTAACGGAACGCCGTATTCACTGTGGCCAAGACTATACGAAACCGTCGCCGCAAGTCAAGAAGTCTGTCGCGGGGTAGTACCTGATTCACAATTACAGTGAGGGAAATCGCATTGCTAAAAGCATGGCTAAAAACGCCACAAAAACAATCAATTCGGCCGTAGCCACGATAGCCAAACGCCGGTGTGGCATCTCAGTCCGGCGAGCCTGAATAAGGATAATCCCCGGAGAAAATGCTAAAAGTGCGTATGCAGGCATGGCCCAATAGTTTACTAAAATAAACGCAAGGCTCCTCGAATCATTGGGGACGTCTGGCCGTAGTCGTACAACTTCAAAAGCAAAACTGGAAACGAAATACACACCAATGAGGCAGCAGAAAACGGCTCCGGTTATCAAAATGTTTTTCATTTCAAGCGTTCTCTTTCACATCCTTGACGATTTGGTAGAGCCCAAATTTGAAATCACTTCGAACTCTTTGACCTTTTTCGGAAATACAAAACGAGCAGCAGCACGGCTCCAGCAAACAAAATCCGCCCAATTGTAATCACTGGATGGCCCCGAATGGAAGGCGCATAGGTATGGAAATTGAAGGTGAATGGGTCGGCGGCTGTTCCGCTTCCATTCGTGATAATATTCGTGCCACTCATTTCTAGTCCTTCACGTCGGGGGTAGCAGGCATCTTACCATCCTCAAGGAAACAACCCGCGCAACTTCTTCGCGTCGCGCACCCGGCTGACGCCCAGGCACAATGCCGCCTGGCGCATGGAGAGCTTCTGTTTCCGGCTCAGGTTCAGCGTCTGCATGAACGCCCCCTCCAAAATCCGGAACAGCTTGTCCGTCACTTCGGTCTCGTTCCAGAAAAAGCTCTGCAAATCCTGCACCCACTCGAAATAGGACACCACCACCCCGCCCGCGTTGCACAGCACGTCGGGGATCACAAAAATTTCCGGGCGCTCGTCCAGCACCGCGTCCGCCTCGGGTGTGGTCGGGCCGTTCGCCGCCTCCGCCAGGATGCGGCACTTGATCTGGCCGATGTTCTTCTCCGTGATCTGCCGTTCCAGCGCCGCCGGCACCAGGATGTCGCACGGCGTCAGCAGCACTTGTTCGTTGGAAATCGGCTTCCCTCCCGTGAATCCCGCCACCGACTTCGTTTTCGCCGAGTATTCGCTCAATTTCCACATGTCCAAGCCGTTGGCATTGAAGACGCCGCCGAACGCATCGCTCACCGCAATGACCTTCACGCCGTAACGGATGAGCGACAGCGCCGCCACCGAACCGACGTTTCCGAAACCCTGCACCACTGCCGTGGCCTTGCTCAAGTCCAGCCCGACGGTGTCCGCCGCGCGGTTGACCAGGTACGCCACTCCCCGGCCCGTTGCCTCGCGCCGCCCCAGCGAACCGCCAAGCAGCACCGGTTTGCCCGTCACGATTCCGGGCACCGTGTGTCCCATGTGGACGGAATAGGAATCCATCATCCACGCCATTACCTGTTCGTTGGTGCCCACGTCCGGCGCCATGACATCCACCTGCGGGCCGATGAACGGAATCATCTCCTGCGTGTAACGCCGCGTCAGCCGTTCCAGTTCGCCCGCGGACATTTTCCCGGGGTCGCAGGCGATGCCGCCCTTCGCCCCGCCGTACGGCAGGCCCGTCAACGCGCATTTCCAACTCATCCACATGGCCAGCGCGGCCACCTCGCCCAGTTGCACGTCGGGATGAAACCGCAACCCGCCCTTGGTCGGCCCCAGGGTCAGATGATGCTGCACCCGGTAGCCGAAGAAAACCGTCGTCGAACCGTCGTCCCGATGGATTGGCAGCGCGACGGTCATCGAGCGCTTCGGATACTTCAACCGCGCCCGCTCGTCGTCGCTGATTTCCAGCCGGTCCGCCACCGAGTCGAACTGCTGGCACGCCATCTGAAAAGTCGGATGATCGTAAATTGTCACGCGGTCAGGATAATCGCGGTCCATCCAATAGTGAACCACGAATTACGGCCCCCTGGCGCGGCCCGGCCGGTTCGTTTCGATTCTTTAATCTTCCGGGCAACAACAACTTCCGCGGGAAAAACATTGATGATTTTGGCCCGGTATTTGCTCATTTTTGCCCGAAGTTATTTATGACAAACAGCGAACTGGCGGCCCGGGTATTGCAGCGCATCGAAACTCTGGCTCAAATCAGCGAGGACCCCGACCGGCTGACCCGCACCTTCTGCTCGCTCGCGATGCGGCGGGCCAGCACCCTGGTTGGCTGTTGGATGGGCGAATCGGGCATGATTGTCTCGGAAGATGCCATCGGCAATCTCGTGGGCCGCTATCCCGGCTCCGGCGACCCGTCCAAAATCTTCATTCTCGGCTCCCATCTGGATACCATTCGCGGCGCGGGAAAGTTCGACGGCGCGCTCGGCATTCTCATTGCCCTGGCGTGTGTCGAGCATTTGCACGAGCATAATATCCGCCTCCCGTTCGCCCTTGAAGTGCTCGGGTTCGCGGACGGCGACGGAGCGCGCTTTGAAACCACCTGTCTCGGCAGCCGCGCGCTGGCCGGCACGTTCACCGAACTGGATTTGCAAAAGGTGGATTCGCGCGGCGTCTCGATGGCCGAGGCGATCCGCACCTTCGGCGGCGACCCCGGCAAGTTCAAGGACGCCCGGCGCGATCCCCAGGAATTGCTGGGCTACGCGGAAGTCCACATCGAGCAGGGACCCGTGCTCGAAAAGAAAATTCAGCCCGTCGGCATCGTCACCGCCATCGCCGGGCGCACGCGCGTCCGCGTCCGCTTCACCGGCCAGGCCGGGCACGTGGGCACGACGCCGATGCCGATGCGCCGCGACGCTTTGGTCGCCGCCTCACAATTTATTCTCGCCGTCGAGGCTTGCACCCGGCATTACCCCGGGCTCGTCGCGACCGTCAGCCAGGTGGAAGTGCTGCCCGGCGGCGCCAATGCCATCCCGGGCGAGGTCGTGTTGAATCTCGATGTCCGGCATCAAATTGACGGCGCCCGGGGCGTCGCCTGCGCCCGCATGCAGGAGACTGCCGCGGAAGTCGCGCAGAAGCGCGGCATCGCCGTCGAGTGGCACATCGTCCATGACGCGCAGTCCGTCCCCTGTTCCCGCGAGCTTTCCAACGCCCTCGCCAAGGCCGTCCGCACGCACCTCGTTGAAGCCACCGAGCTCACGAGCGGCGACGGCCATGACGTGGCGGCCATGGGCGACATCACCCCCGCCGCCATGCTGTTCGTCCGCTGCGCCGGCGGCATCACCCATCATCCCGACGAATCCGTGCTTGCCGGCGACGTGGAGATAGCCATTGCCGTGATGAACGATTTTCTCAAGCTGCTCGCCAACCAAAGCAACCCGCTGCCCGCCAAAGAGCGCAGTTAGACGAGAGCGCGTCGGAGCGTTATCTGCGGAGAAGCGCCACGTGGCCCGTGGATTCGTCCGGAAAAGAGAAGTTGCCATTGTCCGCGCTCCCGCTATCCTTTTGCCGACCAGCGGAGAAATTTAAGCGACGGGGTTTTTATGCGATGCTCAAATGAAAAGGCAATTTCCATGACGGCGCCGACGCCCAAAAACGAACGGAAACGGCTCGAGGTGCTCTGGCAATACGACGTCCTTGACACCATCCCCGAGCAGGTTTTCGACGACCTCACCGAACTCGCGGCCCGCATCTGCGAGGCGCCCATCGCCTTGATCACGCTGGTGGACGAAAAACGGCAGTGGTTCAAATCCAAGGTCGGGGTCAGCCTGAGCGAAACGTCGCGCGACGTTTCCTTCTGCGGCCACGCGATCCTGCAACAGGAACTGTTCATCGTGCCGGACGCCACCCTCGACGAACGCTTCGCGAACAACCCGCTCGTCGTCGCCGAACCGAAGATCCGCTTCTACGCCGGCGCGCCGCTCGTCACGCCCGACGGCCACGCCCTCGGCACGCTTTGTGTCATCGACAAGGTGCCGCACAACCTGCGGCCCGACCAGAAACGCGCCCTTCAAATTCTCAGCCGGCACGTCATGTCGCAGCTTGAGCTTCGCCGACACGCCCTCGAACTCGCCCGCACCCGCGAGGAGCGCGACAATATTCGCCGCGACCTCCACAAGGTCCGCTCCGAACTGACCCTGGCCCGCAAACAAATCCTCCGCCATGAAGATGGCCACGCCGGCGCGCGCCCCAAACCGCGCTCCCGTCCGCGGTCTTAGAGGCAATCAGCTTCGTGGTTGAGAGTCGGTCGCAGGTGGCGGTGGCCGGCAGCCATCCTGAATTCTGCATTCCCAGAAACTCTCCGTCCGGCGCGGTGTTCTGACACCACGCGAAGTTCGCGTCGTGTCCGAAATCGAAACCGTTTTCGACCTGATCAACATGGTTAAAAGAATTTAATGTTCGGCCAAGCGCGCAGTCGCGATTTGGGCGACCATCGCCGGTCGATTGGACAACCTGTTCCACTGGCGGTTTCACTGGAATGAAGTATGCTGGGAATCAGGAGTGACTTCCGGCCCGGGCGCGAATTGCACCCGGGCGGGTTCGCCCCAAAAGACCGAGAGGCCTGATGAAGTATGTGTTAGGCATCAATTTGCTGGTCCCGCCGGACTATTTGAACGCGACGGCAATCGTTTCGTTGTTGAGTGTGCTGGTGTTGATCTTTCTGTTCATGTACCTGAATTGGTACACGGGGCGGCGCTATTTCAGCCTGTGGACGGTCGGCTGGATTTTCTACGCGGTTTGGCTGGGCATCGGGCCGGGCATCGCCAACGTCAGCCCGTTTCTGGTGATGCTGAAGCATTGGTGCCTGGGGCTCTCGGCGGCGCTGCTGTTCTGGGGCAGCGTGCAATTCCTCAAAATGCCGTCGCGGCCAATGCTGTTCTGCCTGTTCATCGGGTTCCTGCTGGCGTGGAGTTACGTGGGCGCGTACCACTTGAAGGACCCGCTGCAAATCCGGGCGCCGATTTTCCTGGTGATCGGCATGGCCAGCCTGGTGACGGCGTTTTCCTTCTACCGGCTGCGCAAGCATCTGGAATACCTGGGGGCGGGCTTGCTGACATTCGGGTTTGTGCTGTGGGGCCTTTACCTGGGGGTGTGCCCGTTTTTCTCAGGAAACAAGGAAATGGCCGGCACGGGATTTTTGATTTCGGCGGTGCTGCAATTGTTCATCGCGGTCAGCATGATTATTTTGGTGCTGGAGGAGGCGCGGGCGGCGAACGAGATGATTCTGGAGCAAATCCACGCGAGCCGGCTGGAGGCGTCCGAATGGCAGCAGCCATCCACGGAGGACGCGGCGCAATACCAGGGCGTGTTCGACCGCTCGGGGTTGGGCGAGCAGTTGCGCCAGGCCCGCGAGAGCTTGCGGCAGGCCCAGGAATCCGGCCTGCAACGCGAGCGCCTGCAGGCCCTCGGGCAGATGAGCCGCGGCCTCGCGCACGACATCAACAATGCCCTCACCCCCATTCTCGGCTACTCGAACCTGCTGTTGCAGGATTCCAGCCAGTTGCCGGAGCAGGCCGTGAATTACATTCGCGGGATCCGGCGCGCCGGCGAAAAAATTTCGCAGAGCGTGGCGTGCATCCGCGATTTCTACCGCAACCGCGAGGGCCGGGACCTGCTGGTGGCGCTGGACTTGAACGGGATTGCAGATGAAGCGGCCGAGGAAAGCCGCGTTCGGTGGCGCAAGCTGCCGCAATCCGGCGGCCCGAAGACGGCCGTCGACACCCTGCTCGAACCCTCATTGCCGCGCATCATGGGCCGGCAGGAGGAACTGAGCGGTGCCATCCAGGAATTAATCCTCAACGGACTGGAGGCGATGCCCGAGGGCGGGACATGCCGGTTGCGCACGGGAATGCGCCCGGCGGCAACTGGCATGTCCGGCGTGCGGGGTGGTGACCACATTTTTATCGAGGTATCCGACACCGGGCTCGGCATGGATCCGGAAACGCAGAAGCGCTGCCTGGAGCCGTTTTTTTCGACCAAGGACAAACACGGCGCGAAGGGGCTCGGCTTGTCGAAAGTCTTCGGCATCATGCAACGTTGCGGGGGAGAAATTGACATCGACACCCGGCTGGGCAAGGGCACGACGGTGCGGTTGATGTTCCCGGCCGTGCATACGGGCGGCACGGAAATGCTGTTTCTGGCGGCGCGCGCGCCGTCGCTGCCGCCGTTGAAAATCCTCTGCATCGACGATGAACCGCCGGTACTGGATGTCCTCAGAATTCTTTTGAAGGAGGGCGGGCACCAGGTGGAAGTGGCGGCGGACGGTCCCAGCGGACTGGAGGCATTCCGCGAAGCCCGGGCGATGCGCGTGCCGTTCGACGTGGTGCTGACGGATTTGGGGATGCCGCACATGGACGGCGCGGCAGTGGCGATGACGGTGAAGCGCGAATCAGGCGAGACGCCGGTCATCATGCTCACAGGCTGGGGCGGCATCATGCAGGCGGAATG
>Ga0181516_10000845_pt1 | contig 25316 bp, 36 predicted proteins | sample PEATcosm2014_Bin_25_FD_121104 | JGI IMG/M metagenome (GOLD analysis project Ga0181516, IMG submission 121104) | Peatland microbial communities from MTU Mesocosm Facility, Houghton, MI, USA - PEATcosm2014_Bin01_10_metaG | ecosystem: Environmental > Terrestrial > Soil > Wetlands > Peat | place... | reverse complement strand
TTGAACGCATTTCGTTCCTCATCCAGGAGGCCAAGACCGATGGTGTGGAAATTTTGCCGCCGGACGTCAATCGCAGCTTCGTGAACTTTACGCCGGAGGAGGGTAAAATCCGGTTTGGGCTGCTCGCTATTAAGAATGTCGGTTCGGAAATCACGCGTGCGATAATAGAGGAACGCGCGCGCGGCGGGCCGTTCAAAACCTTCGAGGAATTTTTGACGCGCATCCAGCATAAGGATCTCAATAAGAAGTCTATCGAGTCGCTGGCCAAGAGCGGCGCCTTCGACTCGCTCGGCATCGAACGCAAGCAGATCCTCGAAAACATGGATGACATTTTGAGGTTCGCGCAGGCGATGAAGCGTGGCAATCAGGACAGCGCGAATTCGCTCTTCGGCATCTCCGCGCCGACGCTCATGTTGCGGCTCAAGCCCGCGACCGCGCCGGCGACGAACGGCGAGAAGCTTGTGTGGGAAAAAGAATTGATCGGATTTTTCATCTCCGACCATCCCATGAATAACCATAAAGAGACGATCGATCGCTATAAGGCGAAATCCATCAGCGAGATCGCCGCTATGGATGACGAGAAGACCATCGTGCGCACCGCAGGCCTCGTGTCGAAAGTGAAAAAAATATTCACCAAGACCGGCCAACCGATGATCTTCGCGACTATCGAAGACAGCACCTCAGGACAGTCCATCGAGGTCGTCGTATTCAACAGTATCCTCGAAAAGACCGCCGCCGCGTGGGTAGAGAACGCCTGCGTCATTGTTGATGGGCGCGTTTCGCACCGCGACGGAGAGACGAAGCTGCTCTGCGAGAACGCAAAGCGATTAGAGTAAGCTGCTGTGGAATTGCTCCGGCTGATACGGTTCAAGCATCACGATTTCTACGTCAAAACCGAATTCGCCTTTTCGCTCGTCAAGGTCGTCTCTCAGATTTTCCTGATCATACCCAAGCGCGATGATATCGGGCGCATGGCTCTTCACGATATTATACGAACCAAGCAGTTCATCTCCGGCAACGGCCTCATCCACGCCGGGCTCCTGCGCGACCGCGGCGATGCGCTCATCGAGCGTCAGCTTCGGCAGACGATGCTTTAATTCCTGGACGATGTTATCCGCGGCGACGGCAACCACAAGATAATCGCCGTGGAGTTTGGCCTGGCGAAAAAGGTCGCGATGACCATCGTGGACGCCATCAAAGGCGCCGAAAACAAGTACCTTCTTCATGGCTTTGTTATTTGGTTTTCTCCTTCGGATTATCCTTCGGCCGCATCAACGGGAAAAATACCGTTTCACGTACCGGCTTGTCCATTAAAATAGCGAAGACACGCTCCGACATGCCAAACCCCGCCGTCGGTGGCATGCCATATTCCAGCGCGCGCAAGAAATCCTCGTCAAGCGACATCGCTTCCTTATCCCCTTTCTTTTTAAGCTGCATTTGCTCTTCCAAACGGCGCCGTTGCTCAAGCGGATCGTTGAGCTCCGAAAAGCCGTTGCCGAGTTCCGTGGTGCACGCCACGATCTGGAACCGCTCGGCGATCTCCGGATGTTCCGGCGACTGTTTCGCGAGTGGCGAGATCAGAATCGGCGTGTTCACCAAAAAACATGGCTGGATCAACGTAGGCCGCACCGTCTTTTTATAAATAAGGTCGATTAATCGCCCCTTTTGCAAATTCTTTTCCGGCGCAAGGCCAAGCGCCTTCGCGTTATCGAACAACGCATCGCGCGAAGCCGACAAAGGATTCAATCCGCCATTCGCTTCCTTGAACGCGTGTACGTAATCAACCTCCGGCCACGGCTGACCCCAGTCGATGTCATACCCCTGCCAGGTCGTGCGCAGCGAGCCCATTGTGCGCTCGATCGCGAACTGATACATTTTCTGCATCAACTTCATAAGCTCTTTATGGTCGTGGTACGCCCAGTAGCATTCCATGAAGGTGAAATCCTGGAGGTGATCGCGATCAATCCCTTCATTGCGAAACACGCGGCCGATCTCGAACACGCTGTCAAAACCGCCGACGATCAATTTTTTCAATTGCAGCTCGAGCGAAATGCGCAGATAAAAATCCGTGTCGAGCGCGTTGTGATGTGTTTTGAACGGCTCCGCCTCGGCGCCACCCGCCTGCGACTCGAGCACGCTCGTCTCCACTTCCATAAACGCATGCCTCTTTAAAAACTCACGCACGCTTGCCCAAAAGACACTCTTCTTCGCAAACATCTCACGAACTTCCGGATGAGCGAGCAAATCAACATAGCGTTCACGGAGACGAACCTCAATATCTTCCAAGCCATCCCATTTGTCCGGCAACGGCAAAAGCGTCTTCCCGCCGAATTGCACTTCGCGCACTTCCAAACTTTTTTCGCCGCGCTTGGTAGCAAAAAGCGGCCCGGTGACGGAAATAAAATCGCCGATATCAAGCACGTCGCGCCAAAATGGGAGATCGCTCAAAACATCCTCCTTGAGCACCACCTGGATCTTCCCGCTCTCGTCCGAAAGGTCTGCAAAAATGATCTTCCCTTGGTCGCGCAGGCTCCGCAAACGGCCCGCGAGCGAAATTGCATCCCCAGATCTCGCGACTGTGTCAAAATCCGCGAGCGCCTGCGCGATTGTGGACGAGCGCTTCACCCGCGCCGGGTAAGGGTCGATATTCGCCACCTTGAGCGCCTCAAGCTTCTTGCGGCGCTCCTGAATGATGTCTTCCAGCATGGTCTAATAATACCAAAGACTTACCGAAGATAGAATAGCGCATACAATACTCCCCTGGACACGATTGCGTTTTCGCAGCAGGTATCCAAGGGAGTGTTTTTGCGCCCTATGCTATCTTCAAAATCTCGTACTTCACCACGCCGGACGGCGTGGCAACGTCCACGATATCGCCAACCTTCTTCTTCATAAATGCTTTGCCGAGCGGCGAATCGTCGGAAATGCGGCCTTCTTCCGGCCGCGCCTCGTGCATGCCAACAATGGTATAGGTAAATTCCTTGGAACCTTTTTTGAGCGTCACCGTCGAGCCGACATGTACCATCGCATTATCTATCGACTTCTCGATGATCACCGCCGTCTTCATTAATTCCTCGAGCTCAAAAATGCGCGCCTCGACGTTCGCCTGCTCTTCGCGCGCCTCGGCATATTCCGAGTTCTCAGACAGGTCTCCGTATTCCTTCGCCTGCTTCAAACGCTGGGCGACCTCGTTGCGCTTGACGTCCTTAAGTTGTTGAAGCTCGGCTTTGAATTCCTCAAGCCGCTCTTTTGTTACGTGTTGCTTACCCATGGGGCGTTATAGATCTTCGTTATATCTGCGGAAAAGGTAATTACCCCTCCACAACCACCAGCGAATTTTACAGGTTTCGGCTAAAAATTGCAACCCTGCCGAGAATTTGATGTGCGAGCGGGCGTCGTCCACCCAATGGACCGGTATTTCCTTGATTTTATATCCCAGCCGCCGGCCGAGCGCGAGCGTTTCCACGTCGAACGCCCAACCGTTGATCCTCGAAAGCGCGAAAATCTTTTGGGCGGCCTCGTCGGTATACGCTTTGAAACCGCACTGGGTATCCCAAATGCCGGGCAATAATAAAAGCTGGACGATCAGGTTTAATCCCTTGCCGATAATCTGGCGATACAAGGGTTCCGGCGGATCGAGTTTTGCGCCGCGCACCGAGCGCGAGCCGATGACGACACCGTAGCCGTCCTTAAAGAACGGCATCATTTTCTCAAAGTGGTCGATGCTCGTCGAATTATCGGCATCCGTAAAAAGTCGCACGCGGCCCGTCGCAACCAGCATCCCCTGCCGCACCGTACCACCCTTGCCCTGATTGTTTTTTACATTCACTAAGCGCAAATTTTTTACCATCTTTGTCATACCTTCCACAATCACTGCCGTGTCATCCGTGGAGCCATCATTCACCACGAGGATCTCGTAGGAATAATCCACGGTGCTCAACTGTTTATCCATCGCAAGGAGCGCCGCCGGAATACGCTCCGCCTCGTTATAGGCGGGAATGATGATGGAAAGGTAAGGTTGCGCCATGGGTCTATTATACTATCTTTGTCAGTATCCGGGGCCCGTCGGCCGTGATCGCCACGGTATGCTCGAATTGCGCCGTGAGCGAACCGTCGACCGTGCCATAGCTCTCGTCGGGCAGCTGCATGATAGCACCGCGTCCCGTCGCCACCATCGGCTCGATGGCGATCACCAACCCTTCGACCAACCGCATGCCGGTCTTCCTCTCGCCGAAATTGAAAACGGTCGGCTCTTCATGGAGCTCCCTCCCGATACCGTGCCCGGTCAGCCCGTCAACCACGGAAAACTTATTTTTGCCGATCACTCTTTCGATCGCCCAGCCGATATCGCCAAGCGTTTTGCCAACCTCGGCCTGCCCGATGCCCGCGTACAAAGATTCTTCCGTCACCGAGAGCAATTTCCCTGCGAGCTTGGTGACGCTGCCCACGCCGACGGTGATCGCGGAATCGAGGTTCAGCCCGCGGTGGCGCAAGCCGAGATCAAGCTTGACGACATCGCCATCTTTCAAAACATAACCCGACGGCTGGCCATGGACCACCACGTTGTTCACCGAAGCGCACAGCGTGTAGGGATAGGCCTTCTTCGCACCGGCGGGGCGATAGTGTAGAAAATTCGGCATGTCACCGCCCTTCACTATGAGATCGTGCGCAATGCGATCGAGCGCGAGCGTCGTGATACCGGGATGCACCGCGGCGCGGAGCTGTGCCAAAACCGCGGCAAGCCGCCTGCCGCCCTCGGCCATCGTCTCGATCTGTGCCGCAGTTTTAAGCTCCATATCGTTTGTTGTGCCTCTTTTCGTGCGCGGCGACCGCCGCAGCTATCCGCTTCGCAACGTCAACCTCATTCCCAACGCCAGATATGCGCTTGAACGCATAATGCGTCTTAAAGAACTTCACCACTTGCGAGATCTGCTTTTCATAATATCGCCTACGATTGCGTAACGCCTTTTCGCTATCATCGTCGCGTTTCACCAACTTACCGCGAGAATAAACCCGGCGTTTTGCCGCACGACGCATCACCTCGCTCATGGGGATGCTCAAATAAAGCACGAGGGGGTCCGTGCGGCGCGCCTGGCGCAACCATAACGAAACCAGTTTTGCCTCGCCGATCATTTTGGGAGTTCCGTTGAAAAGAATGCCCTGGCCCGGCGGCGCCGTGAAGATGATTGTTTTGAAAATATCCCGTACCACCCACGTCGGTGCCAGATTTCCCGCCGCCACGGTGTTCGCGTAATCATACCGGGCTTTCACTATCGGCTTCCTCGTCTCCGCGCCCATATCAAGGTTATAGAGATGATATTTCTTGATGAGGCGTTTTGATTGCGTCGCCTTGCCCGAAGCCGGATCGCCAAGCAGGATGATGTTAAACGGCGGCCTCTTTCTCAAAGATGGCTTCATGGGTATATGCCGAGCGCCGCATCAATGCTTTTTTCGACAACATCGATCGCCGGCGCGCCATCGATTTCGAAGAATCTCGTCTTGCCCTTAAGATAGTCCATCGTCGGCTTGATATCCTTTTCGTAAAAATCGAGACGGGTGTTGATGCCCTCAAGCGTGTCGTCAGCGCGTTTCTCTTTTTCCGCGCGCAGCATCAGGCGCCGCACCGATTCCTCGCGGGGAAGATTGATGAAGAGCGTCACCACCGGCTTGCGGTTTTGCGACTGCAAAAAGTCCAAAAGGAAATTCGCCTGGCCGATGCGCCGGGGGACGCCGTCAAAAACAATCCCTTGCGTTGGAGCAAGGGCGGCAACCCTGTCTTTTAGTACCTCGATCACCGTCTCATCGGGAAGCAATATGCCCTGGTTCATCGGTAGAATTTTTTGAACCAGATCAGGATTGGTATTCTGTTTCAAAATCTCGCGGAACATCCCGCCCATCGTAAGATAGAGAAAGCCCAACTTCTTGCATAAAAACTCCGCCTGCGTTCCCTTTCCCGATCCCTGTGGACCGGCAATAAAGATGGTATCAAAATCGAGCGCCATGAGATGAATTTATGGTTTTCATTCTAGCAGAAAAATCGCCGATGCGAAAGAGGATAAAAAGACAAAAGACTATTCTATCCCCTCGTATTCCCGCACCGTCAGTTGCGAGTCGATCTGTCGCATGGTCTCCAGCGCCACCGCGACGACGATCAGGACGGCGGTGCCGCTGATTGTGACCACGGAAATTCCGCTCACGGCCTGCACGATGATCGGAAGAACGGCGATGAGACCGAGGAATATCGCGCCCCACAACGTGATGCGGTTGATAATTCCCTTAAAGAACGTCTCCGTGTTTTCGCCCGGACGGATGCCCGGAACGAATCCCCCACTCCGCTGGAGATTCTTGGCGACTTCTTCAGGGTTAAAAGTAATAGCGGTATAGAAATACGTGAAGGCGAACACGAGCAGGAAATAGAAGATGCCATAGTAAAGCTGATTCGCCACAAAACCACTCGCAAAATTACTGATCCTTGTGCCCCATGTCACGGAGAAGAGAATGACCACCTGCGCCAAAAATTGCGGGAAGAGCAGGACTGAGATCGCGAAAATGAGCGGTATCATGCCCGCCTGGTTCACTTTGAGCGGCAGATAGCTTGACGAGCCGCCGTACATCTTATTGCCGCGCACGCGTCGCGCGTACGCGATCGGGATCTTGCGTTCGCCTTCGTTCAGATACACGATACCCGCGATGAGCAGTACACCCACAATAATAAACCCTATATAGGCGGTGAGCAGTTGCGGCGTGTAGGCCTCCACGGCGACGCCGAACGCCGACGGCAACCGGCTGATGATGCCCGCCAAGATGATGAGTGAAATGCCATTGCCCACTTTCTCTTCGCTGATAAGTTCACCGAGCCACAGCGCGATCATCGAACCGCACGTGATGACGATGACGTTCGTAAGCATACTGAAAAGGCTCGGCTGAGGAATGACGCCCTGCGAGATGAGCAGCTTAAGGAATCCGAAGGACTGGATGAACGCGAACGGCACCGTGAGGAGGCGCGAATACTGGTTGAACTTCGCCTGGCCGCGCGCGCCCTCTTCGTAATACATCTCCTTCATGCTCGGGAAGATGATCGTCATGAGCTGCATGACGATGGTCGCGGTGATGTACGGGCCAACGCCAAGCATCACCACCGAAAGCGTGGCAAGGCCGCCGCCGGAGAAGAAGTTCAAAAAACCGAGAAGCTGGTTGGAGTTGAAATAATTCTGGAGCGCCTGCGCGTTCACGCCCGGGATCGGGATGGCGGCGAGCACGCGGTAGGCCACCAAGAGACCCAAGACTATGAGTATCTTATTCCTAAGCTCTTTGACTTTGAATATCTGTAAGAATCTTTCCATGTCATGTTCGCTTATTTAACGCTCCCGCCAGCTTTCTCAATCTTTAGTTTAGCACTTTTCGACACCTCAAGGCCATGAACCGCGATCGGGAATGCGATCTCGCCGTTTCCCAATATTTTAACCGGACGCTTATAATCCTTCTTCACCAGCTTTGCCTTGCGAAGCAGCTCGTGATTCACCGCAAGCGGTGCCGAACCGGCGGCGGCGTGGGACGCAAGCTTCTTGGAAAGTTCGCCGAGATTGAACACCTCCGCCACATCCGCCTTCGGCTTGTTGCGGAATCCGCGGATCTTCGGCAGTTTTAAAATGATATCGCGCTCCGCCGGGCGGATGCGATGACCGGAACGCGAGCGTTGCCCTTTTTGGCCGCGGCCGGAATAACTACCACGCTTGCCACTGCGCCCAACGCGCTGGGCTTTTCGGGTCTTGATACTGGAAAGTTTGTGCAGTTTCATGTTCGTTATGCTTTGAGCTTCTTGAGCGCCTCGATCGTTGCCATAGCGTTCGTCAGCTTGTTTGGAGTGCGACCCAATACTTTTGACGTGGCGTCTTTGATCCCCGCGAACGCGAGCACAAAACGGACGGAGCCGCCGGCGCGAAGACCGTGCCCTTTGCTCGCCGGTTTGATAAGCACCTTTGCGGCGCTGTATTTGGCAAGCACTTCGTGCGCAATCGTGCGGCCGTCCTTGAGCGCGACCGTGAGGACATTTTTTTTGGCGTCAGCTTTCGCCTTTGCCACTGCCTGCTGGACGTCGAGACCCTTCGCGACGCCGATGCCGACGCGGCCCTTCTCGTCACCGATCACTAACGTGCAACGGAAACGGAAGCGCTTGCCGCCGGCGACGACGCGCGTAACACGGCGCATATCAAGCACACGCTCGCGGAATTCCTCGCGCGGCGCTGGCGGACGCGGTCCGCGGGAGCGCGCATCGCGCTTGAACCCCCCTTCCCTGCCCGGACGCTGCATGTTTGGTGCGGATGACGGTGCCATGGTTATATTTTAAGTCCTGATTTTTTTGCTCCGTCAACAAAGCTCCTTACACGGCCGTGAAATTTATATGATCGGCGATCGAACACTGCCGTTTTGATCCCCTTCTCCAACGCTTTCTTCGCAATCAGTTCGCCGACCAGGAACGACTCGGCGCTCTTTGTCGGTTTTTTCGCACCGGATGGCTTCGTGAGCGTAAAACTTGACGCCGAAAGCAAAGTATTCCCCTTCACGTCATCAATGAGTTGGGCGTAAAAATAGCGATTGCTGCGGCGCACTGTCAGGCGTGGCCGCTCCGCGGTGCCGGAGATCGTGGCACGTACGCGTGCAACGCGGCGGATCCTTTTCTGATTGAGTTTCTTGGATGGTTTCATGATGGAATAAATTATGCAGCCGTCGCGCCGGCTTTCTTGCCAACTTTACGACGGATGACCTCGCCCTGATAATGGATGCCCTTGCCTTTGTACGGTTCCGGCTTCTTGAGCGCACGGATCTCCGCCGCCACCTGTCCGACGATCTCTTTGTTGATACCCGAGATCTTGATGATATTCTTTTCCACGGCGATCACAACCTTGTCGTTGATCGGAAGGCGGATCGGAAGCGCATAGCCGAGGAAGAGCACAAGCTCCTTGCCTTCGATTGCCACGCGATAACCGACGCCTTCAAGCTCGAGGATCTTCTCAAAGCCTTTGGTGACGCCTTCCACGGCATTCTTCGTGAGTGCCCATATCGTTCCCTGAAGCGCGGTGTCTTTGGTGTGGGCGGTGCCCGTCACCCAAACATTCACGCCGTCAACCTTCACGTCCACGCCGAATGGAATAGGAAGCTTGATCTCGCCTTTCGGTCCCTTGATCGTCAAAACATCGTCCGCGACGGCAATGGATGCTCCTGATTCTATGATGACTGGTTTTTTGATTAAGCGACTCATACTAATAGTGTGATGGGATTACCAGATCTCAAAAAGATATTCTCCGCCGATCTTGGCCTTGCGCGCCTCCCGGCCGGTCATGATGCCCTTTGAGGTGGAAAGTATGGAAAGGCCGTGACCCTGGCGCACCGAATTCAAGCTGCGGTAGTCGGCGTACGAGTGGCGGCTCGGTTTGCTCATGATCTTAAAATCATTGATTGCGGGAATTTTGTCTTTATACACAAGCCTGACCGAGATCACGCTCTTACGGCCCACCATTTCCTTCTCGACACCCTTTACGTAACCGGCGTCCATCAATTTTTTGAGGATCGCAAAATCCATGTTCGAGTACGGGAATGCCGTCTTGTCTTTGCGCGCCCTGACGGCATTTTTAAGTTCGGAAAGGATATTGTAATACATAAGGTCGTTTATCTTACCATGATGCTTTTTTTATACCCGGGATCTGCTGGTTCGTCGCCATCTCTCGGAAACAGATGCGGCACAATCCGAAATCGCGCATGAAACCGCGCTTGCGCCCACAGCGGAAACACCGGCGCACGATGCGGCTGGAATACTTCGGCTTCTTTTTAGAACGGGCGATGACGGATTCTTTTGCCATGATTATTTCTTTTTAGCGGATCGCTTTCCTTTCCCCTGGGTCGCTTCCTTTTTCATCGGGACGCCGAGCTCTTTGAACTTCGCGAACGCGATCTCGCGATTCTTCTTTTTGGGAACAATGCTCATCCCCAGCGAAAACGAAACCGGCGAATGCTCCGGCGAAATTTCCGGGAAAACAAAATGGTCGCGCAAGCCGACGTTCAGGGTGCCTCCCTGGTCGATCGCCGAGTGCTCCAGGCCTCCGAAGTCGCGCACGCGGGGCAACACTATTGTAATCAAACGCTCAAAAAAATCAACCATTTTCTCGCCGCGGAGGGTCACGCGGAGCCCGACGATCTGGCCTTCGCGCAACTTGAAGCCGGCGATGGATTCCTTTGCGCGACGTACCTGCGGGTGCTGGCCGGTCACGCTCGCGATGTCGCGGGTCACTTGGGGCAGAATCTTTTCTTCAAAGCTCGGTTGCTGGCCAAGCCGGCCGACGCCCGCGTCAATCACGACCTTCTCGAGGAAGGCACGGATCATTAGTCTGTCATTTGAGGTTTTTGCGGTTTTTTCAGTCATGATAGTCGTGGAGCTGGTTATATGATGGATTTACATTTCTTGCAGAAACGGACGTTGCGATTGCCTTCAACGCGGTGGCCGACGCGTACCGCGGCCTTGCAGCTCGGACAGATAAGCATCGCGTTTGAAGCGTTCACGCTGCGGAACACTTCCACCACCTGGCCACTCTCGCCCTGCTTCCTTGGTCGCGCATGTTTCTTGAAAACGTTCAGTCCTTCGATCATGATCCTCCCCGTCGACGGGACAACCTTAACCACCGTGCCGGTCTTGCCGCGGTCCTTCCCTGAGAGCATTTTTACGTTGTCGCCTTTTTTGATATCCATGGTTGTAATCGTGCTACACAATTTCCTCCGCCATCGTCATTAATTTTTCGAAGCCCTTCTCCTTGAGTTCGCGCGGTAATGGACCGAAGATGCGCGTCGCCGTCGGCTCCTTTTTCGCGTCGATCAAAATGACGGCATTCTCGTCGAAGCGCACATAGGAACCGTCGTTGCGACGCAGTGCGTTCTTGGTGCGCACCACAAGCACCTTCACGACGTCTTTCTTCTTCACCGTCTTGCGGGGCTCCGCGCTCTGCACGGAAGCGACGATCACGTCGCCCACGCCGGCGTACCGGCGCTTGCTACCGCCAAGTATCCTAAAACACCGCACCACCTTGGCGCCGCTGTTATCCGCAACTTTTAATACTGATCGTTCCTGTATCATGCCAAAAAATTATGATATCTTATTGATTATCTTCCAGCGCTTTTCGCGGGAAAGCGGGCGCGACTCTTCAATGGTCACCTTATCGCCAATCTTGTACTCATTGTTTTCATCGTGCGCCTTGAACCTGGTCGTCACGTGATAGTATTTGAGATACTTCGGATGCTTCTTGAGGCGCTGTACCGCAACCACGCGCGTTTTCATCATTTTGTCCGAGACCACCATGCCGATGATCTTCCTCTTTTTGATCTGTTTCTGTTCTTGTGCCATGTTCGTGTTCATTATTTGACCTTCAGCGTTTCCTTTTCATGCAGGAACGTCTTCGCCCGCGCAATGCGTTTGCGCGTTTCATGCAACTCTGCGACATTCTTCACCTTTCCCGCGGCGAGATCAAAACGCAACGCGCGCAACCGCTCCGTGCCGTCGGTCACTACGTGGTGCAGTTCGCCGACCGTCTTGTTCTTCAATTCCTGGATATCTTTTTTCTTCATGGCCTTATCGATACTATTATTTTACAATCACACGGCATTTCACCGGCAATTTGAACGACGCCAAGCGTAATGCCTCTTTGGCACGTTCCACGGTCACGCCATCGATCTCGAAAAGCATACGACCCGGCTTTACCGGAAACACATAGTGATCGACAGAACCCTTTCCGCCTCCGAGTGTCTTTTCCGGAGCCTGTAGGGTGATCGGCTTATCGGGAAAAATGCGGATCCACAAACGACCGTCACGCTTGAGATAGTTCGTAATCGTCTTGCGAGCCGCTTCGATCTGGCGCGAGTTCACCCATGCCGTCTCCGTCGATTTCAAACCGAACTGGCCGTAGCTCAATTCAAGCCCGCGGGTTTCCACCGTGCGCTTGCGCGAGCGTCCTTTTTGCCATTTGCGATGTTTTACTTTCTTGGGAAGAAGCATGGTTTTGATATATTAAAAAATCATTAACGCTGATAGCGGTCACTGTCCCGATCCTGGTCCTGCCGCGCCACCGGCATATGCGAATTCCTTTCCGGCTGTGCGGCCTTCTCGAAAATCTCACCTTTATAGATCCACACGCGAATGCCGATTGTACCATAGGTTGTGAACGCTGTCGAGGTTCCGTAATCAATATCGGCACGCAATGTCTGCAGCGGGAGCGATCCTTTTGAAAGATGTTCGCGGCGGGCGATCTCGTTACCGTCCAAGCGGCCGGACATCGCGACCTTCGCGCCCTTCACGTCTTTGTTTTGGAGGATCTGGTCCAGGTACTTCTTCATGGTGCGACGGAAGCGGATACGCTTCTCGAGATCCCATGCAATCTGCTGGGCCACATAGCGGGCAGAGATCTCTGAGCGCTTCAATTCTTCAACGTTGAGGCTGAGCGCAACCTTGCTGCGTGTCTTGCGCACTTTTTGCAATGCATCGGCGATCGCCTTGTTCAGTTCCTCCATGCCCTTTCCACCACGGCCAATGATAAGGCCCGGCCGCGCCGCGCGGATGAACACGCGGAGGTTGCCCTGCGTGCGCTCAATCTCAATGCCGGCGATCCCGGCGAGTGGAATGCGTTTATTGATCGTGTTGCGGATCGCCTCGTCTTCTTCCAAAAATTTCGCGTAGCCGCCCTTAAGGAACCAGCGGACCTGCCAGCCCTTAGTCACTCCCAACCGATATGAATTTGGATTTATTTTCTGTCCCATAGTATTGATTATTCGCCCATGCCGGCTTTGCGGTTGAAGGTCCTCTTCCAGAAGTTATTTTTTTGCTTTTTCTTCGTATCGCCGGCATTGTCCTTTTCAGGCTGATCCGATTTCGACAAACGCTTATTGCGCTTTTTCGCCGCGTCCGCCGAAGGGCCGGTGCTCTTCGCCTTTTTCGGTACCACAATCGTAAACCGCGACTTCAGATTTTCATTGACCCCAAGCACGAGTGTCACATGGCTCATTTTTTTCTGGATCGGCGAAGCGCTTCCACGCGCGCGCGGCAACATGCGCTTTAACATCGGACCGCCATCAACACGGATGCTTTCAATGAAAAGATGTTGGACGTTCTCCTGTTTGTTGTTTTTAGCATTGGCAACCGCCGAACGCAAGAGTTTCAAAAGCGCTTTCGAGGGGCGGCGAGTCTGTGCGAGCAATTGTGCTTCAGCTTCATTCACCGGCAACCCTTTAATGAGGTCGCCAACGCTGCGCACTTTGCGCGGCGCCTGGCGAAGGAAACTAAGTTTTGCGGTGTATTGCGTTGCCATGTTCAATGATTACTATTTCTTTGCCGCTGGCGAAGCTTTTGCAGCTTGCGCCTGGGCCTTTTGGGTTTCAGCAGCTTTGACCTCCAATTCCTTTTGCATCTTGCCGCCGTGGCGGATAAACCTCTTTGTCGGCGAAAATTCACCCAACCGGTGACCTACCATTTCTTCCGTCACGCGAACTTCGATGTGTATCTTGCCGTTATGCACGCCGAAAACATGACCCACCATTTCCGGTGCGATCTCCGAAGCGCGTGACCACGTTTTAATAACCGTGCCGCTACCGGATTTTGTGTTCGCTACTTTCTTGAGCAGTTTCGGATCGACGAATGGTCCTTTTTTAAGTGATCGTGACATGGTGGTAGATAAAAAAACTATTTTGCGTTGCGCACCCCCACGCGGCGCTTGACGATGAATTTACTCGACTGTTTTTTCGGATTGCGCGTCTTGTGTCCGCCGGTCACCTTGCCCCACATCGTCTTCGGCTTGCGGGTACCGCGCGGCTGTGCGCCTTCGCCGCCGCCGTACGGATGATCAACCGGGTTCATAGCACTGCCACGCACCGTCGGGCGGATACCCAGCCAGCGTGAACGGCCTGCTTTACCAAAGTTCACCAAGCTCCACTCGGCGTTCGAAACCTGGCCGAGCGATGCAAGGCACGTCCAAAGCACGCGGCGCACTTCGCCGGACTTTAGTTTGAGGTCAGTATAGCCATCGGCATTCGCGAGCACCTCCGCATAGGCACCGGCTGAACGAGCCAGCTGTCCACCGCGTCCTGGCTGCATCTCGATATTATAAACCTGTTGGCCGAGTGGAATGTTCTTAAGTTGCATCCGATTGCCTACCTTTAAAGGAGCCGTCTCTGAAGTGATGATCTCGTCCCCAGCAATCAATTTTTCCGGAGCGAGCACATAAGAGATTGTGCCGTCGGCATATTTGACGAGCGCGATGAACGCTGTGCGATACGGATCGTATTCCAATGTTTGCACTTTTGCCGCCTGGTTCATGCGGTCCTGTTTGAAATCGATGACGCGATAGAGCTTCTTGTTACCGCCGCCCTGATGGCGCACGGTGATGCGGCCCTGCGAGTTGCGGCCGGCACTGGATTTGAGGCGCGCCACAAGACGCTTATGTGGACGCGCGCCTTTCGTGAGCGTACTGTAATCCGAGGACGTCATATTGCGCCGCGAAGCGCTGGTAGGGTTAAAAGATTTCATACTATTAGTTAAAATCTATCTTTTGGCCTTTTTTAATAGTGATAATCGCTTTGCGATATCCCTCCTGAACGCCTTTTCGGTTGCCGCCAAAACGCTTCTGCTTCGGATGGCGGTTCACCATATTCACCGCAACGACCTCAACTTTGTAAAGCGCCGTGATTGCTTTCTTGACCTCCGGCTTTGCCGCGCCCGATTGCACCATAAAGATATACTGGTTCGCCTGCGCGCCCGCCGTCGCCTTTTCCGTAATCCACGGTTTCTTGATAATGGAGGTGTTCGTAGCCATGGTCGTTATACTTTATAGTGCTTTGCAATCGTGGCGACGACATCCTTATCGATGAACAAATTCTTATGGTTCAAAATATCATACACGTTCAGCGAATCCGCTCCAAGCGCTTTCGTTTTCTGAAGATTCGTCGATGCGCGGAAAAGATTTTTATTGGCGCTATCCGAGATCAAAAGCACATCGTAGCGCTTCGCTCCTTTCTTCATCGCTAAAATATCATGCAACGTCGTGGCGAGCATCTTCGTCTTCGGCGCTTCCAAAACGAGCGTGTCAAACACCTTCACCTCGCCGTCCTTCGCCTTGCGCGAAAGCGCCGCAAAAAGCGCAACGCGCTTCATTTTTTTGTTCACTTTCTGCGAATAATCCTTATCGTTGCGCGGACCATGCGCCTTACCGCCGCCCACCCAGATCGGCGAACGCGTGGAGCCGTGCCGCGCGCGGCCGGTTCCTTTCTGACGCCACGGCTTCTTGCCGCCGCCGCGCACCTCGCTGCGATCCAATACGTGCGCCCACGGCGCGCGCTTATTCGCCACCTGCGCCTCAAGCACCTGCTTTACGAGCGTCGCGTTCCATTTCGCATTAAAAACATCCGACGGCAGATCGATCGTTCCCACCACTTCATTCTTCAAATTATAAACGTCAGCTTTCATATTCTTACTTTACGTTTGAAATTTCGAGCAATGTGCCATGTCCGCCCGGCACTCCGCCCTTAAGGAAAAGCAAATTATTCTCTTTATCGATAGCGGCAACTACAAGATTCTTGATTGTGATGCGCTCGACACCCATGTGTCCCGCCATGCGACGGCCCGGCACGACGCGCTGGAAGGCGGTCGAACCGATGGAACCCGGATGGCGATGACGATTCTTCTGACCGTGGGTCTTCGGACCGCCGCGGAAATTGTAACGCTTCACGACGCCCTGGAACCCCCGGCCTTTCATGATGCCGCTCACGCGCACTTTGTCCCCTTCCTGAAAAACGTCAACGGCGACCGAGTCGCCAAGATTGAACTTTTCCATTGCAATAGGTTCTGAAGTGCGATTGCGGAACTCACGCTTTTTCTTACCAAGCGATACTTGGACCGCCTGATAGCCGTCCCGCTCATCGGTGCGCAAAATTTCCACCTTATTAGGCTCCGCGTGGACGACCGTAACCGGAACGACTTTGCCGTCCTTCCAGATTTGGGTCATTTTCAGTTTCTTGCCGAGGATGAATGACATCGCTTTGAATAATGCCGACGGCCTCGCAGCCGTATGTTATAGAAAAAACCGGGCTTATCCCCGGAGTTTTCGACGCAACCGCTCAGCAAGCCGCCCTTAAGAAGGGAGGCATTTCAGAAGAAACGAATTGTATCTTCCTACATGGGGTGTTATTGCCATAAAACTTCCGAGGAAACCTTGGATACGATTATAGCAAAACGGGGCCTGATGTCAAATGGTCGCCTTCCTCACTTCTATCTCGCCGAAGGCGGCTTCGCCATGGATGGTCAAGACCACAGGACCGCTGCCTTCTCGGGCGGCACTCGTATTCACGATACCAAGAAAAGCATTCGCAACTGAGCGGATGTTCCAATTATTAGGAACAATGATCCGAGTATGGCTGAAAACCGATGAAACCTCGAGATCAATCGCAACACCATCAGTTTTCACCCTCGTGAGATCAAGATCGCCGCCGGAAAAGACCATCACGACCTTCCCTCCTTTAAAATGCGTCGAGGTAAAGGATTTTTTGAGCCCGCTGAAGATGACGACCTCGTCGATGTCGTTGTCGCCCGAGGTCATAGTGGGGTTATCAATATGCCAAACGTGGGGCGATGAACGGCCGGTGATGAGACGAAGACCGACCGCGATGAGCACGACGGCGACGATAAAATTGAACAGCGGGACGCCGGTGAGGGCGCTCGCGCCCAAGAGTATCAATATGATGCCGATGGTCAGTCCTCCCATATATAGTGATGGCGACGTTAACGCGGGTTGGTGTTTTGTATCGCCGAGACGACGGTCGGCGAAAGCGAACTGACGACCGGCGAATCCGCCCGCACAAGGCCATAAAGAATGACCGCGATCATGAATGCCAGTGCGAGAAGGAACACGATGAACCGGGCGAACCAATGACGACCAAGCGCGATGCTCGCGCCCCAGAGAATGAGCAGAACCGGCCAGAATGGGATGATCGCGTGCCAGAACGCCCGCGAGACAAAGCCCATCGTGTAGAGCAACGCAAGAACACCGACGAGCAAGATCACCAGCCCGACAAAAAGACCGCCGCCACGATGATCGTGCCGCCATTCCTGCCGTCGCGCTTTCCACTCCTCCCGCTGTTCGCCATGCTTCACACGCCATTCATCTTTACGCGCACGCCAGTCGTCTTTCGTCTGAGGATCGCCCTTGGTATCGGCCCCGCTATCATTACGCTCACCCGATGAATTTACTTCGGCGCCAAAAATATGCACGTGCTGGCGCTGCGGTTCATCCTTGAAATCGTTTTGTTCTTTGTTATCTTCGTCCATGGCTATAGTATATCACAACAACAAAAGACCCTCTTGCGACCACTGTGTATTCACAGCTGGTCGCAAGAGGGTCTTTTGTTGTTACACCATTCTGATCTCAATATCCACGCCGGCGGGAAGATTCAGGTTCGAAAGTGATTCGATAATCTTCTGGCTCGGGTTCAGGATCTCCACTAGACGCTTGTGCACGCGGAGTTCGAACTGTTCGCGCGCGTCCTTGTGGACGAACGTCGAGCGGTTCACCGTGTAGTGCTTGATCTCCGTCGGCAGCGGGATAGGACCCGTTACCTTAGCGTCATTGCGCTCGGCGGCCTCGATGATCTGACGAGCCGAATTATCGATCAGCTTGTGATCGTACGATTTGATGCGAAGACGCAACTTCTGCGGAGTTTCTGTTTTAGCCATAGCGGTTTAGTACCAAGAGAGTATAGCAAATCCCGCAAAAGTGTCAAATCTAATATTTAAATGAGAAACATCTCATTACGCAGAGTTTGAGCCATCCATAAAAGAAGACCCTGCGCGGAATGTTAGTTCTCCGCGCAGGGCTCAGTAATCATTAACTCCAGATTGGAAGCACGAGCGGTGTCTTTGCGTGGAAATCCATCGTGCCGATTTCCTCCACCGCTCTTTTGAGCGCGCTCTCCTCGCATGCCTCGACAGTCACAACGAACGGCAGTTGGTCTTTTGGATATCCCGGCAACTGGAAGACTGCGTTGATGTTGGTTCCTTCCGCTGAGAGCGCGGAGGTGATGGCCGCAACGATGCCGGGCCGATCTTTCACCACAAAGCGGAGATAGTGCTTCCGCGGAGGTGAAGGAGTGATGTGTCCGGGGTTCCATAATGCTTCTTCCGGAACGTGTTGACTGTTGCCCAATAACGCAATGAGGTCGGACACGACCGCTACCGCGGTCGGATATCCTCCCGCACCAGCGCCTTGGAAATTATTCCTGCCCCCATGCGTACCTATCGTCGTGATAAGATTGTTCGCTCCATCGTTGCTGGCAAAAGCGGAAGTGAGCGGGACCAATGCCGGACCCACGAAAGTGCAAAATCCATCTTCTTGTCTTTGCACCCAGGAAAGCTGGCGAATGGTATGCCCAAGTTCCTGGGCATATTTGAAATCTATATCAGCCACTCCCCTGATAGACCGAGGAACGATGTGAGCCAACGGCAGGTGGTGGTTGAATGAAACGCCGGCCAACAACACCAGCTTCGCAACAGCATCGTGGCCATCCACGTCGGCAGTTGGATCGGATTCGGCGAATCCTAACTTCTTAGCCTCGTTGAGAACGAGGTCCATAGATTCGCCCGTCGCGGCCATTCGGCTCAGGACATAATTGCACGTACCGTTAAGGATGCCGACCACGCCAATGATCGTGTCCCCTGCCAACCCTTCGCGGATGCCGCGAATGATCGGTATCCCGCCGCCCACCGCCGCCTCAAAGGAAAGCTGCGCATTGTGCTTGGCCGCCAAACAGAGAAGTTCCGGCGCCTTACTGGCGAGGAGCGCCTTGTTGGCGGTGATCACGTCAATCCCCAAGAGCAACGCCCTACGAATCCATGTCCCCGCAGAATTCACTTCGCCGACCAACTCGATCACAACATCGGGTTTTGATGCGAAGACTGCATCAATTTTACCCGTCCAAACAATAGACTTCGACGCCCAATCAACGCGTTTCCCTTCAAAATTCCGATTGAAGATATGCGTTAACCGGAAATATTCCGACAGATCTGAACGCTCTGTCAGAATGCGAGCTACACAGGAGCCCACCGTACCAAATCCAAGTAAAACGACGCTTCTGATTCTTTCTCCCATGTAATCTCTCCTTTTCGTTTGGGTAGAACTGTCTATAAATTATCTTAAATCTTTTTTAAAATCAAATTCGAAATCGCCGAAAGAAAAAAAACAAAACCCCTCAAAGGGCTTCGCGGAGGCACGAAGATCATCGAAAAGCAAAACAAAAGTCCCTCGTTTTAAGGGGCGTCTCGGAGCCGCGAAGGCGGCGAGAGCCGAGGCGCGCGTTCAGCAGAACGCGACGCCGTACCCGTAAACGAGGGACTTTTGTTTTTCTACTTATTGATCTTCGAGACGACGCCGGCGCCTACCGTCTTTCCGCCTTCGCGGATGGCGAAGCGCTGCTTCTCTTCGAGCGCGACCGGAGCGATGAGCTTGACGCTGATCTTCACCGTGTCGCCCGGCATCACCATTTCCATGCCTTCCGGCAACGTCACTTCGCCCGTCACGTCCGTGGTGCGGATGTAGAACTGCGGCTTGTAGCCCTTAAAGAACGGCGAATGACGGCCACCTTCCTCTTTCGACAACACATAGACCTCGGCATCGAATTCCGTGTGCGGCGTCACGCTGCCCGGCTTTGCAAGCACCTGGCCACGCTCCACATCTTCTTTCTTCAAGCCGCGGAGCAAGGCACCGACGTTGTCGCCGGCCTGGCCCTCGTCCAAAAGCTTGTTGAACATTTCAATGCCCGTGATGACGGTCTTCGTCGTAGGACGCAAACCGACGATCTCGACTTCCTCGTTCACTTTCACCTTGCCGCGCTCAACGCGACCCGTGACGACCGTACCGCGACCTTCGATCGAGAAAATGTCTTCGATCGGCATAAGGAACGGCTTGTCGAGCTCGCGGACAGGATCTGGGATAAAGTCATCCATCGCCTTGATGAGATCGAGGATCGGCTTCACGTTCGGATCATCAAGAGACGTCGCTTCGAGCGCCTTGAGCGCCGAACCGCGGATGATCGGGGTCGTGTCACCGGGATACTCCTGCTTCTTCAACAGCTCGCGGACTTCGGCCTCAACGAGGTCGATCAATTCCGGATCATCAACCATATCGCACTTGTTGAGGAAAACGACGATGGAGGGAACTCCGACCTGACGGGCAAGCAGAATGTGCTCGCGGGTCTGCGGCATCGGACCATCCGTCGCGGCAACAACGAGCACCGCACCGTCCATCTGGGCGGCGCCGGTGATCATGTTCTTAATATAGTCGGCGTGACCAGGAGCGTCGATGTGCGCGTAGTGGCGCTTTTCCGAAGAATATTCAGAGTGGTGCAACGCGATCGTAATGCCGCGTGCCTTCTCTTCCGGAGCGTTGTCGATCTGGTCGACTTTCTCCTCTTTCTTCGCCAAACCCTTCATGAACAAAACGTGTGTGATGGCCGCGGTCAAGGTGGTCTTGCCGTGGTCAACGTGACCGATCGTGCCGACGTTGACGTGCGGCTTCGAGCGATCGAATTTTTCTTTTTCAGCCATGGTTTTTTAATTAATAATTAATATTTTATCCGCGTCCGCACCTGCCCCGAAAATCGCCCTCAAAAAAAGAAAACCCGTGTAGCTCTGGTAACCGTAACCAATCGACCCGACGTTACCTGCGGCTATGGATTCGTCTAAGGATTATAGGTCATAGCGGGGAAAGTTGTCAAATGCGACCTAATCACCATCCCGAAAGATGCTTGATTGATTCAAAAGCGCTTGAAACATCTCGTCCGTTTCCCCGTGTCTAACATACAGCTTTTTTATATAAGGGTTGGCTTGGGCGTCAATCTTATTGAATTCCGAATAAAATCTTTCTCGTGCACGTTCATAATCCACCCTAAGTTCCTTCATATAATTTTCTCTATTTTCCATAAGCAGAAGGGAATAGTTACTATTTTCGTTTTATAATCTCGAACGAATTATGGTCCTGTTCAAACACGATTCGAAAAGCATCAAAAAACACTTCCCTGCCTAAAAGCACGGCCACGTTGTTGCTTTTGAGGTACGTTGCCGGCACCTCCATGGCGATATCGGTATTTCTGATCTTGAATGGTAAAACACCAAGATACCCCTCAACCCTGCCATTGCCGATGCCGAGGCTATCGCCTCTTTGGCCAAGTTTAACACCCAACATATCAGCGTATTCAAAATTAACCTGCGTCCGATCCGCTCCCGAGTCGACAAGCGCCGGCACCTCGCAGATTCTTCCGTCTTTTGTAGCAAATTCCAAAATAAGCACAGGCCGCTTTATCATCCGCCCCTTTGAATCAAGGGCGTTCGCGACCGACCGATATTCAAATTTCATAAGAACTAAAGTTGCGACGGTGCGTACGTAAGACCGGGGAGCACCCGAAATGCCATCACCCTCTTTTTAGAAGAAGTTTTCTTAAGAACCTCAGCAAGGGTTTTCCCGCTTGCCAGAACCTTAGTATGGTCCTCAGACAACGCAACCCACTTATTTACATAGCGCTTCGTGACCTCGGAGATATCTTGATTTTTCATCGTCTTTTTCATGGCGCTCATTTCTATACTACCATCGTAGCGCTCCTTACTTATCTTACGCAAGTTCGACCTTTGCCTATCATGACGCTATTTTAAAACGACAAAAACAGAAGTCAAAGACTTCTTAATGATTTTTTAATAACTCGATGATCACTGTGGTCCCTTACTGCGGCTTGCACGCAAAGTAAGTGCTGATCGTGGTACAGGTTCCCGAACCCGGACCAACCGTGCACGCTGCGCCGGACGCTTTGCCGGTGCAAGCATCGATCGCTGCCTGAGGCGGCGCCGGCGGTGCGCCGCCAGCGGCTCCATTACTATTACCACCACCGCCCGTTATCCCCTGTCCGCCTTGCGTTCCCTGCGCAGGACCAGGCTTCGGCTCGTACGATTTCCCATGAAAACAACTTACCGAATAGGGAAAATCTTCCGTCATCACGTAATGATAGGTATCGACGAGCGTGCCGTTCTCCATCACCGGACTCGTGATGCCATGGCATTCGTCCAGATCCACGGTCGTTAAATAGCGCCCAGGAGAAATTTCGGGACCGGTGATGGGATAGCCGTCGAACGCCCAGCCGATAATGTTCGTCACGGTCGCATTCGGAATGCACGAGCTCAGCGAATGATAGTGATAGACGCCACCCTCGTGCGGATGACCGTCGCAGCTGTCCTGCATCTCATGCGCCGCGGCGTCGCGATATTCTTCATCAAAGCCGTCGAGTAGTAACACGCCGTTCGTCATCACGCCCACCTCGCCGTAGATACAGCTCGGCACCGCAGCGGCGGGCGGATTCGCGGGAAGGTTGAACGTGAGATTCTGCGCCTCAACCGAATTCGGATTCGTATCATATTGATAGGCGGGATCGCCGGACTGGATCGGGAAATTGCCCGTCGTGCCGACCGTCGGCAGATCATTTGTGACGATCGTGCGCGTGCTGCCGTCCATCGAGATCGCCACCAAGGCGTTTGGCCACGACACCGAACCCTCAACCGCAGTCTTCTCGTTGCTGTTCCATGTGGACGTGCCGATCCATGGCCCGTTCGTCTCCGCGCCTTCGCCACCCTGCGCGACGTTGCATAAATAGACGTAGCCCTTCTTCGGCCCGGTCGTCGTGTACTTTCCATCACCGAGCGGCAAGATGCCGTCCGCGTAAATATTTCCGCCAAGCCCGGCGAGTAGATCGGTTGTGGTGACGCTGGCGTTCACGCCGGCACCAGCGCTCGACGTAGATTTTGCAACATCAAGCTGACCCAACGCGGACTGTTCCTGTTGTGTTGACGAATTCATCTCGCCGACCACTTGTTGCGCGGCGTGCTCCACCGTAACAGTGGACGGCAAAGCGCCGTTCCCGGTTCCATTTTTCGACGTAGAAAAATACCACGCTCCACCCGCGAGCACAGCAAGTAAGGCGAAAACAACGACGACCTCCAGTAGAGCAAAACCCTTTCTTCCCCTAAATAACATTCCTTAATAATACCAAATCAGCACTATCGATTCATCGCCCACACGCGATAATTCAAGTACGAAGCAAACGTGACCCAGGCGACGTAGGGCACAAGGAGCCACGCGGCGAGCGGCGACAGCGGCGCGATGAGCCAGATCAAGAGCACGATGGTGAGATCGAGCAACAAACACACCCACACCGCGGCGCCAATGTGATGGCGATAAAAAAACGTCCAGCTCCACAAAACATTCACCACTGCGTTCACAACAAAAAGCGTTGCCACTGCAACCGGCACCGGCGTGCCGCCAGGAAGATTCCACACCAAAAGCGCCGATAGCGCCGCGAGAATGTAGAGCACCGTCCATACCGCGCCGATCACGCGCCCCGGCGGCGTCCACCGCGGCTTCCGGATCGTCGTGTACCACGTGCGCACCGACGCCACCGTCAGCCGTCCGCCAATGGCAGAAACCAGCACAGCAATAATCGGGATGATGAAATAAGAGAAGTGCATAGATTTACTATGCTTTCAGTATACTCCTTCTAATCTTTTCTTTATCCCCCGCTCTTGAAATAAAAGCGGCGTGGCGCAAGGGAGAGATGTTCATCTCCTTTACGCCACGCCGTTGACTCGGCTTCAGTAAAGCTTCTGGTTGTAAGCGTCGAGCACAAGCCTGCCATCCTTGCCCTGATTCGGATCACAGCGGTAGATGGTTACTCCGCAGTTCACCGGTTTTTCCGTTTCATCCAGCCGCACGAATGCCTCGGGTGAAAGGCGCTCGTAATTCGCACGGAAGGAAAGGGTGGTAAGGTGATGGGTCTCCACGAACACGTTCATACCCGCACATTCGCGGATGAGCATGCTCGTAAAGTCGCGTGCCCGGTCGCGCACCTGCGAAACCGACTCCCCTTGTGGGTACTGGTACCAATACGGACCCATAAGGTCATGTAACGCCTTCTGCTCCGGATGGAACACGTGGAATATGCGCCAGTCGTTGTAGAGCAACGCCAGGCCGTGCTCCTGTTCGCGAATACGATCGTCCGGAATCTTGGGTACGCGGCGGATCGCTTCCCATTCGTGACCCGCACAGTCGAGGGTCTCCTTCGTCCTGAAATAGGGCGAATGGAAAATCACGCTGGGTGTTGGAAACCGCTGAGGGTTATGACCGAGCGCGTGCCCGGTGCGTTCCGATTGCCAGCGTCCATTTTTGGTAAGCGGCGTTTCATAGTCGCCTACGTTGAGCGCGTAACGTTCCTGCATGAGCTTCGCCAACCGCAACGTCTCCGGAGAGTGGAAGTCATGTTTATACAACTCCTTGAACAGTTCATATTCCGGATCCGTGCTTTTGCGCATCCGTAGCTCGTTGTATGTGGATTGCCCGTGTCGCATAAAGGTAATACTCGATGGCCACTTCATGGACCACCTCCTTCTGGGTTAGGGTTGAAGTCAAAGAACAACGCGATCAGCACTACGCCGATCGTATCCGGATTATATCATTAAAATAACCCCTGTCGAGAGGTCAAAGTTTTAGTTTCCATGCGGTCTCCCTAAATAAAAAACGGCGCGGGGACGAACGATCCCGAAGGATCTCCCACGCGCCGACTGACAGCCCCGATTCCGATAGAACTACCGTTACATGACCGCCGGTTTGCGAGGCGACGATTCCTTTTCCTCCTCAGAGTGCTCCATGGGGTCCACGTCGGAGAAGATCTTGTCCAGGGTGACCTCCGTCTCCGAGCAGATCAACTCCACGAGGGTTGACGCCGAAAGCGCTTCGCCAATCACACGGGCCTCCACTTCGTCGATATGCCCATGAGCTTGAAGAATTTCGATGACCGCGCGGCCCGAGGCTCGGGAGATGAACTGTGTCGTTTTCATCCCTCCGGGAAGGACCAAGCAGGCATGTGAACCGCAACGCGGACAGACCAAGAAGTACGCCGCGATCGTTACCAAGTTCTTTTCCATAAGAACCTCCCGACCCCAGATTGATTTCCACTTCTTCTCATATCTTTATACCCCAAAAGATGGCTAAAGCAAAATCGCAAACAGCATAGTCTTCTTATTTGCCTATAAAAAATTCAGAGCTGCCACGGTCGTGCTGTGGCAGCTCTTCTTGTTGTTGATCGGCCTTACGCTCCCGGAGCGGCGTGATGGCCAAGTTTGAAGTGCTGGTCCACGGACTCCGTCTTCCACGCCGCCGGCGTCCGTTCGTCCACCCACGGACTTTTCGTAGGATTCTCGAGGATGT
>Ga0181516_10000844_pt1 | contig 25333 bp, 17 predicted proteins | sample PEATcosm2014_Bin_25_FD_121104 | JGI IMG/M metagenome (GOLD analysis project Ga0181516, IMG submission 121104) | Peatland microbial communities from MTU Mesocosm Facility, Houghton, MI, USA - PEATcosm2014_Bin01_10_metaG | ecosystem: Environmental > Terrestrial > Soil > Wetlands > Peat | place... | reverse complement strand
TTGAACCTCCCCTTCCTGAAGGAAGGGGATTCCCACGGCTCGCGCCGCAGGTTCCTGCTTCGACGCCCGCCTAACGGCATGGCTCCACAGGCTGCCACCGGGGTCCCCTCGGCGGTTCCTCTTACGAGGATTTCGTAATGGCGAAAGTATGGCGAATTTTAAAATCCATGCAAGGGAAAAAATCACGGCTTGACCCCGCCCTGAACGACGGGGCTTGCGCCGCACTCATGGTCAACCTCCCTTTCGGATTGCGGCTGACCAGGCCCACCCTTCTGCCGGCTAGCAGGACGACGAGTTCGGGAGTCATGGCTCTACCTTCCGCGCTGCCATGAGGATGGCATCCAGATCAGGTGCGGATGCTGAGTTCGGTGAGGGCTCCAGGATGAGGGTTTCCAGCCGGATACCCAGGGTATCGAGCGCACGCAACACGAGCCCGAGCTCGGCGCGGCTGTGCCCCCGCTCGATGCTGATGACCCATTGGCGACTGACTTCAAGGCGTTGGGCCAATGCCGCCTGGCCCAGGCCGAGCTGCTTGCGGCGGTTCCGGATGATCGCGCCGAGGTCGTTGGGTGTGCGAATGAGCATGGGAATGTCGCCGTCCGCTAACATGGTACAAATGTCAGCGTTCGAAGACAAGGTCCAAATGTCATCTTTCGTTAACGATGTGCGGCTGGATCCGCGGATCTTCCTGGAGTCGATGCCCGGCGACTTCCTGAGCGGGTGTTTTGTCCTCGCCGGAACGGTTATGCAGGCAACCCCCCCGTGCGGGATTGGCCCTCTCTTGAACGGAGCCAGCTTCTTATCTGAGAGGAACCCCATCCTTTTCCTGGACCGCCTTGTCGATTCGGAGCTACCGGCCCGATGATCGGTTTGAGGCTTTTAAATTTCCTATCCGCAAGATATAAATTAATATTTAATACAGTCCGGTGTCAAGCCCTGGCCCGGATCGGTGCCGCCGGCCTGACGTCCGGGCCCATGGACCGGACCCTCCCCGGTGGCCCCGGGCCGGGGACTGAGCTCCGGAGCCGGGCTCGCGGGCTGCGACCAGGGACTGGGGATCCCGGAAAGCGGGCTCCTGGGCCCGGGCGTCCCGCCCGCGGCGGGCGGCGGCAGGATACAGACGTCCTTGGCATCCCCTTCCCGGTATCCTCCGCGGGAATTTCCAACCCCAGCCGGGTTTCCGGCTCCGGCCTGCACCTCGGCCCGGGGCCGTCCGGCGAGGACCATGCCCGAGGCGTTGAGGGCGAGGATCCGCCGGCAGGCGGGGTCCAGGACCAGGGTCAGCCCGTCGCACCACAGGGTCCCGGGGCGGTGGTAGGTGCGGACGCCGGTGATGTTCCGGGACTTCCGGAGCTCCCCGGCCACCAGGCCGTCGCCGAAGGGGGCGTCGATCTCCTCGGCGTAGCGCGCCAGGTTCCGGACCTCCAGGTACACCGTGTTGTGGACCTTGTTCCGGGACAGGCTGATGCCCGGAAAGGCATCGGAGGCCGCATCCGCCCCGCTCCAGGCCAGGCTGTCCAGTTCCCGGCCGTCCCGGAGCGCATGCTGGAGCATCCAGTGCGCCGCGCGTCCCAGGGCCGGCAGGGTCAGGGTGAACCGGTCCGGGCCCGCGTTGGGGCGGACCAGGGGCGGGTCGGGGATGGCCGGGCCCGCCGCCGCCAGCTGCCGGGCCAGGACCGGGGGCCGCTGCCCATCCTGGAGCCAGGCGGCCAGGAACCCGGCCAGGGCTCCGCTGGCGTGGCGGGCCAAGGCCGCGGCGTGGGCGGCCTTGAGGCGCTTCTCCACGGGGCTCAGCAGGAGGCGGTGCTGGGGCGGCCGCGGGGGCTCGGCCTTGCCGGCCCTGGTGGCCTCTGCGGGGGCGGGCAGGGCCGCCTGGCTGGCGGACTCCGCCAAAGCCGGCGCCGGCAGGCTGTCCTTGGCCTCGCCGGCCGCGGCGGCCATCCGGCGCAGCAGGCTCACCCCGGCCCGCCCCGGCCGGGCATGGAACAGGTGGCCTCCGGGGCTGAGGCAGAAGGGGGCGTCCTTGGCCAAGCGCACGCCCAGGGGGGCCGGCGTGCCCATGGAAACGCCCCGCGACGGGCCGGGCGTGAGCACCGCCAGGGACCAGTGGAGGGGCGCTCCGGGGGTGGTGCCGGCGACGACGATCCGGCCATGGAAGGCCGCCACCTTCCGGGGCCGGAACCCGGGGATGCCCCAGTCCAGGGACGCTTCCAGCACGTCGCCGCACCCGGGGGCGTAGCGCAGGAAGGCGCTGCGGGCGCGGTCCACCCGGTACACCACCCCCCGGTCATCCACCGCCAGGGAGGAGGCCCGGCCGTAGCCGGCGGTTTCCGCGGCGAACGCCTCCCGGCTGAGCTGGCCGCCGGCCCGGGACCAGCACTGGATCCCGCCGGCCTGGGCCTCGTACACCCGGCCGTCCGGGCCGGCGGCGATGCCGTCCGAAGGGGCGCCCTCCAGGTTCAGGGGGTCGATGGCGGTCCGGTCCAGCGCCAGGACCTGGTCTTGGGGCTTCCAGATCCGGCCGTCCTCGGCGGCCAGCTGGAGCAGGAAGGCGTCGCCGCTGCCCAGCAGCAGCAGGGAGTTGCCGGGGCCCTGGGCCATGCCCTGGATATCGGCCGGAAGTTCGGCCACCAGGGTCTTCTCCCAGCGGCCGCGGTGGTCCGGCCGCAGATGGAACAGGGGGGCCACGGCGGAGGGGGCCCACGCATCCTTGCCATGGGGATCCCGGCAAGCGCGGACCAGCACGAACAGGTCCTCGTCGGTCAGGCAGGCCAGGGCGATGGGCTGGTCCGGCAGGTCGACTCCCAGGGGGGCCTCCTGGGCGAAGGTCCATGCCGCCTGGGCGCAGGGTGCGGCCAGCACGGCGGCGAGAAGGGCGGCGGGGTGGAGGAGGGCTGGCGTGGTCCTGGGCAGGTGGAACATGGTCGCTCCTAGTGCGGGTGGGATGGAACCCCAGTAAAGACAGGAATAAGATCCACGCCGATCACCGGGAGCCGGGGACCGGCGGTGGCCGCTGCTTGAACCAATGAGAAGGAAACAGGATTGGTTCCAGGTCATCCCGGACCGGAAGCCGTCACGGTGCGAGACCCGCCCCGTGGACCCGCCCAGCGGCTTCGGCGGGAATTCAACAGCCACGAACATTGAATAGAGTTGCGCAAGCAACTTCCGTCTCGCGTGGGCCAGGCAATGGGCCACGATCGTGTCCAGGTTCTCCCCGGCGTGCTGCATTCCGGTGATGAACAGGGCCACCCGGTTCTTGCCGAACTTTGAGATGAGGCCGGTGGTGTAGACACCCTTGCGCAGCTTCTTGCCAATCTGGCGGAGGTCGGGACGGTCCAGGATCTTCATGACCGTGTCGTCCTGGTGGATCAGATCGCCCTGGGCCGCCCAGCGCATCAGCCAGTCAGTTCACGCACACCAACCGGCGGGACACGATGAACCTGGTTGGGGGAACCTTCGGGAACTTTCCGGAATAATTTGGCATTTATAGATTGTGAGACCCATCCCCCTTCCGGTGCCATTGCCCTCCACCGGCGCCGGAGTTTGAGCAATACCCACCCGCAACCCTAATCTTTATTTAATTGAAAGGACCCATGAGACGCATCCTCCTCCCTTCGGCAGCCCTCATCATCGGCGCAGGCTCTTTCGCCCTGGCCTGCGACCCCACTTGGCTCGTGAACGTCTCGGGTCAGCCCATTCGGCTTATGCTTGCAGGGTGCAGCTTGCGGCGCCCGATGGTCGTGCACAAGGTCGGCGACGATCTGGTCAGCACCGTGCTGGACACCAAGGGCTTCGTGGACTTCCCCGACGCTTCCTCGGTCCAGATCGAAGCCGAAGACGGTTTACCCAACGGCCAAATCCAGGCTGGTTTTCAGCTGCTGGACAGCAAGGGCAATGATCTCCTCGACGGGGGCCGCGTGTACTACACCCAGGCGCCCAATCGCGACGGCCAAGCCTGGTCCACCCTGGTGTACATGAAGCGGAGCGAGAATACGGAGGTGGTCGCGCAGTGGTTCGAGGCCACAAGAAACGTCATAAACATCATGCCCAAGGACAGCACGCCGATCGTGCGCGGCGAGAGGTGAACGGCACGGACCGGCACGGCATTAAGGAAGGCAACACTGGGCGCGCCCTCGGCCGGTTCGGTGGAGAGCAAAAGCCAGCACTGCACCATGCCTTGGTTCTCCTTGTCCCGTGATCCCTGGCAGGCGCCCCGCTACCCGCGGCGGCTGGAGGCCGCGATCAGGTACTGCAAGCGGTTGGGATTCCTGATGGCTCCTTGGGAATAGGGTCCGGACCGGCGGCCTCAGGATTGGGCAGACGACGAGGAACCGGCGGCGGCCGGCTGAGGCGCTACCCCCTGCCAGTTCCCCGCATCGTCCGCTCGGTCAGGCTGAACGTAGCGAATCCGTGAGCCGAAGAGCCGGATGCGTTATGTTGCGCACGTCAGGATCTGTGGGGGGCCTGGGGGTGAAACCCCCCAGGCCTACCCGACTATCCGCTCGGTGGAACAAAATTTTAATATTTTGCACTCATGACATAGGCCGTGGCCCGATGGGGTGGCCGGGGCCATTGCATAATCCTCGGGAGTGCACATGAGAATCAACGGTTTACACTCAACGGCGGCGTGGATGGCAATGGCCGGGTCGGGGGCCATGCCCCTCTTCGCCATCCAGTACGAAATGCGTCAGTTCCGCATGATCCAGATTGATACGGAGGACCCCTGGGAAGCTCACCTGGTCTCGGAACCGGCCGGCCATCAACTGGCATGGGTGGACTTCACCAAGGGGTCCGGGAAACCCGAACCCTGGTCCAAGGGCGTCCCGCGGCCGATCGGGTCCAAGGCGGGCCTGGGCCTGGTGATGAGCCGGCTCCAGGGGGACAGGGCCGAGGCCGGGTTGCGGCTGGTCAGGCCGGGCACGGGCCAGACCATCGACCTCTCCTTCATCCTTGAGCGCACGTCCCAGCCGCTGTGTCCCGTCCGGGCCCGCTGGGCCTTCCCGGAATCCAAAGGCGATGCGCTGCCGGCGGGAGCCGCGCTCGGCCCGCAAAAGCTGGTGCTGTTCCTCCAGGACCCGCCCCGGCGGCAACCCGGGGCCGGGGAAGCCCTCCCCGCCATGGACGCCCCGGAGGCCGCCGTCCCGCCCTCGGCTGCCTCCGCCGGGGGCCTGGGGGCGTTCAGCGAGCCGCAGCCGGGCCGGATTGCCCCAGCCGGGGCACGGGCCGTGGAATCCAAGTCCCGGACCGGCCGGGGGAACGCCTGGAACCCCTGGTCCAGCCGGTCGCTCCCGCCGGTGCGTCAGCAATGCAGCCCGGACCAGCCGTGGGTCAGGTCCGCACCAGGCTCCCGGCCCGGGGCCCAGCCGGCCCTGGAGCCCAGTGCCCGGTCGCAGGCCGCCATGACCGGAGGGCCCGTGCCCGCGGAACCGGAATTCCTGCCGGCGGGATTCCTGGTCAACCATAACGTCCGGACCTTCCGGATCCAGGCGGATGGCCGGAAATTCCGCTTCTCCTCCCCCGGAGCCGGCACCGCGCCGCTGGAACTGGCGAGGGGGGGCATCCTGGAAGTCAGCGCGACCCGGGAAGCCCTGGCGCAGGATTCCTTCAGCCTTCACCTGACGGGGGAAGACCATCCGCTGAACGCCACCCTGGGCTTCGCTCCGGACTTCACGTCGGGGGGCCACCGGTTCCGGGTGCTGGCGTACGAACACGGACTCACCGGAACCCGCGCCGTCGACCGCAACGGGATCGACCTGGGCGCGGGAGAGTGGCTCTTCGTGGCCGGCAACCGCCTGGAGATCCAGGAAGCCAGCGGGGCGGCTCCGGATTCCAAGGCCAGGCGGGACTACGCGGCGGTGGCGGCGGGGACCGGATCCCCGAAGGCGGAGGCCAGGGCCCAGGTCCAGTCCAGGCCCGAGTCCCGGCCAAGCGGGGCCGAGCCGGCGGCAGCCGGATCCATCGCCAGGCCCGAATCCAAGCGGGCCGCCGCAAGCTTCTCCGCTCCGGCCGCGGCGCGGACCCCGAAGGAGGGCCTGGTGATTTTCTGGCACCGCGCCCATTGGGGCCGGATCCAGGTCGGGGACCGGTCCGGCACCTACCACGTGAGCGGGCGGGAGATCCTTGGCAAAGGCCGCCGGAACTTGGCTGTGGGGGACCGGGTCAGCTTCGAGGCCGGGCGGGACGCCAAGGGGCTCCGGGCGTATGGGGTCCAGGTGCTGCGCCCGGCCAGGAAGACACCCGCCTCCGGCCCCAAGGCCGGGTCCGGCAGCCCGCGGGACTCGGGCCGCGCCAGCGCTCCCGCGGCGGCCCCGGTCCGGAAACAAGGGCGGGTGATCTTCTGGGACATTGCGAATTGGGGCCGCATCGAGGCCGACGACCGCTCCGGAACCTGCTACGTCAACTGGCGGGAAATCCTCGGCCAAGGCTACCGGGCCTTGGACGTGGGCGACACCGTCAGCTTCGAAAGCGGGAAGGACGCCAAGGGCCCCAGGGCTTTCGCGGTCAAGCTGGAGCCTGCCGGCAGAGCCTCCTCTCCCCGGATTGCCGGGGGCCCGTGAGTGGCCTCACGGTTGCGGCAGGCCGGGAAAGAGCCCTCAAACCGGCCCTCCCCGCCAGAATTTCGAGTTGTGGAGCCTGGGGGTCCTCCTGGGTGACTATCAGGTCAGCGAAGGTCAGGGGCGCGGCGGGCAGCTGGCGAAAAAATGGACAAATGGGAAAAATGGACCCAAATTGCTTTGTTGAGAAGGCGCCATGAAGCAGACCGTGAAGATCACCAAAGGCGGGCGGCTGGTCATCCCCGTGTCCATCCGGAAGTCCCTGCACCTGGTCGACGGCAGCTCGGTGATGCTCGATCTTGAAGCGGGCGGCGGGTTCACCGTGATCCCGGTCCGGGAGTCCATCCGGAGGGCGCAGGAACGCTGCCGCCCTTATCTGTCCGGTCCCGGCCTGCTCTCGGAGGAACTGATCCAGGAGCCAGGATCTGGCGGAGGACCGGCCGCATCGCCCTGGAATAAAGGATCAAGGGCTGCACCTCCACTGGCCCACCACGTGCGCCTTCAGATCAGAGTCAGCAACTCGGGGAAGGCTACCCGCCGGGCCGATTCCGTCACCAGCCTGGAAATCAGGGCCGTGTCGGCCTCAGGCTCCAGGTCGTGGGGGCTGCCATTCCGGCCGGTGGCCGCGAGGGTGAGCGCGTCCCCGTCCCTGGCCACCAGGAACTCGGTGGAACAGTTCCGGCAATAGACTTTGTCACCGGCTTCCTGGTCCCGCCGCAGCACCACGATCGGGCCGCACATGGGGCATTCCCGCAGCGGAATGCCTTCATCGCTGTGCCGCACGATGGTGTCGAACGCCCCGCGCCGCCCCAGGGCCAGGAACCGGGATCCCTGGTCCTGATCGAACTGCCGCCCCAGATGCTCCTCGATGATCTCCAGGGCGCGTTCCGGCGGCATGCCCTTGCGGTACGGGCGGTGGCTGGTCATGGCGTCGAAGGCATCGCAGATGCCGACGATCCGCGCCTCGGCAGGCACGCCCAGCCCGGCCAGCCCCTGGGGATACCCCTTGCCGTCGGGCGTTTCATGATGAGACCGCACGGTGTTGCGCACCAGCCCTGCCAGCGGATGTCCGGCCAGGACCCGCATGCCCACGTCCGGGTGGGTCTTGATGACCGCGTACTCGTCGGGGGTCAGGCGATCGGGTTTGCGCAGGATGGCGTCAGGGACCCCGACCTTGCCCAAGTCGTGGAGGAATCCGCCGATGGCGACCCGGGCCACCTCCACCTCCGGCCATCCCGCCTCTGCGGCCAACAGGCGGCTCATCCTGGACACCCGCCAAAGGTGGCCTCCCGTATAAGGATCCCTGGCCTCCACCATCCAGGCGAGCACCAGCAGACTCGACAGCAGGTCTTCCAGGTAGTTCATGAAGCCCTCCGGTGAACCAGGCAGCCAGCAATTGCAAGTTACAGCATTTCCTGGCGCACGGGAATATGAAATTCTCAAGCCGCTCAGCGGGCAGGCAGCTGCTCTCTATCGCTGTTATATCTTTAGATACAAATATCGTGCAAAATATACGATGCCGTCGCATGTTTTGCACATGTGGATCCCACGCGCTCTGGAACCTCGACTTCTGCATGCCTCCAAGACCAGGCCAATCATTGTCCTGACGGGAGCCCGACAAACCGGGAAAAACCTCCACCCTGCGCCGCCTGTTCCCTGACCATCGATGAGGTGCAGTACGCGCCAGGGCTGTTTCGCCACCTCAAGGCAGAGGTGGACGGCCACAGGGCAGCCTACGGGCAATTCCTGCTCACCGGATCCCAGAAGTTCTCCCTCATGGCCAATGTTTCCGAATCCCTGGCGGGGCGAGCCGGCATCATGGAACTGGAAACCCTTTCCTATGCGGAGATCCAGGCAGCCCTGCCGGGATTCCGGGAAACGGAGGCCATGGTTCGCGGCGGCTTCCCGGAGTTGTATGCCAATCCGGAGATCGACCCGGTGGCTTTCCACAACTCCTACCTGGCGACCTACCTGGAACGGGACGTGCGCTCCCTGGCCCATGTGGGCAGCCTGCGGGACTTCGAGCGGTTCCTGCGCGCCTGCGCCCTCCGTTCACCAGCGGCGCCATCGTTTGACGCCGGCTCAGGCGCCACTGCCATTTCCACCGGGCGGCGAGGCGGCATCCGGGCCCTGGGGCGCCGGGGACGAGCCCTGGGCCGGGCTGCCGCCAGCGGGAGAGGGAAACTGGCTGGCCGGGGCGCTGCCGGGGTCGGGGGATGGCTGCTGGCTGGCGGCGGCGCTGCCGTCGGACGACACGTGCGGGCTGACGGTGGCACCCGGGCGCGGAGGGGAATCGGCGTGGCCCGGGAGCGAAGCCGCCAGCGCCGCGGCGATTTCCTGGGGGAGCCCGTCACTGTCCGACCCCGATGACGCGCCGGGAGGGGATGGAGGCAGGCTCTTGGCCGGGCTGTCGGAATCCGGCGACGGGTGCTGGCCGGGGCTGCCGCCGCCCGGGGCGGGCGCTGCCGGGATGTCGCCGCTGGCCTTGGCCTCGTCAGGATGGAAGATGATCAGATCCTCTCCCAGGGTGACTTTCCCGTGCCGGGACTTGGACTCCGGAAAGGACGCGTACTGGAACCAGACCTTGGGCGGTTCCGGTGCGACATGGAGCTCGAACCCCCACTCCGCCATGCCGGCGGCGTCCTGGAAGTCGTACACCAGACAACCGCCCTCCCGGGTGGGGGTCAGGTACAGCTGGAGGGTCTGCCCCGGGTTGGCCGTGACCATGGTTCCGGCCAGGACCGGTTCGATCTCACGCTGGATTCCGCCTCCCGGGAGATGGGTCTGGACCTCGTACCCGATCAGCATTTCGGTGGGAGCCCCGTGCTCCCGGAGGGTGAAGCTCCGGGCCCGGCCGGATTCGTTGACGATTTTCTGTTTCAGCGGTTTCCAGTCGCCCGCATGGGCCAGGATGGCGGCGGCCGCGCATGCCAGCCACAGGCGGCCGCCAGCCAGGCGGTGGAACTCAAGGCACTGATTCCCGAACATCTTCACGCAGTCGACTCCCTTCAGATCGTGGTCCATCCCGGGCGGCAGCCTCCTGGGGGAGCCTGCCTCGAGTGAGCCTGTATGTAATATTTATTGTCGCTCGAGAACGATAAGTTTCCGGAATTTTCGATTCCAGGCCAGATCCGCTCTCAATCCAAGAGCACCTGGCAACCCGGAGCGCCCCAAAAAACCAGAAATGAGTTGGCAATCAGTCTCTTCAGTTGAGGCTTTTGAATTCCCGATCCACCTGCGAAGATCAAGCAATCCATCCGCAACACCCTGCCCCAGGCACCGCCCTCCCGACGGCACCAGGGGGCTCCTATGGTTCGTGCAGCCATCCGTTGCCGTACCGCCCGCCCCATCCAGGAGGATCTCGTGAATCGCCATGACCGGCCCGCCCAGCTTGCCAGCCTCAGCGCCCTGAGCCTGGCCCTGGTGGTGAGCTGCACCCCCAGCGGCGCGCCCAGCACTTCCACCCCGCTTCCGACCCGGCTGGTCCTGGTCGCCGGGACCCCCTCGGGCCTCGGCAATGTGGACGGCCCCAGGGCCGCCGCCAAGTTCAGCGAGCCCGCCGGCGTGGCCACGGACGGAGCCGGGAACCTCTACGTGGCGGATTGCTGGAACGGGGCCATCCGCATGATCAGCCCGGCCGGGGTGGTGACCACGGTGGCGGCGGACCGGACCTTCGACACTCCCTTGGGCGTGGCCGTGGTCGGCACCACCATCTACGTGGCGGAGGCCGGGGAAGCACCCGGGTCCGGGAACATCTTGGCCTTCCAGACCGGGACGACCCTTTCCAGCCAGCCCCAGCCCCTCGCCAGCAACAATCCTTTCTCCCATCCCGTGGCCGTCGCCGTCGACAGCAGGACGGGGGCCGTCTTCGCGGCGGACTTCAGCGGCCAACAGGTCTATATGCTGCCGTACCCGGGCGCCAGCTGGACGCCCATGGCCGTGCCGGCAGACGGCGGCTATGGCAATCCCAACGGCGTGGCCGTGGACGCCGACGACAACGTCTACGTGGCCGACCCGACCCAACAAGCCGTCTATGAGATCGCCTGCACGGCCACGAGCCCGGCGTTGACCTACGCGACCACGACGACGAGCCTCCCCGGCGCCTTCGGGGCCCCCATCAGCGTGGCGGTGGATGCCTCCGGCGACGTGTTCCTGGCCGATGCCGGCAGCAATGGCGTGCTCGAATACGTACCGGGCGCCGGCGCCCCGGACACCGGCACCACGACCCTGATCGCAGGGGGCGGCGGCCATCCCGGCGCCCAGGACGGCACGGGCCCCATGGCCCTCTTCGCCTTCGACTATACTAACGATGTGGGCGGCTTGACCCTGGACGCCCATGGCCATGTCTACGTGGCGGACGCGCTCAACAACACCATCCGCGAGGTGGCCCCCGGGATGTCCGGCGGAGTGCCCAGCGCCGCCGCCACCACCGTCAGCACCGTGGCCGGGAGCGCCGTGGTGCAAGGTTACGCCGATGGCCCCGGCGCCGCAGCGACCTTCGCCTTCAGTGACCCCCCCTACACGGACGCCAGTGCCCCGCCGCTCCCCGTCAGAAACGACTTCAGCTTGGGGGATGCCCTCGCCAACGTGGCCGTGGATGGGTCCGGGAATATCATCCTGGCCGACAGTTTCAACGGGTTGATCCGCAAGATCACCCCCCAGGGCGTGGTGAGCAGCCCGGCGGGGGATGCAGCCGCCACGGGTCCTGAGGGGGACGGGCTGGGCGCCGCGGCGATCTTCGACGGCCCCTGCGGGGTGGCCGTGGCCCCCAACGGGACCGTGTACGTGTCGGATGCGAGCGCTGGTTCCATCCGCGCCCTCACACCCGACGTCTCGGGCGCATACCAGGTGGCCACCCTGGAGCCCGTCGGCACCTTCACCGGGCCCGTGGGGCTGGCCCTGGATGCCTCGGGCAACCTCTATGTGGCTTGTGCAGGCCTGGGCGGCCAGGTGGTTCCCGGCGTCTACATGCTGAACACCGCCGCGGCGACGCCTCCGCCGGTCACCGCCGTGTGCACCGAATTCCTGCCCGGCGCCACGGCGTTCAGTCTGCCCATCGGCGTGGCCGCGAACGCCCAGGGCATGGTCTACGTGACGGATTACCTTCACGATGTCGTGGTCCAGATCACCCCCGGCGCCCCCAGCCACGGACAGCCCACCTGGACCGGTTCGGTGCTGGCGGGACGGGTGGACGATGGCGGCTACGGCGACGGTCCGGTCGGCACCAACGCGCTGTTCTACGGCCCTGCGGGCCTGGCCCTGGACCCGGTTTCCGGGTACCTGTTGGTGGCGGACCTCAGCAACAACGTCGTCCGCGTCATCAATCCCAGCGGCGACGTCAACGTCGGCACCGCCGTGGGCACCCATGGCGCGGAGGGGAGCGTGCCCGGGCTGCTGCCATCCAGCCTCCTGTATCCCATGGGCCTCGCCGTGAACCCGCTGACCCGTGCCCTGGTCATCACCGTCCCGGACGCGGTGTTCCAGACCGAATAGCGCCCCGGAGGCTTCTTGACCGGAGGCCTTGACGATGGACAGCTTTATTGCTGAAAGCTGCCCAAGCGGTTGGTTGCACCATTCCCACCTGGCGTCGATATCTCCGCGATCTCCGCGTCCATCCGTTGAGGCGGGCTCAAGGTGCGCTTCCCAGCGCCTCCAGCGAGCGCTTGGCCAGCTCCGCCAGTTCCTCCCCCGGGCATGGGCCGCCCCGGGCCAGCGCAGCCTCCGCACCCCGCACCCCCAGCAACAGCCGGGGCATGGCGTAGGCGCCGGCCAGGCCGGCCAGACGGTGCAGGGCGGACCAGGCCAGGGCTGGGTCGGCCGTGTCCGCCAGGCAGGATTCCACCGAGGCACGGCAAGCGCCCAGGCCCAGGAGCCAGGTTTCCGCTCCCAGGTCGGCCTTGAGCCTGGCCACCCTGAGGTGGTCCACCAGGCAGGGCCCCAGCGCGCCGGGAACCGCACGCCCCGCTTCGCCCGGGACCGTGCCCAGCAGCTCGGCCAGGCGGGCCCGGCGCAGGGGCTTGGGCACGGCCCCCTGCATCCCGGCGTCCAGGCAGGCCTGGACATGGGAGCTCTCGGTATCGGCCGAGGCCAGGAACACCGGCAGCCCGGCCTGGCGCGGATCCGGCAGCGCCCGCAGGCGCCGGAGCCATTCCAGCCCGTCCAGGTCCGGCATGTGCAGATCCAGCAGCACGGCATCCACCGGCTCGGTCCGCACCAGCTCCAGGGCCCGGGCGCCGTCGGCCGCGGCCAGGGTCCGGTGCCCCAGGCCCGCCAGCAGCCCCTCGGCGACGATGCGGTTGGCCTCCAGGTCGTCCACCACCAGGACCCGCAGCGGCCGCCGGGCCGGCACCGGCCCAGGCGCCTCCGGTGGCGCGGCCGGCTCCAGTTCCACGGCGAAACGGAAAGCGCAGCCTTGCCCGGGCCGGGACTCCAGGCTCAGGGCGCCGCCCATGGCCGCCACCAGGTCCCGGCTGATGGCCAGGCCCAGGCCGGCGCCCCCGTGCCAGCGCCCGGCGCTGCCCTGCTCGAAGGCGGCCCAGATCCGTTCCTGGTCCTCCGCGGCCACGCCCGGCCCGGTGTCGCGCACGGTGAAGGCGCAGCGGATCCGGGCCGGCACGCCTTCCAGGGGCGTGGTCTCGAGGCTGAGCGTCACCTCCCCCCGCCCGGTGAACTTCACGGCATTTCCAGCCAGGTTGAGCAGCACCTGGCCCAGGCGCAGCGCATCTCCCGCCAGGGCAGGGGCCAGTCCGGCGGGCAGTTCCACCCGCAGGGCCAGATCCTTGGCCCGCGCCTGGGGTTCGAGCACCGCCCGCACTTCCTGCAGCAGGGCGGCGGGGCTGAAGGGCTCCCGCGCCAGCTCCAGGCGCCCCGCCTCGATCCGGGACAGGTCCAGCACATCGCCCAGCAGCCGCGCCAGCTGCTCCCCGCTGCGGGACACCAGTTCCAGGATCTGGACCTGTTCGGGCAGCAGCGGCCCCCCTTCCAGGATCTGCACGCCGCCCAGCACGCCGTTCAGGGGGGTGCGGATTTCATGGCTCATCACCGCCAGGAAGCGGCTCTTGGCGGCATCGGCCCGGCGCGCCTCCCGCTCCGCCGCCTGGCGCTCGGCGACCTCCTGCCGCAGGTCCTGGCGCAGGGCGAAGTCCCGCCTCGCGAACCGGTTCAAGGAAGCCCGGAAGGCCCAGCCGACGCCGATGGCCAGCAGGAGATTGACCAGGGTCAGCTGGACCATCGTCCCGCCCAGCCCGTACCGGGCCGCCTGGTCCCACAGCAGGAGCGCCGCGCCCACCCCGCTCCAGAGCAGCGCCAGGCGCAACGGGATCGCGACCATCGCGAAGGCCACCAGAGGCAGCGCCGGGAACACCAGCCCGGCCGAAGGCCGCTCGAGCGCCATGGCGTGCTCCACCAGCCGGGTGGCGACCAGGAACAGGATCACCAGCAGGATGGCGGCCTGGGCCCGGCGCTCGGGCCAGGAGGGCGGGCTGGCCCAGGCCACGGCTCCCAGGCCGAGCGCCGTGCAGAGGCGCAGGACCAGCGGAACGCGCCACAGGGCCCCGCCCCCGGCGGCCTGCCAGGCGGGGTAGAACACGGCGGCGTACAGGACCCCGGCGATCAGGGCGACGGCGCGCAGCTGGAGGCACAGGCGGGGCCAGGACTCGATCCGGAAGGCACGCTCCCGGTCCGGATCCAGGAACTCTCCGGTCCAGCGTGACAGGGAGGGGGCGCGAGGTCCGGTCACGGCATCACTCGCCCAGGCGGTAGCCGTAGCCGGGCACGGTGAGCAGCAGCCGGGGATGGCCCGGGTCCGCCTCCAGCTTGCGGCGCAGGCGCGAGACCAGCACGTCCACGCTGCGCAGGGAGGCGGCCTGGCCTTCGGGGGAGACCGCCTCGGCCAGCTCGGCCCGGCACAGCGCGCGCCCGCGGGCCTCCGCCAGCTCCGCCAGGATCTCGTATTCACCCCGGGTCAGGGCCAGGGGCGCGCCGGATTCCAGCAGCACCTGCCGGCGCCCCCGGTCCAGCCGGTAGCACCCCAGGGCCTCCACCGCCGCGCCGCCGCCCGGGCCGGAGCGGCGGAGCAGGTTGCGCACCCGGGCCAGCAGCTCCCGGGGGTCGAAGGGCTTGTCCAGGAAATCGTCCGCGCTTCCTTCCAGGGCCCGGACCCGGTCCTCGGCCCGGCAGGTGAGGATGACCACCGGCAGGTTGAGCCGGCGCAGTTCCCGGGCCAAGCCCAGGCCATCGCCGTCCGGAAGGTTCAGGTCCACCAGGGCAAGGTGCGGTGCCTCGCGCGCCGCCAGGGCCCGGGCCTCGGCCAGGGTGGCCGCCTCCTGGACCTGGAACCCGGCCTGGCGCAGGTAGGCCGCCAGCAGCAGCCTCTGGGCCAGTTCGTCCTCCAGGAGCAGGATGCGGACCGAAGCGGACACGGGGTCACCTTGGGGGGATGCGATCGTCGATATTAACACGGCATTAATCCCCGGTTGGGCCGGCGTTGACCGGTCCGCTTTATCCTTTTCCACCCCCTGTTCCAGAACAACTTCAGCGTGCCCAAGGAACCCCTCCAGCGCCTTCCAGCGGAAGTCTCATTCCGGAGAAAAAGCCATGAAAGACCAAAGCTCTTGGATACGGTACGCGCTCGATCCTCTGCCGTTCCTGGCCCTCGCCTTGGCCGTGCTCTTCACTGCCTGTTCCTCCAGTCCCACCCCGGCCCCGTCCCCTTCCATCAGCGCCTTCACCCCCGCCAACAGCCCCATCACCGCGGGCCAGAGCGCCCTGGTCACCGCCATCTTCAGCAACGGCTCGGGAACCGTGGACAATGGGATCGGGCCGGTGGCAAGCGGTGTTCCGTTCAGCACCGGGATGCTCCAGACGACCACCACCTTCACCCTGACGGTGACCAGTTCCGTCGGCAGCGCCAGCCAGAAGGCCACGGTCACCGTGGTGGCCGATCCCACCGAGCCGGTGGTGACCGTCGCCAGCGCCCTGACCGCCGGGGCGTCCGCCACGGCCTCGGTGCCGGCCCAGGATGGCTGCACCTACGGGTGGACGGTCAACAATGCCACCAATGTTTCCGGGGCCACCGCCCCGACCGTCCAGTTCACGGCCGGCAGTTCGGGCTATGTGCAACTGGCCTGCGTGGTCACCAACAGCCTGAACACCCCCTCCACGCCCGGCTGGGGCATCGCCCAGGTCGTGCCCGCGCCGGTCACGCCGGCCGTCTCGGCTCCCGCCGCCGTCACCGCCGGCCAGACCGGGTGCACCGCCAGCGTGCCCGCGGTGGACGGCGACGCCTACGCCTGGAGCATCACCGGGGGCAACATCACCGACGGCGCCCAGAACTGCACCGTGACCTACACCGCGGGCGCCTCGGGGAGCGTCCAGCTCTCCTGCGTCCTCATCAACGCCGCCGGCACCCCTGCCAGCGCGGGCATCGCCAATTCGATCATCGAGTCCACTCCGGCCGCGCCGGCGATCAGCACTGCCTCCGGCTTCACCGCTGCGACCACCGGGACGGCCTCGGTGACGCCCCTGAGCGACTGCACCTATGCCTGGACCCTTTCCGGCGGCACCTTCATCGGCGGCAGCACCGGATGCTCAGTCTCCTTCGCGGTGAACCCGGTCTCGCCTCTGGTCCTGGGCTGCACGGCCACCAACCTGCTCGGCATGTCCAGTCCCGCCGGGACGGTTTCCGTGCCGGTCACCTTCACCAACGACCAGGTGTTGAGCGCGCTCAACCTCAATATCGACACGCCGCCCCTCCAGGGCGCCAACGGCCAGACCCTGACCGACAACGACCAGCCCCTGGGCAAGCCGGTGGTCAATCTGCACCAGATCATGAACCTGTTCGAGACCGATCCGGCCAACGGCCCGAACCTCACGGTCGCCGACGGATCGGAAACCTACACCGCCAGGACCATCGCCTCCCCCAGTGAGCTGTCCGGCTACCAGATCCAGATTCCAGTGGCCGCCGACCTGAATGGAGACGGCAAACAGGAGGTGGTCCTGGTGTGCCTGCCCGGGCCCGGCCACACCAACGACCACATCGGCGTGTTCAGGATCACCGGCGGGGCCGCCCAGACCGCGGCGTTCGTGCGCAGCTTCTCCTGGGCCCCCGCGACCATGGGCACGGGCTCGACCCGCGACTGGTATTTCAAGATCAGCGTCGCCGCCGGCGACCTGACCGGGTCGGGCACCGACAACATCGTCATCTGGGCGGACGGCACCCTGTTCGTGCTGGATGCCACCCTGACCCCGTACGCCCTGAGCGCGTCCGACAGCACCGTCACGGCCGTCAACGGCGCCCCGCTGCTGTGCGTGACCTGCGCCGACCTCGACCACACCGGCAACTCGGAAGTGATCCTGGTCAATGGCGGCTATGATTCCGGCACTGCGGCCCAGATCTCCATCTACCAGTTCTCGGTCACCGGCCAGGGAGCCGGCGCCTTCACCCATCTGGTGGACAGCGTCCCGGTGACCATGGGGGGCGTCTCGCTGCGCTCGGCCAACGTGAAGGCCGGCGATCTCGCGGCCGACGGCAACGTGGAGGTGGTGCTGTGCGGCGTGCGGGCGGACCAGGATGAGATCCGCACCATGATCATGCAGGTTTCGGTCAGCAACGGCGCATGGACGGCGGCCTTCCTCCCCGCCTGCATGGATGAGGACCTGGTGAGCACGATGGAGGGCTTCATCAACCCCAACGGCGGCGTCTGGAAGGATTGGACGGCCCTGGATTCCGCCATTCCGCCGCTCGCCCTGGGCGACCTGGACGGGAGCGGCCAACTGGAGATCGTCGCCGACACCGACGTGCTGAGCTACACCGCCGCCACCTCCAGCGCCGCCGCGACCCTCTCCTACGCCTACGACAGCACCAGCCACCATGCGCTCTGGGGTGATGTCACGTACACCTATGGCACGGGCGTCGACCCCACCCGGGCCAACCGGCGGGCGAACACTGCCGCCTACAACCAGTGCGGGCTCGGCCTGGTGAACCCCGGCGCTTCCGCCCAGAAAGAGATCTACATGCTGGACATGTACGGCAACGATTTCCGCCGCTACTACTACGACCCGACGATCAAGGAGATCCGCCAGGGGGCCAACGTCCCCATCGGGAACCAGGCGTCGGTCGCCTTCCCGTTCATGTGCATGGTGGATCTCACCGCCAACACCACCATGGTCCAGTACATCGGCCACGGCCTGGTGTACTCCAATCCCATCCCCACCGTCGTGCTGGCCTCCTCGCCCTACTGGGACAACATGGGCCAGAACATCGGCAACTGCTTCACGGAGTTCGGCCAGTCCGTGGGCGGATCGGTGGGCGGCGGCGCGACCATCGGCTTCTCCGAAGGCGCCACGGTCGGCGCCAAGATCACCATACCCATCGTGTCCAACGGCGAGCTGGAGGTCAAATGCACCGTCCAGGAAAGCTGGGACTTCGCCTACCAGGTCACCTACGGCTTCGTACGCAACATCGCCTACGACACCTACGCCGGCACCCATGCGGTCCTGTTCGCCGCCGTGCCCATCGACGTCTACGCCTACCAGTGCACCGAGGCTGGCCAGGGCTCCCAGCTGACCGTGGGGCAGATCGTCTACATCAAGCAGGCCCGGCCCGCCCAGCTGCAGTTCACCGACGTGGACTACTACAATGAGCACTGCGGCTTCAATCCGCCCATCGGTTCCAGCATCCTGCCCATGACCCTGGGCGCGCCCCACACCTACCCGAGCCAAAGCGCCGCGGCCGGCCTGGTGTCCACCGACCCGACCCAGGCCTTCCTGCTGAGCAACGCCCAGTCCGGCATCCTCCCCGAAGGCAACCTGGTCAACAGCATGAGCTATGCCACCAGCCTCAACCAGGGAGTATCCGCCAGCTACTCCACCAGCATCACCGGGGAGTGGGAAGCCTCGTTCGCGCTCCTGCTGGGAGGCTCCACCTCGGCCAGCATCGGGTTCACCATCAATTCCGAGGTCGACCTGGGCACCTCGATCATGGGCAGCGTCGGCGGTTTGCCTGCCGCGTACTATGGATCCGACACCATCTTCCAGTGGGGCATCTTCTCCTATACCGCTCCCCTGGGAAGCGGCGGGGTCAAGGTGATCTCCTACTGGGTGCAGTGACCATTCCGCCGCCTCCCGGATCATTCGGCGGGCTGAAAACCCTTGTGGCCGGTCTGCCAGAGCAGAAACGCGTACTGGCTGGCGAAGTTGGCGAACGTGGCCGCTTTCTCTTCGGTGAAGTGGCCGCTGCGGTAATTGACCTTCATCAGAACCGGTTTCCCGGAACTGCTGGCCCGTTGCATGGCCGCCACGAATTTCCCTGGCTGCCACGGTGCCACCCGCGGGTCGTTCCAGCCGGCCACCCCCAGGATGGCGGGGTACCTGACCCCGGGCTGGACGTGCTGGACCCCGTCCATCTCGAACAAGGCCTGGCAGCCCATCGGGTCCTGGACGCTGCCGAATTCCGGCGTGTTGGCCGGACCGTTGGCGGAGAATTCCAGGCGCATGGCATTGGCGCAGCCGACATTGCAGACCGCGGCCCCGAACAGGTCCGGACGTTCGGTGGTGGCACGGCTGATCAGGATGCCCCCGGCGCTGGTCCCGGTCCCGCCCAGCCGCTGGGGACTGGTGTAGCCGTGCTTGACCAGGTATTCCGCGCAGGCAATGTAGTCTTTCCAGGTATTGGGCTTGGTCACCTGGAAGCCGCCCTTGTACCAGGCCTCGCCCTTCTCGTCCCCGCCCCTGGGGTGGGCATAGGCGAGCACGACCCCATGCAAGGCGATGGAATGCAGCACGCTGAAGCCCGGCTTGGTGCCGCTGCCGTAGGCGCCATAGCCCTGGAGGATGCAGGTGCTGCTCCCGTCCAGGGGCATGCCCCGCTGGTGAATGATGGAGAGTGGGACCAGGGTGCCGTCATGGCTGGGCGCCTCCACCTCCTCCACCACCAGGGATTCGAAGCCCGGATAGGCGATCGCCGTGTTGAAGCTGCTTTTGACCAGGGTCCCCCGTTCGCCGTCGAGGTCATAGAGGGTCATGGGGGCGGTCCATGAGCTGATGGACACCAGGCACTGGTTGCTGCCGGTATCGGGACAGGACAGCCCCACGGTGCCGGAGGCCGGCAGCATGATCGCGGAGGATTTCCCCGTGGCCGGGTCGAATTTCAGGATGCGCCCGGTGATGCCATTGGAATACACCAGGAACAGGTAATCCCGGGTCCGGGTCAAAGACTGGATCAAGTCCGTCGCTTCGGGCAGGACCGTTTCCGCGTGGTCCCAGTCCGGCTCCTGCAGCCGGGTCCGGACCAGCTTGTACCTGGGCGCGCCGGCGTAGGTCACCGCGTAGACCTGGTCGCCGAACACGCTCAGGCCCCGGACCAGGTGGTCCGCAGGGGTGCAGAGGACCTTCCACTGGACCTTCGGCTGCGCCAGTTCCGTGGCCGGGGCATAGAACAGGCGCAGGTCATTCTGCACCGTGAACACCCGGCCGAACAGGTAGTCGTGGCAGGCTTCGCGCACGTAGGCCACCGGACGCTCCTTGGCGCTGATCCCCAGTTCCGGGTCGCTTTCATTGCTGAAGAAGTCGCGATCCTGGGCGACCTCGGCACCCAGCGTGTGGATCCGGGTCTTGCGGTTCAACTCGATGTCCATCGCCTTGATGTCCGTCACCCTGCCGGCGTCGTAGAAGAAGGAACGGTTGTCCGGCGCCCAGCCGATGGGCCCGAAGGATGGATAGATCCGTTCCGGCAACAGGACCCGCCGGGCCACGTCCAGGATCCGGATCTCCGAGTATTCCGCCCCGCCCGCGGAGAAACCCATGGCCACATAGCGGCCGTCAAAGGAGGGAATGAAGTCCTGGATCGTGGTCGTCGCCCCCGCCTGGTATCCCGCCGGGTCGAACAGCAGCTGGTCGGGGCCGTTCCAGCCCTCCCGGCAGAACAGCCGGCCCACGTTCTCGCCGCCCAGGGTCTTCTTGAAGAAGACCCGGCCATTTTCCACCGAGATGGCCGAGTAGGTCGCGGACTGGAGCCGGTCCAGGGCCAGCCATTCCCGGACCAGGCCATCCTTGCCGGGAATCTTCGCCAGCAGGCCATCGGTCAGGTCGGCCTGGGCCTTGAACCAGGCCTGGACATCCAGGTCCTTGAGGTTCTCCAGCCAACGCAGGGGGTCGGGGTAGGCCTTGCCGAAATAGGTGTCGGTGACCGCAACCGTCCGGGTGGGCGGGTAATGCCACTGGGCGCGGGAAGGCAGCCCTGCCAGGCAAAGTACGGCAATGATGGCGAACCGGCTCAAGCGTCACGGTCCTTTCAGCAGGTGCCCGGCTTCAAATGGCGCAAGTTGCAGTGGACCCATGCTCCGGTCCATCCACCCGCCTAGGCCCCGCCGGGAAGGGGTCGGCACATGGCCGCAGCATATCACCCGAGGGACGCACAGGCAAGGACCAAGAACCGGCGTAATCGTTCGGGTTACCCCAAAACGGCTACGGTCGGAATGAGGGGACCTGAACGATCACGAACCGACAAAGCCAAGGCCCGGTTCAAACCGGGCCTTGGGTCACCAAACCGGACGGTATGCGCTGTCAGCGCTGATGGTTACTCCGTGAACTGCCTGTGGGCAGCCTGGGGATCCGTTTGCGCTGGCTGGTCGTTGCTGTCCTTCGCATCGGTGCGGTCGTCGAGCATGAAAGCCGCGACCTGGGTCGGGGCGGCGGACAGTTCCAGGGTCCGGGCAGCAGGAGCCGGGGAGGTGGTGGCGATGACGGTAGTGAGGATGAGAGACAACATGATTGCTCCTTGAAATTTGGAAGGGGAATTGGCGGTTATTCCGTGAACTGCCTGTGGGCCGCGTGGGGATCAGGCATCTGGGTCTGCTGATCGTTGCTGTTCTTCGGAGCGCCTTGGTCATCGGCCATGATGGCCGTGGACTGGACCGGGGCGGCGGACCATTCCAGGGCCCGGGCGGCAGGAGCCGGAGCGGCGGTGGCGATGACGGTAGTGAGGATGAGTGACAACATGGCTTTTCCTTCGGAGAAGAGGGGAGGATACGCTTCCCGGATCGGGATGTCCCCCGGTGTTGGATTCAGGGTCCGGAGCAGTGCCCAGGGCTGCCGCCGGGTACGCCCCGGGACCCGCAAAAGAACTCACGACTGACAGGTGTGGGATGGCCGGGAGCCTCCTCCCAGGCTGCACCCCAAGGGCCGCGCTGTTTCCCGCCGCGGCCAACGGCCAGGGTCACCGAACCGGGAACAGGCCCGGAGGACGGCAGCCCGCACGCCCCGCCGGTCTCAGATCCGCAGCACGCACACTCTGGCCAAGGGCGCCGGATAGCGGGCTGGCAGGGAAGTCACGGGATGACTGGAGCAGGACGAAAGCCTGACCGAGTCCGCCGGCAAAGCCTGGACGAGAAAATCAGGCCAAGGCCTCGGCTCCTTGCCAGGTTCCTGGCTCCGCGCGGCAAGGTCCACCCGGCTGGGCACCAGCGCACAGCTCGCGATGATGTGCCTGGCGTGGCATGGGCAAGGTTGATTCCCGGACGGGGCCTGATCCCCGCCGGAGCTGATGGCGCCGAGCTTCCATTCGCAGCCTTGCGAAGACCGTGACGGGGTGGCAGCCGACCCCGCACCAAGCCCCGTAAGGACTAACGCGATGATGGAAAGAACCAGCAGGATGCGTCGCACTCGATCAACCTCAAGCGGAAGGTAAGGCAAGAATCCTCAAGGCGCAATATTGGATTTACCTTTTACCGGTCAAACCGTGTAAACTCTTTGAGGCCGCAAGCGACCTGGAAGGGTTGCGTGTTACTCGCAGCCTGTGCCCTGGTGGCCGACCTTGACGATGACCCCGGCCGGGTCAGCCTCCACGATCCAGAGGCAGTTCATGGCTTCCTTGGGGGCATGTTGCAGCCCGGTGTAGAACGGGTGCTCCCGCAGTTCCCGGGCTGCCGCGGCCTCCAGCATGTCTTCGGTGGGCTGGATGTCCCACACGTAGGTGACATTGCCGTCCGGCATGGAGACGGTCCGGGTGGCGGGCCCCCAGTCGGCGGGCAGGCGGTCCACCTTCGTGCCCACCAGGCCCGCGAGCCGGCCCGATACCACGGGCGCCGGGGGCGTGCAGCCCAGGACGGCCAGGGTGAGGATAGTACCGAGAATCCGCTTTCCGGTCATGCCTGCTCCGAATGGTGAGGTAGGGAATCATCCTAGCAGCCGTTGCGGAGCAGGTGCCGCCGGGCTGCCAGGATCAGGCCGGGGTGGCCGGGGCCGGATCCGGCAGGCGGCGGCCCGAACCTCCCGGGACCCGTCGGCGGACAGCAGGCAGGTGTTGTTGAATTATTGCACCAGCAATGCATCCGCTGGCCGGCCTTGGCCAAGGGCAATCCGAGGGGCACGTTTGATTAAATACACATTCACAGGGCGGGACGGGCCCGGCTCCAGGCGGCTTCCCGTCCCCGCCGGGCTTCGACTCCCATCCCTCTGACTGGCGCGGCCAGGTGCCAGCGGCTCCACCCGGGCGCCTGACACCGGGATTCAGCCTTTCCGGGCGTTGTACACCATCCGGCCGCTGGCCCGGAAGGTCCGGAACAGCTCCACCGCCTCGTCCCGCAGAAGCCCTTCCTGCACGGTGATGCCCCGCCTGGCCAGTTCCCTTGCCCAGTCCGGGTGGATGGGGCCCTCGTCGAACCCGGTGAGCTCCTCCAGCTCAGGCCCGCTGCCGGGAATGGCCAGGGCGCGCACGCCCGACCACAGGAGCGCGCCGTAGCACTGGACGCAGGGGCGCCAGTTCACCACCAGCTCGAGGTCCGGCAGACCCGGGCCGCCCAGGTCGTGGACGCCCAGCCGCCTCTGGGCCAGGGCCAGCGCCATCACCTCCGCGTGGGCGCTGGAGCAGCCGCAGGCCACCACCCGGTTCACGCCCACGGCAACCATCCGCCCGGTATCCCGCTGGAACACCCCGGCGGCGAACGGCCCGCCGGTGTCCCGCTGGAAGTTCTGGCGGGCCAGGTCGAGGATCAAACGCATCCGGTCCCCGGCGTCCGGGAACAGCTCGGGCAAGGACGCCAGGTGGGGGCCGATCCAGCCGGGCAGGGAGAGGTGGAAGTCGAACGGTTGCGGGTCCATGGTCCGTCCAGCATACGCGCTTCGGGAACGCGCCTCTGGCCCCTGCAGGTGGCGGACACGGGCTGCATCTGGGCGGTCTCCCCGGGCGGCTGGACACGGCTGGTCCAATGGCCGGAGGAACCGGCGCCGGGCGAAGCCCAGACCGAGGGGAAGGCCGGTCAGGGAGCAACCGGCCCGATGTTATTAGAATCCATTACAATCGAACCATTCGTGGTCAGAACCCGGCCTTGGACGGTCGCTGCGGTATCCAGCGTGATGATGCCTTGAGCCATGAGATTGCCCTGGAACGCGGTGTTCGGGGCCAGCGTCACGGAACTGCCCACCAGCCAGAACACATTGCCGGACTGGGCATGGTTGAGGAGGGTCACGCTGCTCGAGCTTGCGGTCGTGAGCGTGGATCCGATCCGCATGACAAAGACGGCGCCGGGGTCGCCCGAGGCGTCGAGCGTCAGGTTCCCGGTCAGCTGGGCCGCCGCTGAAAACGAGTAGACGCCGGGAGCGAGGGTCAGCCCGCCAAGATTCGTGCCGCTCAAGTTCGTGGTGGAGGCCAGGCCCAGGTAATGGCCATAGGCCGTCGCCAGGCCGGCCTGGGCCTGGGCCGCGACCGCACCGCCATTGAAGACCTGCCCCGTCGCAACGCCTGGCGGGAACCCCGAGACCGCGGTCCCGGGGTACACGCCGATATTCCCGATGACAGCGGTGGGACCCATATTCTCGATGGACGTGCCGGCCAGGACCGCCATCATCCCCAGGTCGGCGCCGGTGGTGAAGGTCCAGACATAAGGGGCGGCCAGCGGGGTGCCCGCCAGATCCTCGGCGGCGGTGGTGAGGGTGGCGGTGCATACGGTGAAGGACGGAAGCTGGGTTCCCGCAGCCAGCGTGAAGGTCGCCAGGTTGCCGGTGGGACCATAGGAAACCGTGCCCGCCGCGGGGGTTCCGGCCGGGCATTCCAGGGTGAAGCTGGCGGCGCCAAGGGAGGCAGGGGTCATCGCCTCGCTGAACGCGGCCGTGATGGTCGTCGTGGCCACCGGGACATTGGCGGCGCCATTGGCCGGGGACAGGGAGCTTGCCGTCACCGTGGGCGCCGGATCCGGCTGCGCCGAATTGCCGCTGCTGTAGCAGCCTTCCATGAGCAGGGTGCCCAGGATCAGCGAGCAGCAGGTCAGGCCCGATTGAAGCCTTCTGGCTATTTTCATGCAACCTTCTTTCTTGATATTGGATTCTAGAATAAGTGAATACCAGTATCCGGTGTAAATATCGTAATTGTTTGGGTTATTTCCGAGACAGAGGGGAAAACTACGTTATTGCCATATTCATGAAATTATGCTATCTTGAAAATTATCAAGAGCTGGGTGCCAGCTTAAACATTATATCACAACGTACATTACTTCATGGAAATGAACTTTACGCCGCAGCCATCAGGAGACATCGTCCGGCGGCGCGAATTCAATTCGTGGCACCTGCGGCGGCCCTGAGCCCGACGCTGGTCGGGACGTAGGCGACCATTGAACGTGTCATCGAAACGAAACCGCTGCCACGTCGCTCTCGAGGCTTTTTGCGGCTCTTCGCCTTCCGGAGTGGGTAACCTCCGGTTAAAACCGGGCCATTCGGGGTTCCAGGTCACCATGATGGCACCTCCGGCGGAGACCTCGAACATGGGATGGGATCGGCCGTGAACTGGC
>Ga0181516_10000843_pt1 | contig 25333 bp, 20 predicted proteins | sample PEATcosm2014_Bin_25_FD_121104 | JGI IMG/M metagenome (GOLD analysis project Ga0181516, IMG submission 121104) | Peatland microbial communities from MTU Mesocosm Facility, Houghton, MI, USA - PEATcosm2014_Bin01_10_metaG | ecosystem: Environmental > Terrestrial > Soil > Wetlands > Peat | place... | reverse complement strand
TCACCAGATGGCCATCGACATAAGCATCGAGGCCCGCATCAAGCACGAGCAGGCCGTCAAGGCCAACGGCGGTCATAGCAACATCATGCAGGGCCTCGATTTCTGGGCCCCCAACATCAACATCTTTCGCGATCCGCGCTGGGGCCGCGGCCAGGAAACCTACGGCGAAGATCCTTTCCTGACTGCGCGCATGGGCGTCGCCTTCGTCACCGGTATGCAGGGTGACGATCCGCGCTACTACCGCGTCATCTCCACACCCAAGCACTACGCCGTGCATAGCGGCCCCGAGTCAACCCGCCACATGGCCGATGTTACCGTCAGCAAGCACGACGAACTCGACACTTACCTGCCCGCCTTCCGCGCCACCGTCACTGAAGCCAAGGCCGACAGCGTCATGTGCGCCTACAACAGCATCAACGGCGAACCCGCCTGCGCCAATGAGTTTCTTCTTGAGGATCAGCTGCGCGGCAAGTGGGGCTTTCAGGGCTACGTCGTCTCCGACTGCGGTGCGGTCCGCGACATCTTCAAAGGTCACAAGTATCAGCCCACGCAGGCCCAGGCTTCAGCCATCAGCCTGCAACGCGGCATGGATAATGAGTGCATCGACTTTCGCGCCAAGGTCCACGACGACCACGACTATCGCCCCTACATCGACGCCGTGCAGCAAGGCTTCCTCAAAGAGAGCGAGATTGATACCGCGCTGGTGCGCCTGTTTACCGCGCGCATGAAGCTCGGCATGTTCGACCCGCCCGACATGGTGCCCTACTCGAAGATCGACGAAAGCGAACTCAACAGCGCCCCGCATCGCGCCCTTGCTCTCAAGTTGGCCAATGAGTCCATGGTCCTGCTCAAGAACGATGGAACGCTTCCTCTGAAGACCTCCGGCCTCAAGATCGCCGTCGTCGGCCCGCTCGCCGAACAGACCAAGGTCCTTCTCGGCAACTACAACGGCATTCCCACGCACACGGTCTCCATTCTCGAGGGCATCAAAGCGGAATTCGCCGGCGACTCCATCAACTTCGTTCCCGGCACCGGCTTCCTCAGCAAGCGCACCGGGCCCGTGCCTGCGGACCTGCTCTCCACCGATGGCAAGCCCGGCGTTAAAGTCAGTTACTTCAAGCGCGATATCGTCTCCGCCGAGATCACCAGCGAAGGTCAACAGGAGACCGCTCCCCTGCTCACGCGCGTCGACCCCACGATTAACATCGACGGCCAATCGGTTCCCGCCGCCGTCGCCAATGTGCAGCCGCTCGCCGTGCGCTGGGAGGCCACGTTTACCCCCAAAGAAACCGGCGACTACAACCTCGGCGTTGAGACCGACGGCTTCGTCCGTGTTTTGCTCGACGGCAAACGCGTCACCAGTGCGAACTATCCTCACGGCATCGAATCGCTCACCGGCCTCGTGCATTTTGAAGCCGGCGTGGCGCGCCAGCTTGTCATCGAATACGACCGCACCGGTAGCGCAGCCCAGCACCTGCACCTCGTCTGGTCCAAGATCGATCGCAGTATCAGTCCCGAGGCTGCCGAAGCTGCACGCAAGGCCGATATCGTCATCGCCGTTGTGGGCATTACCAGCGAGCTTGAGGGCGAAGAGATGACCGTCAACGAGCCCGGCTTCAAAGGTGGAGACCGCATCAGTCTCGATCTGCCTAAGCCCGAGCAGGACCTGCTCGAATCCCTCGCCGCCACCGGCAAACCCCTCGTCGTGGTGCTCACCAACGGCAGCGCCCTCGCCGTCAACTGGGCCAACCAGCATGCCAACGCCATCCTCGATGCGTGGTATCCCGGCGAAGAAGGAGGAGCTGCCGTCGCCCAAACGCTATCGGGCCGCAATAATCCCGCCGGTCGTCTCCCCGTCACCTTCTACAAAGGGGCCGACCAGCTTCCGCCGTTCGAAGACTACAACATGCACGGACGCACTTATCGCTACTTCGAGGGCGCGCCGCTTTATCCCTTCGGCTACGGCCTCAGCTATACGTCGTTCTCCTACAGCGATCTCCGCGTACCCGGCGAAGCGGTCAATGCCGGCGATCCCGTGACCGTCGAGGCCACCGTCACCAACACGGGCAAACTCGCCGGCGATGAAGTGGCTCAACTCTATCTCAGCTTTCCCAACCAGGCCGGTGCGCCCATCCGTGCCCTCCGCTCTTTCGAGCGGATTCATCTCGAGCCGGGCGCCTCACAAAAGGTCTACTTTGAATTGAAACCGCGCGATCTCAGCATGGTCAGCGCTGCCGGCGAGCCCATCATCGCTGAAGGCGACTACACCGTCTCCGTCGGCGGTGGCCAACCCGGCACCTCGTCCCAGGTGATCACAAAGAAGTTCCACATGGACGGAATGAAGACCCTGCCCGAATAGTTGCGAATCCGGCAAACGTCTACCAACCAGGGCGCATCCACCACGGATGCGCCCTTCTTTCTTCCTAGCGACTTACTTCGCCGGAGCTGTCTCAGCAACGCCCATAACTTCACGCATCTTTAAGTACACGGCGTTCGTCCATCCAAATCCGATTTCGTTGGTCGTGTAGCCCGCGCTCACGTGAACATTCGCATTGCCCGACACCACGTTATATTTCTCGCGTATCGTGCCGTCCTGAGCAAATCCCATGTCCACTGTCGCGTTCCATTCGCGCGCTGTCCGGCTGGCATCCTTGCGAAAGCCCGCCGCATTCAGCCCGGCAACCCCGATCCAGTTCGTCGGCGCCCATCCAAACGGCTCGTCCCACTGCATGCCGCTGTTATAGGTGCTCATCGAGAGCCCGCCCGGCCGCTCAAACAGATTCAGTTTCGCCACCATCTGCGTCGCTTCTTCGCGCGTGGCCACGCCCGCCCACAAGGGATACAGCGATGAGATATACGCGTACGTCGATGCCTTGTGCTTCACAAAATCAAAATCCGCGAAGACGCCCTCTTTCGCTTGCCAGAGATAGCGATGCATCGCCGCGTTCCGTGCCTGCGAACGCCGCTTCCACCTCTGCGCTTCTACCGGCTTCCCAAGCAACAGCGCCAGATGCTCCATGTCTCTTTCATATCGATAGAGCAGGCTGTTCAGGCACACTGGCGCATAGTGATGCGTCGCCCCATCAAACGGCTCAAATCTGAAACTCGGATCAAACCCCGACTCCCGCATCGCCCGATCGCCAAGGTAGAAATCGCGCGTCAGTCGATAGCCGCCAGACCACGCCCGCATGCAAACCACGCTCGCATGCACGTCGCAGCTCGTCTGTTTCAGTCGCGCCGCTTCGACCGCATCCGGATGCTCCGCACCCTTCAAGAGAAATGCATCGCCGCCCTCATGCGGATGTGCCACCAGCCACCGAATCACATCGACGTAGTAGCTGCTGTCATCCGCCATCTCCGGCACTGGTCCGCTTCCATAATCGAAGTAGCGCGCGAGGCCGGTGATTCCCGCCTTGTGCTCCGGCCTCTCCCACGTTGAATAATCTTTCTCCGCAAGCGCAAACGCGCGCTCCAGCCAGGTTCGTGCCTCGGCACGGCCTGCAGGCGTAGCCGCAAAGCTCGCCGGATTCTCATACACCGCGCGAATCATCGATGTCAGAAACGGAGGTTGCGACCGCGTCAGATAATAAGTCCGGTTCGCGTTGAGCACGCCGCCATAGTGCTCGATCTCAAAGAGAAAGTTATCCACCATCCCTTTGCCCAGCGCCTCACGGTGGTCCGCTTCCAGTCCGAGCAAGATGAAATAGCTGTCCCACCCATACATCTCATTGAATCGGCCGCCCGGCACCACGTAGGCATCCGGTAGATAAAGCAATCCCTGCGCCGGCAATTCTTCCGGATGCAGATCGCCAATCTTCTCGATGCGCCGCGGCAGCGCTTTCACCTGCACGTGGCACTTCCCTTCGAGCGCCGCCACTTCCGGCGGCGCTTGCACCTCGGCTGGCATGTAGAGCACAGGGTTCGCCGTCACCTTGATGTCGACAAGCGAGTGGCAGTCAGTCATCGACCGGCTCAGTGTGTCCCACGCTCCGTGTATGTAGCGCAACGTTGCGGCGGAGTCAGGCGTGCCGTTCGGTGCAGGACTGGCATCCTGCCCCCACGCATTTGAAACTTGGATTGCGGCGACTGCAAGCAAAAACAAGCGAAACAACTTCATCTCAACTCCGGTTTGCGAGGTCTGGTCGAGCTTTTGAGCGCGCCGATCTCTGGCCGTGAATTCGTAAGGAGTGTAACCTACCCCGCATGAAATCTTCGCGTCTTTCCCACAGCGCGGGAACATTCCTCATGACCTCGGTGTCTACACCAGCACAGTGGTTCCGAATGGGATGAGCGGCGGGCCTTGATATCCCGCTTGGTGCGCTAACCGGCGCGCCAGGCGGTCTCGCCCTCTCGCGCGCAATTACGCCTCCCGGTCGGCGCCGCTGAATTGATTTCCTCGGGAGGCAGGCCATGTTTGAAGACTCCACCTTCGAATCTGCAGGCAGAATTCACACACGTAGCCGCGGTTGGATGATCGCCACTCTCCTCTTCAACGGATCGATCCTGCTCGCGCTGATTCTCATTCCCCTTGTCTATCCAGAAGCGTTGCCGCGCCAGGCGCTGGCTTATCTCCTGACCACGCCGCCTCCGCCACCAACCCCGCCGCCACCGCAGCAGCAAGACACGCGTCCCATGCGCGGCGCGCCGCAAATGCAACAGAGCACTTTGATCGCTCCACCGACAATTCAGCGCCCCATTTTCATTCCCGACGCTCCCGAGCAGCCGATGGTGAACATCGCCATCGGCAGCGGCCCTGATTCCGAAGTGCCCAACGGCATTCGCGATGTCTTCGGCACCGGCCACGCCGCCACCGTCACTCACACTGAGACCAGGGGTCCGGTTCGCCTCCCATCCACCATCGTGGCTGGTCTGCTCATTCGCAAAGTCACGCCCGTTTATCCGCCCATCGCCATCGCCACAAGGCTTGAGGGAACAGTTGTTTTGCAGGCCACCATCTCCAAAGCCGGCACCATCGAAAATCTTCGTGTGATCAGCGGACACGTGATGCTGCAGCAGGCCGCACTCGACGCAGTGCAGCGTTGGGTCTATCGTCCCTATCTGCTCAACGGTCAGCCTGTGGAGGTGGAAACCACGGTCAACGTCGTATTTTCGCTGAGCCGGTGAATTGTCTGGATTGAATCACAGATATCGCGAAGGCCGGCGTAGCCTGCCGCAGTGACTTTGCGCTTGGCGATTCCGAATAACTATATCCGATTCGGGCCAACGCCTGGCATCACAGATACGACGTCAGACTCCTCACAATATGACCCAAAGCGCCATAGATGCCCTCGAGTCCCAAAAAGAGCCAATACGCATCGGCGAGAAAAAGAAACAGCACCACGTTCACAACGTAGGGCCTCGTTTCATAGCGCAACAGCAACCGATCGAAGGCGCCGATAATAAATCGTGACTGCGTGAAGAGAAGCACGCAGGCCGGTCCGAGAATCAATCCCCCGATGATGTCACTTGGATAATGCCAACCTGTAGCTACTCGAAAAGCACCGATAGAGATCAGCGTCCAGAGGAAAGCGATGATCCCTGCTCGCCGGCTCTCAAGAAACACCACCATGGCCAGACTAAAGAACAAGGTCGCCGAATCGCTTGGAAACGAACCGAGATGGTCCCAATTCAACCCATCTCTAGGATTGATGAGTCGAAGGTGTAGCTCCGGGTCGAGCATGGGACGTATGTGCGTGATCAAATGATGCTGTATTGAAACCGATAAGACCGTCGCAAAACAAGTAGCTAGAAGTCCTGTCAGCATCCGGCTGCGCCGCTCAGCTTTGCCACCTGAAAACCATAAGATGACGAGGGGGACAAAGATCGGAAATCCCCTCACCAGAGGGTTATTACCGACGATGTTGAATAGCTCCCGTCCGAGATTGCTCTCAGGAACCAGGGAGTTCAGGTCCAGCAGGATGCGAAGATCTAGACTGGGCGCCATGACCACTGTCCTTTAAGCACCTGATTGCGACTGTACTTCGATGTAATCGCGAGATTCTAAGTCATCCTATCGACGATATGCGAGCGGGCTTTACATATTCCTTATAACTTATGTACCGGCTGGACTATGTAGAGTTACATCCCTTGACCAAGCGAAACCTAAATCAATCTTCGGCCCGACTATATTTTGAATCCAACTAAGCGCTAATCCCTCGCTACGTTATCCAGCCGCCAGCTTTTCTCGTGTAAGTCCGTTCCATTGCGCGATTGCTTCCGGCAACGGCGGACTCGCCGTCCCCGGCGCCACCCGTTCCAGTACGGTTTGCGGATCCACGCTGCCGCGCCCATCGCGCAGCATTCCTTTGACCCAGCCCCGCGCAGCCAGGCCCTCGCGGCCGCTAAATGTCTGTTCGATATAAAACCAGCGCTCGTCCCAGCACACCAGCCTTGAACCGACCTGGAACCGCGAAAACAGCGGCAGCGATCGACGATACGTCATCCACACCGCGCCCACCAGCGGCTGCCATCGCGCGCGAACGATATGCTCCAGCAGCCCTGTCCGTGCCAGCAGATGGGTGCGCGCATAATCCATCATGCTCAAGTAGCGCGCATTGTTCATGTGCAGATTCAGGTCGATATCGTTCGGCCAAACCCGCATCCCAATCCGGTCTTCCTCGAGAACCCCCAGTCGCTGCAGCGGCCATACGTGCTGTCGAATTGCGAGAGCTGGAATGCGGATAAAACTAATGAAGTGCGACAAGGCAAGCCTCTTCAACCTAGTTTAGAAGGTTGCCGTGCGACCTGCGGGCCGCGTGAATTACGCTCAGTTCTCTTATGGTAGCGACCCGCCGCAAGCCTGCAACGCGCGAGAGCCGTCCGCCCCGCAACAGGTAGCACCGTCCGTCCCATCGCCGCTGGCGCCCTCCACGCCTCATCGGCGACAATCACTTCTGCCATGCGAAATCTTTCCCGCCGCGCCCTTCTTCGTTCCGCTTCCGCCGCCGCGCTTCTCACAACTTCGGCCCGCTTCTCGATCGCTGCGGCGCGTCAGCGCGTCTTCGTCGGCTCCGGCACCGCGAACGGAATCCTCGCCTACGACTGGGACTCCACCACCGGCGACCTACTTTCCGCCGGCGTCGCCGCCACAATCGACACCGTCGACTGGCTCACTTACTCGCCCGGTGACAGGTTTCTTTTCGCCGCCTGTGAGGTCGACAGCTTTAACGGCAAACCTACCGGCGAGGTCGCCAGCTTCCGCGTCGCCGGCGGCAAATTGCTTCCGCTCTCCGCGCAGAACTCCGCCGCAAAAGGCACTTGCCACGTGGCTCTCGATCAGACCGGCCGTGTGCTTCTCTCCGCGGACTATGGCGGCGGCAGCGCCGCCAGTTTTCTCGTCACCGACGGCAAACTCAGTCCCGCTGTCTGGACTGAGCACTACACCGTCCATGGTCCCAACCCCGACCGTCAAGAAGCCGCGCACGCCCACTTCTGCTCTTTCTCGCCCGACAATCGCTTCGCCTACATCAACGACCTCGGCGGCGACATGATCCACATCTATCGCCTCCACACGGCCACCGCGCAGCTCACCGCCGCCGGCGCATTTCATGCCCAGCCTGGCGCCGGTCCGCGCACACTTCATTTCCATCCCAACGGCCACACCGCCTACTGCGTCAATGAGCTCGCTGCGACGGTCTATGTGCTCGACTGGAACAAGTCTGACGGCAGCCTCAAACTGCAGTCGCAAATCGATCTGCATCCCGATCCGAGCAAGGCGCCCAACACCGCATGCGACACCGTCATTTCCCGCAGCGGCCGCTTCGTCTATTTCGCCAATCGCGGCGACAACTTCCTCTATGCCTTCAAAGCCGACCCTGCCACCGGCGCGCTCACGCCCATGCGCCGCTCCAACTGTGGCGGGAAAACCCCGCGCAACTTTGTCCTCGACCCTACCGAGCGCTGGATGCTCGTCGCCAACCAGGACTCAAACCTGATCAGCGTCTTCGCACGCAATCCGCGGACTGGCGAGCTCGCCAATGAGGGCAAGAGCTTTCCCGCCGCTACACCGATGCGGATCCTGTTTGCCTGAATTGTTCTTCTTGATTTTCCCGCTGAATTGTTCTGCGATGCTGGCCTGAACTGCCTGCGCAGGTCGATCGAGAACTTCTACGCGCCGATAAACGCCGGCCGCCGCACGCCTACCGTGCGCGGCTCCTGCGTCTCCACATCAGCCCGCGTCTCCAACGGCACCCGCGCCAGCTCCCATGCCGAGCGATCCTTCATCAGCCTCGACACCAGAGCCGTGTGCATCGCGTGCCCCGCGCGCTCTGCCACCACATGCCCCTCGATGCGCTTGCCGGCCAGCGCCAGGTCGCCAATCAGATCCAGCACCTTGTGCCGCACATACTCATCCTTAAAACGCAGCGGCCCGTTCTCCGGCCCTTTCGGTCCCAGCACAATCGCGTTTTCCGGACTTGCTCCACGAATCAACCCCATATCGCGCAGCCGCTTTTCGTCCGACTTGTAGCCAAACGTCCGCGCACCCGCGATCAGTGCACCATACGTCTCCGCAGCGAGGTCGACGCTCGCGTATTGCTGCCCGATCGGCGCCGGAAAATCGATCGTGTATTGAATGCGGTAGCCTGAGCCCGGATAAACTCCGATGAACTTATTGCCCTCGCGCACTTCCACAGGCTTCAGCACGCGAATCGATTCGCGCTGGCGTCGCTGCGTGCGGATCCCCGTTCCCAGAATCGCTTCCACATACGGCAACGCGCTTCCATCCAGAATCGGCAGCTCCAGGTTGTCCAGTTCCACAATCACGTTGTCGATGCCCATGCCGATTAACGCCGAAAGCAAATGTTCTGTCGTCGAAATCAGCACGCCCTGCCGCATCAAGCTCGTGGCATAGCTGACCTTGGCCACGTTGCGCCCGATCGCGGGAATCTCAAAGTTGTCCAGATCGGTTCTGCGGAAAACAATGCCTGATCCGGCGGGCGCCGGCAACAACTGCATCGTGACCTGCGCGCCTGAGTGAAGTCCCACTCCTCTGAATTCGAGAGGCTCAGCGACCGTCTGTTCTAAATGCGCGGAAGGCGACAAACAACTTCTCCAACGGTGTATGACAATTGCAACCCATAGATTACACGGGATATGCGGAACCAGCCTGTGGCATTTTTGCAACACTTTTCGGGCAGAATAGCCGCATTTGACACGAATTCCGCCAATTCAGCCCGCTGTCCCCTTGGATGCCAGCTCAAAAAAAGCGGCAAAAGCCAGATCTACTCGCGTGCGTTTGCCCGTCACAGAGCAGTTCCGATGGCAGCACTGCTCTAAAATCGTTGAGGCTCCTCAGCACTCCATTAGGACGGCTCGTCCATGTCCCCAGCTAACGCTCTTCCCATTCCCATGCGCGCCCTGCTCGCCGGCGCTCGCCGCAAAGAGCCCTCGCTCGTCGAACTCACGCGCCGCCTCGTTCTCGCCGAATCGCCCTCCGACTCCAAGCCTGCCGTCGATGCTTGCGTGGCCCTCGTCTCGGCTCATGCAAAATCCCTCGGAGCCCGCATCAAGCTTCACCGACAGCGCGGCTACGGCGACATCTTCGAGGCACGCTTTGGCCCTCCTTCAGGCCGCAACAATCGCGGCCCAAAACCAATTCTCCTGCTCGGCCATCTTGACACCGTCTGGCCCCTCGGCACTCTCAAGCACATGCCCTGCCGCATCCGCAACTGTCGTCTCTTCGGCCCCGGCACCCTCGATATGAAAGCCGGCGTCGCCATGGCTCTCACCGCCATCCAGATGCTCGCCGAGACCAGCCTCCTTAACCGCCAGATCGTGCTGCTCCTCAACAGCGACGAAGAAATCGGCAGCACCGTCTCCCGCCCCATCACCGAGCAGATCGCCTCCCAATGCTCCGCCGTCTACGTGCTCGAACCCGCTCAGGACCTGGCCTACAAAACCGCCCGCAAAGGCACCGGCAACTGGCGCATCGAGATTCAAGGCGTCGCCGCGCATGCTGGTGTCGACTTCTCTAAAGGCGCCAGCGCCCTCCGCGAGCTGGCCCGCGTCATCGACACCGTGAGTTGTTGGACCGACCTCAAGCGCGGCCTCACCGTCAGCGCCGGACTCGCCGGCGGCGGCAGCAAGACCAATGTAATTCCCGCCTCTGCCTGGGTCGAATTCGACGTGCGTGTTGCGCGCAAGTCCGACGGTCCGCGCATCGAGCGCAAATTCGCGGCTCTCACGCCCACTGACAAGCGCTGCTCGCTCACCGTCACCGGCGGCATCAATCGTCCGCCCATGGAGCGCACACGCGGCACCGTCCGCCTCTACCGCCAGGCGCGCTCGCTTGCCGCTGAGCTCGGCCTCGACCTGCCCGAAGCCGCGACCGGCGGCGCCTCCGACGGCAACTTCACCTCCGCGCTCGGCGTCCCCACCCTCGACGGCATGGGCGCAGTCGGCGAAGGCGCGCACGCCGCTCACGAGTCCATCCTGATCGCCCACCTTGCCCCACGCACCGCGCTTCTCGCCGCTCTTCTCGTACAGTGAACAAGCTCGACCCGTCTTAAGGATGATGCACCGCATTCACCAGAAAGAAATACCCCGCCGTTGCAAAGCCGATAATCGCCACCGTCCATCGCATCACGCGCTGATTCACTTTCCGGCTATAGTGCGCTCCCAGATAGCCGCCCGCGCCGGCTAGAACCGCCATCTCCAGGCAAAAACGCCACTGGACGCGCCCCGCCACGATAAACGTGATTGCCGGAATCCCGATCGACACCACCGCCGTCACCACCTTCAGCGCGTTCATCTCGTGAATGTCGTGCACACCGCAGATGCCCAGCAGCGCCATGACCAGGAAACCGCCTCCCGCGCCGAAGTACCCCACATATACGCTGACCACCACCATCCCGATCAGCAGCCACGTGTTGTAGCGCTTTCCCCCCGAAAGCGACTGCAGCCACTTGCCCAGAGGAAAGCTCAGAACAAACATCACTGCCGCAAACAGCAGCAGCCACGGCAGCAGTTCGCGAAACATTCTGTTGCCGGTCCTCAATAACAGTTCGCCGCCGATCCACCCTCCCACACCCGAAGCTGCCGCCAGTGCCACCAGACGCCATCCGTACTCGCGAAGGTGGTGTCGAAACGCAACCAGAGACGTCAACTGTCCCGGCCACAAAGCCACCGTATTGGTCGTCTGCGCCGTCACTGCGCCCACCCCAATCGCCGATGTGCTGGCCAGCAACGCAGGAAGCGAAAGAAACGATCCCCCGCCCGCAATCGCGTTCAGCACCCCGGCAAAAAACGAGGCGACAGGAAGCCAAAGAATATGAAGAAGATGAGATAAAGCAAGGGGCATACCTCACTTTACCGGCCAACGCATAAAGACGTATAAGGCTCACTTAACATTGCGCCCGGCGCGAGGTCCCAGCTCGCCCTGATACACTCCCGATGAGATTCCAATCGGAGTTACCGCACACAATGAAGCACTTTGTCTTCGCTCTGTTCCTTGCTGCCGGCACGGCCGCAGCCTTCGCTCAAACCACTCCTAAGCCCGCAACAACTGCCAAGCCGGCGACCACCGCCGCCAGAACCGCGACGGGCATCAAGCTGCCTCCCGGCATTCCGCCCTCAAAGACGATCATAAAGACGATCTTCACCGTTTCGCTTCGCTATCAGGACATCAAGGTCGGAACCGGCCCTCTCGCCGAGCCGGGCAAGCTCTACAAGGTTCAATACACCGGGTGGCGCGCCGCCGATGGCGTCAAATTCGATTCCTCCTACGACCATCGCACTCCGCTCCTCGATAAGGATCACAAGCCTGTGATGGGCCCTGATGGCAAACCCAAAATGGGCGATCCGATGCCGATGCCCTTTGTGCAGGGCCGCGGAGGCGCAATCCCCGGCTTCGATCAGGGTTTCGTCAACATGCATGTCGGTGGCAAGCGCCGCATCTTCATCCCCTGGCAAATGGCTTACGGTTCCCGCGAAATTCCCGACCGCGGCCCCGAACACCCGGGAATTCCGGCCAAGTCCGATCTCATCTTCGACGTCGAGCTCGTGGACGTGAGCGACGTACCTGCCCCGCCTGTGCGTCCCAACATGCCGCCGCACCCGCCGATTCCGCCCGCCGCCAAGCCCAGCACAGCTCCCAGCGCCCCGGCGCAGCCATCCACTCCTCCGGCTTCAGCGCAACCGCAGGCAACGCCGCCGGCTGCTTCAACTCCATCGCCCTCTTCGGCTCAGCCTGGACCGTCAACGCCGCCGGCCACACCGCAGAAGCCTCAACTGTAGTTTTCTGGTTTGCTTCAGGCCGCGCCGGGCAACTCCGGCGTGGCCGCCAGAAGCTGCCGCGTATACGCCTCGCTGGGCGCCGCGCACAGCGCTTCCGCCTCGCCGATCTCCACCAGCCGTCCCCGCTCCATCACCGCGATGCGCGTGCTTAGATAACGCACCAGCGGCATCGAGTGCGAAATAAATAAATACGTCAGCGCATGCTCACTCTGCAGCCCGCGCAGCAGGTTCACAATCTGCGCGCCGACGCTCACATCCAGCGCGCTCACCGGCTCATCCAGGATCAGTAGCTTCGGCCGCAGCGCCAGCGCCCGCGCAATATTGATGCGTTGCCGTTGCCCACCTGAGAACTCGTGCGGATATCGCTCCAGCGCCGACTCCTCCAGTCCCACACTCTTCAACAACTCTGCAGCCCGCGTTCTCGTCTCCACACGGCTCTTCGGCAGATCCGCCTCTTCCCTGTGGATTGCCCACGGTTCCGTCACGATCTCCAGCACCTTCATCCGCGGATTGAGCGCTGCATACGGATCCTGAAACACCGGCTGCATCTCGCGCCGCAACCGCCGCATCTCCGATCGCGAAGCGCGCGCCACATCCGCTCCGTTCACGCGCACCATGCCGCTGCTCGGCTCCGTCAGGCCAAGAATCATGCGGGCCACAGTCGTCTTCCCCGACCCCGATTCCCCAACCAGGCCCAGCGTCTCGCCCTCTTCAATTGAGAATGTCAGGTCCTCAACTACCGCGTGCAATTCCGTGTGCAGTCCCGCTCTTCGCGGATAGCTTTTCGAAACCGCATGTAGTTCAACCAGCGCCATGGGTCGATGTTACATTGCGCGCGATCGCTCATCATCTGCCGTTCACAATGCCCGCGCTATAATTCCCCCACCTCGTGCGCGGTCCCTCTCCGACCGCGGCCGTACCTCAAAACTCAAAGGACTCTCCCCTCATGCCCACCAACCAATTCAGCTTCGCCAACCCCGTTGCTACCGCAGACAACTTCTTCACCTATAGCGCAGGCGATATCGCTGCCGACTCCAAACTCCAGGAAGAACAATCCACCCAGCCGATTCCTGCGCCGCGCGTGCTGCCGCCCGTGATGGACCTAAGCGCCATCCTGCCCTCCACCGCGCTCAACCAGATCAAGGCGTCTGGCCAGATCGTCTTCCATGCCGTGGGAGACACCGGCGGCGTCGTCCAAGCCGAGCCGCAACTCGCCGTCGCCGATGCCATGGCTGCCGACCTCACCGGCAAAACCTACTCCTCCGGCCTGCCTGCCTTCTTCTTTCACCTCGGCGACGTCGTCTACTACTTCGGTCAGCAGCAGTACTATCCAGAACAGTTCTACGATCCCTATCGCAACTACAACGCGCCTATCTTCGCCATCCCCGGCAATCACGACGGCGTCCTCTACAAAAAAGAATCGGTCGACTACTCCCTTGAAGCCTTCATTGACAACTTCTGCACCGCGGCGCCCTCCACTGCAATCTCCGGATTCGCGCGCACCACCATGATTCAGCCCGGCGCTTACTTCGTTCTCACCGTCCCTTTTGTGCGCTTCATCGGGCTTTACTCCAACACCGGCGAAAGCGTCGGTGTGCTCAGCGACACAACCATCGGCAACAATCAGATCACGTTTCTCCAGCAACAACTCGCTGCAGCGTTGGCAGCCCGCAACGCGACTCCCAAAGGTCAGTCGCCGGCCGCCCTGATTCTCGCCGTGCATCACCCGCCCTTCACTGGCGCCAGCGATCACTTTCCCAGCGCATCCATGCTCCAGGCCATCGATGCCTGCTGCCAGCAGGCCGGCATCTGGCCCGACCTCGTGCTCTCCGGCCACGCCCATCTCTACGAGCGCTACACCCGTACCATGAAAGCCGACGGCCGCCAGATCCCCTACATCGTTGCCGGCAACGGAGGTTACTACAATCTCTCCAAGCTCAAGACCGATGCCGCAGGCAACAAGCCGACGCCGGGCAGCCAGACCGAACCCGATGGCCACGGCAACACCATCACTCTCGAGCAGTTCAACGACATCGATTTCGGATTCCTTCGCATCACCGCAACCGCCGGCAGCCTTCTCGTTGAGGCTCTCGCCGTCACCGAGGCCACAACCACCTCAACCACCACGCCTGTTCCGCCGCCCACCGTTATCGATCGCTTCACAGTCAGCCTCGCCTCGTCCACCGTTGGCTCGCCCGCCTCCAAATCCGGCAAGACTGTTGGCCACACTAAGAAAACAAAAGCGACCGCGAAGAAGAAGCGCAGTGCCCCGGCCGCCAACAAAAGCAGCAGCCGCAAATCACCCGTTGCCCATCGCAAGCCCCGCAAGTAACACGACGGCACAAAATACAACAACACTTCGCGTCAACCTGTGTTCACACAAGGGACCAACGACGCGACGTACACGTCGCGAACTTACTCAATTCGCGAGGATCTCTATGCGCAAGCTTCTTGCCGTTGCTCTGTTATCTCTGCCCTTTGCATTAGCCGGATGTTCTCATCCGCAATCCTACGCATACGGGCCGCCGCCACCGGATTTCAGCCAGATTGCGCAGCAGGGCTTTCATGATGGAGTGCAAGCCGCGCGCCGCGATATTTCCTCCGGCCGCGCGCCCGATGTCAATCGTCATCCCCGCTTCCGCAATCCACCCGTCCCGCCGCCGGCGTTCGATGACTACCGTCACGGATTTCGCGACGGGTATCAGAGTACCTTCCGCAACGGACCGCCGCCTCCGCCGCCAGGAAGCTACCGCTAAGCCGGGACTCCATACTCAACGCCGCGGCGAGGTCCCACTCGCTCCGTTCACTTCGCCGCGGGAGTCAGCTTCAGCGCATACGCGTATTTGCACTCCGCACCTGCCGGCAGCGTGATGTTCAGCGCATCCGCTCCCTGCATCCAGGTCACTTTTTCCGCCGACCCCAGCAGCTCCACCTTCGCGATCGGCAGCGACGCGCCTTCATGCGCCCATCCCAGCGAACGAATCGTCGCCCTGCCATCCTTCGGGCATGCCATTCCGATCGCAAACACCGTGTTCCCCTTAGCAGTGAAACGAAAATCCGCCGCGGTATACGGCTTCGTGTCAGTATCGTGAAACGCGCCCGCCACCACCTGCGTAGGCCCTTCGCCAAACGTCTTCCACGGAGTCGTTGCGTAAATCGCCTCGCCATTCACCTTGAGCCACACGCCCATCGCCAGCAGCGTTGCGCGCACTTCGTCTGGAATCGTCCCATCTGAGCGCGGTCCGAAGTTCAGCAGCAGATTGCCGTTCTTGCTTACGATGTCCACCAGCTGATGCACCAGGAACTCCGGCGTCTTGAACGTGTCGTGTTCGATGAATCCCCAACTCGTGTTGCTGATTGAGGTATCCGTCTGCCAGTGGTCCGCGATGATGTGGTCCTGCTGACCGCGTTCAAAGTCGCGCACTCCCGCCTTCCAATTCAGAGAATAATCCTTGAAGTCGATCACTCCCGTGTAGCCGTGCGCTGCCGCATAGTTGTAATAGAACGCCGCAAACCGCGCAACCGCGCCCCTGAAGTTGGGTTGTCCGATCCACCAGTCAAAATAAATCACCTCCGGCTTGTACTTCTCGATCAACTCCGTGTCGCGCGCCAGCCAGTCTCGCGTCCACGCATCGCTCACAAACGTCCAGTCATTGTCCAGCGCATGATTATCGCCGGCCGCTTCGAACCATTGATGCGCCGGCCCATACAACGACGCATACTTTGGGTCGTTCACATCCGAGCGAATCGCCCGCCCGCCTTCGTAAAAAAAGTTGTGCTCGGCTCGATGCGAACTGAACCCGAAATGCAGCCCCTCTGCGCGAATCGCTGTTGCCAGCTCGCCCAGCGTGTCGCGCTTCGGTCCCATCTTCACCACCGTCCAGTCGCTTAGCACCGAGTCATACATCGAGAAGCCATCGTGATGCTCCGCCACCGGCATCACGTATTGCGCTCCCGATTCCTTAAACAGCCGCGCCCACTCCGCCGCATCAAAATGCTCCGCGCGAAACAGCGGAATCAAATCCTTGTAGCCTTTGCTCTCATCGCCCTTGGCAAAGCGCTCGCGAAAATTCTTGTACGCGCCCTCGCTGGGCCGATACATGTTGCGCGGATACCACTCGTTCTCCGCCGCCGGCACCGAATACACGCCCCAGTGAATGAAAATTCCAAACTTCGCGTCCTTGTACCACTGCGGCTGCTCATACTTCATCAAGGTTGGCCAATCGGCGCGATAGGGCCCGTCATTCTCCTGCCTCTCCTCTTCCGCCAGCAGCCGGTTCCGTTCTCCGTCATACTTGCTCACCGATTGCTGCCACTCGCGGTCAATCTCCGCAGCGGACTTCACACCCTGCGTAGGCGCCAGTGGATCGGCAGACGCAGAACCTTGCGCTATGACAAGCGGCGCACTCAACAGCATCAATACGGCCAAACATCGAAGCGGAATTTGCATAGGCTCGCATCCTAAATCTCGGTCCTGCAACGCTGCAAACGCTTTCATATTCTCCCTTAATTCTCCCAAAAACTTTCTGCTTGACATATTCCGATATTGGAATATATTAATCTTCATTATGGCTCGCGCCTCCACCACTTCCGACGCCTTCAACGCCATCGCCGAGCCCCGCCGCCGCGAGATTCTCACTCTGCTCGTCGCTCGCGAACTTCCCGTCGGCGATCTCGTTGTTGCCATGCGCCTCGATCAGCCCTCCGTCTCCAAGCACCTCCGTGTGCTGCGCGATACGGGCCTGGTACGCGTGCGCCGCAACGGCCGTCACAAGTTTTACAGCACCAACGCCGAGGCCATCCGCCCCCTACATGAATGGGCAGCCACATTCGAGCGCTACTGGAAGAATCAGTTGACTCGCGTCAAAGAACGCGCCGAAGAAAAAATGCGCGCAGCCCAAGATCACTCCAACAATCACGGATCAAAGGAGAAATCATGACAGTCGCAACCCAGAGCATTGAGGATCTGACCCTCAACATCACCCAGGAAATCCACGTACGCGCCTCGCTCGAGGTCACCTTCGAGTCCCTTCTCGAACAAATCGGCCCCGCCAACGAACGAGGCGACGGCGATCCAATGCCAATGGTCATCGAGCCCTGGCCCGGCGGCCGTTGGTATCGCGACCTCGGCAACAACAACGGCCATCTCTGGGCCCACGTTCAGGCCATCAAGCGCCCTACGCTCCTCGAATTCAGCGGCCCTCTGTTTGCGTCTTATCCGCTCGTAAATAATGTGCAATACCGGCTCACGGAATCCAACGGCGGCACGCTGATTAAGTTCCGCCACACCGCCTTTGGCTTCATTCAGCCCGAACACAAGGCCGGCGTTAACATGGGTTGGACCTCGATGAACGAGCGCGTCCGCAAGCACGCCGAGTCTCGCTAGCCAAATCAAATGCCGCGCACGCAGCCGTCCGGCAATCAATTCCCCTAATCCGAGGAGGGTTCATCATGGCCACCAGCACCGCGCAGCTAAGTCACATCGCGCAATCGATGCTCGCCGAGCTCGAAACACAAGCGTCCATCACGCGCAGATTTCTCGAGCGCCTTCCCGGCGACAAGTTGACCTGGAAGCCCCACCCGAAGTCCCTGACCGCCGGCCAGCTCGCATTCCATATCGCTACTGTTCCTGCCGGGGTCGTTCGTCTCGCCAAGAACAATCCCGCCACCGCTGCCGACGGTTTCTCTTTCCCGCAGCCCGCGAGCGTTCAAGAGATCCTGACCACGTTCGACGAGAGCATCGCCGCCGTACGCATCCTTCTGCCGCAATTCGATGACGATGCCATGCACGAAACCTGGCATCTGCTCGCCGGTGGTCGCGAAATCATGGCGCAACCGCGCGGGCTGTTCTTGCGCGATGTAATGTTGAGTCACTGGTATCAGCATCGCGGGCAATTCGCCGTTTATCTGCGCTTGCTCGATATCCCCGTGCCCGCGAGCTGGGGGCCGAGCGGAGACGAACCCCCGCTCTTCATGCAACACGCAAACTAATCTCAGCTCCGAGGTCGACCATGTACCCAGTTTGTCTCGCAACCGCCGCGGTCATCGCCGGCAGCGCCACCGGAACCGGAGGCTTGACCGCCTTCGTCGCCGGCACTTTCCTCAGACGAAAGAATCGCCCGCAACTCCCCTCACAAATCGCAGAGAAGGAGGTTCATGATGACAACCGTCATGACACAACTGAAACATCCGAACGTGGTCCCGCACGCTGAGTGGGTCGCAGCCCGCAAGCAATTCCTCGCTAAAGAGAAGGAGTTCACCCGCGTGCGCGACGAGCTCAGCCGCCAGCGCCGCGAGCTGCCCTGGGAAAAAGTCGAGAAACCTTACGTCTTTCAGGGCTCGCGCGGAAAAGAGACGCTTGCTGACCTCTTCGACAACCGCAGCCAGCTCATCATCTATCACTTCATGCTCGGCCCCGGCTGGTCTGAGGGTTGCAAGAGCTGCTCCTACCTCGCCGATCACTTCGATGGCACAACCATCCATCTCGCTCATCGTGATGTCACGCTCGCCGTCGTTTCCCACGCGCCCTACGACGAGATCGCCGCCTTCCAAAAACGCATGGGCTGGCGCTTCCATTGGGTCTCATCGTTCGACAGCGACTTCAACTTCGACCATCACGTGTCCTTCACGCCTGAAGAGCGCGCCAAGGGCAAAGTCGAATACAACTACCGCCAGACCGAGTTTCCCAGCGAAGAAGCTCCCGGCCTCAGCGTCTTCTACAAAGACTCCGAAGCCAACATCTTCCACACCTATTCGGTCTACGAGCGCGGCCTCGACATCCTGGTTGGCACCTACAACTTCCTCGATCACGCACCCAGGGGCCGCGACGAAGATGGCCTGGCATTTTCCATGTCCTGGGTCCGCCATCATGACAAATACGACGGCGGCTACTTCGTCGACCCCAACCAGACCTACGTTCAACCTGAAGCTGCAAAGCCAAAAGGCACAGGGTCGTGTTGCCACGAATGACCAGCCGGACTCAGTCTTGTCTGGATTGATTGGCAGGGCTCTCGCGGTCTGCGAGAGCCCTTGCTCCTCGACTAATTCCCCACGTCATCCATCAGTTTCTGCGCCTGCGCCATCGCATCCAGACGGCTCTTCCTCAGCGCATCCATATCAGGCCCTTTGGGCAGCCACCTCTGCGGCGAATAGCGCTTGATTCGCTCATCCACATGCGACGCAAAATCCGAGCCAATCTCCGCCACTGCGGCCTGCGCCTTCGGCAACACCTCACGGAAATGCGCGATCTCCTCGACCGCGCGCTCCGGATGATACCCAAGCCTGTCGCCAGTCTGCATCGCCTCCACTAGTTCTTCCGGCGGATCCGAAACTGGCTCCGTCCTGTGCATGGCGTCGTATGCGCCCCGCAGCCGCGTCATTGCGCCCGCAAACCCATCCAGCTCTCCGCGGCGCGCCGTCAGTCCCGCCGCACGACGCACTTCAATCGTCACCCGCCTCTGCACGCTCCCACCCATCACCGGAATCACCGTGGTCAGCGTATTCCCTTCAAAGCTCCAGCCGCCTTTGCCCGTCGCCCCGGCCTGCTTCACCGCCACGCCGTTCACCGTTACCGATGCCGGCGGCCAGTCCGCGGGCAGCCGCAGTTCATACCCGCGCAGCTTCAGCATGCCGGGATAGCTTCCCTCGACCGGCCCAATCTCCACGCGCAGCATATCGCCGGTCTGCGTCGCTTTGATCGGCGTCCGCGCAAACACCCCATGCTGATACTCGACCGAAACGCCCGAGTCCTCATACACGGCGTAGCTCGACGTCTGCCCATCCTTCAGCGGCCACAAATTCACAATCAGCGGATCGACCGGCTTCTGCCCCGTGTAGAGCATCGCCGGCTGCATCGGCACAATCGCGCCCGCCTTCAAATACACCGCAATCTGGTCGATTGAAAAACTGCGCTCCGCCGTTGTCGGCCCCGTCAGATGCTTGCCCGTCGCCCACTCGATCCACTCGCCCTCCGGCAGCCAAACCTTCTCCCTTGCCAGACCGCTCGTCTTGTCCCCCGCCGTCACCACCGGCGCTGCCAGCATCTGCTCGCCAAACAGATACTCGCCCTTGCTGGTATAGGCTTCGTCCGCTTCCGGCCAGTCATAATAGAGCGGCCGCAGAAACGCCACGCCCGTGTCATACGTCCGACGTCCCTCCGTGTAGAGATACGGCTGCAGCGCGTAGCGCAATTGAAACGCCGACCGCAGAATCGCCGAGTACGGCTCCGGATACGCCCAGATCCTTCGCTCCGATTCGGGATTCTTCGTCGTGTGCGTGCGCAAAATCGGGCTGAAAGCTCCAAACTGCACCCACCGCGTATAGAGCTCCGGATCAACCGCGCCCGGCAGATGTCCGCCGATGTCGTGGCTCCAGTAGGCATAGCCCACATTCGCTGCTGTCGCTGTGAACCACGGCTGAAACGCCAGCGAGTCCCACACCGAAATCGAGTCTCCTGAAAATCCAATCTGGTAGCGATGATTTCCCAGCCCGCCCCAGCGATGAAACAGCAGAGGCCGTTTGCCTTCACGCTGCTGATCGGTGAAGTGCACGTAATTCAACCACCACGTCGGGTTAACGCCAGGCAACTTCGTCGTCTGCTCCTGCTGCCAGTCAAGCCACCAGAAATCGATGCCCTGCTTTTCCAGCGGATGATGCAGCAGGTTCATATAATTTGTCGCGTACCTCTTGTCGGTGATGTCAAATGGCACATATTTCTGCGTTGCCGGATCGATGCCCATCGCCTTCGCCATCGCGGGATACGCCGCTTCCCATGACTGCACGCCCGACGCCGGATGCATGTTCAAACTCGTCTTCAATCCATCCGCGTGAAGCCTTTCCAGGAACTGCGTCGGATCGGGAAACAGCGTGTTGTTCCACGTGTAACCGCTCCAGCCCAACCCCTCGCCTGACTGATCTTTCAGCCCCCGCGCCCTGAGCTGCCCCTCGCTCAAGTGCCAGTCCATGTCGATCACGAATACATCCAGCGGCGTCGAATTCTCGCGAAATCCGCGAATGATCTCCTCGATCTCCTGATCGCTATAGGCCCAGTAGCGTGACCACCACGCGCCAAACGCAAACCGCGGCGGCAGCGGAATCCTGCCCGCCACGCGCACATAATCGCCCAGCGCTTTCTTATAGTCATGTCCATAGCCAAAGAAGTACCAGTCCTGACGCGCGCCCGCCGGCCGCTCCATCACCCACGGCCACGGGCTCTTCTCGCCATCTTTGAAACTGAAATCCGCCGAATCGAAAAGCGGCCGCGTCGAGTCGTCCACCAGTGCCCATCCCGCGCGGGACACCAACCCCTGCTCAATCGGCTCCTTGGTATCGCCGCCCAGCGCGCCATCCAACGTCCGCGTCGTGCCCTGCAGATTCTCGTGATCTACCAGCCCCGGATGCCAAGTGACTTTCCTGCCATCGACGTTCATTTCGATGGAGAGATTGTCGGCGGTGAAATGGCCGTCGCCCGTAGGTGCATACGAAAGCGTGAGCGCATCTTTGAGCGGCGATTGCGAATAGGTATCGATGGTAATGGCGCTACCGCTTACAGACCGGTTGACTTCAAACTTCGGCACCGGCATCCGCCGATTGATAAACACAAAGGACGCGTGGTCCTCAAACTTCCCATCCGCCGCCCACTCCATGCGGATCAGCTCCGGCGTCAACACTGTAAACCGTGCGTTGCCGATGATGACGACAGCTTTGAGATCGGCCACCGGGCTCGTCACGTTCGTCTCCTGCGCTGTCTGAGCTCCGGGCCCCTTCGTCGGGCCCGCAGAAACCACCGGCGCCTCGTACCCGCGCACCCGGGCCATTTGTTCCGGTTCCTGCGCTGTTGCTCCCAATGTCCATCCCACCGTGATTGCGATTGCGGCAAAGTGTTGCATTGAAATTCTCACAACATCCCCCTACATCCGGTCTCATAAATGGCAATCCACCCCGCCGCGCAAGTGTGGGACCCAACAACAAGGCGGGTCCCAGGAGATTGGCGAGTTGACAAAGTCGGTTTGTGAGACCGGTTCTAGCATTTCAACTCCGTTCGAAGCCTACCACCATCTCCCACGCCTCCACTCGTCGCCTCTGTCACTCTCGTTCGGCCCCGTCGAATCCGCACTCGCAAAAAAGGGAGCACCATTTCTGGCGCTCCCTTTTTCGTTCTGTCCCGGATTTATGACTTCGGAATCACCAGGAGTTTTGAGCGAAGCAGCATCTCCGTTAGCCGATCCAGCGCCAGCGGAAAGCTGTAGGTAACCGCGCGAATGCTCATTCCCAGCAACGCCGCGGTTTCACTTTGCGTATAGTCCTGCAGAACAATTCTGCTCAGCAGTGTCCGCTCCAGCGCTCCCATTCGATCCAGACAGGTCTCCATGTCGAGCACAAAGATCACCGCGTCCTCAAATGTGCGCACCGGCCGGCTCGACGCCCATCCTCGCCCCACTGCATCGCTGAGAATCGAGGGCGCTCTCCCCACCTGCATTGACGCGTAAAGATAGCGTCTCAGCAGTTTCTCGGTATGCCTGCGATAAAAAGCCAATCCAATCGGCGGATTGGTTGCGGGCGAATCTGCCTCAGCCCTTTCCTGCAGCTGCACAGTTCGTCTCTCTTCTTCCCCTTTCTTGATCACAACCCACACGTTGCTTGGGCCGCTCGCTCCCCACACCATCGGCAATTGGAGTGCTGCGCTCATTGCGCACCCCCCATTGCCCCTGCCACTGCCCATATCTTGATCCGCGGAGTGCGTCCCGGGCGTCCCGGCCTTTTCCGCGTTTCTGGGGTTGGAAAGCTCCTCAGCTTTGCGTCACACCTCTTGCAATAAACATTCCCGTGCTCCTGGGCCCGGTACCAAAGGCAACCGCACCCCTCGCAAACCTTCAATTGCACGCGCATTTCCATGACGAAATCTCCGTGAAAGCGTCGCATGCCGCCACTGTTTTTTGTTTATCGCGGGGCGGCTGCGTCTGCAGGACCCGGCAGGGCCGCTCAGGCTTCTATTGTCCTGATGGGGGATTGCCATCTGTCTTGTCTCGTTATATGTCAATTGAATACAACATTTTCGGAACCGGCTTGCCGCTGAGAGCTTCTGCATTTCCAGCTTTCACATCCAGTTTCCGGAAATGCCCTTGCGCGCAGTTCCTGGAAGTTTCGCGCAAGCTTGCCCGCGACGCCGCGTCGGGCGCCTCTGGACGGGATGAGGAGAATGCTGCTTGGATCGAAACCCTACCGCATACCTTCGCGCTCAACCGCAAGCGACACAATTACGTCCCTCGGCGGTTCACCGACGACGATTCTCCTCAAAGAGATCCCACAAACTTGTGCGAATTAAGTAAATCTAATCTAGTTTTCCGTCTCTCCTGGGTCAATGCCTCTTTGCTCATTTGCTTCCCGGTGCTCTCGCCCTGACGGCAGCGCCGCGGAAATGAAGTCCATTCCGCCCCGATTGCATTGCTCACAGAAAATAAGGACCATTTGGCTCCATTGCTGGTGGTGGATTTTCCACACATGAATTTCTCCCAGATGCACGAACGACTTCGCCTGGAATTGATGCGCAGGATACAAAGAGGCACGCTCAGCGTCTCACTGCTCGCGCGCCAGACCGGTTTTGGCCAGTCTCACATTTCCAATTTCCTGCATAGCCGGCGTCAGCTCTCGCTCGACGCTCTCGATCGCATCCTCACCGCGCTGCATATGGCGGCCATCGACCTGATGCCCGCCGATTTCAGAGGGGACGCCTTGCCCATGGAAGACGACGCCAGTACGATTCCGATCGTGTCGCATGGCGCGGCGCTGTTCGAGCCCGTCATCCGGCCCTCCGCAGCGCAGACCGTGCTGCATCTTCCCCCGACTACTCTTGCATCCGTGCGTCCGCGCACCACCAGCGCCCGCCGCACCTGGCAGAGATTCGTCGCCGTCCGCGCTCCCGCCGCCGATGCCTTCGCGATGAACCCGCTCATCTTTCCCGAGGCCATCGCCATCCTCGACCGCCACTACACTTCGCTGGCCGCTTACCGCTCCGACCGCCCCAACCTCTACGCAATTCGCAACGGACCCCACCTCTGCCTGCGCTATGCGGATTTCCTCGCCAGCCGCCTCGTCCTGCGACCGCACAATATCGCTTCTTCGATTGACCTTCTTGAAATTGACCCCGGCGGCACGCCCAATGACCTCATCACCGGCCGCGTCGTCCTCGTCCTCAATGAAACTTAATTCAATCGTCCGAAGCCGGTTCCTACATGGCCGCAACTCTCCGAGTCCCCAGCGACGGGAGAATACTTTCCTGAGTTCCAGGAGAGAGGCGCGACGCGTACGATCTGTACGCGAGCAACGAACGACAACTAAATCAAAAATAGTCCCCGCGCCCTGGCATGCTGAACCAGTCCCCAGCGACGGGAGAATATTTTCCCGAGTTCTAGGAGAGAGGTGCGACGCGTACGATCTGTACGCGAGCAACGATAGACAACGAAATCGGGAAAATAGTCCCCGTCGCTATGACGGCTAATGTTCTTCGCCCGTATAAACTCCTTCAAACCGCGTATACCGCGCATTGAAGTACATGTGCACCGTCTCCGTCGGTCCGTTGCGCTGCTTGGCGATAATGATCTCCGACTTCGCCTTATCCGACTCCGTCATTTCTTCACTGCGATTGTAATAAGACTCGCGGTGAATGAACGCCACCACGTCCGCATCCTGCTCAATCGAGCCCGACTCGCGCAGATCGCTCAGCAGCGGCCGCTTGTCTTCGCCTCTCCGCTCACTTGCACGCGAAAGCTGCGACAGCGCCACCACCGGCACATCCAGTTCCTTCGCCAGCGCCTTCAACCCGCGCGAAATCGCCGACACTTCCTGCGTCCGGTTTTCATACCGTTTGCCGCCCGCCGACGGCAGCGTCGCCGACATCAACTGCAGATAATCCACTACGATCAAATCGAGCCCGCCCGCATTCTGCTTCAACCGCCGCGCCTTGGCCCGCATCTCGGCCAGAGAAATTCCCGCCGAATCGTCAATGTAAAGCGGCGCCTCGACCAGTTGTTCCAGCGCGTGCTGCAGCTTGGTCTGATCTTCGCGCCCCAGAAAGCCCGTCTGCAGCTTCCTCTGATCCACC
>Ga0181516_10000842_pt1 | contig 25338 bp, 19 predicted proteins | sample PEATcosm2014_Bin_25_FD_121104 | JGI IMG/M metagenome (GOLD analysis project Ga0181516, IMG submission 121104) | Peatland microbial communities from MTU Mesocosm Facility, Houghton, MI, USA - PEATcosm2014_Bin01_10_metaG | ecosystem: Environmental > Terrestrial > Soil > Wetlands > Peat | place... | reverse complement strand
TGACTCCCGCCGAGCAGCAGGCCCAGGATGATTATCAAAAGTCCACCACCGAGATCGTTGCCCTCGGCGAAGAGTGGGCAGCCCTGCGCAAAATCTCGCAGCGCACTCCCGAACAGGATGCGCGACTAAAAGATGTCTCGGCCCAGGTCCAGGCGGCCAACGCCGGCTTGAGCGACTACTACAACAAGCGTCTGTATAAGCTGCTCACCTCAAGCGGCGACGCTGCCAAACAATTGGAAATCGTCAAGGGCCACGTCAACGAACTTAAGAACGCGCTCTTCACGATGCCGCGCACCGTGGCGCTTTACACATTGGTCGCCAACCAGCACGTCAGCATCATTGTCGTTACCCGGTCCGCCACTGTCGCTCGCGAATACGAAATCTCCGAAGCCGATCTCAACCAGAAGATTGCCGCATTCTCGCAGGTGCTGCGCAACCCCGCCCGCGATCCACGGCAGGCGGCGCAGGCGCTCTACAACATTCTGATCGGCCCCGTGAAAAAAGATCTGGACCAGGCCCACGCCGATACTCTCGTCTGGTCTCTCGACGGAGCCCTGCGTTATATTCCGATGGCCGCGCTCTACGACGGCTCTCACTATCTCGTCGAAAAATACAACTCGGTCTCCGTCACGCCGGCCAGCATGCACGACCTTGAATCGAAGCCCGACGTCAGCAATCTCAGCGCCGCCGCCATGGGCATCGCGCACCAATATCAAACCGATCTCCCCGAGCTCCGGGCCGTCGTCGGCGAACTCGACGAGGTCGTCAACGATCCCCAGGTCAAAGGCGCCAGCGGCGTGCTTCCAGGAACCATCCTGCTCGACAACCGCTTCACCGAGCAGGCCATGGAGAGCCAGTTGACCGGCCAGTACTCCGTTGTCCACATCGCCAGCCACTTCGTCTTCAACCCCGGCGACGACAAGCAGTCCTATCTCCTGCTCGCCGATCAGAACGCGCCGGGCAAGGGATTTCATCTCACCGTCGCCGACTTCCACGACAACCCCAACCTCTCGCTCAACGGCATTGAACTGCTCACCCTCTCCGCCTGCCAGACAGGCATGAGCGGAACCGCAAGCGACGGGCGCGAAGTCGACGGGCTTGGCTCGACTGCTCTCGGCAAAGGCGCCAAAGCCGTCATCTCAACGCTGTGGGAAGTCGACGACGCCAGCACCGGCGAGTTGATGGCCGACTTCTATCGCCGCTGGGCCGGTGGCGCCGGCAAAGTGGAGAAAGGTTCGGCGCTCCGCCAGGCTCAACTCGACTTACTCCTGGGCAAGGCAGACTTGAAGGGAATCCTGCAACAGGACGCCAGCGATCGCGGCCTCTCCGTCGACACCGGCAACGAACCCCGCCCTCAAGGCTTCGCCCATCCCTACTATTGGGCTCCTTTTGTGCTCATGGGCAACTGGAGATAGCATTTCGCGCGTCGAATGGCTGCACCCTTTCTTTATGGAGTCGCGAATGTTCAACCTCGGCAAGCCTGCAACGCCCATGCAATGGATCGGCCACTTCCTCCTCGCCTTCGTCGCCCTGTTCCTGGCCTGGTGGATGATTCGCGTCTTCATCTGATCCCTCTTTCCTCCTGACAGCCTCCCGTTTTCCAGCGTGAAAAAAGAATTGAAGCCGAATGCGCGCTCGGCCTGCAAAATGTCCATCCCGCCGCAAACCGAGTGACATCCGGCACTTCACTTCGCCCGCGGACCGGTAAAATCGTCTTCGTATGACATCCAACCTGGTTAATCCGGCAGAGCCCGAGAGCCTCCTTGAGGGCAGCCGTTTCGTCCGCGCCTGCCTGCGCAAACCCGTCGACCGCACCCCTGTCTGGTTCCTCCGTCAGGCCGGCCGCTATATGCAGGAGTATCGCGACGTCCGCAAGCATCACACCCTGGTCGAAATCTGCAAGCAGCCTGAAATCGCCGCCGAAGTCACCATCACCGCCGCTGAAAAGCTCGGCGTCGACGCCGCTATCATCTTTGCCGATCTGCTCCTGCCCCTCGAGCCCATGGGCCTGCCCTTCGAGTTCCAGGCTGGAGAAGGCCCCGTCGTCCATTCGCCCGTCCGCACCGCCCAGGCCGTCCGCGCCCTGCGCACCGACCGCGCCGACGACCTCGCTTACGTCGCCCGCGCCATCGAAAAAGTCGCGGCCCATTTTCGCGATCGCCTCGGCATCATCGGTTTCTGCGGCGCCCCGTTCACCCTCGCCAGCTACATGATCGAGGGCGGCGGCTCGCGCAATTACATCCACACCAAGCAAATGATGTATGGCGACACTCTTTCCTGGCGCAGCCTGCTCGACAAACTCGTCGTCGTGCTCACGGAGTATTGCCGCCTCCAGGTGCAGGCCGGCGCCGACGTCATCCAAATTTTTGACAGTTGGGTCGGCTCCCTCTCGCTTTCCGATTACAACGACTACGCCTTCGAAGCATCCAAGCGCCTCGTCCGCGCCGTGCAGGCCATGGGCGTACCCGTCATCTACTTCGGCGTCGAAACCGCCGGCCTCCTCGGCGCCATGGCCTCTACCGGCGCCGACGTCATCGGCCTCGACTGGCGTCAGCCCCTCGACGAAGGCTGGCGCGCCGTTGGCCCCAATCACGCGGTGCAGGGCAATCTCGACCCCATCACCCTCTTCGCTCCGATCGAAATCATTCAACAGCGCGTCAATGAGATTCTCCGCTCCGCCGCCGGCCGCCCCGGCCACATCTTCAACCTCGGCCACGGCATCGTTCCCAACACTCCCGTCGAAAACGTGCAGGCCGTCGTCAAAATGGTCCGCGAATTTCACCTGGAGGAGGCGCATGCCTAAGCAAGCCGTTCTCCTGCTCGCTCACGGCACTCCTGAAACCGCCGACCAGATTCCCGAATATCTGCGCAACGTGGTCAGCGGCCGCCCTTTGCCCCAGCACGTGATTGACGAAATCCAGCATCGCTATGCGCTCATTGGCCGCAGCCCACTCACCGAACTCACCATGCAGCAGGCCCATCTCGTCGAAGAAACGCTCGCTGCCGCCGGCCATCCCGTCAAGGTCTACGTCGGCATGCGCAACTGGCGCCCCTACATTCCCGATGTCGTTCGCCGGATGCTTGTCGACGGAGTCGAAGAGGCTGCCGTGATCTGCCTCGCTCCGCAAAATTCCCGCACCAGCGTCGGCCTCTACGAGCGCGCGGTCCGTGCCGAAGCCGGCGCGCTGCGCGTCGACTTCACCAGGGGCTGGGCGCGCCATCCGCTCCTTGCCGACGCATTCGCCGAGCGCCTCCGCGCGGCACAATCAAAGATCGCTGCCGAAACCGGCTCGCCCGTTCCCGTCCTGTTCACCGCCCACAGCGTTCCCACCCGCACCATCGAGCCCCACCCCGAGCCCGCCAACCAGCCCCGCGAGTGGCCCGCCGGCAGCCCCGATCCCTACGCTGAAGAAGCGCGCCACACCGCCGAGCTCGTCGCCGAACGCGTCCCCGAGATTCCGCGCTGGTGGTTTGCTTTTCAAAGTCAGGGCGCCAGCGGTGGTCCCTGGATCGGCCCGTCCGTCGAAGCCACCCTTGACCAAATCGCAGCTTCAGGAGTGAAAACGTTGCTCTTGCAGCCCATAGGCTTCCTCTGCGACCACGTCGAAATCCTCTACGACGTCGACATTGCTTTTCGCGCCTACGCGGCCAAAACTGGAATACGCCTCGAACGCCCCGACTCGTTGAACGCTTCGCCCACCCTGGCAAAAGCTGTGGCCGATCTCGCCTCCCAGGGCCTCGCCCGGTTACAAGCGTGATGTTTTCCACCTGCAGGCGCAAAATATACTTAACGCCGGGCTCCAATCTTTAGCTAAGATGTTTGCAAGTTCTGCACGCTGCTCTTCAATGAGTTATTTAAGGGGTAGCAATTGACTGAAGTATCCATACCGTCTCCCGCCGCAACTCACACGTTGCTCATCTGCCCCGACTGCGGCAGCCGCTATCTGCGCCGCGTGCGGCGTCATGGGTTCTTTCAAAAAAAGCTCCTCCCGTTCTTCGGGTACTACCCATGGGAGTGCGCCATCTGCCGCCAGACCAAGCTTCTCAAAGTCCGCGGCAAGCGCGCTAAACGCGATCCCCACGCTGAGTAGCGCCGTCTCGTCTCGATCGTCCAATTAATTACGCAACAGGTTCTTCGCGAGAAAAATCACGTTGGCCGGCCGCTCCGCCAGCCGCCGCATGAAATACGGATACCACTCCCGCCCAAAAGGAATATAGACGCGCACGTTGTAGCCCTCAGCCACCAGCTTGCGTTGCAGGTCGCGCCGCACCCCAAACAGCATTTGAAATTCAAAGCGGCTCGGTGCGATTCCGTGCTGGCTCGCAAACGACTTCGTCTGCGCGATCATGTTTTCGTCGTGCGTGGCCAGCCCGTGGTAGATGTTGCTCCCAAGCAAGGTGCACGCCAGCCGAACATAGTTCTTATCCACATCGGCCTTGCGCGGGAAAGCTACCTCGGCCGGCTCTTTGTAGGCGCCTTTGCACAGCCGCACGCGAATACCTTCCGCAATCAGCTGGTCTATATCCGCCTGCGAACGGTACAGGTACGACTGAATCACGATTCCGATCGCACCGCGCAATGCCGGCCTTTCGTGCAAGCGCCGCACAATGTCCAGCGTCACCTGGGTCAGCGGCGAATCTTCCATGTCGATGCGCACAAAGTTGCCGCCCGCCCGCGCATGCTCCGTCAGGCTGGTGGCGATCTCTTCTGCCAATTTCGGATCGAGCGTCAGTCCCATCTGCGTTAGCTTCACGCTGATGTTCGCGTCCAGCTTGCGCGCCGCGATCGCATCGAGCAGTTGATGATAGATGTCCGCTGCCTTCTCGGCCTCGGCCGCGGATGAAACGCTTTCGCCCAGCGAGTCGAGCGTCACGTGCATGCCCTGGCGATTCACCGCCTCGGCCACGCGCAGCGCATCCTCGATCTCGATGCCCGCGACAAACCGCGAGCTCAGCTTCGAGCCGATGCGGGAGTGTTCACAAAATCTTCGCAGCGGGCGATTGCGGGAAAGTGCAATAAAAGCAGAACGTAAGACTGGCATCTTAAGAACCTTGCCCGGCAGAGGCGACCCGCCTCACGCCCGGAATTCCTAGTTTCGCACAGCAGGGCCATTCGAGCCGCCCAATCCGCCTGCGCGCGCGCGACCCTTGCCGAAACAGGAAAATTCCCCAACCTGGGCTTTCGCCGCTACTCCACGCGAAACAGCGCGCACCCGTGCGGTGGGAGCTCCACGTGCAGTGTCTTCGCGCTCTTGATCCGCTTCTGATTCCAAATGTCGTAAACCGCGTGCGGCTTGTCCGTCAGGTGAAACACCATCCACGGCAGATCCGATTCCGATGCCTGATCCTGCAGATTGAAGACAGCCAGATAATGATGGCTCGATGTGCGCGCATACCAATACCGCTCCGGAAACGAATCCGCTTTTCCGTCCTTCAGCGGCATAAGTCCCTGCCCGCTCTCCACCGCCTTCTGATTCATCTCCAGCACTTCCTTGTTCGTGATCAGCGAGCGCGTGAAGTCGTCAAGCTTGGTCAGATTCGCGCCCAATATCAGCGGCGAACGCGAAATTGCCCACAGTGTGAATTCCGTTCTCTGCTCGTCGTGCGTCAGTCGCGACTGTCGCGGATCGCCCCAGCCCGGATGCGGTGTCAGCGATCCTTCCGGCAACATATCCTCGTCCGGCCAGCTGCCCGGCTTCACATACGGTTGCCACTCCGCCAGCCGGTCAAATGCTTCGCTTACGCCAAATGGAAATTCGCCCTCGCCCGGCTTATGCGCGGCCGCCCACACATCCCAGTGATCGTCGGCAATGCGCCACATCTGCGCGTACTTCGCTACCTCGGCTGCGTGCTCCAGTTGCGTCGGCCCCGGTGACAGGCTCAGCACCATCGGCCTGCCCGTCTTCCGAATCGCCTCCGCAATCTGCCGAATCTCCGTCGGCCTGTAGGGCCGATCGCTGATGCAGTCCACTTTGATGAAGTCCAGTCCCCACGACGCATACAGCTTCAGCATCGAGTCGTAGTAGGCCTGGCCCGCTGCATTATCGCGCACCCCCCAGTTGCCGTCGTCCCATGGGCATGGCGAATCCATGTCCGCTGCGTCGCTGGCGTGAAAGCTCGTTCCCCCGATGGGCAAATTCGCCTTCACCACGTCGCGAGGAATTCCGCGCACAATATGAATCCCAAACTTCAGCCCCTGCGCGTGCACCCAATCCGCCAGCGGCTTAAATCCCGCCCCATTCGCCGCCGATGGAAAACGGCTCGCCGTCGGAATCAGAATTCCGTTGCCGTCAAAAAGATATTTCCGCGTCTCCACATCCTTCGCAAAGGGGTCCTGCATATACCACCCCTCGTCGATCACCGCGTACTCCCATCCGTATTGCTTCAGACTCGCCAGCACTTCGACATTGGCGCGAAAGTCGGTTTCATCGATCGTCAGGCCATACGCATCCCAGCTGTTCCAACCCATCGGCGGAGTGGGAGCGACCGTCCCGGCAGTCGCCAGGCACGAAAAAAATGCAGCGCCAATCAAGCAAGTTACAAACAGCAAGCCTCTTCTGAACATGCCGCAACGTATACCACATTTGGCCCCCCTTCGCGGCACTTTGCTCAGCCTCAACAAGCCTTCAGGTGACCGGCCCGCATATCCCAAACATTCCGCCCCATATTTGGTGATGCCGCTCACTTTCAACAGAGCCTATAATGCTGTCGAATCAATATCAGACAGCTGCACGATGCCAATTCCTGACACCTGCAACTGAGGAGAGTGTCATGCTGAAGCCCGTCCTGTTCCTTTCCGTTGTGGCCTTGCTCGCGTTCGCTCCATCCGCTGCTCCGGCGGCGCCGCCTCAAGCTGCCGCCCCCGACGCATCAAATCCGGCCAAATCGTCTCCCCAGTCGCGGACTAAAGCCAAAGAGCTCTATCAGCGCGATTGCGCGCTCTGCCACGGCGACAGCGGCGACGGCAAGACCGACCTCGCCAAAGACATGCAGCTCACCATGGCCGATTGGACCGATCCCAAATCCCTTGCCGGCCAGACCGATCAGCAGCTCTTCGACATCATCCGCCACGGCAAAGAAAAAATGCCCGCCGAAGAGTCAGGACGCGCCAGCGATGCCGATGTGCGGGCCCTGGTCCTATACATTCGCTCCCTGGCCAAGGACCAGCCGTCCACCCCGCCCGCGCCCGCTGCACCCACTGCCGTAACCGGTGCGGCCACGCCCAATCGCTGACAATTCCGCTCTCGCGCCGATGCCCCCCGCTAAGGCCCGAGGCGCCCTCATCCCGATCCGGGGCCGCATGCGCCCTCGCCCCATCCTTGTGCGATAAGCTGTTGCGGAGGTGCATTTGATGCGATCCCGTTCGTGGAGCCGGCACACTCTCGCCGGCTTCCTTCTGGCCTTCGCGCTGGCCATCGTTCCATCGCAACTTCCCGCTCAGAGTTCCGGCCCCAATCCGGCTTTGCCCGTCATTCACGTCGACAACGGGCCCAACTCCCCCGAGGCGCAAAAAGCCCACTACGTTGTCCTCGTCTCCCTCGACGGCTTCCGCTGGGACTACGCCCGCCGCGATAACGCCACCCATCTGCTCGCCCTCGGCAGGCACGGCGCCTGGGCCCCCGACGGCATGCTGCCCAGCTATCCCTCGCTCACCTTTCCCAATCACTTCACTATCGTCACCGGCCTTTATCCTGAACATCACGGCCTGGTCGCCAATAGCTTCTACGACCCCACAAAGCAGGCTCGATACGCCATCAGCGATCCCTCCGCTGTGACCGATGGAAGCTGGTACTCTGGCTGGCCTCTGTGGAGTCTCGCCGAGAGCCAGGGCATGCGCTCCGCCTGCCTCTTCTGGCCCGGCTCCGAAGCCAAAATTGCCGGCTTCCGTCCCTCGTACTATTTGCATTACGACGACAAAATCGACGACACCGCCCGCATCGAGCAAGTGCTCGCCTGGCTCCGCCTGCCCGCCGAGGAACGCCCCCACTTCATCACCCTCTACTATTCAGAACCGGATCACGAAGGCCACGAGTTTGGTCCCGACGCGCCCGAAACCAAAGCTGCTGTCCTCAAAGTCGACGCCCTCGTCGGCAAGTTGAAAGCCGGTCTCGACGCGACCCGCCTGCCCATCGATCTGGTCATCCTCAGCGATCATGGAATGGTGAAAGAGCAGGGCGACTGGATCACTCTCGACCAATTCGCCGACCTCACCGGCTTCGAGTCCGCCGGCCAACTGCTCTACGCCAAGACCGATGCCGACAGCGAACGCGTCTACGACCAGCTCAAAAAGGCGTCATCGCAGTTCATCGTTTATCGCCGCAAAAATGTTCCCGCAGATCTCAACTTCAATCAGAATCCCCGCGAAGGCGACCCCGTCGTCATCGCCACCGGTCCCTATGCGATCCGCGCCCACGGGCCGCCCGACGGCAAACCAGACCACGCTCCCACAACCGGCATGCACGGTTTCGATCCCCACAAAATGCCCGAGATGAAAGCCAGCTTTTTCGCCGCCGGTCCCGACATTCTGCCCGGCCACACCGTCAAGCCCTTCGAAAACGTCAACCTCTACCCGTGGCTCGCGCATATGCTCGGGCTCTCTCCACCTAAATCCGACGGCAGCTTAAATGTGCTCGCCGGAACCCTGCGTGACGGCGGCGTCGAACCCGCAAAATAAGGAATAAGGCAAGCACACAATGAGCGTGGTTCTAGGCATCGATGGCGGCGGAACCCACACCCGCGCCTCAATTGTCGACGGCAACAAAGTTCTCAGTCATGCCGAGGGCGGTTCCATCAAGCGTCTCCGCGTCGGCGCCGAGGCAGCCGAGGCCAACCTCCGTGCCGTTCTCCGCGAGGCCTTCGCACAGGCCGGCCTCAAGAGCGTTTGCGCTGCATCCGTCGGCGTCGCCAGCGCCACCATGCCCGGCGTGCCTGAGTGGATTCGCGCTGTCTTCCAGGACTTCTCCATCGAGCGATCTGAAATCGTCGGCGATCAGGTGATCGCGCTCGAGGCCGCGTTCAAGGGCGGTCCCGGCATCCTGCAGATTGCGGGCACCGGCAGCAACTGCATCGGCCGCGCCCCTGATGGAAGCCAGGAAAGCGCCGGCGGCTGGAGTTCGCGCCTCGGCGACGAGGGCTCGGGCTATTGGATCGGCCTCCACGCCGTTCGCCGCGCCCTCAAAGCCTACGACCGCGACCAGCCAACCCGCGTACTTGAAACCGTCGGCCGCCTCTGGGGAACGCCTTCCATCGACGAACTGGTCAATCTTGGCGACAGCACGCCCGGCCCCGATTTTGCCGCGCTCGCGCCCGCCATCAGCGAGCTTGCACAAGAGGGCGATGCCGTCGCCGCCGGTGTCCTCGCCCAGGCCGCAACCGATCTGGTCAACTCTGTCCTTCTGGTGCGCGCCAAGCTGCGCCGCAAACATGCCCTCACTGACGAAGTGCCCCTGGCCTGGATCGGCAGCGTCATCGGCAAAGCCTCTCTGGTGCGCGAACCCTTCTTCGCCGGCCTCCGCGCCGCCGCTCCCGACATGCCCGTTCGCCAGACTGAAGTCGTGGGAATCGAAGGCGCCATCTGGCGCGCCCAACGCCTAGCCGACCAACCCCGGCAGCAGTTCGCTTAGGTCTTCTCCCCTCAAACGCTGAAGGGGACCATTTTGAAGATCGTTGAATGGATCAACGGCCATTGAGTTCTTCTTGTTGTCACCTTGAGTGGCTTAATCGCACTGAATCCAGTTGGAGGTGTTGATGGCATTCTCGTTTGCTGATTTTGGATTCTGGCGGTTAGCGATCATTACATTTGCATACGAGCTCTTGCATGCAATCCTTGAGAATTATTGGCCGGAGATACGCGGGTCCCGGCTCGGCCCAAGAACGCCAGCCGCGCGATGCTTCATGCTTTTCGAAGCCCTGGTGCTCATGGCCACCCTCATAGCGGCAATTGATAACGTGATTAGGTCGCTTAAGCCAAAGAAACCGAACGTCGGTAAGGCTTGTGCTGTTATTGTCTCTGCCTTGTCGGCCCTCGGGCTGTTTCTTCTCGTGTGGGGGAGATAAGACGAGGCGAGCCTGCCCGCCGTGGCGGGAACCTGCTTCCGCTTTTAGTGCATCCTCATCTGGCACGAAAATGGGTGCCCCATTCATGCGCAGCCTCATCGCGCATGAGTGGGAAAGCGCGGACCCACCCGTCCTTGCCTTGTATCAGGACAACGCTTCAGCCGTGCCGAAAGGAGCGCGAAATACGAGGGGTTTTAACCCCTGCGGGAATGTCTTCTGGCGCGTCTGGCCGCACCGCAGGTGCCGCGAAGCTGCGGCGTGAGCTAGCGGCTAGAAGCTAGAAGCTGGCTTCTCAAATTCTTGTCAATAGGTAAAGCTCAAAAATAATTTCCCCAATTTTTTAACTCGCTTGTTCCTTATCGTTTACAGCAAAAGATTTTTTGCTCGATTTTGCGTATTAATTATCTCGATTAGCGCACAATAGAGAAGTAGTCAAAACAAGGGCATGGGAGCTAATCCCCATGCCCTTTTGCTTTTCAGGAGCGGACAGATGCAGGGGGCCCCCACAACACGGCTCGCCGCTTTTGTTTTTCACTGTCCACTGATTTCTGATCTCTGACATCTGATCTCTGATCTCTGATCTTTGATCTCTGATCTTTGATCTCTGATCTTTGATCTCTGATCTTTGATCTCTGATCTCTGATCCCTGTCCACTGCTTCGCCCGAAAGGAGTGAAAATGTCGCTTTCGTCAAACCTTCGCCAAAATCCGCGCGCCGTCGACTCTTTTACTCATTCCAAACAGGTTATTGGCGATGCGTGTACACACCCCTCCCCTACCCCCTTCGCTCCCTCTTCGCCCCATTCGCACCGGTTTCAGGGCAGTTTCGCATTGCGCAAAGCGCGCATTAGCCGAGTCGTCGAAGCCACGCTCAGCCATTCGCTGGACGCGCAGTCCCCGCAGGTGCACTCCGCGAACACCGCTAACTCCGCTAGCTCCGCTAACACCGCTGGGGTTAAAGCTGTATCGCTGTATGCGAGCCCCACGCAAGTCGATCCGCAACACCAGTTGCCGCAAGCGAACTTCCAAGTTAGCAACGACACTTTTTCCTGTATTCCCGTACGACTCGCGTCACACACTCTTGAGGTTGTGACCCTAAGCGATGCAGCCTCTGAATGTCCGCCAGAACTCAACGAAGCCCTTCAGCTTCACCACGTGAAAATAGTCGCTTGCGACGAGATAAAACAGCGTCGCGCCGGCCCACACCACATGCATCGCATCCGGACCGAGCTGATCGCTGAACGGCAGCGGCGCCGCCGAAAACACCATCGCCAGCACAATCAACGCCAGCTTCACGATGCCCATCACGAGATTGGTTTCCATCAGCTTGCTGGTGAACGTTTTTCCCAGCCGCAAACTTTTTCCGAAAGCCGAAAGCACAGAGCGCCGCTCCAGCAGCATCAGCATCGGCGTCACTCCGAGAGGCCAGCTCACCAGCGCCCACAGCGTGAAGAAGCCCAGAGAAAGGAAGATCGCCCAACTCGAGTAGCCGATCAGATCCGCTTCTCCGCTCGCCGTGATGTGCGTGGCCGCGACCCATTGCAGCGAGCGAAACCAGCCCGCGAAGGTGAGCGCAAGCAACGCGAGCGAACCGGCTTGCACCGCCATCATCGCCAGCGGTCGAAAGCGCACGCCCGGCTCCAGCCGTTTCAACACAAGATTGCGTCCCATCCCCGAGGCGACGATCCACGCCAGCGCGGCCAGCGGACCGAGCCATCGCAACAATGCAACCACCGGCGGCTGATAGCGCGCCCACACGTCGGCAAGCTGCACTGCAGCAACCCACGGATTCTGCGCATCGAGACTCGTCAGTCCAGTCGACTCCGGCGGCAGAGCCGCAAGAATCTGCTTCGCCTGCAGCCAGCACACAAACAGAAGCGGCACGCCAAACAGCCAGCGCCATGCAATCTCCAGGCCCACCAGCGACGGCCGGTGAAAGACCCAGCCCATCTGATCCACCAGTGTCTGGGTTCCGCGAACAGGCTGCGCCATGGCACTGCCCGCTTTCACTTGACAACCAAATTTATTGCTTTGCCGGGCACCACAATGATTTTCGCGACCGTCTTGCCCGCGATGCGCGACTGCACCTTCTCATCAGCCAGAGCCGCCGCCTGGATGATGTCCGATGCCGCCCCGGCAGCAACGCGGATGATCGTGACCAGCTTGCCATTGATCTGCACCGGGATCTCGATCTCGTCCTCTTTGGCAAGTTCTGCATCGCTCTTCGGCCACGGCGCGCGCAACACATTTCCGTGCTCTCCGAGTGCTTCCCACAACTCGGCCGAAAGAAACGGCGCGAAGGGCGCGAGCAGCAGAACCAGCGTGCGCAGCAGTTCGCGAATCACCGGTGCAGGCACTTCACCCGATGCCAGCTCCGCATCGGCAGCCTGAATTTCGTTCACAAGTTCCATGATCGCCGCGACGCATGTATTGAAGTGCCAGCGGCCTTCAAAGTCCAGCGTGATCTTTGCAATCGTCCGATGCAGTTTGCGCAACAGCTTCTGCGCGACTCCGCCGTCTTGCGTTTCGGTTTGAATCTGTGTTGCCGAGCGAGCCACCGCCGCATACTTCGTCGTCAGTCGCCACACACGTCCGAGGAACCGGCTCACGCCGGCGACGCCGTCCTCCTGCCAGTCGAGGTCGCGATCCGGCGGAGCGGCAAACAACGCGTACGTGCGCGTGGCATCCGCTCCATAGCGAGCCACCATGTCGTCGGGCGAAACCACGTTGCCCTTCGACTTCGACATCTTCGCGCCGTCTTTGATGACCATGCCCTGCGTGAACAGTCGCCGCGCCGGTTCATCATTTGTGATCAGGCCCAGGTCGCGCATCACCTTCGTCCAGAAACGCGAATAAATCAGATGCAAAATCGCGTGCTCCACACCGCCGATATATTGATCGATGGGGAACCAATAGCCCGCACGAGCGGGCGCGAACGGCGCTGTCGAGTTCTTCGCATCGGTGTAGCGATAGAAGTACCAGCTCGAATCGACAAACGTATCCATCGTGTCGGTCTCGCGCTTGGCCGGCCCTCCACACTTTGGGCAAGTGACGTTGACGAAGTTGGCCACGCGGCTCAGCGGCGAGCCGCCCTGCTGCGTGATCTCGATCTGTGCGGGCAACAGAACGGGCAGGTGCTCATCCGGCACGGGAACGATTCCGTCGCGCTCGCAGTGAATCATCGGAATCGGCGTGCCCCAGTAGCGCTGGCGGCTCACGCCCCAATCCTTCAGGCGAAACGTGATCTTCGGTTCTCCAAAGGATCCGCGCGCAGCCACCTCTTGAAGCTTTTTCTGTGCCTCGTCACACGTCAGCCCGTCGTACTCCCCGGAATTGACCAGCACACCGTCTTCTGAGACAAACGGCAGCGCAGGCTCCTCGGCATTTCGGTCGGCAGGCGCAATCACGCGACGGATTGGAATCGCATACTTGGTCGCAAACTCAAAGTCGCGCTCATCGTGGCCCGGCACGCTCATAATCGCGCCCGTGCCATAGTCCATCAGCACGTAGTTGGCAACCCAGATCGGCACCAGTTCTCCGTTATAAGGATTAGTCGCGAAGTGGCCGGTTGGAACGCCGTGCTTCTCGATTGCGCCCACGTCGCCGGTTGCGCGCGCGGACTTCTGCTCCTCGATAAGCTGGTTGACCTGCGTCTTGAGTCCCGGGTCGTCGGCTGCCAGCACAGTCACAATCGGATGTTCCGGCGCGAGCTGCACGCTCGTCGCGCCAAAGATCGTGTCAATGCGCGTGGTGAAGACGCGAATCCTGCTTTCGCGCTGTGCGGAGTCCGGCGCCGGCAAAGTGTCTTCCGCAAGCAGGAAATCGACTTCGGTCCCTTCACTGCGGCCAATCCAGTTGCGCTGCATGGTGCGCACTTTTTCCGGCCAGCCATCGAGCTTGTCCAGCCCGTCCAGCAGCTCCTGTGCATAGGCAGTGATGCGAAAGAACCACTGCACCAGATCGCGCTGCTCCACGATTGTGTCTTCGTGGCGCCAGCAGCGCCCATCGATCACCTGCTCATTGGCCAGCACCGTGCAGCACTCCGGGCACCAGTTCACCTTGCTCTTCTTGCGATAAGCGAGACCGCGCTCGTACATCCGCAAAAAGAACCACTGGTTCCAGCGGTAGTAGTCGGGCAGGCAAGTGGTGACTTCCGTAGCCCAGTCGTAGCCGAGGCCGAGGCGCTGCATCTGGCGCTTCATCGCCGCAATATTGCCCAGCGTCCACTCCCGCGGAGGCGTGTTGTTCTTGAGCGCGGCATTTTCTGCGGGCAGGCCAAAAGCATCCCAGCCCATCGGGTGCAGCACGTTGTAGCCGCGCATCCACATATGGCGAGCCAGTGCGTCGCCAATTGAGTAGTTGCGCACGTGGCCCATGTGCAACTGGCCGCTGGGATAGGGCAACATCTCCAGCACGTAGTATTTAGGTTTGCCGGTCTCCGCAGGTTCAGCCGCATAAAGCGCAGGGTCCGCAGCCCAGCGCTGCTGCCATTTCGGCTCAATTGCCGCCGGGTCGTATCGCAGTTCTTTGTCTTCCGCCATCACCTTTCAAGTGTAAACGGAGAGGACAGCTCACTTCGCGGACTTGGCGACCAGGCTCTTCAGCACCCGCACATTGCGCTCCTCGTCACCCGGTTCGTCGACGGGCGTCTCAGCAATGAACGCGCAGTGCGCGAAGCGCGCGTCGTTGAGCAGGCGCCGAAAAGTCTCATTCCCGATCATCCCCTGGCCAATATGCTCGTGACGATCCAGCTTTGAACCGCGCGCGGCCTTGGCGTCGTTGCAATGCCACACTCGCACTGCGTCGAAGCCCATGGTAGCGCCAGCCTGCTTCATCGTCTCTTCGTAGCCCTCGGCGGTCACGATGTCGTAGCCCGACACATGCGTGTGGCAGGTGTCGAGACACACGCCAACCGGCGCATGCGGCCGCAGCAGTGCGACCAACTCCGCCACCTGGTCAAAGCTTCCACCCAGCGAGCATTCAGAGCCGGCAGTGTTTTCAATGAGAATGCTGAACGACGTTCCCTGCCAGGGCAGTCCGTCGATGGCGCGAGCAATCGATTCGGCCGCCAGCTTGAGGCCCTCGTTGCGCGTCATGCCCTTCCACGAGCCGGGATGTAGCACAAGGTATTCCGCGCCAAACGCGAGGGCACGCTCGATCTCTCTGCGAAAAGCCTCAACGCTCTTTTCTCGAACTTCGCTGGTCTGGCTGCATACATTCACCAGGTAGCTCGTGTGTACGACCAACGGACTCACGTCGAGAGCCGCGCGAAGCTCTTTCATGCGCTCGGCTTGTTTCGGGTCCACCTTGGGCGCGCGCCACACGCGCGGGCTCGACGTAAAAATCTGAAATGTATTCGCGCCTATCTCTCTCGCGCGTTCGACGGCGTTGGAAGCGCCGCCTGCCGTGCCAAGATGAACGCCAATCCTCTTTGCCATGCGAACAGTCTAACTTGCCGCTTACAGCAGCTTCATCGCATCCGGGTCCCAGTGAACAATCGCCCCGCGCTCCATGCTCAGATTGCTCAGCAACGCTGCGCCGGCGGCGCGATAGCCAAAGACCGCGTCTTCGACCACGGGCTTGCGCGAGCGTACCGATGCGAAGAAGTTCTTAAAGTGGTCGTAGCTGTCGCTGTAGCCATCCGGAGCCATGTACCGCTCAGACCCCACCGGCGGCTCGCCCTCGGGATGACGGACCGGATACTTCTTGCGATACTCGGTCTCCACTTGCTTTTGCATGGCCTCGGCGAAGGTGCCGACGGTGAGGCCCGGTTCCTTTTCGCGCGGAACACGGCTCACCGTCACCCCGTGCCAGCCAATCTCCATGGTGCCTTCTGAACCGGTAAAGACAAGGCTCTCGCTCTCCTCGCCCCCGTCGACGAAGTTCACATGCAGGCTCAGGTTAAATCCCTCGCGATAGTCAAAGAGGCCCAGCATCACATCCGGCACATCGCGGCCGTCCTTCCAGAAACGAAGTGCGCCCGTGGCCATGCCCTGCGTCGGCCCGTGCGAGCCGGTGATAAAGTGCGTGCCGCTGAAAAGATGAACGAACAAATCACCGGCAACTCCGCTTCCGTATGCTTTCCATTTGCGCCACTGAAAGAATTGCTCGGCATTGAAAGGAATCTTCGCAGCGGTGCCAAGAAAGCGCGGCCAGTCGCAGGTTTCCGGCGAGGCATCCAGAGGCACAGTGTAGTTCCACGCGCCCATCGAAGAGTTGCGGTCCCAGTACGCAGTGACCATGTTCAGTTGCCCGATCGCCCCCGCCGCGAGCAGCTCCTTTGCCTTGGCGTAGAGAATCGAACTGACTCGCTGACTGCCGACCTGCAGAATGCGATTGGTGGCACGCGAAGCCTCGATCATCTCCGGTCCGTCAGAGTAGAGATGAATCATCGGCTTTTCGCAGTACACATCTTTGCCCGCCTTCATCGCATCCACCGACGCCTGCTTGTGCCAGTGATCGGGCGTGCCGATGATGACCGCGTCGATCTCTTTGCGCGCGAGGATTTCGTTATAGTCGCGCGTCGTGAAAATATCGCTGCCCCAGATCTCCTTGCTGTGCTCGAGACGTCCGTTGTAGCAATCCGCCACCGCCACTAGCTTCACTCCAGGCACTTGCACTGCAGTCCTGGTGTCGCCCTGTCCCTGGCCGCCGGCGCCAATCAGCGCAATCTGAATGTAGTCGTTTGCCGAGATTGAGCGCACAGGTTCGTCCTGCTCGCCCGTCAATGCATGAAGCCGGGTCCCGATCAGTGTGCTGGCCGAAACAGCGCCTGCGGCTCTAAGAAAGGTCCTACGATTCAACGCAATCACATGCCCCTCCGTGCAAGGAGAATTCTGCCGCATACAACCATACACGGTCAGAGAAGCCACGATCGCCTCGACTAAATTGCGAATTGAATTGCGCTCAAACTACGACTGCTCAGTCGTCGTCATCGCGGCGAGTCTTCGATTTATGCGTCAATTGCGCGGGAACCGGAGCGTCGCCCATCGCGTCTCTCCATAGAATCACGTTGAGCTTCTGCGCGTCAGCTCGATCGGCGTGGCGAAAATCCATTTTCACGCTCTCGCTTGCTCCAGGCGCACTCTTTTGATTGGCGGTGTAGATGAGCCCGTTGTCGCGGTTTGATGTGTCTGCGACGTAGGCCGGCTGGTCGCCGGACCCGCTGAATTCGCTCGAAATCAGCGAACTGAACGCATCGTTGTTGTTCATCGGCGGCAAACCGAGCAGCGACTCCATCGTGCGCACAACGCTGACGGTGGAGTAGAAATGGCTGTCGACGAACGGTGCATCGTTCTCTCCGCGGGGCGCATATTTGCTTACGACCAGCGCGTAGCTGCGATGCGCATCCACGTGATCGGCTCCGTCTTGCGCGTCGTCTTCGAGAATGAAAAAAGCCGTGTCGTCCCAGAACGGTGAGTGAGCGATGGCCTCGACCGCGCGGCCCACGGCCAGATCGTTGTCGGCAACCGAAGCCTTGGGCGTTGGACCCCCAGGGCGCGTCCCTGCGGTGTGATCGTTGCCCAGCCGCAGCATCACAAAGTTGGGCATGGTGTCCTTGCCCTGCGCCTTGTCAGCGATCCAGCCCCGCAGATGGCGCATGAAAATATCGACGCGCACCTGGTCCGGCACGGCAAGATTAAAGTCCGGTGCTTCCGTTGCAAAGTGACCAACCAATTGCGGCTTGGTTGCAGTGTTGGCTGCGATCAGCGGAATCGGCCACGGCCATTTGTTCATGCCGCCGCCCCATTCCGCAGGAAGCGTTTCTCCCGGCGCCACCGCCTTATGTGCGCAATCCCGACCGGCAAGCATCGGGCCAAGCTGCGGGTCGGTTGCCGCCGGCTCGTCGCAAAAAATGGTCGAGATGAACTCCCCAAAGTGATAGTAGCTTTTGCCATGGGCTGCCAGATTGCCCCACAGATATCCGCTGGCCGGCTCATTCACATCGGCAATTTTCTGCAACAGCGGATAGCCGTTGGCGACCACGCCTTCAAAGTCATAGGTGCGCTGGCTGCCGCGATACGACTGCTGCCACGTCTTCTCGAGATAATCTGAACCAATCGCGGCGTTCGACCAGACGTGTCCATCGCCCGATACTTCGCCGGAGTCGAAGAAGTTGTCGAGCACTCCGAATTGCAGCGCCAGTTTGTGTATGTTGGGCGTGACCGTGACCCCATACAGCGTGAGGCTCGCGTCGCCGTTGCCGACGGGTTTGCCATTTTTCTGCAAGTCGCCAAGCACCTGATCGTACGTGCGATTCTCCTTGATGATGTAAACGATGTGCTTGATCGGACTCTTGTCCGCGCCGCCGAATGAAATCTTCTCTGCGGCTGCCTTCATACGATTGGACGCGAGCACTTCGCCCGTCCATTGCCGAAGATTCTTCTCAATCTCCGCTTCATCGATTGACGCCAGCGAACCGTATAGAAGCGTACCGATGTACGTCCGATTCGATTTGTAGTGTTTCGCATCCATTTCGGGCGTCGAACGCTGAGCGAAATTATTGGGCCCCGTTCCCTGGCCCTTCGCGGTCGCAACGTAAAGTCTGCCGCCCGAAGCCGCAGGCACAAATGTCATCGAGAACGGCAGCCATTCCGTCGGCACAAATCCATCGGGCTCGACCATCCCCGTGCGCGCCGTCTTCGCATTCAGCTTGCGCGTATCGATCACCGCAACTGCGTCGCTGGCCATGTTGGCCACGTAGAGACGATTCCCGCTGCCGTTCAAAGCCAAGGCCAGCGGCTCGGCGCCGAAGTAGCTTTGGCCCGGCAAGCGCGTGTCAAAGTAGCCCTTCACCGAGAACTGATCGCCTCCCACATTCACCGCTGCAACGGCGTCTCGATTGGCCAGCGCCACATAGAGCGTTTTGCCATCGTGGGCCAGCGCAAACGCGCAGGGATGAGTGCCCGGCGCGACCGGCCTCGACGGCTTGAGCAGCGCGAGCTTGCGCCCCACCGTGTTTTTCGTTAAATCGAGCTCGACAATTTCCGAGGCATTCCATAACGCAACAAACGCGCGATGCCCATCCTGCGACAGCGCGAGGGCGCCGGGATAGGTGCCCGGCACCGCATCGCTTTCAGACAGATCAAAGCGATGTTTAATTTCGCCGCTGGCCGGGTCGAGCAACAGCACATCGTCAGAGAGGTTATCGGCGACGAGCAGCTTTTCCTGGCCGGGGGCGCCGGTGATCGCGAGCGCCGCGGGAAAAGGCACTCCCTTGTCGCCTTCCTTTTCGCCGATCAATCGTGTTGTATGCCCCGGCGCAAGCTGCTCGAGAGGCAGATGGATGAACCGTTCCTGCTCGATCGCGCCCGCGGTGAAGCGATAGACGATGATGCCGCTGCCGGTGTCATTCTTCTCCGAGCCCAGTGGATCGGAGATCGAGCCCATGCTGGCATACAGATGACTTCCATCGCGACTGAAGGCAAGCCCGGAATACAGCGTCTGGTTGCCCACGCGCGCGAGTGTGCGGTTGTCAGGAAAATCCGTCAGCTTTCCCGTGCCGGTATCGAGCACCGCCAGCGACTGCATATAGCGCGACTCAAATGTCCCGTAGCCGGCATTCACCGTGACCACGTAGCGGCCGTCGGGCGAAACCGCCATGCTCATGGGAAGGCTGTTGAGCCGCTGCGGCTCGCCCGGAACCGGCTCAATGAGCTGCTTGCTGGTGGGCAGGTCTCGCGTCTGCGCTGCAATCGTTCCAGTGGCGAGCGCGAGGACTGCGGGAAAAACAGTCGACAAAGCCCGGATCTGCATGGCTAGAACGATAACAGGCTCCATTCGCCGGTAGCGTTACGTCGCGGTTACACGGCGATCTGCGCTTGATTGCGCCTTGCAAAAATCAGCGGCGCCAACCTGCAATAATCGAGCGCATGCGCACGGTCGTGACTGCGGAGAAATTGTGGGACGGGAGCCGGCTCATCGATCGCCCGGTGGTGGTGATTGAGGATGGCCGCATCGAGTCAATTGGTACGAGCGATTCGGTTGAGTTCTCATCGAGCGCATCGGTGCTGAACTTTGCTGACGCAATCCTGGCGCCCGCATTTTTCGATGTGCATTTTCATGGAGCCGCGGGACACGACGTGATGGAAGCGACGCCGGAAGCTTTCGAAAAAATCGGCGCATTTCTCGCCTCGCGCGGAACGGGAAGCTTTTTGGCGACGACCGTGACTGCTCCGTTCGACGAGACTCTTCGCGTGGTGGCCGGACTGGCGCGGCTCATCGCCCGGCACCCTGTTTCTGGAAACGCTCGGCCTGTTGGCATCCATCTCGAAGGCCCGTTTCTCTCGCACGCTAAACGCGGAGTGCAGCCGGCAGCCCACCTGCTCGCGCCAGACATTGCGACGTTCGACAAATTGTTTGACGCGGCCGAGGGCCACGTCCGGCTCATGACGCTTGCGCCGGAGCTGCCGGGCGCGGTCGAACTCACCAGGCACGCGACCGGGCGCGGCGTGCGCGTGTCGTTGGGCCACTCCAATGCGACCGCTGCAGAGACCCGCGCGGCGATCGTGGCCGGAGCGATGAGCGCGACCCACACCTTCAACGCCATGCGTCCGCTCGATCATCGCGAGCCTGGAATCCTCGGCACGGTTTTGACCAACGATGCGCTTTTTGCCGAGTTGATCTGCGACGGAATTCATACCGCTCCCGAGATGGTTGAGTTGTGGTGGCGCGCCAAAGGGCCGGAGCGCGCCATTCTGGTGACCGATGCGATGAGCGCCAGCGGAATGCCCGATGGCACCTACAAACTCGGCGGCTTTGCGGTCGAGGTTGCGCATGGTCGCGCCACGGCCAATGGAGTGCTGGCTGGAAGCGTGCTGACGCTGGACGTCGCGCTGGCCAACTTCGTGCGCTTCACCGGCGCGACAGTCGAACAGGGTCTGCGGCTGTTGACGGCCAATCCTGCCGCGATGACCGGGCTCGCCGGGCAGGCCGGAACGCTGGCCGTCGGGCAACGTGCCGATCTTGTCGCCGTCGACGGAGCCGGAAAGCTGGTCGGCTCGGTGATCGGGGATTGCGCGTCCAGCAAATAAGCGCCTGCGGCGCGGCCAACTGCGGTGCGGCCAGCTCCGCTTCGCGGGACCGAGCTAGCGGCTAGAAGTTAGGAGCTAGAAGCTGGCTCCTCAAATTCTTGTCAATAGGCAAATCGAAAAATAATTTGCAAGTCATTGATTCCATTACGAATTTTCCTTGATCGATTTTGCGTATTAATTATCTCGATTGGCGCACAATAGAGGAGTAGTCAAAAAACAAGGGCGTGGGAGCCAATCCCATGCCCTTTTGCTTTTCAGGAGCGGACGATGCCCAGCAACGCGCAAAAACCGGCCAACAGCGTGACCGAAACGGTGTCCTCGGGTGTGCCTCATCTCAGTTGGCGCGCAGCGCGTCTGCCGCACCGCAGGTGCCGCGAAGCGCAGTTGGCCCCACCGCAGGTGGCTGGACGGCCAGTCCCCGCACTGCAGGTGCCAAAAGGGCGCATCGCAATTTCCGTTAAAGCTGTACCGCTGTATGCGAGCCGCACGCAAACCCAGTCGCCCCACCAGTTGCCGCACCCAAACTACCAAGTTAGGAACGACATTTATTCCTGTATTCCTGTACGATCCGCGACATGCGACGGCGCGGCGTTGAAAGGGAGTGGCCATTCGCCAATCAACAATGCTAGGCTGCACGTATTCGCGCGCAGAACTCAGTAGAATTTTCGCCGTTCATCTCGCGCGCAAACGAGACGTCCGGGCCGCAGAGGACGGACGCAGGCCGAATCAGAGAGGACGGACATTACTCATGCGAGTTCACAAAATCATGCGAGTTCACAATGCAATGAAGTTGGCACGCACCGCAGCGGTGGCGGCGATGTTGATTGGCGCCGGGGTTGCAGCGTCTGTCTCGGCTGCGGCACAGGCCAAGCCCGCAGCCGCTCCGGCAGCCGCGCCGGTGCAGTTGCAGTCCTACACGGCGCCGGACCAGAGCGCCACGGTGGGCGTGCCGCCGGGATGGAAGGTCACCGATGCTGTGGGCGGCGCCGTCGTAATGTCGGGGACGCAGGGCGAATCGATCACCGTCGGCGAACTATTTGTCGCGCATGACGGCGCGTTTCAACTGGGACAGAAGGGACCGAACGGCGCTTTCCTGACCATGCCTTCGTCGGCAAAGCTGACCGACAAACTGGTCATGATTCTGCAGCAGATTGCGGCCGTTGCGGGGAAGCCGGTTCCCCAGGTGAAGTTCATCTATGCCGCGCCTTTGCAGATGCAGGCGGCGATGGGGCAATGCGGCATGTTTGTGATCAGCGCAACGGGAATCGCCAGTCCCGGCAATGGGATGGGAATTTTCTGCTCGATGGCGGACGACTCGGCGCAATTTTTCAAGAGCTTTTTGATGATTGGATCGGCGCCGACGGCGGTCGCAGCGCAGACCGCACCGATTGCGCAGGCGGTTTTCAAGAGCTACACCCTCGGTCCGGGCTGGATACAAAAGATGTTTTCTCCGTACACGGTTCCCACTACGGCTTCGCCGATGGCGCCGCTGGCATCGAGCCAGGCGCTCAGAGGCATATTGCTGAGCAACGCGCTGCAACAGAATGCATTGGATGTGGGTTTTGCCTGCGCGGACGCGGGCATCGTGGGCAACGGGTCGAACTGGCAGACTCCGCGGGAGTGCGGCGGATTTGCGCCGAACCCGTAGGTCGTATCGACATCGACAGACTTAGAAAAGTTTGACGCGGATGACGAGGTATTTTTTGGGATCTTCGCGCATGCCCTTGATCAACTGAGCGGCCTGGTCGAGGGTCTGGTCGGCGTGGTCATAGACGGAGCGGTTCTGCATGAGCTGGCCAATGGTGCCTTTGCCCTCGTCGACGCTGGTAAGGATTGAGTCGAGGCGGGTCACGGTGTCATCGAGCTTGCGCGCGAACTCCGGATCTTTGGCGATCTTGCCCAGGCCGCCTTTGCCGGCGTTGATGTCGGCAACCAACTCATTGGTGTTGGCGACGGTGGCGTTCAAGTTGTTGTAGAGGGTGTCATCATGCAGCAGCTTGCCCGCGGTGCCTTTGCCATCGGCCAGGTCGGTGGAGATGGTGTTGAGCCGGTCGACGGTGGTATTGAGCTTGGTATAGAGCGTGTCGTCGGTCATCAACTTGCCGAGCGCGCCTTTGCCCTGAGTGAGGCCGGTGGTGAGGATCTGCACGTTGGTCGCGATCTGGGTGACCTGCTTATAGAGCTGCGGGTCGTTGATGAGATCGCCGAGGGTTCCGCGCTTGGAGTTGAGCGAATCGAGCAGGATATTGACCTTGCCCATGACCTGCGAGGCTTTTTGCAGGGCGTCTTGGCTGGTGTCGATCACAGCCTGGATGCTGGGCACGTTGCGCGCCTTCAATTCGGCGCCGTTGGCGGGTTCTGGCCCGGTGGCTTTTTCAGAGGTGATATCGACGAAGCTGTCGCCGAGCACGCCGGCCTGGGCGATGGAGGTGGTGGAGTCGGTGTGCAGGAGAGGCTTGATCTTGTCGCTCAACTGCATGGTGACTTCGACGGGGGTTGGATTGCGTTCTGGAACGACGCGAATGCGGGTGACGCTGCCGATGGTGACGCCCTCGAGGGTGACGGGGGCGCCGTTTTTGAGGCCCTCGGCGTTGTCGAAGTAGGCGCGGATTTTTAGTTTGGGAGCGAAGAGGCCGCCGGAGGAGCCGGACATGAGGAAGATGAGCCCGATGAGAACTGCCATGGCCACCAGGACCAATGCGCCAACTTTAAGCTGCGACCACTGAATCTCTTTGCGGCTCGGCACGGCAATCCCCTTGGTGAGATGAGACCGGGTGTATCGAACTCAATGCCCTGAGGATAGCAGACGAAGGGGGGTCATCGCGCATCTTCAAGGACAACGCTGGCCAGGGCGAGGTCGGCGGTGTGGGTGAGGGAAAGGGCGGCGTGGGCGACGCCGAGGCGGGAAGCAATCTCCGCGGCGCGGCCGTGAAAATGGAGGGTAGGGCGGCCGCCGGGCTCGCGGGCCACCTCGATCTCGAGCCAGTTGACTCCGCGGCTGATGCCGGTGCCGAGGGCTTTAGCGCCGGCTTCCTTGGCAGCGAAGCGGGCGGCGAAGCTTTCAGCGGCTTTGCGTTTGCGCAGGCAATAGGCTTGCTCGGCGCTGGTGTAGACGCGGTCGAGAAAGCGCCGGCCGAAGCGCTCCATCGACTGCTGGATGCGCCCGATCTCGACCAGATCGATTCCGCTGCCTACGATCATTCTGCATATCAAATTAAATCATCGGGACGGTTTGTGGGCGCAGCGGGGCAGATGTGTTCCATAGACGGGCAAGGGCGGTCCAGTTTTGAACATGGGTCACGCTTGGAAGATTCGCTCCGATGAATCCATCGTGACCCAGATGACGCCAATCTTCGAAGCGGTGAATGAGGGAACCACGCCATGGGCAATGCAAATGAGAGCGGTTTGCCGCGAGGATGCGAGTCGGCTGGTGCAGACGCTGACGGGGGCCATCCTGGGCAGCGGCGGCTGGGTGCTTAGCCGTGGGGCGAATGACTCGGGCATGGTGAGTCTCCTCTTTGAATTTGAGCGAAGAGCGTGCGTGGATATTTACAGCGTATTGATCGCGGCGGGTCTGGACCTGGCGCAGAGCGGACACATTCGATTCACGGAACTCTGCCAGTGCACGCGACTGAATCCGCGCGAATGCGGACGGGAAATTGCAAGCATCGATCTGGAAATTCAGACGATGCCCGTTCTGGCGCGAGCCGGAGGCGGCGCGTCGTACCCCGGCTAAAGAGAAAATGAAATCGAATGCGGGCAGCGGTCGCGGCTTATTTGCCTGCGTAAGGATCGGGGACCGGTTTGGCGCTCTCGAGCCAGGCGGAGTAGATCATGTCGCGGAGCATGCTGGCTCCGGCGGCAAGGCGGGCGGCGGTAAAGTCGCGCGATTGAGCTGAACCGGCACCGACGAAACCGCCGGCCTTCTCCAACTGATAGACCTCTTCAACGTACGTCGCGGTGCGGCGCAGGTAGGCCATATAGTCGTCGAACAGATCGCCGGAGAGGGCGTGGGGCGGGGTCATTTTGGGTTGCACCTGTGCGGCAGAGATGTTGGCGCCGACGAACGGGCCCTCGAACTGCCAGTGAATCTGGTGCGCGGCGGTGTAGCCGTTGGGATTGGGGCCGACCCAACCGTTGTATTGAATGGTTGTGTGCAAGGGCTGGGAGCCGTCGCCGACGTAATGGCCGAGCCAACCGGCATAGAAGATGGCGGCCTGTTCGACCGGGCGGGTGTCCTTTCCCGCGGC
>Ga0181516_10000840_pt1 | contig 25368 bp, 20 predicted proteins | sample PEATcosm2014_Bin_25_FD_121104 | JGI IMG/M metagenome (GOLD analysis project Ga0181516, IMG submission 121104) | Peatland microbial communities from MTU Mesocosm Facility, Houghton, MI, USA - PEATcosm2014_Bin01_10_metaG | ecosystem: Environmental > Terrestrial > Soil > Wetlands > Peat | place... | reverse complement strand
ATTTAGAGGGTTGGAGGTTCAGCGGCAATTCTTTCCAGTAGTATTGAAGGTCCTCGGATCCCCATCGCGCGTAGGTGGCTTCCCATGACTTTCCAGACTCGCCGGCAAACGCCAGATTGCCTGGATGGACGGCTCGGCTGCAATTCTGAAATCGGCAATCCATGGAAATGCGGAGCCGGTCAGAACGATTGGGTGAAGCGGCGTGTACTGTGAGGCTATGAAAGATCAGCACGTCACCGGCATTGATTCGGCCACCTACCCAATCGCCGTCCGTCACTGCTTCCGGTGGAATCTCCGGAACGTGGAGATTCTCGTCCTCATGATTGATGACCCCCAACCGGTGAGAGCCTTCCAGTATCTGTAAGGGGCCCACGTCGATTGGGCAGTCGTGCAAAGGAATCCAGACGGTAAAGCACTCTGGATCTCCGTTCATGAACCGATAATCCTGATGCGCATGAACCGTGAGATTCTCGCAATTTGGGAAAATCAGTCGCCCAATTGGTTTGGGATGAATCAGGACCTGTTCGCCGACCAGCATCTTCATGACACGCTTCAGTGTGGGATGATGCGGCAACGCATGGAGCGATTCCAGATTGAAGATCTCCCGATAGGTTTGTTTGAACGCAGGGTCGGGATCTCCGCACGCAGCAGTGCTATCGGCGATGCGCTCAAGCGGATCGTGTCCTGGTAGCAGCCATCCCGCGTCGCTCAGTACTTGCGCAACCTCGCCGAGTACTCTCCGTACATCGCAGGCAGGAATCAATCCGCGAACGAGCGCATAGCCCCTTTCGCGAAGCTCCTCCCGGATGGAATATGGGCCGACCTCGGAGATTGCAATTTCATGAAACGGCTTCATTGGTTAACCTCAATCAAAATGCGGAAATCTGTTGGATTCTTGCGACAGGCCAAGTGATGTCAGATAGACACCCTTCGGATTTAGGCACGAACAACAAGCGAGAAAGCCTGCCCATACACGAACCTGGCGAAGGGTTCAAACGCCATCACAGCAGTCACCATATCGACCTGAGTCATTCAATGTGTCTCTGCATCGTCTTCTGTTTGTCAATTGATTGTCATTCGGATCGTGTAGCAGGCAGACCGCCATTACCATCTACCGTGACCGGGCCACGTAATGCGGATCGACACCACTTTGATTGCGGAGAGGAATCAACAAGATAGTGACAATCGCCTTACACCAACATGACAAGCCCGCCAGCGCGGGCCGACTAGGCTGGGTGCATAGCACGTTCTCTCTGCCAGGAAAGGCGAGACCGCGAATGAGGTGACATTCCATTGGGATTGCATTCGAAGGCGAAACGACTGCACGATTCCGGCATGGTTCAGGCAAAGAGGTTGTCGCTCGGCTACCAGAAAGTCCGGGATTCGTCAGGGTTACAGGGTTGCGAGACCACATCTTTGCTTGATAGCAACATTTCGGCAAGACGAATGAACCGTCAGCAGTTGAGGCGGCTCGCTGTTCTACTGTCAATCTGCGATCCATTGCCGCAGAAATTCCTCGGAATGTTGCCCCTCTCAAAGAACGCATGGGGGCAGTTACTGCGCTGGCTCGATATGAGCGGCCTGTCGCTCTACTTCTTCAATCGACTTCTCGAACTTGATCTTTGCGATGTACTGCCTTCTGATGTGCTCAGACGCCTGCAGCAGAACCAGATCGATAATACGCAGCGAACACAAAGCATGATCTCTGAATCGATCGCGATCCAACAGGGGTTTCAGCAGGCTGGTCTCTTGTACGCCAATTTGAAGGGGCTGTCGCTTTGTCCAAGTTCGGTGTCGAGACCGGAATTGCGCTCCCAGTTTGACCTGGATTTCCTGATAGCTGAAAGGAGCGCGCCAATTGCGCGCGTAATTCTCGAAGAGAGAGGATACCGTCTCTATGCAATTAGCGGCAGAAGCTGGGAATTCAAGTTCAATGAGCGGCCGGGGATTGCTTTGAGGGATATCTACAAGGACCTCAAGTCCTACGCGGTGGAACTACATCTTGAATCCAGCGTCCCACACAGGCGATCGACACTCGAACAGCTGGAATGGCAAGACCGGTGCGGTATGTGCATGCCCGTTCTTTCATCTGTGGACTTGTTCCTGGGTCAGGGACTTCACGTATTCAAACACATATGTGGGGAATCATCCCGTGCTGCGCATTTGTTGGAATTTCGACAACACGTACTCACACGCCGTGACGATCATGCATTTTGGAACGAGCTTCGATTGGCGGCAAGAGGCAATCTACAAGCTTCACCCGGGTTGGGAGTGGTAATACTTCTGATTACGCTTGTCATGGGCGATTTTGCTCCCGAACCACTTACTGCATGGACTGTTGACGCTCTCTCCAAACCCGTAAGGCTCTGGGTTGAGATTTATGGACATCGCGTTGCGCTCGGAAGTTATCCGGGAAGCAAATTGTATCTGTTGCTGCGAAAGGAACTCGAATCGGAAGGCATCCAGCAGGGGCATGCCCTCCATAGAGCACTGTTGCCTTCACGGCTGCCCCCGCCTGTAATACGAGCCTTCCCAAATGAGGCGGTGCCTGTTCGCTTTCGTCGTTATTCCATGCATCTTCGATTGATCCTTGAACGCCTCCGCTTTCACATAGTCGAGGGAGTTCGCTTCGCATTAGAGTCGCGCCGCTGGCGGCGCATGAAGGAGCTGGCACAGTGATGCTACCTATGCCGCCCGCCGCCGAGGCATTCGACGCGATCGCGCCGACTTTTGATCAGCGATTCGGAGCATGGGAAAGCGTCTCGGCACAGCGTCGTGCCGTCCGCCAGGCACTCCTGCGGGAGTTTCCGAAACGCGGTCATATTCTGGAACTGGGCGGGGGCACGGGCGAAGACGCAACCTTCCTTGCCGAGGCCGGCTATGATGTTCTTCTCACTGATCCTTCGCCGACCATGGTTGCCCTAGCAAGTGCCAAATTGTCCCCGTTGGGCGCACGAGCTGAAATTGCAACTGGAGAGGAGCTGGAGCATTTTGCCTCTCATCATCTTTCCGGCGACGGAAGGCTTTTCGATGGCGCGTTCTCTAACTTCGCGCCGCTGAACTGCGTTGTGGACCTTGGCCCTGTTGCGCGCGGACTCGCTGAGTTGCTCAAACCTGGCGCCCCAGCCATGCTGGTGTTGTTCGGCACCTTCTGCCCGGGCGAGATGCTCACAGAAGTACTGCATAACCGGCCTGATCAGGCGCTGCGACGCTGCAAGCGCGGACCATTGCCCGCGCGGCTTGCAAAGCGCGAATTTCCGATCGTCTATCATCGTCGTGCGGATTTGATAAAGGCTTTTGCTCCCTGGTTTGTGTTGGAAAAGCGACTCGGAATCGGCGTGGCAGTTCCACCCAGTGCCGCCGAGCCGTGGATCTCGCACCACCCGCGGCTTCTTGGTGCAATGGAAGCACTCGACTGTACGTTTTCCCGTCCGCTCGCATTTCTTGGCGATCATGTTCTCTATCAGTTTCGCCGAGTTGCCGAACTGTGAATGCGAGTCTTCGCTCAGAGTCGCATGGATCATGCGCAGTCTTTTGGCGTCAATGCATCGCCGAGCTGGATGTGCGCCGCCTCAAGCAGGAGGGCCAAGGCCCAGAGCCCATCTTCCCAGTTTCGACAATTCAATGACTGCATCAAGACATTCTGGCGACAAGCATTCTTGTGCGTCGATATACGCTTCCCATACTGATCAATGAACGCCGTTCGGATTTGAAGAACGAACGGCATGAAGGGAGCACCTCCACATTGGTGACGTTGAAGAAAATTGCAGATGTAATCCTCCCAACCCGCTGGGCGGACTTCAACCTCTTGGCGTTTGAAGGCACCGATCTCGACAGTCATGAGGCAGGAGACCGCACAGAGGCTCTATTGGCCTTGACTCTCGGAGACATCCGCAGAGCCCCTCCACTTGTTCGCATTCACTCTCAATGCACCACGGGAGAGGTCTTTCACTCAATGCGGTGTGACTGCTATGAGCAGCTTCATCTCGCCCTTCGCACGATCGCGGAGCAAGGCGCTGGAGTGCTTGTCTACGAGCATCAGGAAGGCCGTGGTATCGGCTTGATGGAGAAACTCCGCGCCTATGAGCTGCAGGATCATGGGCTCGACACAATCGAAGCTAATCTGCAGCTTGGGCATGCCGTGGATTTACGCAACTATGCGCTCTCCGTGGAAGTACTGCGGTTCCTCGCAATTCGCTCGCTCAGATTGATGACGAATAATCCTGACAAGGTTCAGGCTGTGCGCTCCGCCGGGATTGAAGTCGTAATGCGTATGAGCGCCGATGTTCCGCCAAACCCTCATTCCACCCGATATCTCGCCACTAAGCGCGACAAGCTTGGGCATCTCTTCAACTCGGCATCGGAGTCCTTCATCTCCAGCAAGCGCTCCTTGGACAGAGCATCTCCGCTGGGCCTGAGCGACATTGGAGGCGGACCTGGCCCCGCCGCACTGCATCTGGTCCAGAGTTCAAGTAGGAAGGGATGACATTGAGTTGACAATTCCGGGACAACTTCCAATGCAGGTAAGCCTACGCTATTTTTCAAAGGACAGAGCGGGCCAGTCGCGTGGAGCCGCAGGGTCCGCATAGATGACCAGGCCCAGGGTGGGACTGCTGGCGATTGAATCTGCGAGGTTACCGTGGCACAAGTGTTGCTGACACACTCCTATCATCTTCCGTTCGATTCAAAACAGCTACGCAAGATGCAGCCCTATATGCCGATTGGGACTCTGTATGCTGCTACGGCGCTTCGGGAGAAGGGAATCTCGGTTGTTGCGTTCGATTCCATGCTTGAAGAACCCTCCACGAAACTCGTATCGCTTCTAATGAAGCATAAGCCACAGATCGTAGCCGTCTACGAGGACGACTTCAATTTTCTTTCAAAAATGTGCCTCACGCGCATGAGAGAGGTAGCGTGGAAAATTGCGGAATCGGCGCGGGTCGTGGGTGCGATCACAGTTGCGCATGGATCGGATTCGACCGACAACCCTCTACTATTTCTCGAGAACGGATTCGATTATGTGCTGTGTGGAGAGGCTGAGCAAGCACTGGTGCAACTATGCCTTTCGATACTAAACGCTGAAGATGTACCAGAGATTGACGGCATGGTAAGGCTCGACGAGCATGGACGCCTTGTGCGTAGTTCACTTCGGTTGTCAAGGAATCCCGCGTGGTCGGAACTGCCTCTTCCTTCACGTGATCTTGTTGATATGGAGCCATATCGAAAAGCATGGGTAAATGCTCACGGATATTTTTCCACAAACATGGTGTCAAGCCGGGGATGCCCTTACAAATGCAGTTGGTGCGCAAAGCCAATCTCAGGCAACAAGTTCCATTTGCGCTCAGCAGCGGCCGTTGCCGAAGAAATGTACTTGTTGAAGTCGTGCGCAGGAGTGCAGCATATCTGGTTTGGTGATGATGTCTTCGCATTGGACCGGCATTGGGTGCAACGGCTTGCCGATGAGGTTACAAGGAGAGATGCGGCGATTCCTTTCAAGATTCAGTCTCGCGCAGATCTCATGAGCGAAGAAACAGTCCGCAACCTTAAGGCAGCAGGCTGTGCAGAAATATGGATGGGAGTCGAATCGGGCTCGCAAGCCGTGCTCAATGCGATGGACAAAGGCCTGGCTCTCTCATCTGTTCGTAATGCGCGTCGTCTCCTCAAGGAGGCAGGCATTCGTGCGTGTTTCTTTCTGCAGTTTGGCTACCCGGGCGAGACCTGGGTCGAACTGCAACAGACCATAGATGTTGTAAGGGAGACACGGCCAGATGATATTGGAATTTCATTCTCGTATCCACTTCCGGGGACGGTGTTTTATGAGCAAGTTCAGGAGCAGCTTGGACCGAAGCGGAACTGGACGGATAGTGACGATCTTTGCATTATGTACACGGCGGCATATACGACGGAATTTTATCGCGCAGTACGCGACGCTCTCCACGCAGAGGTCGATTCATGGCGGATGCACGACGTGTCACACGAAACACAAAACAAATTAGGTGAAATGTGGGAGAAGGTCAATGACCTCGAACCCGTGAGCCGTAATCCGGACGCATTGGTCTCTTCCATACGAAATGAACCTGTCGCCTCTTCTGCCTTTATTCCCATCGGACACCTCGCACCGATGAGGGCGCGCTGAATGTGGGGAACCCTTACAACCAGACGCATTCACGTAAAGGCGCGATCCCATGCGGCGCCGGAACTGGTTTGGCGATGGAGGGCTGACACTTGAATGAGCAGCCTCAAAACAGCCAGATAATTCGCGGAGCTCGTTGCGTCCTCGGGCCACAGGAGACCAAGCGTGCACTAATACATATCGCCGGCGGCCGCATCACGCGCATTCTGAGTCCCATTGCCGGCTCATCTGGCCTCCAATCGGGCTGCGAACAAATCGACCTTAGTGGATTCCTGCTCTTGCCCGGCCTGGTGAACGCGCACGATCATCTGGAGTTTGCACTTTTCCCCAGGCTGGGGAATCCGCCCTATCGGAATTACATCGAGTGGGGCGAAGATATACATAACAGTTTTCCGGAGGCAATCGCGAAGCACCGGGCAGTCCCGAAGGATCTTCGCCTATGGTGGGGTGGAATACGAAACCTCCTCTGCGGGGTCACGACAGTCAGTCATCACAACCATCTTTGGCCGCAATTGCAACGAGAAGACTTTCCCGTTCGGGTAGTTCGGGAATACGGGTGGGGGCATTCGTTAGCACTGGGAGGCGACCTTCATCAAGCGCGCGCCGCCACGCCCGATGGGCGACCCTTTATCGTTCATGCGTGCGAGGGGGTCGACGAGTTGGCGCGCGCGGAACTGTGGGGACTCGAACAGATGGGGCTCATGGATCAAAGCGCGGTGCTTGTGCATGGACTGGCTATCGATCGAGAAGGCGTTGCGCTCATGCGTGATCGCCGGGCCTCTCTCATAGTTTGCCCATCTTCAAACAATTTTCTTTTTGGGAGGCTCCCAGATCTGTCACTGCTGAGTGGAGTTGAACAATTAGCCCTCGGGAACGACTCTCCGTTGACAGCCGAGGGCGACCTGCTGGATGAAATCCGGTTTGCGATGCGCTATTGCGGGGTGTCGGCATTGAGCGCCTATCAAATGGTAACCGCAGTTCCAGCTTCTATTCTTCGTCTCTCGGATGCGGAAGGTTCCATAAGGGAGTCCGGATTTGCAGATGTAATTGCGGTTCGAGATTTCGGCGGCAGTCCGGCAGAAAGACTTCAAACGATGTCAATGGCCGACGTGGAGTTTGTGATGATTGGAGGGCGGGTACAGCTGGTCTCGGAAGCGCTCATGGAGCGGGTTCCAATCTCTCAAACGCGAGGGCTGGAGCGCCTGTCGATTGACGGAGCGACCCGCTGGCTGCGCGCACCGGTGTCGACATTGTTGGACAAGACCGAAGAAGTATTGGGAAAGTGCGAGGCGCGCCTTGGAAACAGAAGAGTTCTCGTCCCGACAGCCGCGGAGACTGAACATGCCGTCTGAACGGAGGACTTGGCACTTTGGTGTGCTGTCGTTTACCGGCACGGGACACCTGAATTCACTGATCGCGCTGTCTCAGAGCTTAAAAGACCGAGGTCATAAGGTCACATTTTTCGAGAAGCCCAAGATAGAAGGTCGAGTGCGGCAGGCTGGACTCGACTTCATTCCGCTCGGGAATGGCGGTTCCTCTTCCAAAGAGCAGCTGAATCGCAATAGTACGGGTCCACGCTCCAAGGTCTCTAACATTCAATTCAATTTGGAACGTATCGAGCGCGACTTGAAAATGTATCTCCATGAGACGCCACATGCACTCGTCGAGGCTGGTGTAGACGCCCTGCTGGTCAACGAGATAGCGCTGACTGGTCCAACAGTCGCCCAGATTGCGCACTTGCCGTATTTCATCATCTCCACATCTGTTCCTCATCATTTTGGATGGGAGGCTTACCCCTGGTATTCAGGATACAAATATTCGGCCTCGTGGCATTCCATGATTGAGACTGCTCTATTCGAGGTTTCCGCGCTGCGCCTGCGGGGGCCTCTACGACGAGCCCTCGATGACTACCGACGGCAGGTTGGATTAGGGCCAATCAAAGAAGCCCGACAGTCGTTTCCTGAACTGGCACATATTACCCAGCTTCCAAAATGCCTCGACTTGCCACATTCACGGTTGCCTGGCAACTTTCACTATACCGGTCCGTTTGCGAATCGCGCCGCCAGGCCGCACGCGGAATTCCCCTGGGATCGCCTTGACGGCCGGCGAGTCATATACATGTCTTTGGGCACTACGCGAAATGTGCAGTCCTTTGTGTTTCGAATGGTCGCAGAGGCTTGCCGCGATCTTGACCTTCAGTTAGTGATCTCGTTGGGTGGCCGCTTGGACCCGGACATGTTTCATGATCTCCCGGATAACTCGTTGGTAACCAGGTATGCCCCTCAACTCGAACTTGTCAGGCTCGCAACAATAGTCATTACGCATGGTGGACCAAACACCGTTTTTGAGACGCTTATGGAAGGAAAGCCAATGGTGGCCATCCCCCTCGCATATGATCAACCGGCTATCGCCGCCCGTCTGGCGCGCCTGGGAATCGCCGAGGTACTTCCTGTTATGCGGCTTACGGTCAGCAGGATTCGTAGAGCTGTCGCAAAGGTTTTGAATTATCCAACGTATCGCGACGCGGCTGTGAAGATGCAAACCGAGCTTCACTCTACGCGCGGATTGGAGCGAGCGACCGATGTGATCGAAAAAGCAATCGAGGAGATTGCCGCCAATCCGCGACATGGTTCAGCGGCTGAGAATGATCCCAAAGCGGATGGTCATCAAAGCCTCTCATTTACCCCTCGATAAGCGGTCTAGGAGAAGGATGCCTTGGCTGAGATCGCAATACTGAAGTTCGTATGTCGGCATATCGGAAAGAATCTGTAGAATCCCCTCATGCTTTGCGCGTATTTCTCCGGCAGAGTAAAGATCGCCGCGTGTGCGCTCTGTGGCAGTTCCATGTGGCAGCCGAATCAGGCTTCCCGCCGCTGAAGGACTTCGATTCAAATAGACAATAAGATCCACGTTCGCTTCAGCAGCAGTATTCTCGACCGGAAGTTCTGATACAGGAACCTCAATCGACGGCTTCCCCTCGATGCGTGGGGCCAGCCCAAAGCGCTGCAACTCGGGGAAGAGTTCTTTTGCTGAAGGCCTGAAGCGTGCGCGGTGCGAGTGTCCTATCACACGTGGGACTTTGGAGTCGTTGATCAGATAACTTGTATCGTCCGAAGTAAAAGTCCATCCAGCTCGCGCACATGCATAAGCGAGTGTCGACTTGCCGGCGCCGGAGTCTCCAATAAGTAGAATACCTCTCCCATTGTTGCTCACACAGGCGGCGTGAAGATCAGTGACGGCGGATGCCCCGAGCAACAAGTAGACAGCTTTCTCAATGAAGTTATACCTGAGGTAGAGCCTGTGTTTCACTGCCGCCTTTGTCACCCATGTAAAGTTGATCAAAGATCTGAGGTCGAGGAGAGCCTGATTATGCACATCGGCAACCAGGGAATACAAATGGTTGTATTCGCGCCGGGTTGGCTCCGAGGGGCATTCTGAGCTGCCTTCTTGACTCACTCCAATGCGAATCTGGAGTGTGACGCTGTTCCGGGAGAATCGCGCATGTCCAAAGCTCTCTTCAGCAGCTTCCAATACTGCCGTATCGTTCGTGATGATTTCGACGGGATAGCCAAGAGGAAAGAAGATCTTTTTATGCCTGAGCTCCATATCGCAAAGGAGCGCTTCCTGGGGCCGGTGAGATGACCCGCTGCCGGCTACCTTTGAAGACATCTCTTGAATTGATTCACGGCTCATAACCGGCGCCTTTGCTTTTCAGTGCTTCAGCGGGATGCATCAACGGCCAGATCGCCGCGAGAATTCTTCATTGTGCGTCATGACGCACGCGGGCAGGCGAGGAAAGGAAGTCCTGAGGCAATGTTTCAAGTCCTTCCATCCAGTACGAAGCTAAGTTTTGCTGTGGACCTATGCATGTTGTCTGTCGAATCCCTTCGCGATGACTTGGATGCTCTCCATGCACCAAAAGACTAGCAGCTATCCGCGTTCACAATGTCAAGCAAACGTATTCGCATTGTCACTTTCTTGACAGCTTCACTCCCTCTTTACAGCAGCTGCATAAGTTGCTGATCAGGCAATGGTCTTCACTGCCCTGAAACATATTGCATGAGGCACATTCTCTGGCGATTGTGCGAACAACAAAGGAATGACAATTCACTGACGAGCGCATGACACGGCGATTGGCGCTGTTCTTTACGGTCAAACGTGAAGAGAACAATGCCTATGTCGCAGTCGGTCGATCATGTCCAGTTGGAAGCTGTGAACTCGAGTCACAGTTCGCACGCGAACGCCTTCGGCGCTTGGCCATATCGGATCGTGTACCCCTTGGCCTCTTGCATCGTCACGGTCCTTGCGCTCGCTGGATTCCACGCAAACGCACAGACGCTCCCCACTCCAGCGACGATGCAGAGCACCACAGGATCAACCGCAGTTGATGGCGGTAGCGGATCAATCGGATCTCTGCCAATCGGAGAGGGCGGAGACACGAATCAAGAGGTTTCCGATCAACAGAGTCCGATGAGTTTGAGCACCATGCAAGGAGGCGGATCCCTCTCCGCCGAGCAGATCACCACCATCCTCGAACAGAACCCGGATCTGGTACTGGAGTTGAAGTCCCAGTTAGCTGATCGAATGCAACAGCAAGGTGTTCAGATTGACCCGAATGACATTTCCGATCAGATGCTCTACAGCCAGATTGCGACAAACCCAGATCTGCGGGCAAGCATCACAACGGTGCTCCGTGCCCGCGGATATTCAGCTCAGAGCGATGTTCAGTCTGAAGGAGCATCAGGCGCAGAAAACGACGAGACAAAGCCAGGCACTTCATCTCAACGCCTTTCGGCTCCAGCTGGCGCCGAGAGTGCAGGTAACGGCGAGCGGGATTTTGCTGTAGGCGAGGGATTGGCGACAAGTGAAACGGCTGGCACGCAGGCGGCGAAAGTGGGATCACTGCGCTCAAGTGACAGCCGCCAGCTTCAGGCGAACAGCCCTCGGGCGCAGGAAACGGCGAACGCGTCAACTGACATGCCCAGGGTCCTGCGAGGAACCGCGCCTTACGATCTGCAGTCGATGCGGGACCTCTATTCGCAAATACCCAACGAGAGCGCAGGGTTGAAGCGATTTGGTTCAGCCGTGTTTGTGAATCGCGATGCCTCTGGAGCGGCACTCGGAATGTCTGGTCAGAGTACGCCGCTCGACGTGCCTTTAGGGCCGGAGTATGTCCTCGGACCCGGGGACACGCTGACGATTCATCTTTGGGGTGGCACCACACAGAGCATCACCCGGACGATTGATCGCGACGGGAGCATCTTTCTTCCAGAAGCGGGATCTATCGATGTCGCAGGGCTGTCACTCGGGAAGGCGCAAGCCGTGATTGAAGGCATGCTCAAGCAGCAATTCCGCAACGCCCAAATTGCGGTAACTGTCTCGCGGCTCCGTTCTGTTCGCGTGTATGTGGTCGGCGATGTGCAGCGGCCTGGCGGCTACGACATCAGCGCGCTGTCAACTCCTGTCAGCGCGCTCTATATGGCGGGTGGCCCCACCGCTGCGGGATCGCTGCGCACCCTGCGCCACTACCGTGGTAAACAACTCGTCGAGGAAGTCGATCTGTACGACTTTCTTCTTCATGGCATCCGCAATGGAAGTGCTCCGTTTGAAAGTGAAGATACGCTTCTTATTCCGCCGGCGGGTCCGTTGATTGCGGTATCGGGCGCTGTCAGACGGCCGGCGATCTACGAGATCAAAAGCGGCGAAACCACGTTCGCCACTGTGATTGAAGACGCCGGCGGACTCACGGCCGCGGCTTCGCTCAGCCATATCAGAATCGAACGTATCGGCGCCAATCATCAGCGAGAAACGGTGACTCTGGCCGGTGTAGACGACCAGGATTCCCCCTCGGATCATACCGCGATCGGCGCGTTCTCGATGCAAGATGGGGACCGGGTTCGCGTTGAACCTATCCTGCCGTATAGCCAGCGCGCGGTCTATCTCGCAGGACACGTTGTGCGTCCAGGCCGCATGGCATACAGCGATGGAATGCGCCTCAGCGATGTGCTTCACAGCAATCAGGACATGTTGCCCGAGCCGGCTGCGCGCGGAGAGATCATCCGACTCGTTGCTCCCGATCTGCATGCCGAGACGATCGACTTCAATGTTCCCGACGTGCTGAGCGGAAATGCGAATGTCGACCTGCAGCCCTTTGATACCATCCGCATCTTCGGGCGCTATCGGGTGGATGCGCCTATCGTGACGATCCAAGGTGAAGTGATGCGCCCTGGCAAATACCCCATGTCGCAGGGCATGACTGCTGCGCAATTAGTCCGGATGGCGGGAGGTTTCAGGCGCGACGCTCGCACGGAGAGTGCCGATCTCACCAGCTATGACGTGAAAAACGGAAATGGAATCGTCGAAAACCTGGCGACCGTGCAAATCGGAGCAGCAGTGACGGGAGCCGATCCGCATGCCGACGTCCTGCTCAAACCCGGCGATATTCTTGCTGTTCATCAAATCACTAACTGGGCGGACATCGGGGAGTCCGTAACAATCAATGGCCAAGTGAGATATCCAGGAAGTTATGGCTTCCGGGATGGCGAACGCCTTAGTTCGGTTTTGCGAAGAGCCGGGAACCTTCTCCCTACCGCCTATCCGGCAGGAGCGGTGCTCGTTCGTGAGCAAGTTAAGGAACTCGAGCAAAAAAGCCGCGATGAAGTGATTCGCCAGATCGAGACAAATTCCGCGGCGGCCAGGCTCTCTCCAAGCTTGGCGGCCCCTGGAGGGGCTGGGGAACTGCAGGTAATCAAGGAGCAACAAGCCCAGGTGATCAGTGATCTGAAGAGTCACCCTCCGACCGGCCGTATGGTGATTCACATCGGCGCCGATATCGACACTTGGGCGAACACGCCTGCCGATATTGAACTGCGCCGAGGTGACGTACTGACAATTCCGAAGCGGCCTGGATTTGTACTAGTCAGCGGTCAGGTCTATAACGCGACAGCGCTCACGTTTACGCCTGGGAAAACCGCGGCCTGGTACCTCAGCCGCGCAGGCGGTACAAACGGTACCGCAGATCGGAAACAGATATTCATCATTCGCGCGAATGGCTCCGTCGTTGGACGCCACTCGGGAGGGTGGTTTGACGCGGATGTGCTTTCCACCAGGCTCGACCCGGGCGATGTTGTTGTCGTGCCTCAGAAGGTCATCGGTGGTTCGTTGTTCTGGAGAAATCTGCTGGCAACAGGCCAGTTTGCTTCCTCTATTGCTATCAATTCCGGCCTGGCTTTAGCTGCGTTCTAAGGGAGCTATTTCAATGTCGAAGTCTCTCGCGCTGCTTGTTGCTTGCATGGTGATCATGCCAGGTCTCAACGCTGCCGGTACTTCCAATCCGCAGGACAAGCATCCGGCTCGCGACTCCGAGATGGCGTCGACGTACGTTCCTCTCGACAGTTGGGTTTATCCCGTATTCGAGCGGCTCGCAGCGGAGGGATATGTTCAGACCGCGTTTCTCAGCTTGCGCCCGTGGACCCGCCTGGACTGCGCGCGCCTTATTGAGGAAGCTGAAGATCAAATCACCGACGAGCCTGCCACGTCAGATGTACCCACTCTGATGCGATACCTGAAGTTGGAGTTCGCTCCTGAGCTGGAGCGCCGCGCAGGAGCCCCCAATCACGAATTTCGACTTGAATCGTTGGATCAGCGTGTTACTGCCATTGCCGGCCGGCCTTTAACCGATGGCTTCCATTTTGCGGAGACGCTTGTGAATGACGATGGCCGCCCTTTTGGGGAGGGAACCAATCTCTATTCCGGAACCTCTTTTAGGGCAACTGCTGGGCCGTTTGCCGGTTATTTAAGAACAGAAATTCAAAGAGTGCCTCTTGCCCCAGCTCCCGATACATTCGCGGAGCAACAGATCGCCGCAATAGATTTGACCGGGATGGCCGCTGCAGGCCCAGTCAGCGGCTTTCTTCGTGGCAGGCTTCTGGAAGTCAACGCTTCCTTCGCCTTTTCGAACAACCAGTTCACCGTAGGGCGTCAGTCCCTGTGGTGGGGGCCGGCCGAAAGCGGCACAACGCTTTTCAGCAACAATGCTGAACCGATCGACATGATTCGTTATGATCGCGTTCGTCCCTTCGAACTGCCGGGCTTTCTCAGGGGGCTTGGCCCCATCCGCGTTCAGATCATGATAGGCCGCCTCTCTGGTGCGCAGTTCGCCCAACCGGCCAACATCCTCTACGGAACTCCCAGTCTGGCTCTGAAGGACCAGCCTTTTCTGCATGGAGAAAAGTTCTCGTTCAAGCTAACGCAGAACTTTGAATTCAGCATCTCGCACACACACATTTTCGGAGGTCCTGGCTCGCCGCTGAACTTCCATACTTTCTTCAGAGACATCTTTTCCTCTGGCACGCAGAACGGAAGCGTCAATCCCGGAGATAGCCGCCAGGCTGTTGATGCAAGCTACAGAATCCCTGGGTTACGGCAGTGTTTGACGGGTTATGTCGATGGCTTTGCCGACGACCAGCCATTTCCCCCTATTTACCCGACAGAGAGTGTGTGGCTGTCCGGCTTCATGCTCGGTTGTGTTCCGCATCTGGCCCACATGACCATTCGCGCCGAGGGCCTCTTATCGCCCTACCGCCATCTGGAGCCTCCAGGATTCTTCTACTACAACTCGCAGTTTAAGAGCGGCTATACCAACAACCGGCAGCTGATTGGGAGTTGGATCGGACGCGAGGCTCAAGGCGAGCAAATTTGGGCTAACTGGCATTTCTCGCCGCGCTCAACGCTGGAACTAAGCGGGCGCGGCCAAAACGTCGCTCGGGACTTCCTTGAGGGAGGAACCCTGCGGGACCTGCGGGCTGTCGCCAATATCGCGCTTCGTCCCGAATGGCAGCTTCGTCTCGAAGAGCAGGCTGAGTGGTGGCATTTCCCCTTGCTATCCACCAGCGCCCAGCGTGATGCAGCGTTGACGATTCAACTCTCGTTCAACCCACTCGGGAGGACGAGATGACGACTATTCATTCCCCTGTTCCAGCCCCAGATCAAAATCAGGCGACGCAGTGTGTGAACCAGCCGCAGTGGGCAACGCGGGCCCTTCTGCTTTGGCAGCATCGTCGTGTGCTTTCGCGGCTCACGGCAATCTCTCTCTTAGTAAGTCTCGGCATTTCGTTTGCAATTCCCAAGCAGTACAAATCCAGCACAAGTATTATGCCGCCGGAACAACAAGGTTCTGGGGCGATGCTGCTGGCAGCGTTATCGCACGCAGGAGGGCTGGGAGCACTGGGAGGCCTCGCAGGAGGGCTGCTCGGCGGCCACACGTCTGCTGAATTGTTTATTGACCTGCTTCACAGTGGATCGGTCAGCGGCCATCTGATCGACCGATTCAATCTTCAAAGGGTTTACGGCCAGAAGTATCGCATTGATACGGCCAAGCGTCTTGCACGGCGCACGAAGATAACCGAGGACAAGAAGAGCGGCGTAATCACGATCGAGGTAGAGGATACGGACCGCGTGCGCGCGCGCGACCTAACTCAGGGCTATCTCGACGAGCTCAACAACCTTGTTCTGCGGACCAACACTTCGTCGGCGCACCGGGAGCGCGTTTTCGTCGAACAGCGGTTGCATAAGGTCCAGGCGGACCTCGAGAAGGCACAGCTTGAGTTGAGTGAATTCTCAAGCAAGAACAGCACCATCGACATCAAGGAGCAAACGCGCGCCATGGTCGATGCCGGCGCAAGGGTGCAGGCGGAACTCATGATCGAACAATCCGGGCTTGAGTCGCTGCGGCAGATCTATGGCGACGGCAATGTGAGAGTGCGCGAAACAGATGCGCGCATCGCGAGCCTGAAAGGGGAACTCGCCAGAATGACCGGATCCTCAGCCCCTCTCGCCGCGGGGTTGCAGGACGTCACTGCGACAGATCCTGGCGACAGTGACAAAAAGGGGGAACTCTACCCTCCTTTGCGTCAGCTTCCGCGACTTGCTGTTCCCTATGCGGATCTTTACCGGAACGTACGGGTGCAGGAGACATTGTATGAGCTTCTTACCCAGCAATACGAAATGGCCCGGATCGAGGAGGCTAAGGACATTCCGGCAGTCAGTGTGATCGATGCTCCCGGAATCGCGGAGAAGAAGTCGTTTCCCCCGCGATTACTGCTTTCCTTGCTACTCACGTTTCTGTCATTCGCGCTTGCCTCCTCTGTCATTCTGTTCCGCAGCCATTGGTCCACGGTCCATATCAGCGATCCGCGCAAAGCGCTTGCGGCTGAAGTCGTCCCTGTGTTGCGCCGCCGCATTCTCTCCATCTTTGCGATCAAGCGAGGCGTCGCATGAGTAAACACCTGACAAATGCTGCATATGGCGTTCTGGACTACGTATCCTACCCGTTAGGAATGCTGTTAGTTGCGCCGGCAGTCCTGCACAAGCTGGGGGCATCGGAATATGGGCTGTGGATGATTGCCACGGCCCTGATCAGCGCCGGAGGAATCATCGCTTCCGGTTTCTGCGACGCCAACATTCAACGCGTCGCGCATCTGCGCGGAATCGGCAACTCCGATCTTATTCCGAATACCGTCCGGGGCATATTGGGCATCAGCATGACGCTCGGTTTCCTGCTCGCGGCCGCCACATGGATAGCTGCTCCATATGCAGTTGCCCGCATCGCCATCGGGCACCAGGTGTCGCCTGGCGAGTGCCTCATCTCCCTGCGCATTGCGAGCGTATTGATCCTTCTGCGAGCGATCGAATCGGTTCCCGTCAGCACGCAGCGCGCATTTGAGCAGTACCGCGGTACGGTGCAGATCAGCACGGCCGTGCGGATTCTTACTCTCGCGTCCGCCGCGGTGTTGGCTTATCTCGGACAACGCACAACCGGGATTCTTTCGGCCACGGCAGCGTTGATGGCCTTTGGAACGCTCATGCAGTTTCGTCAGCTGCCCCGGTTTCTTGGCGCCGTTTCGCTCTGGCCGAGTTTCCATCCCACCGAGACGCGAGCTTTGCTTGGGCTTGGCATATTCGTCTGGCTGCAGGCTATCGGCGGGGTGGTCTTCGGCCAGTTGGATCGAATTGTCCTCGGCGTCACGCTTGGGGCGCTGGCAGTCGCCCCGTATTCCTTGTGCGTTCAGTTTGCACATCCGATCTTCGGACTCACGGCATCCGGGCTTAGCTTCCTATTTCCCTATCTCTCCGGACGTGCCGGCTCGCTCTCAATCAGTTCCTTGAAGCGAACCTTGCTGAAGGCATTCGCCTGCAACCTTGCGTTGATAATTTGCGGCGCGGGGCTGTTGCTCTTCGAGGGGCCTCGCCTGATTCGCCTCTGGGCCGGCCCTGTGGTCGCAACGAGCGCGTCAAAGATCCTGGTTCCGATCGTTCTTGGATCAGCCCTCATGGGGCTCAGCGTCACCGGAACATATGCGATGCAGGCTCTTGGCCTTTTCCGGACCGTCGCTGCCATCAGCCTTGGATCAAGAGCAGCAATGTTATTGCTGATGATCGAACTGCTTCGCCACATGGGGCTGCAGGGACTGGCGTTGTCCCGGCTTTGCTACGGCTCGGTAGCCCTGCTGGTCTATCTGCCGCTGCTTTGGAAGCTCGACATCCGGACAAGAGATAGGAACGGCGTTTCGGCTCTGTCGAAAATGTCCCAGGTTCAAGAGGGGGCAAAGCCATGAGGATTCTGATCGCAGCAGCCTCATTCGCCACCAATATGTCCGGATTGCAGCGTCACGCCCTGAATGTCGTACGCTGCCTCCTGCCTGAGCCGGAGATCTCGTCTCTGCATTTCGTCATCGCCCCATGGCAGCGGGGTATGTTTGAGTCCGTGGGTCTTTTGCAGGATGCGCGGATGATGGTTCACGTCGCGGATATGGACCGCAGTTCTGTAGGCAGGAATCTCTGGTACTACCGCAGGCTTCCAAAACTTGCTGTGGAACTGCAAGCCGACTTGGTTCATTTGTCCTATCCCATGCCGGTCGATGCGGGGGCGTTTCACTGCCCAACGCTGGTCACGCTCCATGATCTATATCCCTATGAGATACCGATGAATTTCGGCTTTCCGAAGTTCATGTTCAACCGCTTGGTTCTCCAGCAGTGCCTCCGCAACGTTGATTCGATAGCATGCGTTTCGCAGGCGACCCTTCACAGCTTGAAAAAGTATGTACCGATCGCCGTATGGAAAAAGGCAGTGCGACTTTACAACTGCGTCGAAGCTGAGCCCGTCCTGAACCCGCATCCGCCCGCTGCGGGTTGGCAGAATGATCAATTCCTTCTCTGTGTCGCACAGCACCGCCGAAACAAGAACCTACCTCTGCTCATCCGAACGTTCCACCGCATGTTGCGCATGGGCCAGATCGGAAACGACATGAAGCTGGTCATCGTCGGGATCACGGGGCCGGATACGCGTAATATACACCGCCTTGTATCCGCGCTGCGACTGGACGCCAGAGTGAGCTTTCTCGAGGGCGTATCTGAGTCTGAGCTGCAGTGGTGCTACCAGCAATGCCAAGCCGTTGTCTCTCCGTCCGCAATCGAAGGCTTCGGCTTGCCCATCGCAGAGGCGCTTCTTGCGGGCTGTCGGGTTGTCTGTTCGGATATCCCCGCATATCAGGAAGTCGGGGATGAACAATGCCGTTTCGTGTCCTTGGGGAGGAACGCAGAAGAAGCGCTTGCCGAGGCCATTGTTGCAACTCTTAAAGGGCCGAAAGGATCTCCAAGGCCTCTGGAACAGTTCTCCGTTCCGGTTCTTGGTCCCCAATACGCAGGTCTGTATCGCAAAATCATGACGTCCGAGGCTCCCTTGCGGATTGCTGGATTGTCTGCTCCGCCCAGCCCGGTCGCCTCAGGAAGGCAGTCACTATGAAATGGAGGAACGGCCAGTTAGCGTTGCAGCGAGAGGAGGATGAGCATGAGTGCATCTGAGTCCGCAACACCACACCTCTATGCAAAATCAAGCGTTGCATTGCACGAAGATCAAGTCCGAACCGATTCTGCTCAGCTGTTCCGCAGAGTGTTGGCCGGTGCGGAGAGTGCCGCAGACTTTCTGACTTGCTCCACGGGATTGTTACTGTCCTACGCTCTTGATTGTTCGCTGCATGCTGCTAGTCAGGCTATGTATTCGTCGCGCGAGGCGGTTGCCGCGAGCATATTGGTCGGCTTATGTTCGGTACTGTTTCTTCAATGGAACGGAGCCTATCGCGGTGGTGGGAGCCTGCTTCACATCCATGAGACAGAACGCGCAGTCCGGGTTCCAGTTTTGTGCGTGCTCCTGCTTCTCGCTTTCCGGCTCTTCCTGGAACTGAGAATTTCTTACACCGCCATTCTTATAGCATTCATCGTAGTACCTGTTCTGGTGATTCTGCAGAAGCTTATGTTCTTTTCGATTGTTCGCTCGTTGCATCTGATAGGTGTCGGCATCGATCGAGCCGTCGTTTACGGGGCTGAAGACGCGGGGAAGCGTGTTGTCTCCGCTCTCTTTCAATCGCTGAGGCTTGGCATCCTTCCAGTGGCGGTGGTCGATGATCATGAGGCCACCCCTGGCAACACCATCCTTGAATTGGGCTACGGGCGGCGCCGTTCAGTTCCAGTTCATCGAGGGCCCATCACCGCGGAGATACTGAAGTCATCTCGATGCAGCGTACTCATCCTGGCGCTTCCGAATCTCTCATCGGAGAGACAGACAGCGGCTGTTTATGCAGCAAAGCAGGCTGGAGTCCGAATCGCCTTTCTTTCCGGCCTGGAACTGCAGGAACAAAGGTGGACACAGTCGATCGATCTTGACGGCTTTGCGCTTACTCACAAGTCTGAACCGCTCCTCACCTGGCATTACGCAATCGCCAAGCGAGCGATCGATCTGACCGTGTCGACCTTCCTGCTTGCGTTGACTTCTCCTCTGCTCTTGCTGATTGCAATTCTCATTAAGCTCGACTCGCCTGGTCCAGCGCTTTTCATCCAGAAGAGGGTAGGTCGCAACGGAGAACTCTTCAATATTTATAAGTTCCGCTCGATGCACGCAAACGCCTCAAGGTACGATTTCTCTCCAGCCACCTCATGCGATCTTCGGATTACCAGAATCGGAAGGTTCATCAGGAAGACAAGTCTGGATGAGCTCCCTCAGTTAATGAATGTATTCCTGGGGAACATGTCTCTTGTGGGACCGAGGCCGGAGATGCCCTTCATTGTGCAGGACTACACGAACGAACACCGGCAGCGCCTTCACTTGATTCCTGGGATTACCGGGCTGTGGCAACTAAGCGCCGACAGAGCTTTCCCGATTCACGAGAATATCCAGTATGACCTCTACTACATTCGCAACCGCGGCTTCTTTATGGATATTGCCATTCTGATTCATACATTGTTCTTTGCCATTCGGCGAGACGCGTAATCAGGAGTCCTGTCATATGTGCCGGTCAATAATCAGAAGTCTTCCCTTGTGCAATGGAATCGCTTCTGGGACAGAGGTTTGTTCAATGACGAATTCTGATTTCTCGCATCCATGCGCCAATTTGCTTGGCGTACGAGTATCTGCAGTCAATCTGAAGTCTGCAGTCGAACTATCCGACCAATGGATCAAATCTTCAACGTGCCACGGTTATATCTGCGCAACTGGTGTACATGGAGTCATGGAGGCACATAGGAATCCCGAGGTCTGCCGAGCCCTTAATCACGCGTTGATGAACGTTCCGGACGGAATGCCCATGTCCTGGGTTGGCCATTTTCAGGGTTTTCGACACATGGATCGTGTCTTTGGGCCGGATCTGATGATGGCGATGTGCCGGTTGTCAGTCGAGCGTGGCTATCGCAATTTTCTATACGGCGGCAAACCCGGGGTCGCCGAACTTCTTAGCGATATGCTGCAGAGTAAGATGCCCGGGCTCCAGGTGGTCGGGACCTATTCGCCTCCATTCCGAAGCCTGACTCCGGATGAAGAAAGCGATGTTCTGGCTCGAGTGCGGGAATCTCGGCCAGATATCATCTGGATTGGACTGAGTACTCCAAAGCAAGAGCAGTTTATGGCGCGATACGTCGATTACCTTCAGGTGCCACTCATGTTCGGGGTCGGTGCGGCCTTCGATTTTCACACTGGAGCCATTCGCGACTGCTCGCCATGGATCAAACGCGCGGGGTTTCAGTGGCTACATCGCCTCATTCAAGACCCGAAGAGATTGTGGAAGCGTTATGTTCGCAATAATCCTGCATTTCTTTGGCACATTGCGATGCAGCTCTTGCGATTCCAGAAATATCCTCTGGGACCACGCTAAACCGTCATATCTGATGATCACGGCCGAAAGCATGTTGAAACCAACTCTTAGCGGAGGCTTCTCAGGAAGTGAGACCTTGCTTGGGGTTAAGAATCATCTGAATGCGGTTCAGTGCCTGTAGGACCGGATCTCATCTTCGAGCCTTGCGTGCAGGCGTTCGCTATAGCCCAGGGGTAACTGGAAGACGCGCTCATCGGCGGTGAGGATGAGGATGTTCCGCGTGGAGTCTAGGATAGCGGAGCAAACCTCGCAGTGCTCGAGATGCTTCTGCACGAGCTTTCGCGTTTCGGACGACAGGGCGTCGTCGAGAAAATCGGAGAGGTGATCCCAGACGTGTTTGCAGTCGATCACCACGGGAATCTCCTCCGTTTTGGGGCCAAGGGCCTGAGCTGCGGTGCTAGGCGCCTCTGCAGCATGATCCGAGCGCGATGTAAACGCACTTTAACAGACGCGGGGCTGATGTTCAGTGCCTGAGCCGATTCGCTTATGGTCAGCTCTTCGAACTCGCGCAGCAGGAAAACTTCGCGATAGATCAGGGGCAATTCAGTGACGGCGTCCCGCAGCAGCTTGCGGACCTCGAGGCGCTCCAGGACTTCTGAGGGCACTTCGCGCCAGTCACGGAGGAGTTCCGGAACGATGCTGTCGGTCTCATCGGAGGCATCCAGAGATTCAACAGCGCGGTGGCGGCGTAGGCAAGAGCGGGCTTCGTTCAGGGCGATGCTGACGAGCCAAGTGCTGAACCGGGCCTCCGCTCGATATGCATGCAGGTTTCGGAGAGCCTTCAGAAAGGTTTCCTGCGTAACGTCCTCCGCATCCTCCGGATTGCGCAGGAACGCCATCGCCATGGAGAAGACGGTGCGCTCGTAGGGGCGAATGAGGTCATGGAAGAGACGCGTATTGCCGGCGAGGATGGCAGCGATGACCTGCGCCTCTACGTTCCGATCGGGAGATTGGCTCATCGGCAAATGGGTACCCGTGGCACGAGGGGCCAATCGCGGGTTCTCGGCGGATAGAAGAGCGGCCATTGCGTTCTGTCTGAAGATTAGAAACGCGAGCGCAGCGGAAGTTACAGACCTAGTGGCCGATCTATTTGTTGGGCGAGACGGCAATGCGCCCTGGCGAGGTGGTCATAGGTGGTGGAAGAGCCGAAGATGGAAACCTTCTTCGAGGGCGATCAGGATGAAGGTGATCAGAGATAGGGCGAGTTGCCAGCGCTCCATGCGCAGTTTGTGCGCTGCAATCGGCGTCTGACGCCACTGCGATGCGGGGCGTGCACGCAATCGCCGGATCTGCAGGATGGCGATAAGGTTCAGGGTCGCACCGATGAAGGCAAAGCTGATCATCGGTATGCGCAACCAACTGGCATGAAGGTGATCAAGGACTGCGATCACTTCTGCAGAGAGAGCGAGCGAACTGACGCCAATGACAAGGCGCAGCCCCGCTATCGCCATAAGAAAGGTGCAGACGCTCTGCAGAAAAGCAAAGAGCAGGCTCGACCAGCTGACCCAGAGACGTGCACGTACGCGTTTCTGTGGATGCGAGGCGATGGTACCGATGGCAGATGCACGCTGCGAAAAAACAGAATTCATAAACAAGCTGCTCCTTGGAGTTTTCAAAGGGCGTGAACCTCGGCACTTCGCACATTCTTGCATGTTCCGGGCGGGCACATGTCACGGAAATGTCACGACAAAAAAAGATCTGCAGCTGATTTGTTCGCGGTCTTTTTTACGTAACCTTCAGCTTGCTCTCCGCTCCAATGATCGCGAGCCTCAAAGGAACCCTTGGGAATCTCCACGGCTTCGCAAATCACATCTGCGTAGGAGTTGTATATGGTGAAGCTTCAGAGTCGTCTATTGACGACGATGATCGCCCTGAGTGTAGTTGTTCCCGCGGTTGCGTCTGTCGCGCCGGCGTGGGGACAAGAGACTGTGTTCGTGATGTCCAACAACGCTGAGAAGAATCAAGTGATTGCTTTCGAGCGCAAGAACGATGGGAGCTATTTCGAGCAGAACCGTTTTGATACATTCGGCCGCGGCAGTGGCGGCGTGAACGATCCTCTTGAGGCACAGGGCTCCCTGACCCTGAGCGCCGATCACACGCTGCTGTTTGCGGCGAATGCCGGCAGCGGCGACATCACAGTTTTCCGCGTGGTGGGCAACGGCCTGCTTGCGATCGACCTGGAGCCTTCAGGAGGCAGCCAGCCGGTGTCGATTGCGCAATTAGGCAGCACGGTTTACGTGCTCAACTCCGGCGGCGCCGGTTCCGTGACGGCATTCCGACTCAGCCCCAGCGGTCAGCTTCAGCCGATCGCTAACGCAACGTCGTTTCTTTCGGCCAACGCTACCGGCGGCGCATCGATCTCCGTTAGCCCTAACGGACAGACCGTTGCGGTGGTGGAGCGGATCGCGAACAACATCGATACGTTTCACGTGAATACGGACGGAACGCTTTCGGCGGCGGTCGTCAATTCCAGCCCGGGTGCGGGAGCATTCTCCGCGCGTTTCGCGCCGGATGGCAAGCTGATCGTTTCGGAGACCGGACCAGCAAGTGCGCCAGATGGCTCGGCAATCTCTTCCTACACCGTGCTGGCGAACGGATCGCTCGCCGCGGTAAGCCAGAGCGTGCCAACAGATGGCGCCGCGAACTGCTGGAACGCGATCGCTCCTGATGGAACGCACGTCTACGTATCCAACGCGGGGTCTTCGAACATTGCTGGCTACACGATCGGCGCGGGCGGCACACTGACGCCGATCGCAGGCACGATTGTCGGGTCCAATCCCGACGGCAGCACCAACCTCGATATCGCGATCAGCGGAGACGGGAAGTTCCTGTACTCGTTGAACGGTGAGGTAGGGACCGTCGGGGTGTTTGCCATCCAACCAAACGGCACTCTGGAACAGGTGACGCAGATCCCGGGATTGCCGGCCGCGACTGGATTCAACGGTATCGCTGCTCTGTAAGGTAAGTCTGCGGGTTGCGAGCCCAGGCCCCTAACCCGCAGAGCTTCCAGCGTGGCTTCTATTTTGCGAGTAGTCAAGAAATGATTCGTGTCGGATTGCCGTCATTGGGCAAGCGAGAGCCATGAGGGCATATTTGTAGCAATCGGCCAACTATCCCCTCGAACATTCTTGTAACAATTCAAACCCACAAGCCGTCTTACAGTAAAAGGAGAACACTCACATGGATCGGTTCGCATTGTTGGCGCAGTTGCGTGCACGCCCTGGAAAAGAGGCGGCCGTTGAAGAGTTTCTTGTCTCAGCGCGAGCACTCGTGCTCCGGGAGATTGGAACCACAACCTGGTATGCAGTGAGATTTGATAGCTCGCTGTATGGAATCTTCGATACATTTCCAAATCAAGAAGGTCGGGAAGCACACATCAATGGTCAGATTGCGGAGCTATTGTTCGCGAGCGCAGAAGAGCTCTTCGCGGAGCCTCCCGCGATCCAGATGCTTGATATTCTTGCCTCGAAACCATAAGAATCCTGAAAGGGGCGCGCTCTCCGTGTGCCCCAAGTTTCCATAGTCATCGGCGTCAATCATAGATAGCATGCGGCGAATCTGATGAGGTCAAAACTGTTCTGCTAGCGCGCGAGACCCGTACCCCCCATGCTTCAGGCTTCGCCCCTTTTTCTACAGCCAGGAGATCGTTTGAGTTGGCCAGAGGAATTGTTTCAAAATGCGTCTCCACCCTTCTGTTCCCATTGAGTTATATAAATTGCAAGCCTATGACATTTGCAAGACAACTTCGGCTTCTGTCCTCCTCTATTCTCGGCAGAACTGGCTGCCATTGAAGAGCCAGCGAGGAGACAACGTGAACAGAGCAGCAGGCTTCAAGAGCGGATTGCGCAGCGCAGTCCTTGCGGCACTGACATTAGGATTAATGGGGGGCAACATCGCCCTGGCCCAGGCCGCAGGCACCCTAGACCCAACCTTCGGTTCTGGCGGCACCGTAACGACCACCTTCACCGGAGCCGGGTCGCCGGTCATGATACCGTACAGCGCCCTGGAGCAACCAAATGGCGACATCGTGGTGCT
>Ga0181516_10000839_pt1 | contig 25371 bp, 22 predicted proteins | sample PEATcosm2014_Bin_25_FD_121104 | JGI IMG/M metagenome (GOLD analysis project Ga0181516, IMG submission 121104) | Peatland microbial communities from MTU Mesocosm Facility, Houghton, MI, USA - PEATcosm2014_Bin01_10_metaG | ecosystem: Environmental > Terrestrial > Soil > Wetlands > Peat | place... | reverse complement strand
CAAGGTCTTTCGCCGCGCCAACCGCCTGCAGGAGCTGGCCGCTGTCTCCGAGCAGTTCAAGCCCTCGCCACTCGTCGCCGTTTTTGATGGCGCAGTCGAGGAACTGAAGCGTTGCGGAGCCACGCCGCGCACTCTCTCCGTGCAGCGCGCCACGCAGATCGCCGCCTCCGAGGAGCTTACCCGTCTGGAGAGCCGCCTCACATGGCTTGCCACCACCGGATCCATTGCTCCGTTCGTCGGACTCTTCGGGACCGTCTGGGGCATCATTGACGCATTCCACGGACTCGGCACCGCGGGCGCAGCCACCCTCAGGGCCGTCGCTCCCGGAATTTCCGAGGCGCTCATCACCACTGCCGCGGGACTGTTTGCCGCCGTGCCCGCCGTGGTCGCCTACAACTTCTACTTGCAGCGCATTCGTGAATTCGCCGCCCGCATGGACGACTTCAGCCTTGAGCTGCTCAACATCATCGACCGCAACGGCGACGCGCGTTAGGAGACACTGGTGGCGTTTACGAACAACAAGGGACGCACCCAATCCTCGCTCTCGGAGATCAACATCACTCCGTTTGTCGATGTCGTGCTCGTGCTGCTGGTGATGTTCATGGTCACCGCGCCCATCCTGCAATCCGGCATCGAAGTCAATGTCCCCAAGACGCGAACCGTGAAGGAGATCACCGAGGAGCGCCTCGTCATTACCATCGACAAGGATCAGAAGGTCTTCCTCGGCAACGATCCCATTAACATCAATGAAATTGCCGACCGCCTGCACGAAAAGATTCGCGACCCTCAGGGCCAGAGCATCTTCATCCGCTCCGATGAGAATGTTCCCTTCGGAGCATTTGCAACCGTGATGGATGCCGTGAAACAAACCGGCATCACCAATGTCAGCATTGTTACGCAACCTTTGAACACGAAGACCAATGCCGCTCGACGCTGAAATTTACGGCCATAAGGAAGCGATAGCCCCGTCGGTGTTCTGGGCAACGGCGCTGCATGTGTCTCTGCTCGCCCTCGTCGTCTTCCTGCCTGCCGTGCTCACGCACAACGGTGCGGACTGGGGCAATAACGGCTCCGGCGGCTCTGAAGGCGGAGCCATGAGCGCCACTCTTGTCAGCGGAATCCCCCTGCCTCCCAATCCTCAGGCCAAGCCGGAAAACGTTCTCGCCAATGAGAGCAAAGGTCTCTCTCAGTCGCTTCCCGCACCCGCCGCCAAGGAAGACGAAAAGGCCATCGCTATTCCCGACAAGCAGGCCAAGCTCAAGTCTTCCAAGGAGAAGGCCAGCACAGCGGCCAACGCTCACGATGTTCCAAAGCAGAAGCCGCAAGCCAACACCCCCGCGCCTTCCAACGTGAAGCCGCGCGAAATGGCAAAAGTTGAGAATGTTGTTCCATTCGGCTCAGGCGGCCCCGTCGCCGGTCCATATACTACGTTTCAGCAAGGCAACACCGCAGGAGGCCTCAAGTTCGGCGAAGGCGGCAGTGGAACCTTCGGCAGCCGCTTCGGTTGGTACACCGACGTAGTGGCAAGAAAGGTTCACCAGGCCTGGCAGAGCGAAGTAAACCCGGGCATCACCTCCGCCAAGCGCGTCTATATCTTGTTTGATATCTCTCGCTCGGGGTCGCCGTCCAACGTTCGCATCGAGCAGTCCTCCGGCATTCCATCGCTGGATCTTTCTGCCGTGCGAGCTCTTCAGCGCATTGATACTTTCGGCCCGTTGCCGCAGGGATACAACGGCAATTATGTTTCCGTGGAGTTCTGGTTTGATTATCGGCGTTGAGTTTCGCGCCCGCATTACACGCGTTATTGGGAGAGTGGAATGAAGCGTTTCCTGACTCTGTTCGTCGTTCTTCTAGCGTTGGTCCTTCCCGGAATCGCGCAGGATTGGATTCGCACGGGCACTGGCGTCGGCGGCGAAAAGATTCGAATCGCAGTGCCTGATTTCAAAGTCGTGCGCGAGGAAGGTTCCGCGCAGGCGCTCAATAAGACCTTCAATGAAGTTCTCTTCAACGACCTTTCCTCCGCCGGAATCTTCGATGTCATCTCCAAGAGCTTCTATCCGCTCGGCGACGTCGCAAGTCCTTCAGACGCGCATCTGGACGTGTGGGGCGCGCCTCCACCGCGTGCTGCCATGCTCGCCTTCGGCAACCTCGGCGTCAGCAACGGAGCCCTCCAGGTGCAGGGCTGGCTCTTCGATGTAAAGAATGCGCAAAGCCCCCAGGTGCTCGCCAAGCAGTATCGCGAATCGGCCACGGATGACAACGCCCGCCTCATCGCTCATCGCTTCGCCGATGAAATCATCTTCCGTCTCGGCGGCGGAGTCACCGGCATCGCGGAAAGCAAAATCTATTTCGTCAGCTCCCGCAGCGGACACAAAGAGATCTGGACGATGGACTACGATGGCGCGGCGCAGCACGCTGTCACCCATCTCAACTCCATCTCGCTCGCACCGCGCGTGTCTCCCGATAACTCACGCATCGCCTTCGCCTCCTTCTACAAAGGTGGACCGAACATCTCCCTCTGGTCTCTGGAACTCGGACGCATGGTGAACTTCCCGGCCTTCGGCGGCACCAATCTCTCGCCCGCCTGGAGCTCCGATGGAACTCATATCGCGTTCTCCTCTTCGCGCAGCGGCGACCCGGAGATTTACGTCTGCGATCAAAACGGAAATAACCTCAAGCGTTTGACGGCGTATCATGGACCTGACGTCTCGCCGGTTTGGAATCCCAAGACCAACGCGCAGATCGCGTGGGTCAGCGGACGCTCCGGCCTGCCGCAGATCTACATCATGGATAGCGATGGAACAAACGTGCAGCGGATCACCGATCAGGGCTATGCAGTCTCGCCCTCGTGGTCTCCCAACGGACAGTTCCTCGCCTTCGCCTGGGTTCGTCACTACGGGCCCGGCGCTCCCGGCGCATCCGACATCTACCTCATGGATATTGCCAGCCGCAAATGGGTGCAACTCACTCACGACGGCGGCCGCAACGACTTCCCATCCTGGTCTCCCGATGGCCGTCACATCGTGTATCAATCCACCCGTGGCGGCAGTGATCAACTCTGGTCCATGCTGGCCGATGGAAGCCAGCACGTCCAATTGACCTTTACCGGTTCCAACTCGCAGCCCAATTGGAGCTGGAAGTAACACACGGTTTTGTTTTGTTGTTGCAAGTGTTTTCGCAGTGGTGCCCCATTCAACCATTCGTTGGCTTGAGTGGAGAAGTTGAATCGATTCTTTGTAGTTGATTTGAGTTCTATAACGTCTCACGGTGAACGGGTCCGGTGTTTCCAACCGGCCAAATGCGAGCTTTCTCGCCTTGGAGGATGAATTGAATCACAGCAAGCTGAAATGGACTCTTATGGTGTTGGCCCTGGCTACTATCGTTGTAGTGGGTGGCTGCAAAAAGAAACAGGTTCCGGCAACTCCCCCGGCGGCGCCTCCTCCGCCAGAGCCCAAGGCCACACTGAGCGTCAATCCTGAGAGCGTGAACCGTGGTGGCTCAGCAACCCTCACCTGGTCTACTCAGGACGCTACTGACGTCAAAATCGAAGGCATTGGCCCCGTGCAACCGAACGGTTCGCAAAATGTTTCGCCGTCCGCCTCCACCACCTATCGCCTGACCGCTACCGGCCCGGGCGGCTCCACGGACGCCACCGCGCGCCTGACCGTCGTCGAACCTCCTCCTCCGCCGCCACAGCAGGTCGAAGTACCGAACGTGAGCGATGAGCAGCTCTTCGCCTCTTCGGTCAAAGACATTTACTTTGACTACGACCGCTACGACCTGCGCCCCGAGGATCAGGCCACGGTCAATGCCGACGCCGCATTCCTCAAGTCGCATCCCTCTTTCCGCTTCACCATCGAGGGACACTGCGACGAACGCGGCTCTACCGACTACAACCTTGCCCTCGGCGATAACCGCGCCAACGCGGCACGCACCGCTCTGATTGCCGCCGGAGTTTCCGCCAGCCAGATCAGGGTTATCAGCTTCGGCAAAGAAAAGCCCTTCTGCTCTGAGAGCAACGAATCCTGCTGGCAGCAGAATCGTCGCGATCACTTTGTCTTTGGGCAAAAGTAGCCGTCGCTCCGAATAAGAACTGGCGGGGCGTCCGAGGGCGCCCCGCCGAGCTTCTCTGCTGTTGCTGAATTTACAGCTGTGCAAGACTGATTCAAGTCAGTTGTATTAAACTCGATTTCGAAACGAAGTACCTCCTCGCCCAGGGAGTCCGGCGCTAAGCCGCCCGGAGATGAATATGAATCTGAGAAAAGTTACCGCTGCGGTAGTGATGTTCCTGATGGTTGCCGCACCCACAACCCCTGCCTTCGCTACCTCGAAGGATATGGTCCAGCTCCAGACGCAGGTGCAGGAACTCGCAGACCGCATGGCCAAAATGCAGCAATCGTTCGACGAGCGCATGGGAGTCATGCGCAACCTTGTCGAGCAGAGCACAGACAACGTCAATAAACTCGCCGAGTCTGTGCAGAGCATGCAGAAGAGTCTGCAACAGCAGAACGCCGACTCCCAGGCCAAGGTCGATCAGGTCTCAGGACAGATCCAGACCCTCAACGATTCCATTGACGAGCTCAAGGCGCGACTCGCCAAGGCAAGCAAACAGCTCGATGATCTCCAAATGCAGCAACAGAATATGCCAGCGCCCGGAGGGCAACCCGCTGGAACCGTAGGCGCACCTCCCGCTGCCGCCGTGCAGGCTCCGCCGGCCGACGTTCTCTACAACAATGCCCTGCGCGATTACAACTCTGCCCGCTACGATCTAGCGCTATCGCAGTTTCAGGACTACCTGAAGTACTACCCCTCCACCGACCTCGCCGGCAACGCGCAGTTCTACATAGCCGACATGGAGTACCGCTCCGGAAACTTCGAAGCTGCCGCCGCCGACTATGACAAAGTGATTGAGCAGTTCCCCGGCGGCAACAAGACGGCCGCTGCCCAACTCAAAAAGGGCTACTCACTTCTCGAACTCGGACGCAAGGAAGCCGGAGTCCGAGAATTGAACGCCCTCATCCAGCGCTATCCCCGCTCCATCGAAGCCACTCAGGCCCGCGAACGTCTGCACAAACTGGGCGCGTCCACCACGCGCCCGGCAGCAACTCACAAGACGCACTAGAAATCTTCCATCCAAAACTGAACCGTCCGCTGAAGCGTGAGACTTCCCATTCACATGCAAGGGGATGATTGCTCATGTGGTCAATCGTTTTTTGCGGCCGAAGTTTATAAGATCGCCAATCGTTGCCGAATTTAGCCCCACTATTGCCCACTCAGTAACATCGCCATCCGAAACCATTCACTCATCTGCTAATCGCCGTTTTGCAGCAAACTCCCTCGATCCCCCTGCCGAGAGCTGCCAACTCCAAGCACCAGAACCTCATCTCACCCTTATAAAATATGGCGACGGACACCACAGGCACTCCTGAAGCAACCTGCATTCACGCACTCTCCCTGCTCACCTTGGCGCCTTCGCGTGCCGAGCAGGTTTATACGCAACTCAGGGACTTGAGCGACGCAGATTTTGCCGAGCTGGTTTCACTCGCCGACTCCAATCATGTCGTATTGCGCGCGCTGCTGCCCTTGCAGCAAATGGCCGATGAACGCGGCGACACCGCTCTGGCCGAGCGTTGCGCGAAGTGCATCGAGCGCGAGCGGCAACGCATTGCCAACGCCATTCAGCATCTCTTCCTGATCACCGAAGCCCTGGAAGCCGCTGCCTGTCCGACCACGGTGATGAAGTCGCTCGAGCACTGGCCAGACCTCGGCAATGATCTCGACCTCTACACCACGGCCAGCGCCGCACAGGTCTGCCAGGTGATGAGCTCTCGTTTTCATGCGCACATTGAGCCGCGCAGTTGGGGAGACCGCCTGGCCAACAAGTGGAACTTCACCGTTGCGGGACTGCCCGAAGCCGTGGAGGTTCATGCGCAGCGACTCGGACAAACCGGCGAACAGACCGCCATGGCGCTGCGCTTTGTCTCGCGCCGTGTGGCGAAGTCTGTCCTCGGCTTTGAGTTCAGCGTACCTGCTCCGGAAGAACGCATCATCGTCGCCACCCTGCAGCGCATGTATCGCCACTTCTATTTCCGCGTGTGCGACATCGTGAACATCGCTGCGCTCGTCGAATCCGGCACCGTGGACTTCGCCGAGTTGCGCCGCTCCGCCATGATGGGTGGCATCTGGAAAGGCGTGTGCTCACTGCTGCGAATTGTGAGCGACTATGTCCAGCAATACCGCGGTACACCAGTACCTCTGCCCACGGAAGTGATTGCTGCAGCGCCCTTCGGTGGCGAGAAGGTTTACGTCCGCTCTCGCTTTATCCGCGTGCCAATCATGCCGCAGGGCACACAGCTCTACGCCGCGCAGGTCACCGACGCCGCATTGCGCGGCGATCTGGAAGGGACCTTCCGACTCTCGCTGCTTCCTTATCTCGCGTCGGCCGCCGCAATCAGTTACAAACTCACGGGCAGCGACAAGGGAATCTGGTAACAGCTCAGCGAAGCAGCGTAATGATCTCAGGACGCAGCTCGCCATCGACAATCTTAATCTTGCCTACAGTCACCGGCAGCAAGAATCGGCGCGGCCCCGCGCTTCCCGGATTGAAGAAGAGCACGCCGTCTTTCCACTCGATGGTTGGCTCGTGGGAGTGCCCGTAGATCACCGCCGCAAACTTTGCGGACTTCGGCTTCAGGTCCAGTTCTGCGATGTTGTGCAGCATGTAGAAACTTTGCCCCGCGCACTCGGCTACTTCGGTCGCGTGTAGCCACTTGGCCGAATCGGCGGTATCCACGTTGCCGCGCACGGCCACCACTGGCGCGATCTGGCGAAGATCGCGCAGAATCTCCCAGCCGCCCACGTCGCCTGCGTGCAAGATGAGTTCACTTCCCTGGAGGGCGCGTCGCGCCTCCGGACGGAGCAGTCCATGTGTGTCACTGATTACGCCGATGGTCACTCGCGCATTTTACTGGATGGAGAAATTCCATGCTCTTCTTTGATCACCAATAGATTGATCACGAATCCTGAATCGCTCACCCTTCCAGCACATCTGACTAGCAGTGCCCATGAATGCAACCTATGTATGACTCCATTTTGCTTGTCTCCTTCGGCGGTCCGGAAAAGCCTGACGATGTGCTTCCTTTTCTTGAGAACGTTCTGCGCGGCAAGCCGGTCCCCCGCGAGCGGATGCTTGAGGTGGCGGAGCACTACTATCACTTTGGCGGCTACAGTCCGATCAACGATCAAAACCGCGCGCTGATTTCCGCGCTCGAGCGTGAACTGCACACGCATGAAATCGATCTGCCCATCTACTGGGGAAATCGTAACTGGAATCCCATGCTGTCCGACACCTTGGAGCAGATGAAGCGCGATGGCCGCAGGCACGCGCTCGGGTTCTTCACATCAGCTTATAGCTCTTACTCCGGATGCCGTCAGTATCGCGAGAACATCGCCGCCGCGCAGCAGTCGGTTGGCACAGGTGCGCCGCAGGTGGATAAGCTTCGCGCGTTCTATAACCATCCAGGATACATTGAGACCGTGAAAGCGCACGCCACAGAAGCACTGGCGCACGTGCCCGCAGAAAGACGCAGCGACGCGCGCCTGCTCTTCACCGCGCACAGCATTCCCATGAGCATGGCGAATAGCTCACGCTATGTGGAGCAACTCGAAGAAGCCTCGCGACTGGTGAGAGAGGCGCTGGCGCATCCCAGCCATCGACTTGTTTTCCAGAGCCGCAGCGGTTCTCCATCCCAGCTATGGCTCGGGCCAGACATTCTGGAAGCGATTGACCAGGAACATGCCACGGGTGCGCGCGATATTGTGGTGGTGCCGATCGGCTTCGTTTCCGATCACATGGAGATCATCTTCGATCTCGACACGCAAGCTCGCGAGCGTTGCGAGCAGCTCGGCATCAGCTATCAGCGCGGCCATACAGCGGGCACGCATCCGCGTTTTGTCAGCATGATTCGCGAGTTGATCGTGGAGCGTATGACCGGTTCCACCATCCGTCCAGCGCTTGGCTGCCAAGGCCCATGCCACGATGTATGCCCAGCGGATTGCTGTCCCCCGCAAACCACTGCGGCAATTCGCCCCGCAGAAGCTTAACGCCAGAACAGGTATCTCGAGCTTTCCCGCGATGTACTGAAACCGCCCCACGTGGCTTGGCATCTATTGCTGGAACGCGTACTTCAATTCCGTTTCTGCTCATGGAAAAGCGATGTCCACTTGGCCCATACCCAGCTCCCTCGATTCCAACACTCAAGCCTTCCCCGTCCTGACAGAGCCGCAGATCGATCGCATTCGCCCCATTGGCAAAGTGCGCCACGTAACGCCAGGAGAGATTCTGTTTGAGCCGGGCGACAGCGGAATGCCTCTGTTCGTGGTGCTTTCCGGCAAGATGGACATCGTGCAGTTCGGTTATACAAGAGACCACTTCACGGAGCGCATCATCGCTACACACGGACCCAGCCAGTTCACAGGAGAGGTCACCATGATCTCCGGACAGCGCTCACTGGCGCAGGCTAGAGTGAGCGAAGCTGGAGACTTTCTCGAGGTCAGTGCTGAGAATCTGCGCTCGATTGTCGCCACCGACGCAGAGCTGGGCGAGATCTTCATGCGCGCATTTATCTTGCGCCGCGTGGCGCTCATCAGCCATGGATACGGCAGTCTCATCCTGATGGGCTCGCGCCACTGCGCAAATACCTTGCGGCTTCGCGAGTTTCTTGGGCGCAACGCGTATCCATACACTTACGTCGATCTGGACACAGACAAGACTTCGCAGGACTTGCTCGATCAATTTCAGGTCAAGACCGGGGAAGTGCCGGTACTTTTCTGCAAAGGCGGACATGTTTTACGCAATCCCTCCATACCGGATTTGGCGGACCGACTGGGCCTGAACGCAAGTATCGATCAGAACCAGGTGCGAGACCTGATCATTGTCGGCGCGGGGCCATCCGGGTTGGCAGCCGCTGTTTATGCGGCTTCAGAGGGACTCGATGCCCTTCTCGTCGAATCCGACTCTCCTGGAGGACAGGCTGGTTCCAGCTCGAAGATTGAGAATTATCTTGGCTTTCCCACTGGAATCTCCGGGCAGGAACTGGCTTCGCGTGCGATCACGCAGGCGCAGAAATTCGGCGCAAGGATGATGGTGGCGCACAAGGTGGTCCAGTTGAAATGCGATCAGCGTCCCTACGAGGTGATTCTCGACAATGGAAACAAATTAGCCGCGCGTTCGATTGTCATCTCCACCGGAGCCCAGTACACGAAACCTCCTATTGCGAACCTCAAACAATTTGAAGGACAAGGCATCTACTACGGCGCAACCTACATTGAGTCGCAGCTCTGCGAAGGCGAAGACGTAGTAGTCATTGGCGGCGGAAACTCAGCCGGACAAGCGGCTGTGTACCTTTCGCAGAAGGCTAGCAAAGTGCACCTGCTGGTTCGTTCGCGAGAACTGTCGGACAAAATGTCGCGCTACCTGATTCGCAGGATCACCGACAATCCCGCGATTGAATTGCATTTCAGGACCGAGCTGGTGAGCCTGCAAGGCGACAGGGCGCTGGAGCGAGTATGTTGGCTGAATCGCGAAACCGGCGAGACATCCATGCATGAGATTCGACATGTTTTTATCATGGCAGGAGCATCTCCCAGAACTGATTGGCTCAAGGGCTGCGTCGCGATGGATGACAAAGGGTTCATCCTCACCGGGCGCGACCTTGACGCGCAGAATGATTCCGTTCCTCCTGCTGCATGGAAGCTCCAGCGGCCTCCGCAGATGCTGGAGACAAGCCTTCCCGGAGTGTTCGCCGTCGGTGATGTTCGCTCTGGAAATGTGAAGCGTGTGGCTTCAGCCGTTGGCGAAGGGGCCATTGCCATCCATCTGGTTCACCGGGCGTTGACCGAGCCCTAACCCTCCATGAGAGCACCTTGCGATGAAGTCGCGATCCGCTCTGTTGACAGGGCCGTTCCATGCCGTCCGGATTCGAGAACCTGGATACTGGCGGCAACCATTCTTGCCTCCAGCATGGCCTTCATCGACAGCACGGTCGTCAATGTTGCTCTGCCTTCGATTCAATCCAGCTTCCATGCAACCGTTGTGGACGTTCAGTGGGTGGTAGAGTCCTATGGGATTTTTCTTGGTGCACTGATTCTGGCCGGCGGGTCGCTTGGTGACAGGTTCGGCAGGCGTTTGATGTTCCTGATCGGTGTGGCGATTTTTGCGATGGCCTCCGCATGGTGCGGGCTCGCCACGGACACGCGACAGTTGATCATTGCCAGGAGCGTTCAAGGCCTGGGAGCTGCGCTGCTGGTGCCCGGCAGCCTGGCGATTATCAGCACATCATTCGACGAGAAAAGCCGCGGGCGCGCGATTGGCACGTGGTCTGGCTTTACGGCGATCACTACTGCGGTTGGCCCTCTGCTTGGCGGGTGGCTGGTCGAGCACGCTTCCTGGCGATGGGCGTTCTTCATCAATCTGCCAATTGCAGTGGCCGTTGCAGCCATCTCGCTCTGGCACATTCCCGAAAGCCGCGACCTCACGACAACTCGCGTGGATTGGGCTGGAGCACTGCTCGCCAGTTTCGGACTGGGCGGGTTGGTTTACGGCTTCATCGAATCTGCCACGCTCGGTTGGCTGCACCCGCTGGTGGTGATGAGCCTCGTCGTTGGATTCGGCTGCATGATTGCGTTCACATTCGTCGAGGCCCGCATCGAGTCACCAATGGTGCCGCTCGCTCTCTTCAAATCGCGCAGCTTCAGCGGAGCAAACCTGCTCACACTGTTCCTGTACTCCGCCATTGGGATCTTCTTCTTCCTGCTTCCGTTGAACCTCATTCAAGTGCAGGGATACTCGTCTACCGCAGCGGGCGCTGCCATGCTCCCAATGATTCTGCTGATGTTTCTGCTTTCACGCTGGTCCGGTGGACTTGTTGCGCGCTATGGGCCGAGGACTCCGCTCATCATCGGCCCACTCATCGTAGCGTTGGGGTTCCTTCTGTTCACGGTACCGTCGATTGGCGATAGCTATTGGAAAGTGCTCTTCCCTGCAACTGTTGTTCTTGGCTTTGGAATGGCTGTTACCGTTGCTCCGCTCACCACGGTTGTCATGAACTCAGTGAGTCTGGACCGTGTGGGCGCAGCCTCTGGAATCAACAACGCTGTTGCTCGTGTGGCGGGCGTGCTCGCCATCGCCGTGTTTGGAATTGTGATGGTGAACGCCTTTGGCGCACATCTCAATCGCAGCCTCGATCACCTTGCGCTACCGTCTGACGCTGCACAACAAATCAAAGCTGAGGAAATCAAACTCGCGGGGTTGCAGGTACCGGCTGGGCTCAACCCCGACGCGGCAGACGCCATCAGACAATCCACCGGAACTGCATTCGTCTTCGGATTCCGAGTCATCATGTTGATTTGTGCGGGGCTCTCACTGGCAGGCAGTGCGATTGTGTGGCGAATGATTCCGGCGCAATCGAACACCGAGGAGGCATATTCATGGCAGCAGTCAAGGAAATTGGCATCATGAACGCGCTGAGCAATCACTCCGTCGACCAGACAGCAGAAAGGCTCCAGGGCATTCTTCAGGCAAAGGGAATAGAACTCTTCGCGGTGATTGACCATAGCGCAGGGGCAGAAAAGGCGGGACTAAGAATGCGTCCAACGAAACTGGTAATCTTCGGCAGTCCGAAAGCGGGCACGCCTCTAATGCTGGCCGCGCCAAGCATCGCCATCGATCTGCCTCTCAAGATTCTGATTTGGGAAGACGGACAGGGAAAAGTCTGGGTTTCGTACAACAGCCCCAAGTATCTTCAGGAAAGGCACGGCTTTCCGGAGGAGTTGCTGCAGAACATAGCAGGAATCGAAACGTTGGCAGGCAAGGCGGCTGAGTAGCGAAACGTGCAGGTCCCATGCTAGAGCGCGAGCCTTCACTGGTTTCTGCATCCGTTGTATAATCCGACGAGCGAGCGGGAGTAGCTCAGTGGTAGAGCAGTGGCTTCCCAAGCCGAAGGTCGCGGGTTCAAATCCCGTCTCCCGCTCCAGTGAATCGTCTTCTTTTCTTGCTGTGGAACTTTGAATCCTTGAAAGATTCCTCTGGTGCGATAGAATCCTCGTGACCTGCAAGCAGGCCCGGAGGCACCATGTTTCCTCTTACCGGCATCGTTTTCCTGATTGTTGCCTTCTACCTTTTCAGCTCCATCAAGATCCTCAGCGAGTATGAGCGCGGCGTGATTTTCCGCCTGGGCCGCCTGCTGGACGAGCCTAAGGGTCCCGGTTTGATTCTGGTCTTCGCCCCCCTGGATCGCATGGTGCGTGTTGATCTCCGCCAGGTTGCTTTCGACGTTCCGCCTCAGGACGTCATCACTCGCGACAACGTCACGCTGAAGGTGAACGCCGTGGTCTTCCTGCGCGTCTTCGATCCGCGCCGTGCCGTAGTCGAGGTGACGAACTACCAGTACCAGACTCAGCAGTTCGCGCTCACCACTTTGCGCAGCGTGCTTGGCGAGGTGGAGTTGGACGAACTGCTGGCGCATCGCGACAAGATCAACCTGCGTCTGCAATCGATTCTTGACCAGCACACCGCTCCCTGGGGCGTAAAGGTTTCCAATGTTGAAGTAAAGCAAGTCGATCTGGCCGAAGGAATGACGCGCGCGATGGCGAAACAGGCCGAGGCCGAGCGCGAAAAACGTTCCAAGATCATTCACGCCGAGGGCGAGTTCTCAGCTGCACAGCGCTTGGTGGATGCAGCGCACCTGCTGCAGACCGAGCCTGCCTCCATTCAACTTCGCTACCTGCAAACGCTTACCGAGATCGGCGTGGAGAAGAACACGACCGTAATCTTCCCGGTTCCCATCGATCTGCTCTCAGGTATCCAGAGATTAACGGGCAATGCACCGAAATCCACAGCCCCATCCAGCGACGCGGAGCCCAAAACCGGGGCATAATTGGGAGAGATGATATCGCGGGAGCAGGACACGAGGGTCAACGAGGGTAGCGACACCGAGATCACGCTAGGCGTGGGAAAGTTGCTTGCACTTTTCTTCTGCCTGGTGATTTTGTGCGGCATTTCGCTGGCGATCGGTTACTCGCTTGGCCGCAATTCGGCGAAGCAGGTTGCTGCCGCAGCCACGGTTTCGGCCACCCCGGCAACTCCTGCGACCTCGGCAGCAAATAAGCCCGGCGCGGCACAGGCAGTCCCGGCGAAGGTGCCTGATTGCCCAGCCGGCGAGAACTGTCTTCCGCAACAAGCGGCCGACACTCCCGGAGCGACACCGCTGACCTTCTATGACTCAGTACAGAAGAAGGATGCGCATCCGCAATTGACGCCTGCCGAAACGCCTGCACCCGTAACGAGCCGTCCGCCAGATACTCGCTCCACGCTTGGCACCGGATACCTTGTTCAGATTGCCGCCGTACGCAACCAGGACGACGCCAAACTGCTAAGCGAGACTCTCCATAAACAGCAATATCCGGTCATCATCACTCAACCCGGAGACAAGTTGTTCCACGTGCAGGTGGGTCCCTACGCTGATATCAAAGAGGCCGAGGCGATTCGCACCCGCCTCATCGCTGCCGGATACAACGCCTTCCTCAAGCGATAAGCCTGTTCTATTTCGCCTGTTCCACAGCGACGTGAAGATTACTTGTGTAATGGGACGTTTGTTGCTTGCCCTCTTCCAGAGTTGGATTATGATTGTGATCTGCTATGAAAGCTGCGACCGATAACTTAAGTATGGCGCTTCGCGCTGTCGCCGATCCAACCCGGCGCAAGATCCTTCGCCTGCTCCATCCCATCACCCCGCGCAAGGCTGGAGTCCCAGCAGAGGGCTGGACCGCCTCTGACGTGGAACAGCGTATCAAGCTGGCGCAACCCACGATCTCCCATCACATGAAAATATTGAGGAACGCGGGGCTGGTGGAGGCACAAAAGCAAGGGACTTGGGTGCGCTATCGCCGTGTGGAGACTGCGCTTCGCGCGCTGCGCAAAGGATTGCTAGAGGAACTGTGAGCGGCTCCAATATTTGCAGAATCATAAAAGAAGGCGGCCTCAGCGGGCCGCCTTCCTGTTTCGGTACCTCTCGCAACTTTTAGTGGGAAACCGCCTGGAACAGGTCGCTCTTGAGCAACGCCTGGAACTTGCTGTCGTCCGCCTTGAACTTCACCGTCAGATGGACGCCGTCGGAATTCACTACCATGCTTTCCATTGCACTCTTTTCCACCGCCGTGCCAGAAGCCTTCTTGTATAACATGCCGGCCTGCATCAGGGCTGAAAGGGTGCCAGCCGTGAACGAATCCGAGGTTTGCACGTTCAGACCGAAGTCAATGCCGTGCTGCAGGTCAAGGCTGTAGTGCGAGCCGAGCAGCCGCTTCTTGATGGTGTCGTAGTCCGCCAGAGCTGACGCTTCGCCGAGCGCGGAGCGCAGCATATTCTGCGTACCCTGCTGATCCAACACGCTCCAGACCGGGCCGGACTCGGCTTCGATGATCATTTCCATCATGTCCGGCGTGGAAGCGATTCCACGCTGTTCGCCGTCGCGAACGTCCAAACCGTCCTTCACCGAACTGGCCTCGCCGAAGAGCATGGTGTTGTCATCCAGGAATGTCATGATGAAACCGCTGCCCACGGACCACAGGTCGGAGTCGCGGTATTTGTCGCTCTTCTGCTGCTTCTTCTTGAAGCGCGCCACAACCTTCTTCGGCTCAAACTGTCCGTTGGCGACGCCGAAGCTGCGCACTGCGCCCTTGCCGTTGCGGTAGCTGACAAACGTCAACTGTTCTACATCCGAGTCAGGGTTGACGCCCATCCCCTTCAAAGAGGTTTCAAACGACTTCAGGTTCTCCGGCAGCACACGGTTCTTCAGCGCAATTCCGCTGGGGGAGTTACGCAGGACGCGGTAGTCCACAGAGATGATCTGTTGAATCTGCGCAGGGAGCACGGTCCGGGTGTTCGTTCCCAACGGAGCGGCCACAGCGCCAGCGCAAAGTATGCAAGCAAGCAGAAATGCGATTGAGATCGTCTTCATATCTTCCATTGTACCTCTGTAACACTGAACCCTACACTTAGTTAAAAGTCTCAGAATGCAAGGCGCTTATCACCCGAGAGACTTGCGAATTTCAGCTACTTTGGCGCGAATGTCTGAAACGAATTCGGCCTCGGTGCCTACTTCAAAAGAATCGAGGTTAATTTCCACGTTGGCCAAAGCACCTTCCGCGGCTGCCCGGGCTAGAGCGATGGCAACCGTGAGATCACTGGCCATCTTCGGATTGGTCTTGGCACGCAGTGACTCTGACATCGACGCCACTTCGGCGGCGGCCTCGGAGACTCGCAAAGGAATGCCGGTTGCCCCGCGCAAGGCTTTGGCGATTCCCGCCGCGCCCGCCTCGGGAGTCGCAGTTTTCTGCGCCTTGTAAGCGGCAACCACAGCCTGGTAAGAAGCAGAGTCGGCGTCAATGGCTGCCTTCAACTCCTCCCGCAGCGCGCCCAACCTTGCGAGTGCCTCGGTGAGTTCGGCGTCATACGCCGCGTAGGCCTTCTTGCCGCGGGACATTCCAGCAACCATCGCCGCCAGTCCTGCGGCCATTGCTGCGGCTGCCGCCGAGGCGCTGCCGCCGCCGGGTACCGCGGTGGGCGCAGCCAGTTGCTCGATGAAGGGCTCCACTCCTGCGCGCAGCCCACCCACGGCGCTCTGGCCGACGATCACCGAGGCCAGGCGATTTTCGAGAATCATCGAGGAGTCAAAGTTCTCCACCTGTAGAAACCACTCGGCTGCATTCTCCAGAGCGCGCTTGGGCACCAGGCCCACGATCTCGCTAGACTGCACGCCAACTCCATAGCGCTCGGCCTCGCGCTTCACGAACTCGAAGACACGCGCCATCGGCGTCAGATCCGTGTCCGTCAGGTTCATGGAAACCTGCGCCTGCCCGCGCACCTCTACGCCCATTCCCTTCACGGCCCTGAAGCCGCCGCTGGAGTAGCGCACAGCCTTGGCGATTTTCTTCGCGATCTCAACATCCTTGGTCTGCAGATAAACGTTGTAGGCAACCAGGAACTTGCGCGCTCCAATCACCACTGCGCCTGCCGAGGGATGGCAACGCGGATCGCCAACATCAGGACGACGCGACTCTAGCGTCGTAATCTCCTCGCGAATGACTTCGAACTGTCCGCGTCGAATGTTTTCCAGGTTCGTCCGCTCGGGCCGGGAAGCCGCAGCTTCGTAGAAGTACACCGGAATCCGGTAGCTGTCCCATACCTTCTGTCCCAGTTCCTTCGCCATCTGGACGCAGTCTTCGAGTGTGGCACCCTCGATGGGGATGAAGGGCACAACGTCGGTTGCACCGAGGCGGGGATGCGCTCCACGCTGCACGTTGAGGTCAATCAACTCGGTGGCCTTGCCGATTCCGGCCAGCACGGCGGCCAACAGCGGCTCGCGTTCGCCGACCAGCGTCACTACAGAACGGTTATGGTCCGCGTCCATCTCGAAGTCCAGCAGATGAACGCCATCGCGCTTCATCGCATTGACGATCGCATCCACGCGCGATTTGTCGCGACCCTCCGAGAAATTTGGTACGCACTCAATCAGTACGGACATAATTCAACTCTCCGATTATTGCTTCCACCAGTTGTAGCCGACAGAAAGCTGCAGGCTCGCATTGACTCCGGGGTTGTGATCGCCCAGAGAGCCATTGGATAAATGCGTGGCGCGGACATCGACGTTCAGGGAGCGTCCTGGCTTTAGAAAATGATTGAAACCTATTCCCGGACCGGTAACGAAGTTCACCGTCGACGTATTGCCGGGGGGAATTCTAACCCTGGTGTGCAGCATTCCGCCCGCAGCCAGAAAATAAGGAATCGTTTTGTGCCCGAATCCGGTGAAGTTCCATTTCATCACCACCGGACTCACACTGAACCCGTACACATCGCCGTAGCCCCGCCACAGCACGTAATCGACGGGCGCGATCTCGGCATCCAGTTCGAAAGTGCCGCGGCCCACGCCCTTGCCGAGCTCTCCGGTTAATACGCGCCCCACACGCAATCCGGCGCGAACAAACTGTACGTTGGTGCGGTCTATCAAGCCCGAACCACCGCTCACAAGCACGCCCGCCATCCAATGCTCCCGACGGATTGCCGCGGCATCATCATCGCTCTGCGCCAGAGCGGAAACCGCACATAGGGTCAGAAGTAAAAGGAAGTTTAACCGGATTACTAGCGTCATGAGTGAGGTCCACAAGTACGGTAACAGGCATCGAGCCCTGCTTCCAAGTGCAACCGCCGCAAAAGAGAAAAGCCGCCCGGTTTGGACGGCTCTCACTTGCAAACTTCTCACGCGAATTTACGCGTCAACTTCTTCGAGGTCCTTTTGATCGATGTCTGCGTTCGAGTACACGTTCTGCACGTCGTCGTGATCTTCGAAAGCTTCCATCAGACGGGCCATGGTGCGGGCCTGCTGCCCTTCCAACTTGATGTAAGTGGAAGGAATCATGCCGACTTCGCTGTGCTCGGGCGTGATACCGGCAGCCTTGACGGCAGTCAGCACGGCCTCGTACGCACCGGGTTCGGTGATAATGTCCCAGGTATCGCCATCATCCTGAAGATCGTCAGCGCCGTTCTCCAGCACGATATTCATCAGGTCGTCTTCCTTGGCGGCAGACTTCAGCACCAGGATTTCGCCCTTCTTGCTGAACAGATGAGCCACGGAACCGGCATTGCCCATGGTGCCGCCGTTTTTGCCGAACAGGTGACGGATATCGCTGACGGTGCGGTTGCGGTTATCGGTCATGGTAAAGACCAGTACCGCCGCGCCGCCAGGCCCGTAGCCTTCAAAGGTGATCTCTTCGTAGGTCACGCCCGGCAATTCGCCGGTGCCGCGCTGGATGGCTCGCTTGATGTTGTCCTGCGGCATATTTTCAGCCTTGGCCGCGGCCACCGCCGTGCGCAATCGAGGATTCATATTCGGATCGCCGCCAGACTTGGCAGCCATCGTGATTTCCTTGATCAGGTTGGTGAAGATTTTGCCGCGCTTAGCATCCAGCGCGCCCTTCTTGTGCTTGATTGTGGCCCACTTTGAATGGCCGGACATACCTACCTCGTTGAGTTGTGTGATTTCTGGAAATATCTTAGGTTCTGCCCATTCAGCGAGCGGGCGTACCACTACCGCGCATGCACGGTAACGGCTGAGTATAACACGCCAGACTGGGCGCGTCGTACGTCCCCGGCCAGCCTGCTTTGCTCGCCCTAGCTGCTGGTCAGAGTGTGTTCGGTGGGAGCCTCGCGCAGACGGGCCGCAGCATCCTCCGGCATCACCGCCGAGCGATAGGTCTCCTTGAAGGAGTACGATCTCTGGCGCTCCTGAAGAATGGGAAGAATCTCAATGTGCCAGTGATAATCATCATCGATGGTGCGCCAGTAATTCAGCACCTTCGACTGGTGCTGTGTGTTTGGCGCGGTGTGGACCACAAGGTGGAAGCTGTCGGTGATCGAGCGGATGCGGTTCAACATTCGGCGCAGCAGGCTGGCACATTCGCGCAAGGCTCCCGGGCGCGATTCTGCCGTGCGCTCAAAATGAGCACTGTGCGTTGCGGGAATAATCCAGGTCTCAAACGGAGCCCGCGATGCGTATGGGCAGCAGGCTACGTAGTCGCCGCGAATTTCCACGATGCGTTCGCGCTGGTGCAGTTCCTGGGTAAGGATGTCGCAAAACACGCAGCGCTCTTTTTGGGCATAGTGTTCGCGCGCGGAACGAAGTTCATACAGCACGCGACGCGGAACAAATGTTGTAGCCACAATTTGCGAGGTTGGATGGTCAAACTCCTGCCCGCTGAGCGAGCCGAAATCCTTGAAGATGCTGACGTACTTGAAGCGGTGATCGTTCTTCAAATCCTCCAGACGGTGCGCGCAGAGCAGCAGGAACTGCTCGATCTCCGGATCGGAAGCGGTCCAGAGCTGGCGGTCATGCCGGGAGTTCTCCACCAAAACCTCATGGGCGCCAACCGAACGCATCTCGTCGTATAGACCAATACCGCGCCGTCCCGGATCGCCCTCGACGTGATAGAGAGGCTGAGGATGCACCACGGCTCGGGCCGACCATGGTCCGTAACTCACACTGGCCATGGACGACACCACCTGGGGCTGATGCGGCGACTCTGGGCAAAACGGGCAAACCTGCTGCAGATTCCGTCCCTGCGAAGGCTGGTCCCCGGTCACCACCCAGGAGCGCGTGATTGGATCCTTCCGAAGTTCCATTGCGATAGCAAACCACTACCTTGCCCCGGAGTCAAATAGTAAACGGGGCCCAATGATTGTGAGACGCCCCCCGGTGCGGTATTCTGGGCACTCTCATGAATGGGAATCTGCTTCGCCGCCTGAGCCTTCTGCTTGCGCTTGTCGCCGTGGTGTACGCCGCGCTGGCCTGCCTGCGCACGGTCGGCGACTTCGATACCGGATGGCAACTGGCTACCGGGCGCTACCACTTCCAGCACCATGCAATCCCCTCCACCGACGTCCTTTCCTACACCTCGACGGGCGCGCCGTGGATTTATCCTCCGTTTGCAGGAGCGATTCTCTACAAGGTGTTTCAGGCCTTTGGTTATGCGGGACTCACGTGGTTCTGCGTGCTGGCCGCCGCACTGCTGGCTGGCTGGATACTGTGGCGCGCCATTCCCGCCCGGAGCCTCGCCACAGCCGCGCTGCTGGTGATGGCCATCCCCTCGATTGCCTATCGCCTGACGCCTCGCGCCGATCTGTTTACTACGTTGTTTTTCGCAATCGTCCTCGCTGAACTCTGGCGCTTCCACCGGGGACAGTCTGCCCGCCTCTGGCTGCTTCCGCCCATCATGTTTCTATGGGTGAACCTGCATCCTGGATTCATTGCCGGACTGGGCCTGCTTGCGGCTTATCTCCTGATGGAAGTTCTGCTGCTTCCCTTCCGCGATTTGCGGGCGGAGACCTTGGTCAGGCTTGCGAAATCATGGCCGTGGCTCGCGGCAAGCGCCTCGGCGACCCTGCTGAATCCCTGGGGAACTGCGGCAATGCGGCAGTCGCTCACCTTGGCTGGCGTTTACGGAGCTGGCGTATCGGGCAACTCACATGCCGCTCCGAGATTTATCGGCGAACTGTCGTCTGCTCCGCTCTCCTGGCGACTTCTTCCACAGGCATTTGAGTTTCGCAATCCAGACAGCAGTTTCTGGTGGCTGCTGGCGGCCGCGGCCACGGGTGTGCTGCTGGCGCTGCGGCGTCGTCAATTCGGGGCTGCGGCGCTGCTAGGGGTTGCAATGGCTGCCGCTATCGAGCATCTGCGTTACCAGGGACTGTTCGCCATCATCGTAACGATTGTCGCGGGCACACTGCTGGCCGATGCCTTCGCGGAACTCGCTGCCCATCCGCCGGTTCGTTTGCGAATGAACGCCGTGCTGCCATGGGCAGGAGTCACGCTGGTGGCTGTTCTGTGCGCAATTACCGCGCTTCGAGTGGCAGATCTCGCGTCGAATCGATACTACATAGTGAACGCATCGCCATCCATCTTCGGGGCTGGCGAGTCATGGTGGTTTCCTGAGCGCGCCGCCGACTTCATCGAGCACGAGAAGCTTCCCGGAAATATTTTTCAGCCTTATAACCTCGGGGGATGGACAGCGCTCCGCCTTGGCCCGACCTATCCGGATTACATCGACGGACGCGGCGTGAGCCAGCAGGTCTCCGAAGAGGAACAGTTGCTGCTCTCACAATCGCCTGACTCCGCAACGTGGCAGCAGGTCGCGGCGCGACGCAACATAAACATCATGGTGCTCTCGCTGGCTCGCTATGCGGGACTCGGCGGCTTCGACCTTCCAACCTACTGCGAAGCCTCTACGTGGCAACCCGTCTATCTTGACGAGCTTTCCCTGGTACTGGTGCGTCGCACCCCGCAGAACCAGCCGTGGCTGGACCGTCTTGCGATCAACTGCCAGAGCGCGTCTCTCACAGGCCCGTCTCATCCCACAAAGTTCGGGTCCTATAATTTCCTGTCCAATTCCGGAGCGGTTTACTACGCGCTCGCTCGCGATGCTGAGGCCGAAGCTGCCTGGCGCAAAGCTGAAGAACTCGAGCCCGAAGATCCGAACCTCCATCTCTTCCTCGCACAGCTTTATCAGCAATCGCGCCCGGCCGAGGCAGAGCGGGAATATCGCGCCGCGCTGGCCCTGCGAGAGAGCAGTCCCGCCTGGTACGCACTGGGCCGATTGCTCGCCGGAGAACATCGCTACGCAGAAGCCGAGACGGCAATTGCCAACTCGATTCCGCTGACGCCTACTCCTGCCAATCAGTACAAGGCACTGGCACAGGTTCAGCTTCGGCTGAAAAAGGCCGCGCAGGCACAAGAGAATCTGAAACAGGCGGAGCACGATGGCCCACCGGAGAGCGATTCCGGCCCTTCGGCTTGCGAGTTCCGAGCCCAGATCGCAGAGGGACGCGCCGAGGTGGCAAATCAATCTGGCAATATTGCTCAGGCCATCGAGCTTCAGCAGGAGGCCGTGCGCCAGACGCCGCAGTCAGCCAGTCGCTGGACGAAGCTCGCCGCACTTGCGACGGCGGCCAATCGTCCCGATGTTGCTGGCGAAGCCACGCACCGTGCGCAGGAGTTAAATGCGGCGCTCAAGCATTAGCAAATTAGCACAACGGTTTTGCAATGCTCTGGCGAGGTGCGGCTCTGCTATACTCGCCCTTTTGAGACCGCAATTTTCCTGATGAGTGAAGCCTCTACACCGCTGATGCGGCAGCACGCCGCAATTAAGAAAGAGCACCCAACGGCGCTCCTATTTTTCCGCGTGGGCGATTTCTACGAGCTCTTTCTGGACGACGCAGTCACAGCCTCACGCGAACTGCAGATCACCCTCACGTCGCGGCAAAAGGTCGATGGCATCGCCCTGCCCATGTGCGGAGTGCCATACCATGCTGCCGAGGGCTACATCGCCAAGCTGGTTCGCAAGGGCTACAAGGTCGCCATTTGCGATCAGGTGGAAGATCCCAAGCTCACCAAGAAGCTCGTGCGCCGCGAAGTGACGCGGGTGGTCACGCCCGGCACCGCCGCCGACTCGCAACTTGGCTCCGAGGAGAACAACTTCCTCTGCGCCGTCGCTCGCTGCGCCAGCGGACTTGGCTTCGCGGCGCTCGATCTTTCTACCGGGGAGTTTCGCGCTACCGAGTTTGCAGGCCCCGATGCCGACCGCCGTGTCGCCGACGAGTTGCAAACCTTACGCCCCCGCGAGTTGCTCTTTGCCGCATCACTGCCACTCTTTGCCGCCGCGCAGCCCAGTCTTTCTGCGGCGAACCTCTCTCCAGCCGCTGCCGCTGCTGCCCCGCGCATGGCATCTACGGACCTTGCGCCATATGCGCGCTGGAGCGAGACTCCTCTGGATGATTGGATTTTTTCTCCCGACTACGCCATTCCGCTGGTGGAAAATCATTTTGGCGTGCTCTCGCTGGATGGCTTTGGCCTGAGTGGCCACAACGCGGCTGCGTGTGCCGCCGGAGCCATTCTGCACTACGCGCAACAGACGCAGCGCGGCTCGCTCGACCACGTAGACCGCATCAGCTACTACGAACGCCAGAACTGCCTGATTCTCGACGCGGTCACCGTACGTAATCTCGAACTCATCGAGCCCCTCTTCGCAGGCACCGGAGACGCGGTTACACTTTTCCGCGCCCTTGACCACACGCTCACGCCGATGGGCAAACGCCTGATGCGCGCCTGGATGCTGCGTCCCGCGATTGACGTGGCGGAAATTAACCAGCGCTTGGACGCAGTTGCCGCAGCACGCGCCTCCATCATTCATCGCGAAGAGTTGCGCCGCGGACTCGACGGCATTCTCGACATCGAGCGCCTGCTCAGCCGCATCACCCTGGAGACGGCCAATCCACGCGACGTGCTTGCACTGGCCGCATCGCTGGCCAAACTGCCCGCCGTACGAAAAGCGCTCGCGCAGTTCCCCGCCGCACGTTTCTCGGCTCTCACCGATCTGCTGGATGAACTTGCCGACGTGCGCGAACGCATTGAAAGCAGCATCGTTGCCGAACCTCCCATCACGCTCAACGATGGCGGCGTCATCAGCAGCGGAGTGGACGCGCAACTTGACGACCTTCGCGACATCAGCCGCAACAGCAAGCATTACATTGCGCAGATCGAACAGCGCGAACGCGAGCGCACGGGCATCAATTCGCTGAAGGTAAAGTTCAACAACGTATTCGGTTTTTACATCGAGATCAGCAAGAGCAACCTGCAGCACGCGCCCGCCGACTATGAGCGCAAGCAGACTCTCGTCGGCGCCGAGCGCTTCACCACTCCCGAGCTGAAAGAGTACGAGACCAAGGTGCTCGATGCCGAAGAGAAGATTGTGGCCATTGAGCGCCGCCTCTTTGCCGAGCTGCGTCAGGCCATTGCCGCCGAGTCGAGGCGAATCCGCCAAAGCGCGCTGGCCGTGGCTGAGATTGACGTCCTGCTCTCCTTCGCGCACCTCGCCGCCCTGCACAACTATTGCCGTCCGCAGTTCGATGACTCCGTACAAATGCTGGAGATTCTTGAGGGTCGCCATCCCGTCATTGAGCAGCCTGAACTCACCGGCTCCAACGACCGCTTCGTGCCCAACGATCTTTATCTCGACGCGACCAAACAGGCGATCCTGCTCATCACTGGGCCGAACATGGGAGGCAAGTCCACCTACCTGCGGCAGACGGCGCTGATTGTGCTGATGGCGCAGATGGGCTCATTCGTCCCTGCCACGCGCGCACGGCTCTCCACTGTGGACCGCATTTTCACCCGCATCGGAGCCTCTGACAATCTCGCGCGCGGCCGCTCCACCTTTATGGTTGAGATGACCGAGACCGCGGCCATCCTCAACACCGCGACGTCGCGCTCGCTCATCCTGCTCGACGAAATCGGACGCGGCACGGCCACCTATGACGGATTGGCGATTGCGTGGGCGGTAGTCGAATTCATCCACCAGCACAGCCGGGCGAAAACGCTCTTCGCCACGCACTACCACGAGCTCACGGATCTGGAAGAGCTGCTCGACTCGGTGAAGAACTATCACGTCAGCGTCAAGGAAACCGGGGGCAGCATCGTCTTTCTGCGCAAGGTGTCGCCCGGAGCGGCCGACAAGAGCTACGGCATCGAAGTCGCAAAACTGGCGGGCCTTCCTGCGGAGGTCATCTCACGCGCCCGCGAGGTGCTGCACCAGCATGAGAACGCCGAGCACCAGGCCACCACGCAGCTTTCTCCCAAGGCAGAGAAGTCCGGCCCCGTGCAGTTGACCATCTTCACTCCGGTCTCGAACACCGTGCTCGATCGCCTGCGCGAAGCCGACCTCGACGCGCTTAGTCCGCGTGAAGCGATGAATCTTCTTTATGAGTTGAAGAAGCAGGTGGACTAGTTTTTCACCAGCTTCATATACTCCGTCACCGTCACGAACCGATACCCTTTCGCCTTCAGCGCTGAGATCAACTCCGGCAGTTGCGCGGTGGTCGTGGTCAGTTCGTGGAAGGCCAACACGTGCGTGGTGACGCCGTGCTTTTCACGCTGCTCAATGGCTTTGATCACGCCTTGCGCCAGCGAGGGTTTCGGACAGCCCACGCCCTTGCCTGCGCAGAGATAGTCGAGCGAATTCACGTCGCGCAGAGCCACCGGGTTCTGGCTGGAAATGGTCAGGATGCGGAAGCCGTGCTTTTCCAAATCCTGCCGCGCATCGTCTGCCAGATCCCAATCCGGCGGACGCAGCCAGACGGGCTTGGTTCCGGTCACGCCCTTCACCGCTTCGGCGCCGCGCTCCACGTCGGCCAAGACCCAGGCCTCGCCCTTCTTGCGTTCGGCCATCCGCAGGTCGGCGTGGCTGTAGGTGTGGTTCTCGATCTCGTGTCCGCGCTTCAGCACGTCATGAGCAGCATCCAGACAGGTGATGCCGATGTTGGTTTCGTGCGGAGTCTCGCCCCAGGTTTTCGGCGTCAGGCGCCAGCCCATGTAGAAGAATGTCGCCTTCACGCCGTTGCGGTCGAGCACATCGAGCATTCCCGGAGGCGCGCCGGGCTGCTTCATCCCGTAGAGCACGTAGGGCCGCGGGCCATCGTCAAAGGTCAACGCAATCAGCTTCTCCGCTGCAAAAGACGGCACGGAGAACACGGCGAGTAACAGTAACAACATCCAGTTCCGCATATCACCAACTCTCAAGCTCATCATAGGACGCATCGCTGTGCCGCGGTCTAAGCAATTCACACGAAGTTCTCTGAAATCCAGTCTGGGTTTCTTTTACACTCGAACCATGCCTTCGTTGCAAGTGCAAGGAATTCTCTTCGATCTCGACGGCGTGCTCATTGACAGCACCGCCGGAGTAACCCGCGTTTGGAACGACTGGGCCATCCGT
>Ga0181516_10000837_pt1 | contig 25428 bp, 24 predicted proteins | sample PEATcosm2014_Bin_25_FD_121104 | JGI IMG/M metagenome (GOLD analysis project Ga0181516, IMG submission 121104) | Peatland microbial communities from MTU Mesocosm Facility, Houghton, MI, USA - PEATcosm2014_Bin01_10_metaG | ecosystem: Environmental > Terrestrial > Soil > Wetlands > Peat | place... | reverse complement strand
GAGAACAGCGTCTTTGACGTCTACGTGGCCGGAGTCACCACCGACCACGAGGCGAGCAGACTCGTCGAGGACGCTTCGTCCAACGGTTTCCTAGCCTTTTCCCAAGGACCAGAAGTTGTCCTGTACGTGCGACAACCAAATTTCGAAGATGATGGACCTCAGGCCCCAGCGGACACCAAGATGCTCGAAGCATTGTCGCGCGAAGCGTTATCGCATTCGTAGAACTTCTCGGCGACGCGTCAAACAAATGGCTCTGCGCGCAAGAGAACGCTCCCAACCCTCACGTGATCGCCGACGCACAGGTTGGCCGACTAACGCGAATGTGCTTGGGTCCAGGGTGCCGTCGGAAAACACCAGAGCTGTCGACGACACTGGTCCGATCCATCGAATGCTCGATTTAGTCGTCGATCCTCCCCGCGCTGACTCGAAGTCACCACCGTCATGGCACGAGTGCGTTGAAGTCGACGAGACGAGCAGCGACGGGCTCCGGCCACGAGCGAGATCGAGGTTTCGTGACCGCGGCGCGGGCGGTCCTCGACGACAATCTACCGAATGCTTTCAACGGCTCCCCGGCCGAAATCGAAAGGGTGATCAAACGTAAGGGTTCGGGACGACGGGCTACATCGACGAGTTCGACGCACCCGAAGGAATTACGGTCCGCCTATCGCTGCTTCCACCGTTTGAAGCGGGACCAGCACGCAGATTCCACCGAGGCTATTCTTCGGTTTCGAGGTGGACTATGACAATTACAACCAAAATCACCGGCGAGTTCGCACAGCACCTGACGTGTCAACTTGACGACGGCCAATCGGTCTTCGCCGACGCCAAGAAGTTCCGGTGGAAGACCACCAACGTGAAGTTAGAGACGCGACTGTCGACCCCCGGTGGTGAGGCCGACGACGCGAACCAGAAGGCCAAGCAGGGCGGCGGGGGGCTGTTGAAAGCCGCTCTCTCCACCGCCGTCGAAGTCGGCAAACGGGCGCTCGCCGGTCAAAGTCTGGCCTTCCAATGGTTCAGTCCAAGCGGTGGCTCCGGGCTCGTGACGTTCGCCGGCGAACTTCCCGGACAGATCAAGGTCCTCGAACTCGACGGCACACACGGTTGGATGACCGAGAGTCGAGCCTTCGTCTGTGGCGAATCAACGCTCAAGTACGACATCTCCTTTAACGGGTTCAATCAAGGTCGGCGATCTCGCAATGGCTTCATCCTCGAACACTTCACCGGCAAAGGAACGTTGGTGATCGGTGGTGGCGGAACCATCATGGAGCTCAATCCCGCCTCGTACGGCGGAAAGATCCAAGTGCACGGTGGCGCCGTCGTGGCCTTCGCTGACACGGTCACCTTCGGCGTCGAGATGGTGGGCGCACTCAACGCCGCCACGCTCATGACTGCCGCGTTTGGCGGCAGCGGCATCAACCTGGTCACGCTCAGTGGCGACGGTCCCGTCCTGCTCCAGGCGACGCTGCACCAGGAGTTCGAAGATGACGAGAGAAGTTCCGAGAGTGGACCAGGTTCTGGCCGCGAAGGATTACTGAGCAAGCTTCAATAGAGAAAGAAGGAGGGTGGCAATGGCACTCGTAGACAAGATGAAGGCGCAAGCCGCGCAACTCGCACAGAAAGCGCAGGAAGCTGGAAAGGCGGGCCAAGCGAAGTTGGCCGACGCCCAAGCGAAGCGACGCGCGGACGGACTGCTTCGCGATCTCGGCGCGGCGTTCTACTCCCAGAAGAACGGCACGGCTACCGGCGACACCGCCGGTGAAATCGACCGACTGATCGGCGAGCTGAAGACCTACGAAGCGGACTTCGGACCAATCGCTGCCTCGAGTCCCGACGCCGGCGACTCGTCGGGAGAGCCACCCAAGGACGAGCCGACGCCAGACGGTGGCTTCAAACTCTAGAGGAGTCGGATGATGACGTGATGGAGCGATGGGCTACGCCCTCTCGAGTCGCTTCCATCACGAACAACGTCACGTTGCACGGCCGATTCGACGTGCGCGTCGCTGGTGACTTTGGTCCCTCCTCGCCGTGCGGAGTGTTTCACTATGGTGAGTGTTCATCCATTGAGCGCTCACGACAGTTTTAGAGGGACAAATGGCATTAGCCGTAATCGTTGGTCCAGCGCAGCACCGAAGTGTGGAACGTGGTGAGAACTGGCTCACCCGCTGCACCTTCGCACAGATTGGACACGTATGGTGAGCCCCGCGGGCGTAGTGTCGCTTCTTGGTGCATTCGCCGCGATTGTTGCTTTTGTTCGTCGGCCCGCTCGACCTACGCGCGTTCGCCTGCAGTTTCTACTCGCCCTTCTTTCCTGGTTCGCACTTTGGTTCGCCGGTGCCTCCACGTTCGCGAAGGAAGGAATGTCGAGCCTGCCCATTCACATGGTGAACCACATTCTCATCATGTTCCTCGTACCCATGGGCCTCATTGGTTCGGGATCAGCTCGCTCGACCTGGTGGCTTCTCCCTACGTCGGCCAGACGTCGCCTGCTGCGTTGGTGGTACGTCGAGCGTCGCGTGCGAGTGCCAGGCTCGCTTGCGCACCCTCTCACCGCCACCTTGACACTCAACTCGGTCATGGTCGCGTCGCACACGCCGCGCGTGTTTGACAGCATCATGGAACACGCGTGGGCCATGGACTGGATCATGGAGCCGGCTTTCCTGCTTTCCGGCCTGTTCTTCTTCCACTTCCTCGTGTCATCGCCGCCACGCAGAAATCAAGTTCCGATCCGCTACCAACTGTTCATGGTCATCTTCACAATGCTGGAGATGTTGATCTTGGCCATGGCCATGGCCATCTTCACGAGATCGTCGTGGTACAGCGTGATGGATCCCATCCCGGGCATGGCGGGGATGCCCGGGATGGGTATGCACGCCACTTCCTTGGCTCAGGCGTTCTCCGAGCAGCAGCTCGCCGCCGCGATTCTTTGGATCTGTGGCGACTTCTGGGCAATACCGTGCCTCGTTGTTATCGTTCGTCGCCTCGTGGTACGAGATGGTTCGGTCCTCGGCGTTCTTGAACGTCAGTCGCGCCGCTTCTCCGATTCCTTGGTCTGATCGGCCGCGTGCACTTGGGCCAGGTAGGCATTCCACGCCACGAGCTCCGGGTCGTCTGGTAACTCGGCAACGTGAACCGATTCGCCTGCGAGCTCTACACGTTCGCTCTGTAGGAGTTTTCGCCACATGTAAACGGCATAACCGCCCAAAAGTGGCCACTCAAAGACGTACGCCCACGAGAGCTCGTTGCCTCCAAGCGCCCGGAGCAGTTCGAAGATGAACGCGGGAACACAGATGAACTCGGCGAGCACCAGACCGAGATGAATTCTGCGGATCTCCCGAGTACCTGCACGCACGCCTCCACGATAATCTCTAGCCTGATTGATGCCGCTAGGGCTCCTTTCGTCTCGTGTGAACAGTCGACTGCGCTCTTGCGAAACCAGGGGTGCGCAGTCTCACTTTCGACTTACCGGGCGCAAAATGGTGCGGCGTGGTTATCCTTGCGGCGGGAGGGAATCGCGAATGAACATGACGCTTTCCAAGCGAGGCGACTACGTCATGCGCGCCGCAATCTTCCTGGCGCGTTCACCTCGGGGCCATTCGCGAAAGATCCGCGAAGTCGTCGCGGACACCGAAGTTCCACCTGCCTTCGCCTCTCAGATCCTTTCTGACCTCGTGCGCGCGGGTCTCGCCGTCTCCAGAGCAGGAAGAGACGGCGGCTACCAACTAAGTCGGGACGCGTCAGCGATCACCGCCCTCGAGATCGTCGAGGCAGCCGAGGGACCGCTCGCCACGGAACGCTGCGCACTTGGTGAAGGCCCGTGCAAATGGGACCAGGTCTGTCCACTTCACGATACGTGGTTCAGCGCGACGCAACGAGTTCGCGAGGTTCTCGCCAACACGACGCTCGCTCAACTCGCCCAACGCGACCGCGAAATCGAAGACGGTTCGTACTTGCCCGCTGACTCCCACCGCTCGCAACCCCCTCAGGTGGAGGTCACAGACGAAGTGCAGGTCGAGAGTAGCGCCGACCACGCGCGGACCCTCCTCTCCACGCCGCAGATCGACGTCGAAGTTCTCGTGCGCAGCGCAGTGAACCTCACCGTGGACAATCCCCAACCATTCGAGGTCGAGGGCGCGATGACTCCAGAGCGATCTTCGTCATCACCGGGCACCCTGCCCACCCAATCGTTCCAATTGGTCTGGCGAATACGCGGTTCCCAAGCCGCCAGCCACGTCGAGGCTGAACTGCGCGTGACACCAGTCGACGAGGACCGTTGTTCGCTCACGTTGAAGGCCACGTGGCACCACGAGGACCCGGACCAAGATGCGCTGGATCATCAGCGACGCGCTGAGCGAGTCATCCGATTCTTCCTTCGTGCCTTGGCGGGCGAACTCGAGCGTGCCGCCACGACCGCCTAGCCGCACTCCCCTCCGTCCTCGCTAGAGGTCGTCGCGTACGCCACGAGGCGAACGATTCAGGCGAAATCCTTCCGATCTTCGTGCGACGAAACGCATGCACCGCGGGGAGCCGATGTCGTAGGCGCCTGTGGAACCTCTCAGGATTCGTTCATAGATGAATGTACTCAACGTATATCTTCTTACTCAACGTTTATTGACGAACAACCATTAATCGAGGTCCTTGATGAACAAACTTGGCCGTGTTCTCGCCCGTGGTTCCCAATGAAGCGCGACGGACTAGGAGCTCTCGCCACCGTCCTCGGCGGTGTCATTCTGGTGGCCGTGATCGCGTGGCTCATCGTGCTCGCGTCGCCCCACCAGCCGGCCCTGACTTCCAATCCTGACGGCACCATCACCATCGGGGGCACCACGTACAACCACGTGACGCTGAGCATCGCCACGTACCCGGACTCGCTTTTCGGGGCCCGCGGCTCCGGCGGTGCGCACCCCGACTGGGTGAGTTACTCCAACGACAATCTCGTCGTACCGGCGCACAGTGCAGTAACGATGACGGTTCGACAGTACGACACCGGTGGCGAACCCAATAACCCCTATTTCGCCAAAGTTGTCGGGACCGTCGGCGGCACTGAAACCATTAACGGTACGTCGGTGACGTCCATCCCCGTCAACGATGTGGCGCACACCTTCACGTTGCGCGAGATTGCCGGCAACGCTCCTTACCTTTACCTCAATGCACCGCTGCCCGCAGTCTCGGCTTCCGCTGCGAACACGCTGCACATCGGCCACGGCACGTACCCCAAACCCAACGTCGTGACGTTCACGTTCATCACCAAAGGAAAGGGCGTCTACCTGTGGAACTGCGAATTCCCCTGCGGCGACTCGGTCTCGGGCTTTGGCGGTGCGATGAGTACGTACGGCTACATGTCCGGCACCCTGACGGTGAACTGAGAAGACCATGACCAACGAAAACAAAGAAAAGCAGGGAAAGCTCCGCTGGGGTGAACTGATCACCGTCTGGCTGGTTCTGACCATACTCACCGTGACGGGGTCACTGACCATCATCCCCCATCTCATGCCTCGCGCGGCGTCGTCGACGATGCATCTCAACATCCTCACCGTGGTCGTCTTCTCCGTGACCGCCGCACCCGTCGGTAGTTTCGTCTACGCCATCGCCGCGTACGGACTTCGCAACTGGCGCGCCGGGTCGGGAGACGAACCCCCCGCGGACGGGCCCCCGCTACGGGGCAACAACGTGGTCACCATCGTGTGGATCGTCGTCTCGACATTCCTCTGCGTCTTTCTCCTCGTGTGGGGTCTCGCTGCCCTCTCCTCGGACAGTTCGGCCGCCGCGAACTCCACCTTCAAGGTCGACGTCACGGGACAACAGTGGCTGTGGACTTTTCACTACCCCGGCACGTCGGTGACGACCGAAAGTCTCTACTTGCCCGAGGGCAAGACCGTCACGTTCGAGGTGACCAGCCTGGACGTCGTCCACGGCTTTTGGATCGAGCAGATGGGCGTCAAGATCGACGCGAACCCTGGTGAGGTCACGACGATTTCGGTGACGCCCGACAAGCTGGGGACCTTTGACGTGCGATGCACTGAGTTCTGCGGGTTGTATCACGCCTTCATGACAACCCAGGTGCACGTCGTGACCCCTACGAAATATCACGCGTGGCTCCAGGCGCAACAGGCATAGGAGAGGACGACCAATGACCATCACATCGCCACCAGCGGCGACGCCGCTCACTCCCGGTGAGGCCAGTGCCGGAGGCGGACTCATGCGCCGGCTCAACCTTCTCACCGGTCTCGGCGGTGGCGTCGGCCTCGCCCTCGTCGGCTTCCTACTGACCCACTTCCTTCTTGACTCGTCCGGGAGTTATTTCTCGGACCGAGTGACCACCCTCACGTTCATTGGTTGGGACGTCGGCTTCTTGCTCGGCATCGGCGCGTTCAACGGGCCCATCAACTGGGCTCGCGGACGCGACCTCAGTGACGACGACGCTCTGTTCTTGGCGGGAAAGGACCAGGGCAAGAGCCGTTACTGGAGATACTGCACTGACCACAAGGTGGTCGGTGTGCAGTATCTCATCATGACCATGGTGATACTTTTCGCTGGTGGCGCGTTGGCAATGCTCATCCGCCTGGAGTTGACTACGCCCAACGGCGACTTGTTCAACGCGGAGACCTACAACTCGTTCTTCGGGATGCACGGGATCTTGATGGTGGCGGGCCTCATCGTGGCGGTCACCGGTCCCTTTGGAAACTTCATCATGCCGATCATGCTCGGTGCGCGCGACATGGCATTCCCGCGGCTCAACGCGCTCAGCTTCTGGTTATTGGTCGCCGCGGCGGGACCTCTCCTCGCCGTCTTCGCGATTGGCGGCATCAGTGACGGCTGGTCGACCTACGCGCCGCTCTCGATCCAGGACCACATTGGTATGGACGCAATGGCCGTTGGCGTGGTGACCTTCATCGCTTCTACCACCGTGGCGGGCGTCAACATCATCGCGACTTTCATCACGATGCGCACCAAGGGCATGACCTTAGAGCGGCTCCCGATCTTCCCGTGGGGCGTGATGATCTCGAGCGCAATTGGCCTTTTCGCCATGCCGTTCTTCGCCGCGGGAATGCTGCTCCTTCTCTGTGACCGGACCCTTGGAACCACGTTCTATCTCGCCTTCGGTGGCGGCAGCGACTGGCTCTGGGAGAACCTCTTTTGGCTCATGGGACACCCCGAGGTGTACGTGATTCTTCTGCCCGGAGTCGGTGCGGTTCTCGAGATCGCGACCGTGTTCGCTCGAAAGCCCCTCTTCGGACACAAGGTGGTCATCGGTGGCATGACCGGTATCGCGTTCCTCTCGGTGATCGTCTGGGCCCACCACATGTTCACCACGGGTTGGGCCCCGGCGCTGAACGGCCCCTTCATGCTCACCACCGAACTCATCTCGATACCGACCGGGGTGATCATCCTCTCGCTCATCGGCACGCTCTGGCGAGGGCACATCTGGATGCGATTACCAATGGTGTGGGTTTTCGGCGTGATCTGGAACTTCATTATTGGCGGCATCACCGGCATCTACCTCTCCGACGTACCAGTGGACAACCAGATGCACGGAACGATGTTCGTGGTCGCGCACTTCCACTATGTACTCGTCGGCTCGGTGCTCTTTGGCGCAATCGCGGCACTGACATTCTGGTTCCCCAAAGTTACCGGCCGGTTCATCGACGAGAAGATGGGAAGGATCGCTTTCTGGCTGATGTTCCTCGGTGTCCAGATCACCTTCCTCTCAATGTTCGCCGCCGGACTTGCCGGCATGCCTCGCCGAGTGGCGGGCTACGCCAAGGCGCTCACCGATTCGAACCTGATCTCGACGTTCGGTGGGTTCGTGATGATGGCGGGCATGCTCGTCGAGCTCTACTTGATTGTCATCTGTTGGCGACGAGGCAAGCCCGCCGGCCCGAACCCTTGGCACGCCAAAACCCTCGACTGGCAGACTCCGACGCCCGTGCCACTGGAGAACTTCCTCGTCACGCCGGTCGTGACCTCAGACCCCTACGGATACGGCGAGTCCACCACGCCGGTCACCGAGACCACCAACACCACCAAGAAAGGCCTCTGACATGACTGCTGATGTCGCCACGAGCCACCATCACGAGTCCGCCGACGTCGTCGCCGGTCGCCAACTCCTTGGAGTTTGGCTCTTCATCGCCGGAGACGCGATCATCCTCGTCTCACTCCTCTTCACCTATTTATACCTACGTGGACTCAATACGCTTCACCAGTGGATGCCCAAGGGCGTCCACGGTGCGTCCACCCTTAGCGCGTGGCTCATCGTGGCCGTGGTCGCCGCCAGTGCGTGGGCGATGTGGTCCAGTGACCAGGCGACGAGGGCGGGTCGCTCGGCGATCCCGGGTGCACTGCTCGCCGGTCTCCTGGCCCTCGCGGGCGTCGTGCTGTCGGCGGTCGCGATCTCGGATCTCCCCCACCGGATTGCCGCCTCAACCGGCGCACGCGTCGTGGCCGGTTCGTACGCTTCGTCACTGCTCGCTATCGATGTCTCAAATCTCGTCCACCTGGCGCTCTTGATCTTCCTCGGTCTCGCCGTCGTCGCACGCTCGCGCAAGGGACTGATCAGCCAGTCCTCTCCTACTCATGTTCGCCTGGTGCGGATTTTCTGGGTATGGGTCGCGTTCTCAGTCGCGCTCGCGGCGATTGTGACGACCGTCTTCGTCGCCAGTCCCAAATAGCGTCCCGCGATCTGGATCACGGCGAGGCGACGTGGCCGACCAGTAGCCAGACGACGCCGTGAGGGCACTCGACTCTTCAAACGGTGCGAGGGACGAAGTGTTCATCGTTGCGCGAACGTAGCAATGTCACGGGCTGCTACGGGTGCGTACGGTCCCAACGACGCTCGTCACGACTTCTCGTCGTCTTGATCGCTGAAGCGCAGGATCAAAAGCCCCACGAGCAGCAATACCACGACCCCCACACCGACGCCGAGCGAGATGAGCGTGTCGTTAAAGTTGGACTGCTTGAGCGACGTGCTCAACGTAAGGTGCGCCGACGAACTCAAGATGTCCCGAACGCCGGCCAGGATGCCGATTACCAAGAAGGGCCGGACCGGGAACAATGAGGCTCGTAGCTTGCCGAACACCGTGTGCGCGACGTCCAACAAGATGATGACGACGAGTATTCCGTCAATGGCGGCGACGACGGACTGGGGAAACGCGTTCCAGTGTTCAAAGAAGTCAACGATGGTGCGAACGAGCACGATACCCGCGACCAAGAGCAGACTGACGACGATCGCGTATTCGAGTGCCACGATCGCCCAGTGCACGAGCACGTCAGCCGGCTCCACCTTCACGTTCTGCTCAGTGTGCTTCGACGCCACGCGACAACGCTAGCCCTGAAACCTTTATGGCTCTACTGAGTAAAGACCACCCACACGACGGCTACGGCTCTTGTTTCTCCCTAGGTCGACGACCCAGGCACCAGAGTATGAATCGCCCGATTCGACCGAGATCCTCGGATCGTGCTCGTGCGGCTTCGTGATCGACTCTGGACCCGAAGGGGCCACCACTGTTGTTCGACAATCCCGCAAGGTGGATGGCATTCGGCTCGGCACCCTTGGGCACCTTCGCCAGACGACGGCGAACCTTCCTTGGCTTGTCTCCCGCGGCACCCACACGACAACCCTCTCACACACCGAAGCACAATGCGAGTCGCCCCGTGAAGAACACGCCCTCACGTCGTCGCTAGGGTGACAGGTGAAAGGAAGCCCATGAACGACTCTTCAGACGCGCCACATCTCAACAATCACCATCGCGACACGCTGGCCGCCATCTTCCAACACCCCACGAGCCACAACATTGATTGGAAGGCTGTCCTTTCATTGTTGAACGCCGTAGGGACCGTCGAAGAGACCGTGGAAGGCAAGTTCCACTTCATCGTCGGCGGTGAGGACCACGTCTTCACGCGACCACGCAACAAGGACATCGACGTGCAAACCGTGGTCGACCTTCGTCACATATTGAGCGCGGCGGGCTACGGTGCGGTCGCCAAGAACGTCACGAACGAAGGCAAGGAAGTTTGACCGACGCGCTCGAATGGGAGCTGTCGGCGGTGGCGATTCCGAAAGACTCGTGAATCGTGACTAGTTCGTCGACCCCCGCCAGTGCGTACGTCGTCCTCGCGGTGCTCATCGCCATGACCATCCTCGGCCGTCGCGGCGTGCGTCAGTCGAGAAAGGCCGACCTCAACAAGGGCGAGCGCCAACGACCGATCATGATCACGTGGCTCGATCCGGTACTGGCGCTCCTGTTCGTTGGCTCGGTGCTCTGGGGTCTGATCGTGCACGACGTCGGACACCTCGTGACGGCACTCGTGGGTGCGGCACTTGGCATCCCGTTCGGCGTCGCGCGCGCTCGCACAATGTACGTGCGCGCGGTGAAGCCCGACCAGAGTGTCGTCTTTCGTCGAAGTGCGCTCGAATACGGCTTGCTCTCACTGCTGCTCGTACTGCGGCTCGTCGAGAAATCAATCGAGGGATTGCACAGTGAGGTCGCGACCTACGCGCTCACCGCGCTGATCGCGTTCGCGCTGGTGGAATCGATCGCCCGAACCGTGGACATCAGTCTTCGCTATCATCGCGAGACCACGCTGACGGTGGACTAGACACGAGACCTCACTCGCCATGGTCGTTGCTAACGTCGGGTCGTGAATACCGAAGTCGACGTCCTCCTCGGAGCCCTGGACGTGCATCGCCGTCACGCCATGGGCATCATCGAAGACCTGAGCGACGAGCAGTTGCGTTCACCCTGCACGCCGTCGCGCTGGTGTCCTTTAGGGATGATCCTTCACCTCGCGGCGTCTGAACATTACTGGCTCCACTGCATGTTCGCCGGCCTACCCGCGGACTTGCACGGACAGCGAACCACCGAGCTTGACCTTTGGGACGTGAGTGAAGACGACCGCGCCGACGAGATCTTCGCGCTCTACCGCCACCAAATAGATGAATCCAACCAGCTGGTGCGCGCGAGCACGCTAGACACGGCCCCGAAAGTACGCGACGCCGGGTGGCGCGAGGGCGATTTTGGGACTCTGCGCATCATCCTCGCCCTGGTGAGTGGACACACGGCCACCCACGCCGGACATCTTGACGTCGCGCGCGAGTTCATCGACGGGCGCCAGTGGATGGTCCTGTGACGCCGACCGGTGAACCGGCGCGACGATGAGGTGCCGGCCCGGCCGTCGTCGCGCGAGAATCTTCGAAGCCTGGTGAGGATGCGAATTTCGCTCTTGATCGACGCGACCGGTCCGTTGAGGACTCCGGTCCCGTAGAAACGAGCTGATTCGTCGATTGCGGGGAAATCACCAGGCCCGTGCCACCAGTTCGAACTCGAGGATCTCGAAGGGCGCCAGGATCCGAGACGCCCCTAGAATTTATGACCTTCTTAGTGGCGCCCAAGGTCAACTTCACAGACGCCCTCAATACTCGACGTAGCAACCAAGAATTCCCCAAGGAGTACACCATGGCAACAGACTCAGACGACTTCACCGGCGAGGCCCCCGTCGAGACGCCGCGCCGCGACGAGCCCATCCTCGCCGTCACCCGCCACGGTCGCGTCAGCCTCAACATCGTCGCCGCCCTCGTGTTGGTCATCGCCCTGGCGGGCATGGGCTTCGTCTTCGGGCACTTCGTCTTCACCTCCTCCCAGACTCGGGTCACGTCGCCCACGACGTCAAACTCGAATTCTCTCTTCCCCGGTTTCGGCAACTTCACGTTCCCCTCGACGACACCATCGAACGGTTCGTCCAGTGCCACCCCGTCAAAGGCCGCTGACGCCGCCGCCGCGAAGATCGCCAAATCTGTCGACAAGGGGCTCGTCGACATCAACACGAACCTTTCCTACGAGGCGAGCGAGGCCGCCGGCACCGGCATGGTGCTCACCTCCAACGGTCTGGTCCTGACGAACAACCACGTCATCGAAGGGGCCACGTCGATCACCGCGCGTGACGTGAACAACAACAAGGTCTACACCGCCACGGTCGTCGGTTACGACATCAGCAAGGACGTCGCCATCCTTCAACTGAAGGACGCGTCCGGCCTCGCCACGGTCTCTCTGGGTAACTCGAGCAAGGTGACCAAAGGTGAGCAGGTCGTGGGCATCGGCAACGCGGGCGGCGTCGGCGGCACGCCCAGTTACGCCGCCGGGACCGTGCTCGCGCTGCACCAATCACTCACCGCGAGCGACTCCCAAGCCGCCGGTGGCTCGGAGAATCTGAGCGGCATGATCGAGATGAACGCGGCCATCGAGCCCGGTGACTCGGGCGGACCGCTGGCCAACACCAAGGGAAAGGTCATCGGGATTGACACCGCGGCCGCGACCGCGGGTGGTGGGTTCGGTTTCCAGAACTTCACCTCCAACGTCTCCCAGGCTTACGCGATTCCTATCAACACCGCCCTGTCGATCGCCAAGTCAATCGAACACGGTGACTCCTCGGTCTCGGTCCACATTGGTGGTACCGCGTTCATGGGTGTCGAAATCGTCCCCGCGAATCAGGCGAGCCAGTACAACGCCACGACGCCCGCCACGACCACCGGCGTCGCCATCGAGGGAATCATCTCGGGAAGTCCCGCCGCCCAGTCGGCACTCGCAACCGGTGACGTGATCACCTCGCTGGACAACCAGAGCGTCACGACGACCACCGCCCTCGAATCGATCCTCCAGACCCTCAAGCCCGGTGACACGGTCCAGGTCGGTTACGTCAACCAGAGTGGTGTCACCGAATCGCTGTCCCTGACCCTCTCCTCGGGTCCGGCCCAATAACGCCGCCGCTACGCCTGACGAACGCCCCCCTCGTCAGGCGTAGCGTGCCGGCCTACCCACACTGGCACCGTGGTGCGCGACGGCCCACGCGAAGTCGGTCAGCAGGTCGTCCACGACGTCGCGATGAGCGGGCGAGAGCATGAAGTGCAGCCCGTAGGGATCGGTGTTTCGATTGAGATGCCATTCTTTCTCGTCCATCACGTCGGCGACCGCGTAGAGGTCAATCGTGTCACTACGCAGTGCGAGCAACGGTCCGATCGGATCGCCCACGATCTCGACGCCGCCAATCGCCTCGATCCCCTCGCGCACGTGCGCGACGGTGGCGAGCAAGTCGCTCACGATCTCCTTGTAACCCTCGACGCCCAAGTACTGCATCACCGCCCACGCGGCCACAATCGGAGCCGCGGCGCGTGCACCCGCGATCGCCGGGGTGGCGTAAAGACCCGATCCCCATCGGTCGTAGAAGAACGTCTGGTGCCACAACCAGTCGTCGTCACGGTGCAAGATGACTGACGCCCCCTTGGGCACGTATCCATATTTGTGCACGTCCATCGAGATCTGGGTCACGCCCTCGACACGAAAGTCCCAACGGGGTACGTCTCGACCGAGCATCTCCATGAAGGGCAGCACGAATCCGCCGATGCACGCGTCCACGTGACATCCCGCACCGTATTCCTGGGCGAGGGCCGCCAGCTCCTCGACGGGGTCCATGACGCCGTGCGGGTACGAGTACGCCGACGCCACCACGACGCAAGTGCGCTCGCCGATCAATTTGCGCGCCTCGGCGACGTCCGCGCGGAAGGACTCGTCCAGAGGAATTGTCACGAAGTCCATATCGAAGTAGTGCGCCGCCTTGGCGTAGGCCGGATGCGCCGAGAGCGGCGCCAGGATCTGGGGTCGCTCGACACCCGTGGCCCTGGCTCGCTCACGACTTACCAACATCGACATCAAGATGGATTCGGTTCCTCCCGACGTCATGGCACCGCCGTGGTGCTCGGTCGGCCGACGATGCACGAGCTCGCCGGCCATAGTAATCACTTCACGTTCCATCTCCGCCTGCGCGGCGAATCGCAACGGATTAAGGGCGTTGGAGAAGAGGTAGCGTTCGTAGACCGCATGGATCAGTTGTTCGATATCGGTGCGGCCCGAGGGATACACCAGTCCAAAGAGTCGCCCGCCGTGCACGTCGGGGTCACTTCGACGCAGCCCGTCCAACTCGGCGAGCACGTCGCCAACGGAGCGCGATTCGCTTTGCACCGCCTCACCTTAAACCAGGGCGGAAACCGAGTTGCCGGCTTACCGCTACACCTTCGGCCACCGGTCCTGACTCGTCCACTCGATGATTCACGGGCAGTGAAGTCGGCTTTGGAACCGACGTCGTCTGCAAGCCCGGAGGAGTCAATATGATGCATTCCGAAAGACCTTCGAACGATTGGATCAAGCGATGTCAAATGAATGGGGCCCCCTCAGCGGACTGATCGGTGAATGGGAGAGCGACACGGGCGGACTGGACACAGCGTTCTCGCACTCCAAGGGCGAGGTGCTCGGCAGCCCCTACCGCGAGAAGTGCACGATGAAGCCCTTCGGGCCGGTCGACAACGGTTCCCAAAGCCTTTACGGACTCGATTACAAGAGTGCGATGTGGCGCTGGGACGAGGAGAATCCCTTTCACACGGAAGTTGGCTACTGGCTCTGGGATGCGGCCACGGGAGAGGTGATGAAGGGCTTCGTGGTGCCTCGAGGAATCACGGTGCTCGCGGGGGGCACCGCCAGTGCCGACGCGACCAGTTTCACCTTGAAGGCGGCACTCGGTGAGGCTCACTACAACATCGGTGAGAACAAGTATCTCGCGAAGAACGCGAGCAGTCTGTCGTACGCGCTCAACGTTACGTCGAACGGAGACACGTGGTCATACGACGAGGTGACGATACTTCGTATGAATGAATTCGACGAACCCTTCTCCCACACTGACCACAACACGCTGCGACGCGTCGGCTGAGTCGTCGAGCGGTCAACCCTGGGCGGCGGCCTCGAGTTGGGCGATATCCAGTTTCACCATTTTCATCATCGCTTGGGTAACGCGGTTCGCCGCGTCGATGTCGGGACTCGCCATCAATTTCGAGAGCTGCTCTGGCACGATTTGCCACGACACGCCGAAACGGTCCACGAGCCATCCGCACTGCACCGGACTTCCCGCGTCGACCAACCGATCCCAGTAGAAATCGACTTCCTCTTGTGTCGCGCAATTGACCACGAACGAGATCGCTGGATTGAACTTGTGTTCCGGTCCCGCGTTCAGCGCCATAAATGGCCGGCCGTCGAGTTCGAAATCCACGACTAGCCGCGTCCCTTCCTTGTACGGCATGTCGGGACCGTAGTCAAGACTGGTCAGTCGACGAGAGTTCGGAAAAATTGAAAGATAGAAGTCCACTGCTTCGTCAGCGTTACCGTCGAACCACAGGCACGTCGAGAGTGTTGTCATAGCACCATGCTACGAGAATCACGACGTCTGGTAAATGGACTTCTGACGACATCTTATTTCGGTCCCAGCCGGGCCGACGCGAACTCGTCGTTCGGTCCTAGGGCCGTCCTATGCTGAAGAGCGTTTCCCACCACGCATCCCGGTCTCGAGGTTCCGCCACCATGACGCTTCACTCTGATTCTGCGGCGCAGTGTCGCACTCAGCCCCTCGTTGTCGCGGTCGTCCTTTCCTTGCTCATGACGTCCGCGTTCGCATTACCCGTCGCAGCGAGTGCAAAGGCGGCGAGCCGATCACTTGTCGCTGACAGTTCGGCGTCAGTTACCCCGCCAAATTCGCCAGTCGGAAAGCAGCTTTCGTGGCTGCTCGACATCAGTTCACTCTTGCCGCTGTCGCGCGCCACCGAAGCCGCTCATTTTGACGCGACGTTCATCGCCGCTGAGCCCGTTGCCCAATTGAATTCGGCCTTCGAGAGCCTCGGGTCGACCGGTACGCAAGTCACGCTCGTGAGTATGGCCCACGTGACCGCGACCGCACTGAAGGCCGACGTGAGGATCGGAGCCATCACCTACACCGTCGCACTCGCCGTCGATGTCCAGGGACTGATCTCGGGTCTCTACTTCACACTCGCCGCGCCTATCCCGATACCTAAAGTCCAGTCCTGGGCCCAAGTGGATAAGGACCTGCACACGATGGCTCCCGAGTCGGGTTTTCTCGCGGCCGAGCTCAACGTCAACGGCACGTGCAGTCCGGTCCACTCGGTGAACGCGAACACACCGCGCCCACTCGGTTCGATGTTCAAGTTGTTCATTCTCGGAGCGCTCGCTAACGCAGTGAAGAACCACACCGTCAGCTGGAACCAGAAGCTGACGGTGACCGCGTCAAGCAAAGTCGGCGGCAGTGGTGTCTTACAGAATGATCCGGACGGCACGACCCTCACGGTCGAACAAGCGGCCCTCAAGATGATCTCGGTGAGTGATAACACCGCCGCGGACATGCTGCTCGCGCTCGTGGGTCGCTCCGCCGTCGAGGCGCAGGTGCGACAATGGTCCTCGCACGCCGCGCTCGACCAACCTTTTCTCAGTGTCGCCGAGTTGTTCGTACTCAAATGGCACGATTTCCCTTCGTTGGCTACTCACTACCTCTCGCTCTCGACTTCCCAGCGTCTCGACTTCCTGTCGACGACCGTAGACAGAATCTCTGACAGTTCTCTGTCCTCATCGAATGCCCCGCGCGACATCACTTCGATCGAGTGGTTCGCGGCGCCAAGGGACATCTGTCGCGCCTTCGCGGGGCTGACGTCGCTGCACAACGAAGCGGGACTGAGTCCCCTTGGCACGATCCTCAGCACGAACAACGGGGGGATCGAACTCAAAGCTGCCACCTGGCCACGGGTCTGGTTCAAGGGTGGCTCCGAACCAGGGGTGCTGACTCTCGGTTACCTCGCCCGGGACGACGCCGGAAAGACATTCGTCGTCGTACTGATGCTGGCTAATCGGTCGAGGCCGATCGCCTCCTCCTCGACGCTGCTGGGGCTCGGCGTCGTGACCGGCGCCCTGAATCTCCTTCGAGCCGGCACCAAGTAGCGCCGTCTCCAAACGGGCAAAGGGCCTGATGCGGCGCACAGTTCTCCACCTCGCGGCCCTACGAGCGCACGATCGAACTTTTAGCCAATTGTTATGCGCTGACGTTGAATCGCTCTCCCCCTGCGCCTAGAACGAGAGTAGAGAGGAAAGGAAGTGACATCGTGCCACCATTCAGAATTCATCGCTATGGTTTCGGAGGCGGACCCGATATGGGTCACGGTATCGTCCTGCTGCTCCTGCTTGCCCTCGCGGTGCTGGTTATCGTCTGGGCCGTCAGCACGTTCACGCATCGCCGCGACCGTCTCCATCACAGTCCCAGTAACGGCGGTCGTCAGATTCACGGTTCGCCGGCTAGTCCAGAGGCCCAACGCATACTTGAGGAGCGGTTCGCCCGCGGTGAGATCGACGCCGACGAGTTCAAGCAGAAGCGCGAGATACTCCGCGACCATTCCTAGGACGTTGCCGCCAGTCGATCGGATGGTTCACCTCAGTCCTGGGTGTACCAGACTGGGGACGTGACCACTACGTCGAATCAGTCGGTTGACCTCGATCTCGAAAAATCGGCCACGATCACCTGCGACGAAACAATTGCCCTGCTGCACAGTGCCGCCGAGGGTCTCACCTCAGACGAAGCGACCAAGCGCCTCGCCCAGTACGGACCCAACGTGCTCACGACTCACAAGGTTCACGCCAGTGCGGTCCTCTTTCGACAGATTCGCAACCCAATACTGCTGTTGTTACTCGGCGCGGCTCTGGTGTCGGGACTGACGGGAGGGGGAACCAACGCCATCATCATCGCCGTCATCGTGGCTCTGAGCGTGGGCCTCGGCTTCTTCAACGAGTACGCCGCTGAAGTAGCCATGGCGAGCCTGCGATCGAAGATAAGCCAGAACGCACAGGTCCACCGCGACGGACACGTGGTCGACGTCCCAGTGTCGGTGCTCGTACCCGGGGACGTTGTCGAACTTCGAATCGGGGCGATCGTGCCGGCCGACCTTCGCCTCCGTGACGTCGCGGAACTCGAGTGCGACGAGAGTGTGTTGACGGGCGAATCTCTTCCCTCGACCAAGAGCGTCGAGGTCACCACTTCGGCGAGCCAGGGGCTCACCAATTGTGCGTACATGGGCACGATCGTTCACCAAGGGTCTGGCACCGGCGTCGTCATTGAGACCGGAACACACACCGCCTTTGGCAAGATCGCGGCCGGTCTCGGCGAACAGCCCACCAAGACCGCCTTCGAAGCCGGTCTTTCGAGATTCTCCCGGTTCTTGTTCATCGTCGCAGCAATCCTCACCGGCGTCGTCTTCCTCTTCAACGTCTTGCTCGCACGACCGCTCATCGAAGCGCTGCTCTTCTCTCTCGCCATCGCGGTCGGCATTGCGCCCGAGATGATGCCCGCCATCGTCACGATCAGTCTCTCGTCGGGTTCCAAGGCCCTCGCGAAAAAGAAGGTCTTGATCAAGCGCCTCGTTGCAATTGAGGACCTCGGGAACATCGAAATCCTCTTCACCGACAAGACCGGCACCCTCACCGAAGGCAGCATCACCTTTGAGCAGAGCCTGGACGAGTTGGGTGCACCCACAACCCGACCACTACTGCTGGGCCTGCTCTGCAATGAGGCAACCGTGGGTCCCGACGGCCCCGTTGGCGGCAACGCCCTCGACCAAGCCCTGTGGCTCTCGCTCAAGGGAACCGACCACGAGCAGCTCGGCGCTGACGTGGCGCAGTTCACGCGCCGAGCGATCCTTCCCTTCGATCACGAACGACAACTGGTCTCGGTACTGGACGAGGACAGCACCAAGAAGTCGATCGTAATCACCAAGGGTGCTCCCGAAGCGGTGCTCGGATGTTGCGTGAACATCGAGGACGCGACCCGCACGCTCCTGGAGTCCCTGTTCTCCCAGGGCGATCGGGTCATCGCTATCGCTTCGCGAAACCGTGACGGTTCGGGCCCACTCACCATTGCCGACGAACAGAATCTGACCTTCGAGGGATTTCTCACCTTCGCCGACCGAGTGAAGGGTGACGCGGGTGCCTCCCTTGAAAAGCTGAAGGTTCTCGGTGTCGAGGTCAAGATCATCACGGGTGACAACGGGCTGGTCGCGGCGAAGGTCTGCACCGAGATCGGCCTCGTGAGCCTCGGGCTCTTGAACGGTGTCGAAGTCGAACAACTCGACGATGACGCGCTCGCCGAGGCTATTGCTCGCACGACCATCTTTGCGAGAATCAATCCGGACCAGAAGTCTCGAATCATCAAGATCGCGCGACGCACTGGCAAGGACGTGGCCTACATGGGTGACGGTGTCAACGACGCCGTGGCCCTGCATCACGCCGACGTCGGCATATCGGTCGACTCGGGCACGGACGTCGCCAAGGATGCTGCTGACGTCGTCCTACTCGACAAGGACCTCGGCGTACTCGCCGAAGGAGTGACCGAGGGACGACGAATCTTCGCGAACACGATGAAGTACGTGTTGATGTCCACTTCGTCGAATTTCGGCAATATGTTCAGTGCGGCCGGCGCGTCAGCACTCTTCACTTTTCTACCCATGCTGCCGTCACAGATACTCCTCAACAACCTTCTCTACAACACGGGCCAGTTGGTGATCCCCTACGACAACGTCGACGCAGAATCGCTAGCCCGCCCGGCGGCGTGGGATATGAAATTCATCCGCCGCTTCATGTCCATCTTCGGACCGATCAGTTCCGTCTTTGACTTCGTGACGTTCTGGGTCATGATCTCGGTCTTGCACGCCCATCACGTCGAATTCCGCACGGGCTGGTTCGTCGAGTCGATCGCCACCCAGACACTGATCATCTACATCATCCGCACGCGCAAGGTCCCGTTCTTCACAAGCAGACCCAGTCGCTCGATGATGCTGGTCCCGACGGGTGCCGCACTCGTCGGAGCCGTGCTTCCCTACACTCCGTTGGCCCATCTGCTGGGTTTCACGCCACTGCCGGCGATATTCTTCCTCTGGCTCTTTGGCATGGTGGCCTTCTACCTCTTACTGGTCGAGCTGGCGAAGATTGAGTTCTACCGAGCGGGACGCTCGATCCGAACGAGCTTGACACCCCATCGACAGAACTGGGCCCAACGTCGTGAGCACCAGTTACGACGACGAGCTTCACGCTTCGTTGCCCACGAACCGCCGAGTTTCTCGCGAGCGAGGAGCAAGGGCACGGAGAGACACTAGGCGAGAGCCGTGTCGAGGGTAATGGTCGTACCCGTCAGGGCCTTGCTCACCGGACACTGCGCTTTGGCCTCGTCGGCGACCTTCATAAATCCCGCCTCATCGAGACCTTCGATCTTGCCACGAACGACCAGGACAATCGTCGAAATGCGAAAGCCCCCCGCCGGATCGGGGTCGAGCGACACGGTCGCGTCGACGTCGAGACTCTTGGGTGTCGCGTCGGCCCGTGCGATTAAGGCCGAGAGTTGCATGGCGTAACAGGCCGAGTGCGCAGCGGCGATCAACTCTTCGGGGCTCGTCGTCCCGTCAGCGTTCTCGGCGGCACGCTTGGGAAACGACACGTCGTACTGTCCCGCACCACTACTCGTCAGCGTGACGTGACCCGATCCATCTTGCAGTCCGCCGGTCCAACTCGTGTGTGCACTTCGCTTGGGCATCTTTCCTCCTCCGTTGGTGTGGCTCAGTGTACGTGCGCGCAGCAACGGCTTGTCAAGTAGGACAATCGCGCAACGATCGAACTCGCGTTGCCGAGGGGCCGAAAGCCTTGGTATCCGTGAGAAGCGGGGCGAATCACGTTTTCCTCTAAACTGGTAACTCGATCAGCATTCGCGCAACCGTGGCGCGACGTGCGACTTCACGTAACGCCCTGGAACGTGGAGCCCAAGGAGAATCTACGTGGCATCTCAGAGCCCTCACACGAATCGGGTGGCGAACGGCGAACGCCTCGAGGCACTGGGCGCCGCGATCGAACGTCGGTTCTCGTCGAAGACCTCGGCACGCGGGGGCTCGTCCGCGAAGCGTCATCGCGTTCGCTGGGGTCGCCTCGTTCTCTTCAGCGTGCTCGGGCTCGTCATCGTCGTCATCTTGGGCGTCGTGGCCGACTACTTCTATCTAGGTTCCAAGATCAATCACATCCAGGTCAATAACATCCAGAGTGCGAACGGACCCGAAAACATACTCCTGGTCGGCTCCACGGATCGATGCGCCCTCAAGGTCCAGAATAAGGCCTACGGGCTCTGCCAAGACGGGGTCAACGGCATCAACAGCGACATCGTCATGATCGTGCACGTCAACCCGACAACTCGTCAACTCGCGCTCCTGTCAATCCCGCGCGACCTCTTCGTTCCCAACGCCCGCCAGACCGGCGCCAACAAGATCGACGCGGCGCTCTATGAAGGCCCGAGCCAGCTGGCCGCCGCGATCGAAGAGGACTTCGCGATTCCGATCAACCATTACGTCGAACTCAACTTCGACACCTTCGCGAACGTCGTCAACGCCCTCGGGGGCGTCTACATGTACTTTCCCGTCCCGATCTTCGACGCCGAGTCGGGTCTCAACATCGCCCACCCCGGTTGTTATCTGCTGGATGGCTACCACGCTCTCCAGGTCGTTCGCGCGCGTCACCTGCAGATTCAAAACAACCCCACGAACCACGACTTTCGCACGTGGCCCCAAGAAGCGCAGAGTGACATCGCGCGGATCCGTCGAACGCACGAGTTCCTGCGAGTCCTCGCCGCCAAAGTGGCGTCTCGCGGTCTCGGCAATCCCTTCACCGACCAATCGATCGTCACGTCGGTCATCGGCAGTTTGCAGGTGGACCAGAACTTCTCCGAAAACCACATGATCACGCTGGCGCGTGACTTCGCCTCGGCCAGCATTGCCACCATTCCCCAGCTCACGTACCCCGTCGTGGAGGTGCAGAATGGCTCACTGCTCTACCAGGGCTACTACTACGGCGACGTGGAGTTCCCCGTACAACCAGCCGGCCAGGTGACGCTCCGCACGATTTTCGACGTGGGCGCCAACCAGAACTCGTTCAACTACAGCTCGCTGCCAAGTCCGGGTAGCTTCAAGGTGAGCGTGGAGAACGGGACCAACATCACTGGTCAAGCGGCGACCATCGCGAACGCCCTGGCGAAAAACGGCTTCACGATCTCGTCGGTCGCCAGCCGCAAGCCCAACGGAGTCGCCAACGAGGCGATGGTCTTCTACGGCGGTCCACCCCCGCCGGCGAGCGCCAACTGGAACAGCCCCAACCTCGCCGCGGCCCAACGAGTCCTCGATCAGTTGAGCGGACCCGCGATACTCGGCTACGACCCGGCGGAGGTGACCCCAGGCGCGCTCGTCACCGTCCAGACCGGTAATGGACTCGGTGTGCTGACTGCGATCAAGAAGACGACCACGACGACCTCGAAGAAGCATGCCGCGACGACGACCACGACCGTGGCCACGGGTTCGAGCCTCTACTCTGCCCCCACGCCAACCAATCAACCCCTCGAACCCTACGATCCGCGTGCGTGTAACGCGGCCCACGACGGTCCCGCGTCCTAGCGCGAGAGCGCGACCGCGTTTCAGGCGCAACTAGGTACAGTTGACTCTCATGGCACGCCGAGGACTCGACTTGAGCACCCCAGTTCGTGGACGTGACTGGTGTGTCGGTGCCGTCGAACTGGCCCTGGCCATCGCGGCGCTCGTCGTGGGCACGCAGGTCGGCAAGATCCACAATCACGCCACACACCTGGTTCTGCTCGCCTGGCTCTGCGCCCTCGTGCTCGTGGTGGCTGGTTCCCTCGCTATCCAGAAGATAACCGCCAGTGTCGGCCGGCTGATCACGCAACGCTCCTACCCCGCGGCCGGCGCGATAGTGCGACTCGTCGCCACCGGCGTGGGATACGTCATCTTGCTCCTCGCTCTCTTCGGGGTACTCGGTGTCTCGTTGGAACACCTGCTGATCGGCGCGGGCGTTGCGGGCGTCATCATCGGCATTGCCGCACAACAAAGTCTCGCGAACATCTTCGCCGCGCTCGTGCTCCTCTTCGCTCGCCCCTTCGTCGTCGGCGAGCGTGTACGGATTCGCTCGGGCACGCTGGGCGTCCTCGACGTCGACGTGCTGGGCATTGGACTGACTTACGTCACGGTTCGCACTGAGGAAGGAATTCTCAAGGTCCCTAACTCGGTAATGCTCGCCTCTGGCGTGGGCCAGTTCGATCCGCAGGCGCCCTCCACGAACGAACAGTAAGTCTCCGGATTCGACGGTGCGCACTGGCCTCGTTTCATGCCGACTGCGACACGAACGAGTTGACGAACGACTCGCCGGCCGGGGAGAGCCGGCTCCTTATACTTGGGTGACACGGGAACCCGCGAGAAGGAGTCGGGCCTCGTCCTCGCCACCCTTGACCAGATAGCGGAGCACCCATGAAGTTCCAGCGCGTCACCTTGATCCTCGTGGTTGCTCTTACCGTCTTCGCGAGTTCGTCCGTGGGCGCCAGCGTGAATCCAACGTGGGAGAGCGCTAAGGCCGTGGCGTTACCCAGTGGCGCCGTCGGGCTCTATAACGGCAACCTTTCGGTCTTGTCATGCCCCGCGCCGGGGGACTGTGCCGCCGCGGGCATCGACGCCGACGCCAGTGGTAACGACTACGGGTTGCTACTGAACGAAGTCAACGGGGTCTGGCGTGATCCCTCGGACGTCGTCGCACCGGGGAACGCCGATGTTTCGAACGGTCTGTCGGTCTACGACATTTCGTGTGGCGCCCCAGGCAACTGCAGCGCAGTGGGAACCTACGCCGACTCCGCGGGGAACCAACTGAGCTTCATCGTCGACCAAGTTGGTGCCGCGTGGCAGAAAGCCGTGGAGGTCACGTTGCCGGCGAACGCCGTCAAGAACTCACAGGTTTCGGACTTGCATTCGATCGCCTGCTCATCAGCGGGTTCGTGCAGTGCGGTCGGCGCGTACAGCGCCGCGGCCGGCGCCAACTCGGTCGAAGAACCATTTGTGATGAGCGAGGTCGCGGGCCACTGGGGTAACGCCAGCGAGATCACGTTGCCCGAAGGCACCAACTTCAACCCCTTCGGACAACTCACCCAGGTCTCGTGCGCGAGCGCCGGCAACTGCAGCGCGGTGGGATCGTACATTGACCAGAACAACGTCGACCACGCACTCGTGGTCACTCAAGTAGCAGGCGCCTGGCGCCCCGGAACTTCTCTCGCCTTGCCCGCCAACGCGAGTTCCTACGCGGGCGCGACGCTCAACGAGGTCTCGTGCGCCAGCGCCGGGAACTGCAGCGCGGCGGGCACGTACATTGTCTCGGGTGGCGCCGTCGAGATGTTCGTCGACGACGAGTCACACGCCACCTGGGCTCGAGCCAGCGAGATCCAACTGCCCGCGAGCGCCGCGACGAACCCGCACGTCCTGCTCTACGGTTTTGGTGGCATCGCGTGTCCTTCGGCCGGCAATTGCGCCTCGGGTGGTCAGTACCAGGACAAGGTCGGCAATTTTCAAGGCTTCCTGGTCAACGACGTGAACGGTCACTGGCAACCCGCGACGCAATTGACTCTGCCCACGGGGGCCGTACAGGCCGGAAAGAACGGTGGTGTGGTCGCACTGTCGTGCATCGCGCCGGGCGACTGCACCGCGGGTGCCGCCTACGAGGACTCGTCGGGCAACTACCAGGCGTTCCTCGTGAACGAGACGAATCACGTCTGGGCGACCGGCTCCAAGGTCGCCCTGCCCTCGGGGGCGACGACCGTGGGTCCCGCCGGCGGCGTCTACGCCGTGGACTGCCAGAGGTCTGGCGTCTGTGACGCCGTGGGGAGCTACGAGACGGCGTCTGGTAACTACCTCGGTTTCACCGACCACGGCTCTTGAGTCGACTAACCCCACGCGCCCAACCGGGCGGCACCGCGCAACGGACAAGGTTTCATGCAATTACCACCTTTCGATAGCGTGGCTTTCACCTTGCGGTAACCCAGTCTTCTTACGTTGTCCACATGGCACGTGAGCGAAGAGTACCTCCCCGCAAGAACCGGTCACGTGCCACCCATCGCTGCGACGATCGCGACCTCGGACGACGAGATGGTTGATCCCGAGGGCCGCAGTGTCGTGATGGTGGTCGAGGACGAGGAGAGCTACCAAGACGCCCTCAACATCGGACTCAGTGTCGAGGGCTTCATCGTCATGGCCGCCAGCACGATCACCCAGGCGCGCGAGATCATGTCATCGACCAAGCCCGATCTCGTTCTGCTCGACGTCATGTTGCCCGACGGCTCGGGCATTGACTACTGTCGCGAGATCTACGACACGTCACGGATACCGGTGATCATGGTGTCCGCACGCACCAGCGAAGTCGACGTCGTGCTCGGCTTGGAGATCGGCGCGGCGGACTACGTCACCAAGCCCTACCGGCTGCGCGAGTTGGTCGCTCGCATGCGCGCGGTACTGCGCCGTCCGCTCAGCGCCAACGAGGACGAGATCATCACCTTCGGTGATCTACGGATCGATTTCGTGCGTCGCACGGTCACGCGCCGAGGCATCGACATCGAGCTCAGCCGCAAGGAGTTCGACCTGCTGGCGCTCTTCGCGTCACGGCTCGGCCAGGTGGTGACCCGTGAGGTGTGCCTGGACACCCTGTGGTGGGGCCT